>Ga0315282_10007678_pt1 | contig 17639 bp, 11 predicted proteins | sample YL17G07_20_MG_FD_203693 | JGI IMG/M metagenome (GOLD analysis project Ga0315282, IMG submission 203693) | Sediment microbial communities from Yellowstone Lake, YNP, Wyoming, USA - YL17G07_20 | ecosystem: Environmental > Aquatic > Freshwater > Lake > Sediment | place: USA: Wyoming | collected... | reverse complement strand
CCCCGCTTACAAATTATCCGCAACGAAACCAACCTGGGCAAGGGCCAGTCGCTCTTCAAAGCCTGGCGCAGCGCCCGTGCTGACTTGATATTGATGCTGGACGCTGACCTGATCAACCTGACACACCGGCACGTGCTCGACCTGGTGCTGCCGGTGCTGCACGGCCAATGCGAGATGACCATGGGGCTGTTTAAAGGGGGGGACTGGCGGACGGACCTTTCCCACTGGACTACACCCTGGCTGACCGGCCAACGCTGCTTGCGGGCCGATTTGTTCGCTTACATTTCAGAAAATGCCGCCCGCGGTTATGGTTTCGAGACGGCCCTGACCGTGGCAGCCCGGCAGCACGGTTGGGCTGTCCGCAAGGTTTTCTTGCGCGGGGTCTCGCACCCGCCTAACGAAGATCACCGCGGTTTCTGGCGGGGTATCTTCAACCGGGCATGTATGTATGCCCAAATTGTGCGCGCCGGGTTAATTACGTATCGAGGGCCGGTAATTGGAAATGGCGATCGCCCCGGCGTGCGGCCAGAACCGCGCATACAATCCTGAAGTCTGAGGCTACCTGGCGGAGAGACGATTTCATCCAACCGCTTGACCTGGCGCTTCTGGGTTATTGACCCTGCCAACCTGCCAGGCGCGCCGCCAGCCACCAGAAAGCCTGGCCCTTGAGTTTGCAGTTGAATCCATTGGAATGGGCGCATTCGCTGTCAAAAGCCGGTAAATTCAAACACTGTCCGGGATGGAGCAGGCACCAGGCTTCGCACCACGGGCAGCTATCGTTTGTATCAGGGTGATATTTTCCTGCCGGGTCCCAGCTTTCAATATCGGCGAAGTCAAATAATACTTTATGGTATTGGCGGGCAAAACTGCGTACGATTTCATTATTACGCCCCAGGGTCTCACTGCCGCCATCCGTATGCCCGGTCATATAAACAAATTTGATGGTGGGATATTCATTTTCTAACGTGGCCATCATATCCAGGTACTGCTTCACCGGGGTGTCTTCATTCGACATTTCGCCGCACCAGGACCACATGAAGACGTTGACCTGAGGAGACCCGTCCGGGCTTCCCAGGCGATCATGTGCGGTTTGCAGGAAACTATCTGCATCCCAACCCCAGCTTCCATCGTCGAAAACACGCATGGCGAGCGGGTCTACCTGAGCCGGGAGGGTTTCAGAATCGGTGACTAGGTTAAATTTTACCGGGTCAACCTGCTGCATCAGGAAATTCGCGCCGGTGATCAACTGGCTGCCATGCGAAGTATGCCCATAAAACCAGGTCACATTATTTCGCGCCGCCTCGAGCCACTTTGCCGGGATGCGCGTGATATCCGTAGTTGTATGGTCGATAAGAATGTCGCCTGCTTGCGGAAGAGGAGCAGGAGGCTGGCTTGGGGTTGGGGATTCTTCACTCGCCTCTGTATTTTGAATTTCTGGTGTCGATGTTTCTACAAGCTCATAAGTAGAAGTTGCTTCAGCGGGTTGGTTTTCGGTTTCAATACCTATCGATGAGAAAAGGTTGCAGGACAGCAGGATGGAAGCAACCATGAGGAGAATAACCGGTTTACATGAACGGTTCATCGCACCCCTCCAATTATCAGAACATTCTAAAATCATTATAGCACTCCGAATAATAAAAGGTCCCGGGGAGTTTCTGTTGATCACCGCCGGTCATTATTCTAGAGGTATACCGGCAGGAAATTTGACGCGACAGGTTTTTTCGTTTAGACTATGCATGATTTACTATGCTGCGTGAGACATCTAACCCTGACCGGCCGACATTTAGGAAACGCCTGGCTGCTAGCCTGCGCTGGACCCACGCCAGCTATACCCTGATGAGTGTTTTTGTCGTTGTGATTCTGCTCATCGTCATTGTGTGGTATCCGATGGTGCAGGATTACGCCAGTTCCTTCGACCCGCACTATTCCATCTGGGTGCAGATCGATTGGCTGCTGCTGGGCATCTTTGCCGTCATGTCTCTGTTGATCATGGCTGGACCTAACCTGAAGACCGACGCCTTGATCGTGCTGGTGGGCATGTGCGGCGGGTTGGCCATTGAAACCTGGGGGACACACACCCGCTTGTGGAGTTACTTCACCTTCGAACGACCGCCTCTGTGGATCATTCCCGCCTGGCCGATTGCCAGCCTGTCTATCGACCGCATGGTGCGTATGCTGCAGGTGCTGGCAGCTCCCCTTCCTGCGCGCCTTTATAACAGGCTGTACTGGATCATTTTCCCAGGTTTCTTCGTTTTCATGCTGTACTTTGTCTGGCCGGCGCTGGACAAGCCGTTCACCTGGATGGCGCTGCTGGGCTGCGCCGTGCTCGTCCTCGCTCCTACCGACCACCGCATGGCGGTGCTGATTTTCCTGGCTGGCACGGGCCTGGGGTATTTCCTGGAGCGCTGGGGCACCACGCGCCAGTGCTGGACGTATTACACCCATCAGACCCCACCCCTGTTCGCCGTGTTTGCGCACGGTCTGGCGGCGGTGGCGTTCTGGCGGGTAGGAAAAGTGCTTGAATCACTGTGGGGGATGAAGGGAGTGAGGGCGCTGATAGTGGAAAGACGAATCACTGAGGGGATGAAGAGCGTGAAGACACTGATGAGAATTTTCGGAAGGATGATTGGATGAAAACACTGGCGTGAATATGGGAAAGGATGTATCACAGAGAAAGATAGATGGATGAAGACACTAAGAGGGGTTAATAACACTGATGAGAATGCCGGTGAATGCGCTTGAACCAAAACGAATATTTATAAGAGTCTGCGATAATACGTTTTAGGAAAGGGGAAAGGAGATTGGCTAATTCCGAAAGTAATCCCGGTGATCGTTCTTATGTAAAACCAGAATATCCTCTCTCCGATATCACAGCCAGGATTATTGCGTCAGCCATGGAGGTTCATACCAACTTGGGGCCTGGCTTTGAGGAGAAATTTTATCAGAGGGCATTTGAACTTGAATTGCCCGATCACAATTTGGTCGGGGAACGAGAGGTTGAGATTGCGGTGAATTACAAAGGATGCAGTTTGGGGCACAAACGGGTAGATTTTGTTATCGAAGAGGTGATGGTAGAAATGAAGGCAAAAGCCGCTCTAGAAGACGTGGATTTTGTCCAGGCGCTTTCATATTTGAAAGCATCTGGGAATAAAGTAGGGTTATTGATCAATTTCGGTGGAAGACGTCTTGAAGTAAAACGGTTGGCAAACTAAATCGCCTCCTCTTGTATTTTTTCAGTGTTTTCATTACACTCATCTTATCAGTGATTCACCTGCGTACCCACTCCTGCTACTCATTTCTGGAAGCCCTGCCCACCCCGGGGCAGTTGGCGCAGGCGGGACGCGACGCGGGCATGCCAGCCCTGGCGCTGACTGACCATCTCAGCCTGGCCGGGGCGGTCGAGTTTTACCTGGACTGCCAGCAGGCTGGCGTGCAGCCTGTGCTTGGCCTTGAAATCGCCCTGGGGCTGCCCTACCATCTGTCCGGGATGTCAGGTCCCACCAGCCAGGGACAACTGGCGCTCCTGGCGACCGACCTGTCTGGCTGGCGCAGCCTGTGCAGCCTGGTCAGCGTTCTGCTGGGCGATCCGGACAAGAACCCGGGTGGAGTTTGCTCGCTCAGCCTGCTTGACCAGCATTCCACCGGCCTGCTCTGCCTGACCGGTGGGCGTCAAAGCCTGCCTGCCCAGATGGTTGAATTGGGCCAGAGTGAACGGGCAGCTAACCTGCTCGGCAGCCTGGAAGAAATTTTCCCCGGCCGCCTGTACGTTGAGCTGCAGCGCCATTCCGAAGGCGACCAGCGTATTTCCGTGTCCCTGGCTGAGTTAGCGCATGCCGCCCATCTGCCCATCGTCGCCACCCACAGCATCTATTACTTGACCCCCAGCCAGGCCGATCTGCAACGCACCCTGGCGGCCATCCGCCTGGTGACGCCCCTGAGCAGCTTGCCGGGCAGGGCGGCTGCCCCACCGTCCGCCAGCTTCCTCGACCAGCAAAAATTGACGGCGCTGTTCAGCGACCTGCCGGAAGCCCTGTGGGCCAGTGAAGAGATCGCCTCTCGCTGCCGCCTTGAGCTGCCCCTGGGCAAAGCCAAATTTCCCCAGGTACCCTTGCCGCCGGGTAAGACAGCCATCCAGGTGCTGCGCCAGAAAGCCGAAACCGGGGCGCGGCGCCTGTACGGAGAGATCACGCCGGATATCCAGGCGCGCCTCGATCACGAGCTGAGCACCATCGGCGAGCGCGGCTACGAGGCCATCTTCCTGATCATGGAAGAGATTATCCAGTATGCTCACGCCATCGACGTGCCGGTATCCTCACGCGGCTCGGCCGCCTCCTCCCTGGTAGCGCATTGCCTGGGTATTACCAGCCCAGAACCGCTGCGCCTGAACCTGTACTTCGAGCGTTTTCTCAACCCGGCGCGCAGCACTCCGCCCGATATCGACACCGACCTGGATTCGCGCCGGCGCGACCTGGTCATCCAGCACGTGTTCGACACCTATGGGCGTGAGCGGGTGGCCATGGTCGGCACGGTCAACCGCTTTCGCCCGCGCTCGGCCTTGGGCGACGTGGCCAAAGCGCACGGCCTGCCGCCGGACGAAGTGCACCGGCTGACGGCTGCCCTGCCATATTTCTTTCGCCCCGGCCAGGACGAAGACGATCCCATCTTGCAGAATCCGTATGGCGAGCTGATGGCGCAGTATTCCGATCAACGCCACCAACTCATCTTCCAGCAGGCGATCGGTTTGATCGGCCTGCCGCGCCACCTGTCTGTGCATGCCGGCGGCGTGGTGATCACCCCGGGAGCGCTGACCGACCTGGTGCCGGTACAGCCATCTGGAGCCAAGGGCGTTGCGATCACCCAGTTTGACCTGGAGCCGCTCGAACGTATGGGCCTGGTCAAGATTGACCTGCTCGGCATCCGCGGTTTGACCGTGCTGGGCGACGTGGCGGACGCAGTACGTTCCTGGCGGCAAACCGAGTATCGTACAAGCCTGGACGTGCTCGAATCGATCCCGCTGGATGACACCCTGACCTCAGAGCTGGTCAGCCGCTGCGCTACCATCGGATGCTTCCAGATCGAGAGCCCCGGCATGCGCGCCACCCTGCACGACATTAACGCCCACACCGTGGACGATGTGATGGCCGCCCTGGCGCTCTACCGCCCTGGCCCGCTCAAAGGAGGGCTTAGGGATGCTTACGTCCGCCGGCATAAAGGCGAGGAGCCGGTGGTGCACCTCCATCCAGCCCTGGCGCCGCTGCTTGAGGATACCTTCGGGGTAATCCTTTACCAGGAACAGGTGTTGCGCATTGCCCACGGTCTGGCGGGGATGAGCCTGGAGGAATCGGATTTGCTGCGCCGCGCCATGTCCCATTTTGATCCCGGCAAACAGATGGAAACGCTCAAGCAACACTTCATCGCCGGGGCGCTGGAAAAGTCCGGCGTGCCTGAAGAGGTCAGCGCCCGGGTGTGGGAGATGATGGCGGCCTTTTCCGGCTACGGGTTCCCCAAGGCGCACGCCGCCTCCTATTCGCTGGTGGCATGGCGCTCGGCCTGGTGCAAGGCGCACTTTCCGGCCGAGTTCATGGCGGCGGTATTGGCTAACTGGGGCGGGTATTATTCCCAGCGGGTTTATTTGAGTGAGGCCCGCCGAATGGGGCTGCCAGTGCGCCCACCCCATATCAACCATTCTAAGCGCGAGTTCAGCGCCTCCTATCCGGACGGTAACCCGGTTCTTTACATGGGCCTCGACCAGGTGCGCGACTTGACCCGGCGCACACAGGAAGCCATTCTGCGCCAGCGGCCCTTCACCTCGCTGGCTGATTTCCTGGCGCGTGCCAACCCGCGCCAGCAGGAGGCAGCCAACCTTATCCGCTGCGGCGCACTGGAAGGCCTGGGAACTATCCCGGACCTGCTCCGCCAGGTTGAATCGGGCGGCTGGAAACCTGGCCAGCTTTCTCTGTTCGATTTCGTCGACACCAACCTGGAAGACTGGCCTTTGAGCGATAAAGTTGCTGCCCAGGAAGAGTTGTTGGGGATCAGCGTGGATGCCCACCCCCTGGAGCTGGTAGCGGACCGCATCGCTGGAGCCGGGGCGATCAGCACCCTGGAGGCGACCGAGCGAGTAGGCAGCCGGGTACGCGTGGCGGGCATGCGTTTGAGCGGGCGGCGCAGCCGTACAGGCCAGGGCGAGATGATGGCTTTTCTCACCCTGGAAGACCTGGAAGGTATGCTGGACGTGGTCGTCTTTCCGGAAGCTTACCGACGCTCGCGGTCAGCCCTATCCGGTCCCGGGCCATACCTGGTAGAAGGCACCATGGTGGTGGATCCGGCCCGCGCCGAGCCGCTGCTGCACGCCGAGCGGGTGGATAGGCTGTAGTAAAAAAATCGGGCCTTACCCCTATTTTTTGGGTGTGAGTCTCACGCATTGATGTACAATATTAATAGTGACTGATCTGATTCCCTATTTTTCACTTCCGGATGAATGGGCTAACAAGGCACACTGCCCGGTGTGCCACGCCTCACCCTTGAGGGTGGTGCATCAGCCTGGCATCCCGGACCAGATGGCATGTCCGTGCTGCCATTCATTCTTCGAGATCGAAGAAAAAGGGGCAAGCATGCATTTCACCGCCTTGCCGGGCATTTTAACCGGTTCGCTGATCGGGCGGTGGGTTACCAATGCTCAGGTGAAGCAATCCGTGCAGGCAGTCGTCGCACAGCAAGCCGCTGAAAAAAAGGCCGCCAGCGCGCTCGCGCAGCCACCCGCCTCGAAAGCCCTTCTCTCGCCAGAGCCATCTCCTTTTACCGAAGATATAGTAAAGATGATTATACCGGCGCCACACGTTGAGCAGCAGGTTCAAGAGCAGCCCGAGCTAGTAGTAGCGCCCCCGATCCTGCCCACGCCAATTTACCAACTGCCCGACCCGGAGGTCAAGGACGTGCGCACCCGCGCCAGAGACCTGTACGCCTTGGGTAATCGCCCTGACCAGATCAAGGCTATCCTTTCCCAGGACGCCAGCCTGGACACAACCGAAATCCAGGCCGTGTTGGATAACTTATCTGACGAGGACGAAACTAAGCAGCGCCGCCAGCGTGCCTGGATGTGGGTATCAATCGGCGCCGGGTTGTTCATCTTGATCCTGTGTATCGGGATTGCCCTGACGTGGCAGACCATGTCGGGCATATTGCCAGGCGGGGCCGGAACGAACATCATTGCTACGAAAACGGCCAATAAAACGGATGCCCCGTTGATGGCCACTCCCTTCGTAGTGCAGGAAAAGGGTGATGGTGTAGCACGGCCTGCCTGTCCCCAAACCAAAGAACAGGCGTCGGCCTTGTTCGGCGGGCCAGCGGATAGCTGGTATGCAGATACCCAGGACAGGAGCTGGTTCCTGGTGACTCGAACGCCGGTTACCGTTCAAGTACCTGGTGGAATGGACGCCATCCTGGTGAACATTGGCGGTGGAATAGTCAATACCGTGCCAGGGCCAGCCTCCATTACTAACGCCACATCTCTTTCGATTTTGTGCCATTAGATAACAACTGATCCTATCATCTTGCTGGAGGGGTAAATGCTCGACCATCCCAAACTTGCCGGCTGGCAGCCGCCATCTAACTACCAGCCAGTACCTTCGACCCTGGAAGGAATCACCGTTTTCGCCCCGCGTCCGGCCGATTTGGTGGTTGAAGAGCCCACCACATATAAATGCCCCAACTGCGGCGCCGCCACTAAATACGATATTACTGCCGGCGGGGTAGCCTGTGAACACTGCGGTTACACCACCCTGGCCCAGGCTCAAAAAGTAGGCGTACAGGCGCAGCGCTCCGAGTTCACCCTGGAAACACTCGGCCAGGCAGAAAAGGGCTGGGGCCTCGACCGGCGTGTCCTGCACTGCGATTCCTGTGGGGCTGAACTGGCCATCGCCGAAGGCGCCCTGACTGCCACCTGCCCATTCTGCGCTTCCAACCGGGTCAACTTGCGCCAGGCGCCCTCGGAAAACCTGCGCCCGCGCTTCGTGATCCCATTCAAGATCACTCCCGAGATCGTGCGCCAGCGCGCTCGCGAGTGGTTAGGGAAGGGTTGGTTCCACCCCAGCGGTCTGGCTGACTCATCGGCCATCGATCGCTTCAGTGGTGTATACCTGTCTTTCTGGACGTTCGACGCCAACATCGGCTCCGACTGGAACGCCGAGGTGGGCTACGAGCGCGAGGAGCGCTACTACGATGCTTCGGACAAAGAATGGCGCACACGCACGGTGATCGATTGGCGCTGGGAAAGGGGCCACGTGGTCACGCGGGTGAACAACCTGCTGGTAGCCGGCACCGCCCGGCTGAGCCACCTGATCCTCGAAAAGGTGTATCCCTTCAATTTGAACGACCTGGTCACCTACTCGCCAGATTTCCTGGCAGGCTGGCAGGCATTGACCTATGATATCACCTTGCCCAAAGCCTGGGAGGCGGGTAAAGCCATCATGCGTGAAAAAGCCAAATCAGCCTGCTACGCTGATATCCCCACCAACCATGTCCGTAACTTCAGTATGAGCGCCGATTTTTCGGATGAGGCCTGGCGCTACGTGCTCCTGCCGGTATACGTGGCAGCTTACCTGTTTGAAGGCAAGACCTACCAGGTGATGGTCAACGGGCAGACCGGCACGGTCGCCGGGCAAAAGCCGGTAGCCTGGTGGAAGGTCTGGCTGGCCATGGGCCTGCTGCTTGCCCCGGGCTTGCTGCTGGGCCTGGTCGGCCTGATCCTCACTGCAGCCGGTGTCGGCATAGTTCTGCTGGGGGTAGCTTTTATCCTACTGATCATTGGGGTGATTCTCTCGATTATGATTTACCGTCAAGCCGTGGCTTCGGAGGCTGCCTGATGCCCACACCTGATCTTCCTACCACACAGATTAGCGATTCGGTTGAGCAGCTTTGGGGACTTGCCCTGCAGGTAGCCGGCTGTCGCCAATGCGGGCAGGCCTTTCTGGTGGAGACCATCCGCCTGGGACAGCCCTGCCCGAACTGCGCCTGTGGAAAACTGGAAAGCCAGCCGGCGCGCCTGACCAACCAGCCTCCTGAACTGGTGGTGCCATTTGCTAAAACGCAGGCCGATGTGCGGGCAGTGCTGGAGAATTTTGTCAGGGGGGTCTGGCTGGCGCCAGATGATTTTAACACTGAGACGCTTCTGCGCCGGGCCGTGCCGGTCTTCTGGCCAATGTGGCTGGTGGATGCGGACGTCGTCGGTATTTGGCAGGCTGAAGCCGGGTTTGACTACCAGGTGAAAAGTTCGCAGGAGTCATACAGCAACAGCGGCTGGCGCTCACGCGAGGTGATCGAAACCCGCCAGCGCTGGGAACCCCGCGCCGGTCAAATCGTCCGTCACTATGATAACGTATGCGTCCCTGCCGCCAGCGACCACGCCCGCCTGGTCAAGCTGGTCGGTGACTACCACCTGGACAAGGCCGCCGCGTATGACAAAGCCAGGGTCACCCACTCGGTCATGCACCTGCCCGACCTGCCGCCGCACAGCGCCTGGCCCCAGGCGCAGGTTGGCTTAAACCACGCCGCCGAGCAAGAATGTCTCAAGGCGGCGGCGGCTCAGCATATCCGCAATTATTCGGTAAAGGCCAATTATGAAAGCCTGAACTGGACGCAGATGCTGCTGCCTCTGGTAGTATCTTACTATGCCGACGACGATGGCAAAAACCACCCCGTGTACATTAACGGGCAAAGCGGAATGATCGGTGGGGTGCGCATGGCTTCCCAACGTAAAGGCTGGCGGTGGGCCGGCATCCTGGCCGGCATCGCGGTTGTCTTGCTGATTATGGGATTGCTGCTTTCAGTGGTCGGCTTGATTCCGGTGGGCGGGTTCCTGATCTTTGTGGCTATCCTGGTCGGGATGGCTGCCCTGGTTCCAGCAGTGTGGCCCTGGCAGTGGAACCGTCGGCAACAGCCCGAAAAAATTGTAAGCCATTAGCTTAATGGAAAGGCCTCGAATGACTTTCTTTAAAAAACTATTCCAGAATCGGGCCTTTTTTTCTGGTGAGATTGCTTTTGCCGGGTTATGTCTGGCTTTCGTCGCCGGTGGCTACATCTGGCGTGGGACTTATTCGGTGCAGCTTTTCGGTTACCTGGCTGCTGGCCTGGGCGCCACCGGCTACCTCTTCTGGCGAAGCGTTATCCGGCGGATAAAACTGCCTTCAAGTGGGCTGGAATGGGTGTTCGGGGTGTGCGCACTGGCGGTGGGATTGTCGCTGGTCTTCTCACCCGACCCTCGCCAGGGCGGCTGGAGGGTAGGTGAGCTGCTGGGTTACCTGCTGCTCTTCTATCTCTATCTGGATGCGTTTAGGGCGGAATGGAACCGAAAAGGGGTAGTGGCTGGCGTGCTGGCTTCGACCGGGGTCCTGTTGGTCATGGCAGTGCTGGAAACCTACGTCCAATACAATAATTGGTGGCAGGTCCTGCGTTTTCCAGAGATACCGCCTTATCCCTATCGCTTTGTAGGTCTGATCGGGCACCCGAATGCGCTGATGGGTATCGCCAACCTGTGCGCGCCGCTGGCTGTGATTGCATTTCTGCGCGCTGGAAGACGCTTGGAACGGTTGGCTTGCGGTGTATGGATTGCTTTTTATTTGCTCAGCATCCCTTTTTCATCCTCGCGTGGTGGCTGGCTGGGATTACTGGTCTGGATTGGAGCATTCCTGCTCTTATGGGGCTACGAGCAGCGCGTCTGGCAGGTGCTGCGCAAATGGCGTGTGCGCTTGTGGTTGTGGGTAGGATTGGCCGCCCTACTGCTGTTGCCTGCCCTGGGTTACGTAGGCTACCGCGGGTATGTCTTTTTTGCTACAAATCCATCCCACGGGGCAGACATATTCGGCGGGCGGTTGGGTTTCTGGATCTGGGCGGGCCAGATCTGGCAGTCATTCCCCTGGCTGGGAACCGGACCGGGGCGCTTTGCCTTTGAAGTGGTCAAAGTCACCCAATCCATCCCCCCGGGCTTCTGGCCGCTTCACCCACACGGCCTGCCGGTAGAAGTCCTGGCCGAATCCGGGCTGGTTGGGTCGGCGGCCTTTCTGCTGCTGGTGGGGATGGGTTTCTGGAAGCTGTGGAGCAGTTACACCGTCCAGGCCGGCAGAGACCAGGTATGGAAGCGAGGTATCCTGGCCGGGCTGGTGGGCTGGTTCTTACAAATGGTTGTGGATGACCAGACGATGGTCTTCGGCGAAATGGTACTGGTGATTTTGCTATTGGCCATGCTGCTGACCTTCGCAGAAAAGGCAGTCGCCAAACCCCATCCATTCAGCCTTAACTTATTGTGGCTGCCGTTGTTGGGTTGGCTGGCATTGGCGGGTTGGAGTGTGTGGGGTTACCAGCCGATGGCGCAGGGTTTGAAGGCAGCAGAGCGGGATGATTGGCAGCAAGCAGCCTTGTACGTCCAACAAAGCGCAGAGCGTGACCCGGGTTTTTCGTTTTACGCCACCGAGGCCGGTTTTGCCTGGGCAAGGGCCTGGCAAGTCAGCCAAGATACTGCCGCACTGGCGAAGGCGCGCCAGGATTTAGAGCGAAGCTTGCACATCGAGCCATCCCTATCCTATCTGTGGGCCAACCTGGCTGTCCTGGATTGGCAGGCCGGGGAACAGCAGGTCGCCATCCAGCACATGCAGCATGCCGTGCAGCTTTCACCGCAAGAGCCCAGCTACCTGCTGAACCTGGGCTGGTTCCTGGAAAATTCGGACAACCCGCAAACCGCCAGGGAAGCCTATCTAGGCGCACTGCGGCTCTCGCCCGGATGGGGGGAGCATCCCTTTTGGCAAGCCAACTCACTGCGCCAGACGTTGTTAGCGGATTGGAAAAATTCCCAACCCGCTGAGGCAGCCGCAGGCCTGGCTTACTGGCAGCGCGCCATGCAAGCCATCCAGGCGGAGGATTGGACAGAAGCCCGGCGCTGGCTGGCTTACGCGCGCTGGGTGGGCGAGCCGAGCGCGGATATCGCCTGGGTGAGCGGGCAGATGGCAGAAGCGCAGGGCGATTTGCAGGCAGCCAGGAATATATACGCGAAGGAAGCTGAGCAGACCTCCTTCCTGGCCTTCGCATCCGCGAACACCAACTCCCTGACCTATTCCTTGTGGCTGAATAATCGCAATGGGCTGGGTTTCGACCTGGCGCCAGGTTACTTGCAGCTCTCATCTGGCAGCGGGCAGTTTAAGGTATTGGAAAGACTGCAGACGCTGGCCCAGCAACTAGGCGACTGCCAGACCGCCAACAAAGCCTGGCAAATCGAACAGCAGGCTAAACGCGGCGGCAGCCTGGAACCACTGCCTGCCCCACCGGCATGCCCGTAAACTCACTTGGGGTGGTTTTTCTCCCAGGTCTTGTCGTCCACCAGAGTCACCACCCGGTAGGTTTCGGCGTAGCTCATCTCTTTGCCCTTGGCGGCGTCGCTGGCCCACTTACGTACCATGTCAGACGGGTCCCAATCGCCCATCTGGCTCTTGTGGGCGCGCAGTGCGGCGATCTTAATGTCGATGGTATCGTCGATGCACACGTATACGTCAGCCGGCTGCCAGCTCGTGACGTACACCTTGCGCGGCTTGTGAGCAGTCAAGCCTTCTTCGGCCAGGTCCTCGAACAGGTTAGGCTGCCCGGCGGCCGGGAAGACGGCGTCCAGAGCGGCCTGGGCGGCGGCGCGGTGGTCGGGATGGTTTATGTAATCTTCGCCTGACCAGACCTGGGTCGGATCGCCGGTGACCACTACCTCGGGGCGGAAACGGCGCATCTCCCGCACCAGCTTCTTGCGCAGGTCGAGGGTGGGCACCAGCAGTCCGTCCGGTTCACGCAAGAAAACCACGTTCTTCACCCCGGCAATTTCGGCGGCTGCCAGCGCTTCAGCTTCGCGGATTTCAGACGCCCGCTCCCGGGTCATACCCGGATCAGCAATGCCCACATCGCCGCTGGTGCACAGCACGTAGCAGATGCGCGCCCCGGCGCGCGCCCAACGCGCCATCGTTCCACTGCAGGAAAACTCAATGTCATCCGGGTGGGCCACGATGGCCATAGCGCTTTCAGGAATATAGAAGAGGCTCATAATTAGCTCGCTGGAATGTAATTAGCGGTTGTTCGTGTAAATTTCTCAACCGGGAGGACATCCACCAGCTCGTAGCTGCGGCTGCCCAGGCCCAATTTTTCGCCGAATTCAGTAATTTTGTAGGGGTCCTTGTATGGGCCATGGATCCAGCTAAACGGATGGCCCTGGCGGTGGATCACTTCCATGCAGGTGGGGATATTTTCTTCCAACAGGGGTGTTTTGGCGGTCATATCCAGGACGGCCTGGTCGATAGCGACGATGTCATCCGAGCCGAAAATGCCCGCGTCGGGCAGGATGGACATGGAAGTAAAGCCGAAGCAGTCACACAGCGGGGTGATTTGCGTCGCCAGATTGAGGTGGGCGGCCTTGCCCGGGGCAAAAGTCGATAGAGTGATGCTGGCGCTGATGGCGTTGGCCTCCTGGAAAGACTGAAAGTTGACCGGCTGGATCTTCAGGCTGCCGGGAGGGGCGACTTGCAGACAGCGCATACACTGGTTACAGGGTTCGAAGTGCATGTGTATGTTCCCCGGATGTTCTTTATCGTCTACCAGGGCGCCGAAGGGGCAGGCATCGATAATCTGTGGGATCAGGCTCATGTCCGGGCATTTCTCCGGGAACCAATAGGGATCGAAATGGTTGGTATCGTGGATGGCGCTGCGCGTCTCCCCGGTCATACAGCCCAGGGCCAGGTTCTTGAAATTACCCCCGTAGCTGTTGCTGGGGTGTCCCTTGGCATGGGCAAAGTTGATCAGGAAGCTGGCATCCTGGATCATTCCGGCCACTTTCCACTCCTTGATATTTTTGTAGGGCCGCTCGTGCGCGTAATAAAATTTCTCCTCGATTCCGGCGCTGGGGTAGATCGGGCAGCCGAGCACTTCGGCGGTGTAGCCGCGCCCTTCGGCTCCGGCAATGTCCCAAAAAACATCGGCGATGAAAGGGGTACCACCCCCGTCTTTGACCGCCTGGACGACCTTGCGCACGAAGACCGGGTGGATGGTGGAATAGCCGATGCCGTTGCCGGTATGCATTTTAATGACAACGGTTTCACCTTTGACGCGCTCACGAATGTGCAGTTTATCGATAATCAGATCGAGTTTTGCCGGCAGGGTTTCATTTGCCTCCCATTTTGCCTGGCGGGGAGAACCATAATAGACGATGCTGGTCATATAATCACCTTTCTTACGGAGTTACCGATGAGGCAAAGAGTGTGGTTCTCTGGGAATTGCCGTGCTGAACTCCCACAGTAAATCCCAATGAGCCAAGAGTGCAATTAAGCATAAAGCACAATTATAACTTGAAAGTGACCCGAATGGCCTTTTATTGCGGCAGCCTCCACCACCCGGAATCCTGCGGGACTTCCCGCTGCTGCAGCAGTTCGACCCCGCTCTCTTCAAGCCACAGCACGGCTGGGCGGGGCGCCAGGTTGTAGTTGGAAGCCATGCTTAACTGGTAGGCCCCGGCTACCGGGACGAGGATCAAATCACCTCTTTCAACCTGCGGTAATAACACGGCGGGGATGAGTACGTCGCCTGATTCACAAAATTTCCCCACCAGCCGCGCATCACTAACCAAAGTGGCATTGGCCTGGTGGACTGCCAGAGCGGTGTAGCGCGCCTGGTAGAGGGCCTGCCGGGGGTTATCCGCCAGCCCGCCATCCACAGCGACGATGCGCAGGCCGCTGGCAGTAATTTTTTGGGCGCCCACCCGGTACAGGGCCACCCCGGCGCGCCCTACCAGGCTGCGGCCCGGCTCGAGGATCAGGCGCGGCAGAGGCCAACCCAGGCGGGAACATTCTTCGCCGATCGCCCCGCAGACCGCCTCCAACCATAGTTCGTAGTTATCATCCGGGTCGCCGGCGGTGTAGCGTACTCCCCAGCCTCCGCCCGGGCTGAATTCCTGGGGAATGAAATTCTCGCTTTGCGCCAGGTGATAAAGCTGGTAAATCGCCTGCCGGTAAGTCTCCGGTTCAAAAAGCTGCGAGCCCAGGTGCGTGTGCAGGCCAACCAGGTCGAGCCAGGCGCTGGCGCGGGCATGGCGGATGGCTACAGCAGCCTGCCCGTTTTCGATGTGCAGACCAAATTTGCTGTTTGCCCCGGAGGTATCGATGTGTGCGTGGGTGCGCACCTGCAAGAGGGGAGTTACCCGCAGCCAGATGCGCGCTTTATTGGTTCCCCTCCGGGAGGCCAGGCTTTCAAGCAAATACAGCTCGTCCAGGTTGTCGACTACGATGGCCTGGACGTTGATCTCCAGGGCAGCCGCCAGCTCTGCCTCGCTTTTGTTATTGCCATGCAAGTGAATAGCGCCCGGGGGAAAACCTCCCCGCAAGGCCAGCTCCAGCTCACCCAGGCTGACCACGTCGATTCCCAGGTCCATCCCCGCCAGTCTGCGACTCAGGCCTTCGGAAAAGTAGGCCTTGGCCGCGTAGGCTACCAGGGATTCACCAGAGTAAGCTTGCTTCATTAAATTTTTCAGGGTGTTGACCTGGTGACAGATGGTGACAGCATCATAGAGGTAGAGTGGGGTGCCGTACTGGTTGGCAAGCAGCTCCAGATCCTGGTTGGCGATAGTCAGGCAGCCTGTAGGCGAGATGTGGGAGGAGAGAGGGAGAAGAGGGATGGAGTCCATGGCATGATTGTAAACTATTTTTCCCGGTTATAATCATCATTTATGAAACCAGCACCTGAACAACCCGGGCTGCCGCTTCAGGAACTCGAAGGCACACTCGAACGGATTACTTTTCAAAATGAAGAGAATGGCTACATGGTCGCCCGCCTGGTGCCCAGGGGAAAATCCGTCGAAGTCACCGTGGTCGGGGCGCTGTCAGGCGTCAATGTGGGCGAATCGGTGCGCCTGCACGGCCTGTGGGTCACCCACTCGCAGTACGGCAGGCAGTTCGAGGTGCGCTCTTACACCGTTCAGCTCCCGGCCACCATCGAAGGGCTGCGTAAATACCTGGGGAGCGGGTTGATCCGCGGCGTGGGGCCGGTAACCGCCAAGCGCATCGTGGACTATTTTGGCCTGGAGACGCTGGAAGTGATCGAAGAGTCCCCACATCGTCTGCGTGAGATTTCCGGCATCGGCGATAAGCGCACGGAGGTGATCCGGCGCGCCTGGGAAGACCAGAAACAGATCAAAGAGATCATGGTCTTTCTGCAGGGGCACGGGGTAAACGCTAGCCTGGCAGTCAAGATTTACAAACAGTACGGGGACGCTTCAATCGAGGTGGTGCGCCGCGATCCTTACCGGCTGGCCAAAGATATTTACGGGATTGGGTTCAAGACAGCAGACAAGATCGCCCGCCAGATGGGCCTGGCGGCCGACTCCCCACTGCGCATCCAGGCCGGGCTGGTGTATGCCCTACAAACGCTCAGCGACGAGGGACATTGCTTCGCCTGGCAAGGGCAGTTGATCGATGAGGCAGCCCGCCTGCTAGAGGTACCCGGAGCAGCCTGCGCCGAGCAGCTTGCGGCGATGCTGTCCATGCAAGAAATCATCGCCGAAGAGGAAGCGATTTACCTGCCGCCTTTCCTGTATGCTGAGCAGGGTGTGGCGGGCAAACTGGCGCGTATCCAGGCCGCCGGGCGGGACCGGCTGGACGTTTTCCCGTCTATTGACTGGCCAGAGGCTTATGACTGGCTGGATGCCCAGGAAGCCCACAGCGGGGCGATCCACCTGACTGCCCAGCAAAAGGACGCCATCCGCATGGCGTTAACCAGCAAGGTCAGCATCCTGACCGGCGGGCCGGGCACGGGCAAGACGACTATCACGCGCAGCCTGATCCACCTACTCAAGAGGCACGGCTGCTCGGTGCTGCTGGCGGCTCCTACCGGGCGGGCCGCCAAGCGGCTCAGTGAAGCTACCGGGGTGGAAGCCAGGACGATCCACCGTTTGCTCGAATATAACCCGGCGGCTGGCAGCCAGTTCCTGCGCGACCAGGATAACCCTCTGGATGCCGACCTTGTGATCATCGATGAAACTTCGATGGTGGATATCTTGCTGATGAACCACCTGCTCAACGCCATGGAGTTGGGCAGTCATTTATTGCTGGTGGGAGACGTAGACCAACTCCCCTCGGTGGGAGCCGGGAATGTGCTGCGCGACCTGATCGGCAGCCGGGTCTTGCCGGTTACCAGGCTGGAAACCATTTTCCGGCAGGCGGAGGACAGCTACATAATATTAAATGCCCACCGCATCAACCAGGGAGAAATGCCCCTGTTTGCCCAGAACGCCAGCGACTTTTTCTTGTTTTCGGAGCCTGACCCCCAGAAAGCGGCCGATTGGGTGCTGGAGCTGGTTGCCCGGCGCATCCCGGCGAAATTCGGCTTCGACCCGCAGGAAGACATCCAGGTGCTGTGTCCCATGCACCGCGGCGCCGCCGGGGTAAGCGAGCTCAACCAGCGCCTGCAGGAAACCCTGAACCCACCCACGCCGGCCAGGCCAGAATTCGTCCACGGCTCGCGTACGTTCCGCAGCGGCGACCGGGTCATGCAGGTGCGCAACAATTACGACCGGCAGGTGTTTAACGGCGACCTTGGCAGGGTGGTAGAGATCGATCTGGAAGAAAAGGTTG
>Ga0315282_10007677_pt1 | contig 17642 bp, 14 predicted proteins | sample YL17G07_20_MG_FD_203693 | JGI IMG/M metagenome (GOLD analysis project Ga0315282, IMG submission 203693) | Sediment microbial communities from Yellowstone Lake, YNP, Wyoming, USA - YL17G07_20 | ecosystem: Environmental > Aquatic > Freshwater > Lake > Sediment | place: USA: Wyoming | collected... | reverse complement strand
TTCGCGACATCGCCGCGCTCGGTCAGGAAGGCCGTGGCGCGGGCGAGGATGTCCTCGGGGATGCCGATGTCTCCAACCACGAGCCGTCCGGCGTGTGTGACGCCGGGATACTGGAGGAGCCCCATCTTCGGTAGCGCGAAGGCCACCGTCGTCTCGGCCACAACCGCGCATCCGAGGGGTATGCCGGTGTCGGAATGGAGCCCAGATGGGATGTCGACCGCGAGCACGGGCCGGCCGGATGCGTTGACGCGGTCGATCAGGGCCCGGTAGGGCTCCCTGATCTCTCCCGAAGTGCCCGTCCCGAGCAGCGCGTCGACCACGAGGTCGCTTTCGGCGAGGACCGTCGCGACGTCGACCTCGCCGACAGGCACGGCGTCGAGGCCCGCCGTGTTCATCCGCTCGAGCGCAAGTGCCGCGTCGCCGGTGATCTGCTCTCGCGGCGCCGCGAGCAGCACGCGCACCAAGTGTCCCTCAGCCGCTAGGAGCCGCGCGATCACGAACCCATCGCCGCCGTTGTTGCCGCGGCCGCAGAGCACCGTGACGCGGCTCGGCACGCCGCCGATCATGTCTGCCGCCACACGGTGCGCTTCCGCGCCTGCCCGCTCCATCAGCGTGAGGCCCGGCACGCCCCGTTCCTCAATGGTGAGTCGATCCATCTCGCGCATCTCGGCGGCCGTGACGCACCTCAAACGTGTCGACCTCTCTTCCACTCCCGAAGACCCGCACGTTCTCGGTCCAGAGCGCCATGTGCTCCGGACGGATCGAGAAGACAGTGTTCCAGACGGCACCGGCGTCGAGCACTGCCGTGACGAGCTCGCCCGCGTGTCGAACGAACACCTCCGTCTCAACGGTGGACGCAATGCGCGCCTCCTGCCGTCCGGTCGGGTCGATCAGCACCTCGCATGGTGCTGAGGTCTCTATGTAGTCCATATCGCACACCAGCCGCCGGAGGCCCGCGAAGCCTACGAAGGCGCCCACGACGAAGGCCTCGCAGTCCGCCTCGGTGCGGCCCTTGTCCATGGCCTCCCAGTCGAGGCCGAGCAGCACCTCCCGAGTGTTCGGTAGGTTGCAGAGCCACAGGCCGTCCGCTCGGCGCTCCCGGACGAGCCTGTACTGCTCGTTGTGAGACCGCAGCACGATCTCGCTGGCCAGCGTCAGCGGGTGCTCGGGTGTCGCGGGCTGCTCGACGGTCCATTCGAGGTGGTGCACCTGGTCTTCGGCATCCTCGACCAGGTTGCTGAGTGCGGAGAGGTCGGTCCGCTCGCCGCGAAGGCTCGCGGAGACCTGCTCTCCCGGGATCACGTCCATCACCGCGTCGCCCTGCGATAGCGTTACGGCCCCGTCCCCATCCGGTCGTCCTATGAGCGGGAAGAACCGCCTTGCGACGACGCGGCCCGCCGACAGGCTCTCCACCCTGTCGACGATCAGGAACCCCATGCCCGGCACGTGGAAGACGACCCTTCGCCACCTGGGCAGGCCCGCGTCCACGGACGTGAGCGCGGCCGCCCTCACGCGGCCGGCGTGGAGCCGCCCCACCAGAGCCGACAGATGGGGCGCGACCGGTGCCCCATCGACCGCTATCGAGGTGCCCGCGTGGCGATCGCGGCCGGGTCCCAGCACCGGAAGGTCGGCGATGAAAGGCCGGCTGTAGTACTCGAGCCGGATCGCGGCCTGGGTGTCCTCGTGGCTCCCATCGGAGAGCCGGCAGCCTCCTAGCAGGATGAACTCGCCTCGCGTGCGGACCATCGCGCGCAGGCCGACGCCCGCGTGCAGGAGATCGCGCAGTGCCGGGTGTGCGGCCGGGTCGACGATCGTCCCTGCCGCCACGGGGGCTCTTCCGAGCAACAACGGAGCGATCGCCGTCTCGCCGCCGGACTCGTACTGCACCGGGGGCAGGTGGAAGCCGCCGGGCACGAAGCGCGACTCGAGCGCGGCGAGACACTCGGCAGGCGTCGGCCGATCCTCGCGCGAGGCCAGCCACAGCGCGCGGCCCGCGACAGCGGCCAGGTCCGCCACGTCCGCCACCCGGCCGCCGAACCCCACCGGCCAGCCTCCAGGAGCCCAGAAGGCCGCGATCCAGTGCTGGGCCGCGAGCCCGATGGCGGACGTCCGCCTTACCTCGCCCGGTGACTGGACCGCCACGCGCAGCAGATCACGAAGCGTCCTGCACTGATCCCATGCCGACCCGGAAGCGAGTGGCTCGACCGTGCGCCCCTCGTCCAGGCCTGACCGCACGGTCACAAGCCACTCCCGCGCCTCCGGCAGCTTGTGCCCTCGCAGGAAGTACCTTCCTGCGGCCTGCAGCCCCCACAGCGCCCCTGCCCAGTCCGGCCCCGGGAAATCCTCAAGGCTGTGCCACCGGTACAGGCTGCCCCACCGGGAGTGGAGGTTCCTGGCGGCATCGAGCAGGACGTGCGTGACGAGCGACCTGAAGCCCGCGTCGAAGCCGGTTCGCTCCTCGAGGTTGTCCCACAAGGAGACCAGGTCCCCGAGCCAGAGCTCGGGCCTGGGGAGCCAGTCGCCGGACGGGCGCGACCGCCGTTCCATCCAGCCTTCGAGCATCTCGATCGCCGTTCGGAACAGCATCCCGCGGGTCACGCATCCCCCGACATCGAACGCGTGCGCCCACTCCAGCAGCGCAGTGGCCGGCAGCTCGCGCTCGTCCGCGCGCGCCCACTGGGCGAGCCGTTCAAGGAGCGCCCGGGCCTCGTCACGGTCGATCTCGGGAGGCGCGACCTGCGAGACCACGCAGTTGGTGGAAGGAAGCACAGTGCGGTCGCGCATCGCGGCGAACAGGTCGCACAGGGCCTCTGTGCCGAGATCCCAGCCGTCCGGGTCCCCGCCCGTCAGAGCGACGACGTTGCGACCTGTGCCGTCGAGGTCGTGGATGGTCCGTAGGACGAAGCCCTCCGCCCCCGGGAACCTGGCGTCCGCGTAGTGCTCGCCAGCTTCGTAGAGCCTGGTGAGGAGCCGGTGGTCTCCGAGGGAGCCGAAGGCGAGGATGTGGCGTCTCTTGTAGCGCTTCGTGACCTCATAGTCGCTCTCGGCGAGGACGGGCAGCTTAAGCCCTAGGGTCTGAGCGACGAACTCCGCGACTGTGCCGCCGGCAAGTTCGGCGGCCGGGTTGTTGTCGGCCACCACCACCACTGCGTCGACCCGGTCTCGGTGCAGGAGCGGCGTGGCGCAGTGGAGCGTCTTGGGCCTGATCTCGTCTCTGCGCACGCACGGGTACTCCTTCGCGGGCGCAGGTATTCCAGGGCCTCCCGTGAATGTCCTCGCGAGATGGCGCCACAGCGACCCGCCGAGTCGGCGCGAGAGGAGCTCCTGGCCCGGCTTCGGGCCGGGCTGGAGAACCTTGAGCGCCTCAAGACGGAGGGGGTCGCGCTCCGCGAGGAGCTGTTGGCACTTGACGCCGCCCTTGACGAGGCGGAGGCCGAGCTGACCCGCTGTCGCGCTGAGCTGTCCTCGGGTGTTACGCCGGAACGTGCGACGGAGCTGAACGCGCGTGTGGACAAGCTCGCGCAAGTGGCGCGAGACGTGGAGGCGGCCCTGCGGAGCCAACGAGCCGCCGCCCGCGTTGAGCTCCTCGACATCGAGACCGGCATTGCCGCGGACGCCGCTCTGCGGATCAGAACCGAGGCCGCGGAGTTCGCGGAGCGGTTGAGGGACGGGCGCTGAGTCCCCACCCCGGCCCGAGCCCCACAGGCCTTAACATAGGCGGGCCCGGCTCGCCCAAGCGGCTGGTCGAACCGCCCTCACCCCGCCCTCCCCTTCGCCACGCTCAGGGTCGGGCACCCCTCTCCCTAGGGAGAGGGGCCGGGGGCGAGGGCCGCACAGGCTCATCACGGCCCCCTAGGTTACCGCCTGTGGGCCCGAGCCCTCCCCCCGGGTTGGGGGGAGGGAGTCAACGTTCCCTCTCCCCTCGCCGAGGGGAGCGGGTCAGGTTGAGGGGCTGCTACGGCTCTACCACGTCTTCCACCCGGTGCGGTAGTCCTTCGTCAGGAACTCGTTCGCATCAGGGATGTTCGTGATCTTCATGGCCTCGCCGTCGTACTCGATCCGGTCGCCGACCTTCATCGCCACCACCCCGAGGATGACCGTCTCGGTGAGGGCGGCCGAGTATTCGAAGTTGGACCAGGTGCGGCCCTCGCCCTTACAGGCGAGAACCCACTCCAGGTAGTGGCCGACCGAGCGCGGGAGCATCTGCGGGGGGTTGCCGATCTCGTCCATCAGGCTCGCGGGCGCCGTCTCGATTGAGCCGCCGGCGTCATGCACTATGATCGTGCCCTTGGTGCCGATGAAGATGCTGCCGTTGCTGCCGAGGTCGCCCGCCATGCCCTCAGGTTTGGGCGGCTTGAGCCCGCCGTCGTGCCAGTACTGCGTGAAGCCCGGCCTGTGGATCTTCTTCGGGAACTCCCACTTGATGATCTCGGAGTTCGGGAACGCTTCCTTGGTCATGCCGGTTACCTCGACCGGCTCGATCGATGTCGGTTGCCCGGGATCCATCGACCAGTACATGCCGTCCATCATGTGGCATGCCATGTCACCGAGGGCGCCCGTGCCGAAGTCAAACCAGCCGCGCCAGACGAACGGGTGGTATGCGCCGTTCTTGAACGGGCGCACCGGCGCCGGGCCGAGCCAGATGTCCCAGTCTAGGTTGGGGGGCACCTCGTCCTTGCCCTCAGGGCGGTTCATCCCCTGCGGCCAGATCGGACGATCGCTCCACGTGTGGACCTCCTTAACGTCCCCGATGCCGCCACTGTTGATCATCTCGTACAGCTTGCGCCAGTTCTCGCTCGCGTGGCCCTGGTTGCCCATCTGCGTGACGACCTTGTAGCGGTGCGCCGCGCGCCAGAGCGTGCGCGCCTCCCAGACGGTGTGCACGAGCGGCTTCTGGGTGTAGACGTGAAGCCCGAGCTGCATCGCCATGATGGTGGCCGGGAAGTGGTGGTGATCGGGGATGCCGATCATGACCCCGTCGATGTTCTTGGCTTCCTTGTCGAGCATCTTGCGATAGTCTTGGTACGTGTGGGCTTTGGGCCACAGCTCCTTTGCGTGGCCCATGTTGTTGGTGTCGACATCGCAGAAGCAGGGCACGGTAACACCTAGGTTCGCCATCTCGCCAACATGCGCGCCCCCCATGCCGCCGGTGCCGATCAGGGCGACACGCACGTCAGGATGCTTGTCCTGAGCCTTGGCGGCTCTCGCGGACAGGAATGCCGGCACTGCCGCTCCGGCGGCGGCCAGGCGCTTAAGGAAATCCCTCCGGGTAGTGCTGTTCACGTCCAAGCCCTCCAGTTCGTCGGTAGGGGCGGCCCAACGTGGCCGCCCGCGGGCGAGCACATGGGCTCGCCCCTACGCACCGCCGGGTCGATCACGCCCAGACCTTCCAGCCCTCGCGGTACTCCTTGTTGATGTACTGGTTAGCGTCCGGCAGGTTGGTGATCTCGAGCTTCTCGCCGTCCCACTCGATCCGCTCGCCGACGTGGACGGCCACGTTGCCGAGCAGAATGGTCTCCGTCATTGGGGCGGCGTAGCCGAAGTTCGACCAGGTCTTGCCATCACCCTTGCAGGCGAGCACCCATTCGAGGTAGTGCCCCGGGGACCGCTCCAGGAGCTTCGGCGGGTCACCTATGTCGTTGATCAGCGGCTCGGGGATCGTGGTGATGCCGGAGCCGTAATCGCCGGCGATGATGAGGGTGCCCTTCGTCCCGACGAACAGGTTGCCGGTGGGCGGGAGCTCGCGCCCCTGCTCGAGGTCGGCCGGCCGGTCCGGCTTCAGGCCTCCGTCGTACCAGTACTGCACGAACCCCGGGCGATCGCCCTTTGCTGGGAACTCCCACCTGATGATGGACGAGTTCGGGAAGGTCTCGGCGGTCTTGTTGTTGATGACAACCGGCTCCACGGCGGCGGGGTAGCCCGGATCGAGCGACCAGAACATGCCGTCCATCGTGTGGCAGGCCATGTCGCCCAGCGCGCCTGCGCCGAAGTCCCACCAACCGCGCCACGCGAACGGATGGTAGACGCCTTGCTTGAACGGCCGCACAGGAGCGGGCCCGAGCCACACGTCCCAGTCCAGGTTCGGGGGCACGGGATCGCTGCCCTCGGGCCGGCCGATGCCCTGCGGCCAGATCGGCCGGTCGGTCCATGTGTGGACTTCCTTCACGTCGCCGATGCCGCCGGCGTGGATGATCTCGTAGAGCCGCCGCCAGTCCTCGCCCGCGTGCCCCTGGTTCCCCATCTGCGTGACGACCTTGTACCGCTCTGCCGCGCGTCGGAGCATCCGCGCCTCCCAGACCGTCTGCGTGAGCGGCTTCTGGGTGTAGACGTGGATGCCGAGCTGCATGGCGATGATGGTGGCCGGGAAGTGCGAATGATCGGGGACGCCGATCATCACCGCGTCGATGTTCTTGGCTTCCTTGTCGAACATCCTGCGGTAGTCCTGGTAGGCGGTGGCCTTGGGGTACATCCGCTTCGCCTGGCTCTGGTTGTCGGTGTCGACATCGCAGAAGCACGGGCAGCTCACGCCGAGGTTCCCCATCTCTCCGACATGAGCGCCGCCCATCCCGCCTGTACCGATGAAGGCGACACGCAGGTCCGGATGCTTGTCTTGGGCCTCGGCCCTCGATGACATGAAGACGGGCAGCGCCGCTCCCGCCGCGGCTATGCGCTGCAGGAACTTCCTGCGAGTCGTGCGATAGCTCATGAACACTTCCTCCGACCGCACTGGTTTGGACGCGCACGGACCGGGGCCCGTGTGTTGGACTTCGCAGGGTTCGGTCGCTCGCTCGAAGGCCCCTTCATATCCTCCCTCGCAGGGCGCGAGTCGGCGCCCGCCGAACCGACAGCGGCCGGTGCGCGTTGGGCCGGCGCTTTCATCCTTGAGACGAGGTGAGCCTGGATGGCAGGCAGAGTGCGAGTTGGGTTCATCGGCGTCGGCGGACACGGGATGCAGCACGTGAACGCCTGCGCCAAGATGGCGGACGAGGCCGAGATCGTTGCGTTCTGCGATCCCAAGGAAGGCGTGGCGCAGAGCCGAGCCGATGAGTTCCGTGGCAAGGCGTTTCTGTCGTCAGACGAGATGTACGATGCCGTGGACATGGACGCGGTCATCATCGTCGTTCCGCCGTACGCTCACGGGTCCGAGTTCGGGGCTATCGAGCGCGGCATCGCCTTCATGGTCGAGAAGCCGGTGGACCTCGACCTCGAGCGGGCGGAGAAGATCGCGAAGGCAGCCGCGGACAAGGGCGTCCTCGGAGTCGCGGCCTACATGAACCGCTACCGCCGCGGCGTCAATGAAGCCAAGAGCATGCTCGCCCACGACCCGCCCGCGTTGGCGATGGGCGGCTGGATCGGTGGATCGCCCGGGCTGCCGAAAGAGGGCCCCGGCCACTGGTGGATCCACAAGGACCAGAGCGGCGGCCAGATGGTCGAGCAGGCGACGCACACGGTCGACCTGGCGCGGTTCTTCTGCGGCGAGCCCGTCGAGGTGGCCGCGTTCGCCGCGACCGGGTTCAACACCACGCACCCGGCCTATACCATCGAGGACGCGGTCATGATCGCCGCGAAGTTCGACTCCGGCGCGCTCGTGAATCTCTACTCGTCGTGCGCGAGCAACGCCGCCGGCGGGGTCGACCTGAACCTGTTCGCGAAGCACACCTGCGTGAAGTTCAGCGGCTGGAACCACGACGTGACGATCCTCCGGCCCGGCAAGGAACCCATCGAGATCGCCGGCGAGGGTGAGATCTTCGCCCTGGAGGACCGGGCGTTCATCGAGGCGGTGAAGACCGGCGACCCGTCGGGCATCATGTCGACTTACGCCGACGGAGTGGAGACGCTCAGGCTCACCACCGCCGGCGACCGCGCTATCGCTACAGGACAGGTGCAGAAGCTGCGCTAGTTCGTCGCGGGCCGGGCGCCGCTGCGCGCCCGGCCCGCCTCATGCCGCATGGGTGGTGAGCCGCGGTGGCCGACGAGGAAGCGATCGAGCGACTCCGTGAGGGCGTTGCGGCGTGGAACGCGTGGCGGGAGGCCGGACCCAGGCTCGAGATCGACCTCTCGGAACTGGAGGCCCCCGGGGCTGACCTCGCCGGCGTGGACTTCACGCACTGCAACCTCAACGGGGCGAACCTCCACGGCGCGGCCCTTGCCGGGGCCAGCCTGCGGTTCGCGGAGCTCAACGGCGCTGACCTGGGGGAGGCCGACCTCACGAGTGCCGCACTGGTGCGCGCCGAAGGCCACGAGGCCGATCTAGGCCGCGCCGACCTGTCCGGCGCAGACCTTCGAGACTCCGACTTCGCGCGCGCGACGTTCCGGCAGGCGAAGCTGACCGGCGCCATCGCCGCCGGAACCGACCTGTCCGCGACGGACCTAACGGAGGCGGACCTCTCGGACGCCGACCTCACGGGGGCTAGGCTGACGCTTGCCACGCTCAGGTACGCGTGCCTTTCGGGAGCGACGCTCGTGGAGGCCGAACTCGAGGAGGCCAACCTCTTCGCCGCCGACCTGTCGGGAGCTGACCTGACAGACACGGCGCTTAGGGACGCCGACCTGACGGACGCGAACACCGAGGGCGCTACCATGCCCACTGTAAGGGTCTCGTCGGGCGAGCGGGCCGTGGCCGATCCGCGAACTCAGCGGGGGGTAGGCTGCATCGTCTTTCCGCTTGTGGCGGCCGTCGCGATCGCGGCGGTCCTCGCGGCGGGGCGACTCGCCGCAGTGGTGTAGCATCGGCTCTGACGCAAGCCCCAACGAGGCGCCGCATGCCGAGACCGCTCGCCCTCGCCCTTCGCCAAGCCCAGGGCGAGCGGAGTGGGTGGCGGTCGGCGGGTAAGGGAGATGAGCCGGACTGGGCGGCGGCAGTCCCCGGGACGGGATGCCTGAGCCACAGGCCCCCCGCCTCGTGCTGTGCGGATCCGAGGGGGGCCCGCGATAGCTGCATGATCGCTCCTACGGGAAGTGATGCGTATGCGAGCCCTGCAAGGCAAGCGCGTCGTTCTGACCGGCATCAGCCGCGGCATCGGGCTGGAGACGGCGGGGGTGTTCCTCCGCGAAGGCGCCGACGTCATCGGCGTGTCGCGTGACCCGCACAGACTGGACGCGGCCATGTCGGAGCTCCGGCAACTGGGCCCGGTGTCGGCCGTGCAGGTCGATCTGGGACGGCCGGACTCCGCACAGGCGATCCTCGCTGCGGCCCTAGAACGCTGGGGCGCCGTCGACCTGCTGATCAACAACGCCGCGATCGGCGGTCGCGGTGCGTCCTTCGAGGAGGAGACGCCGGACGACCTGGTTGACACGGTCCAGGTGAACGTGTTCGGGCCCCACTACCTGACCCACGCGCTGCTGCCGCTGCTGTTGCGGGGCCGCGAGCCCCGGATCATCAACGTGTCCTCGGGCGCGGGAATGATGAAGGGCAGGATCGATCGCCTCGCCGACATGGCGTCGTACCGCCTGTCCAAGCTCGCTCTGACCGGCATGAGCCTGCTGTGGGCGAACGCGCTGCGCGGCCGAGTCTCAGTTCTCGCCCTGAACCCCGGGCGGATCGGCACGGACATGGGCGGCCCGCACGCGGCGGAGGATCCCCCTGCCGGGGCCCGGAGGTTGCTCGATGCGGCGCTCTTGCCTTGGGAGGTGACCGGCGTCTTCGTGGACGGAGCCCGCGTGGTGCCGTGGGAGTAGGAGACAGCCGGTCGCGGGCGAGACACCCGCTCCACGGGGTCACAACCCGCCGAGAAACTCCCTCACCGCCTCGGTGACCGCGTCCACCTCGAGAAGGAACGCATCGTGCCCGTACGTGGACGGAACCTCGATGTACGTGACCCGCTTGCCGGCCGCGCTGAGCGCGTCGGCCCAGCGCTTGCAGTCCTCGGGCGGATAGAGCCAGTCACTGCGGAAGGAGACCACCAGCGAGCCGCACTCGACGCGCTCCGCGGCGCGGACAAGGTCGCCATCGCCCCACACCGCGGCGTCGTAGTAGTCCATCGCCCGCGTGATGTAGAGGTAGGTGTTCGCATCGAACCGTTCGGCGAAGGACCGCGAAACGTGGCTCAGGTAGCCCTCGACCTGAAACTCAGGCTCGAACGACCATCCGATCTCGTCTCGGTCCTGCAGTCGGCGGCCGCACTTCACGGCCAGGCTCTCGGCCGACAAGTAGGAGATGTGACCGAGCATCCGTGCGGCGCGAAGGCCACCGTCCGGCCGCCTGATGATGCCGTCCGGTCCGGGCTCGTAGAAGTCACCTCCGCGGAAATCGGGGTCATTGGTGATCGCCTCGCGCGCGACCACGTTCAGTGCCAGCCCCATCGGCTGAAGACTTGCGGACGCTGCGAGGACGACTGTGCCCCTCACGCGCCCCGGGAAACGCAGGCCCCACTCGATCGCCTGCTGCCCGCCCAGCGAACCGCCCGCAACCGCTGCGATGCGCTCGACGCCGAGCTTGTCGAGCAGCCGCGCCTGCGTCTCGACCCAGTCGCCGACGGTCACCATCGGGAACCGCAGCCCGTACGGCTTGCCTGTGGACGGGTCGGGATCGGAGGGCCCGGCGGTGCCGTAGCAGCCGCCCAGCAGGCTCGCGGAGATAACGCAATACCGCGTGGTGTCGAAGGCCTTGCCGGGGCCGATGCAGTCGTCCCACCAGCCCGGGCGCGTCTTCTCCCACGGACGGCCGAGTTCGTCGGCATCGGCGCTCCAGCCGGCCGCGTGAGATCCGCCGGACAGGGCGGGAGCCACCACGATGACGTTGTCACGCTCCGGGGAGAGGGTGCCGTAGGCCTCATACTCGACATCGACCGGCGCAAGCAGACGCCCACAGTCGAGACGGAGCGGGGAGCCCGCGTCAGCGATCCTCACCCGCTCCGCCCTAGTCCATCCCACAGAGGAGGGGGAGTCGGGCGGATCGTACTGCCTTCTTGCCTTCGCGCCGACTCTCGCCTCGATGGGGTCGCTCATCAGCCGATCTGACTCGCCTTCAGGGCCTGGTCCAGGTCCGCCATGATGTCCGCAACGTCTTCAATGCCCACGCTCAGCCTGACGTAGTCGTCGCTGACGCCCGCCGCGAGGCGCGCCTCGTCGGAGAGCTGCCGGTGCGCGGTAGACGCCGGATGGAGGACCAGCGTCTTGGCGTCACCGAGGTTCGCGAGGTGGCTGCACAGCTTCACCGAGTCGATGAACCGCTTGCCCGCCTCGAGCCCGCCCCTGATGCCGAACCCGACGATCCCGCCGGAGCCGTTCGGCAGGTACGTCTTCGCGCGCTCATGGTCCGGGTGGCTGGGCAGACCGGGGTAGTTGACCCAAGTCACCGCGGGGTGCCGCTCCAGCCACTCAGCGATCGCCTGCGCGTTCTCGCAGTGGCGCGGCATCCTGACATGAAGGCTCTCGATGCCCTGCAGGAACAGAAACGCGTTGAACGGCGAGAGACAGGCGCCTATATCGCGCAGAAGCGTAGCACGGAGCTTGAGCGCGTACGCGATGTTGCCCATTCCCGGCAGGTTGCCGAAGACCTCCCAGAAGCGCAGCCCGTGGTAGCTGGGGTCGGGCTCGGTGAGCTCGGGGAACTTGCCGTTCCCCCAGCCGAACTTCCCGCTATCGACGACCGCGCCGCCGATGCTGTTGCCGTGACCTCCGATGTACTTCGTGAGCGAGTGCACCGAGACATCGGCCCCCCAGTCAAACGGCCGGAACAGGGCAGGGGTGGTGACCGTGTTGTCGATCACGACCGGAATCCCCGCCGCGTGCGCGACATCGGCGATCTTGTCGAGGCGGTCGACGTTGTTCTTCGGGTTCCCGAGAGACTCGGTGTAGACGAGCCGGGTGTTGTCGTCGATCGCGGCCGCGAGGGCATCCAGGTCGTTCAGGTCGACCCACTTCACGCCGATGCCGAACCGAGGGAATGTGTGCGAGAACAAGTTGACCGTGCCGCCGTACAGCGCCGGCGAGGAGACGATGTTCTGCCCCGCCTGCGCGATGTTCAGCACGGAGAACGTCACGGCCGCCGAGCCACTCGCGAACGCGACCGCGGCGGTGCCGCCCTCGAGGGCGGCGAGCCGCTGCTCGAGAACGTCCACAGTCGGGTTACCGATGCGGGTGTAGATGAAGCCAAACTCGGCTAGGTCGAACAGCCGGGCGGCGTGATCGCTGTCGTGGAAGACGTAGGATGTGGTCTGGTAGATCGGCACCGTGCGGGAGCCTGTGGCGGGATCGGGCGTCTGCCCCGCGTGAAGTGCCTGTGTACCGAGGCGGTAGGTGTCGCTCATGTGTACGTGTACCCCTTCCGGTTCCCTATCCGGTTAGTCCGTCGAATAGCGCGGTTGACAGGTATCGGTCCGCCGCGTCCGGCAAGATAGTGACGATCGTCTTCCCCTCGAACTCATCCTGGCGCGCGAGCCTCAGCGCCGCCGCGGCCGCGGCACCCGAGGAGATGCCACAGGGCATGCCCTCCTCGCGCGCGAGCCGCCTGGCCGTCTCGATGGACTCTTCCTCGGTGACCCGCTCGACGCGGTCCACCAGCGACAGGTCGAGCACCTTCGGCACGAAGCCGGCGCCGATGCCTTGGATCTTGTGCGGACCCGGCTTCACCGTCTCCCCGCCAAGTGTCTGGGTGATGACGGGGCTCTTCTCCGGCTCAACGGCTACAGACACGAGGGGCAGGCCGCGATCGTGCTTGATGAACCGCGACACACCGGTGATCGTGCCGCCGGTGCCTACGCCGCTCACCAGGACGTCGACCCGGCCGCCTGTCTGCTCGACGATCTCAGGCCCGGTGGTCGTCCGGTGGATCTCGGGGTTCGACGGGTTCTCGAACTGGTTCAGATAGACCCACTTGCCGGGCTCCTCGGCCACCAGCTCGTCGACCCGGGCCAGCGCGGCCGGCATGCCTCCGGACGCCGGCGTCAGGACTAGCTCGGCGCCGAAGATACGAAGCATCGCGCGGCGCTCGAGGCTCATCGACTCCGGCATCACGAGGACCACCCGGTAGCCGCGGGCCGCGCCAACGTAAGCGAGCGCGATGCCGGTGTTGCCGCTGGTGGGCTCGACGATTGTCTTGCCGGGGCCGAGCACGCCCCGCTTCTCAGCGTCCCAGATCATGGAGGCGCCGATGCGGCACTTCACCGAGCCCGCGGGGTTGCGGGACTCGATCTTCGCGAGCACGGACGCCTTCGCGCCCTCGCACATTCGACGCAGCCTCACAAGCGGGGTACGACCTATGGACTGCGCATTGTCATCAAAGAGCGTCAGCATGGCGCTCTCCTCCTTTCCCGGCGGATCAGATGGAGTAGTCACCCCGGCCCGCCGCAGTCTTGTCTTTCTCCAGCTCGACGAGATCCCTGAACGTGATGCCATCGTAGACGCCCATCATGGCTTCGTCGGCCCTTCGCCATACCTCTTGGAAGACACAGTCGGGCCCGAGGGGGCAGCCCTGCCCTAGACCCGCCGGCGAGCACGCCGTCCAGGGCCCGGGGCCCTCCGTCACGCGCAGGAGCTCACCGACCGAGAGATCCTCGGCACGCCTCGAAAGCGCGTAGCCGCCATTGCGGCCGCGAGTTGAGGTCACCAGCCCGGCCTGTCTGAGCTGGCTGAGGATGGCTGACAGGAACTTCTTCGGGATCTCCTGGGCACGGGCGATCTCCCCGATGTGAGCCGGCGCTCCGCCGTGGGCCTTCGCAAGCTCGAACAGCGCGCGAAGGGCGTACCTGGAGCGTTGCGACACTTGTGCCACAGCTAATGTCTCCTATCTCTATGGAGATAGTAGACAATCGCCTGCGGAGTGTCAATCAGAGAGTGCGCGGCCCTTCCTCGATGCTAGCGGGCGGGCGGCCGCAACGGCAATGTCACCGTGAACACCGTGCCCAAAGCTTCGTCGCTGACAAACCAGGCCTCGCCGCCGAGGAATCTCTCGGCGAGCAGCTTCACGCTGTGGGTCCCGATGCCCCGGCCCGGTTCGCCTCTCGTGCTGAACGAGCGCTGGAACACCTGCTTCTGCACGTCGAGGGGCATGGCGCCGGGGTTCTTCACCATGAACGCCACCGAGCCGTCGCGCTCCTCGGCCCACAGCGTCACGGTGCCGCCGGGCGGCGTCGCCTCGAGGGCGTTCTTGACGAGGTTGCCTAGGACCCGGCGCAGCAGCACGGCGTCGGCCTTGATCGTGATCTCGGGAGAGGCGCTGACGGTCAGTGTGCGGTCGCGGGCGACGGAGTGGTGTCGGTAGATGTCCGCGACCGACTCCAGCACCTCTCCCACCCCGACCTGCGACACATTGAGGACTAGCTCCCCGCGCTCCGCCGCCAGAAGCTGTTTCTGGGCAATGATCTCATCGGTCACCTGCCCGGTCAGCAGTAGCAGATCGCGCTTGTACTCGTCGACGGCCCGCTCGTCCTGGTCAGCGGAGCTGAGCAGCTCGGCGATCGCCCGGAGGCCGGACGTGACGTTCAGGATGTCGTGGAAGAATGTGCGTTCCAGAACGCCGCGGCGCTTCTCCGAGCTGATGTCCCGCATGGCGAGGACCGCGAAGCCTCTGTCATCGGTCTCGAGGTACGATGCTTGCACTTCCAGGTCGAGCGCGCCGCCGTCGGCTTCGCCGCGAGTGCGGATCCGGCACTCGCTCACGCAGACGGCGTGGCTATCCAGGCAGTCGACGATCGCGTTGACGGCGCCGCAGACGCTGCAGGCCGCGGCGGTGCCACAGCCTCCGGGGCCGTCGGGGACGTTGACGCACTCCACGAGCTCTCCGGGCCGCAGGCCGATCAGACTCTCAGGATCGGCTACGCCGACCGCTGCGAGGAGGCGGCTGTTGACCGCGATGATCTGCCGCTCAGGGTTCAGCAGCAGAGCGAAGTCGGGGATCGCCTCCATGAGGGTGTTGATGAGCTTGCTCCGCACGAACGCCTCTCGCGCCGACTGCAGTTGCTCCGGGGTCGCCCTCTCCGCCGGGGCGTAGTACGTCTCCATCGTGCACCACCTCTGAGCTTCACCTTCGTGGTTACGTTCGCCGCCCGCTGACAGGAGCCCTGGCAGGCGTCCTGCGGTCGGCCACGAACCTGCCTCGCACATACCCGCACGACGAAAGGCTGAGCCAATGAGACCAGCAGCGCTCGCCACTATCGTAGCGCTTACAGCGGCGCTAGTCATCGGGTGTTCGAAGCCGACGCCCGCGCCGCCCGCCGCGTCAGTCGGCGCCGCGACTTCGGCTGCGGCGGCGCCCACGAAACCGCCCCCCGGGGAAGGGCCGATCATCGGGCTGTCCGTCCTCACCATGACCAACCCGTTCTTCAAGGAGATCGCGGATGCGATGACCGACGAAGCAGCCAAGGTCGGGTACCAGGTGCTGGTGACGTCCGCGGAGTTTGACCCGGCCAAGCAACTCGATCAGGTCAAGGACTTCATCGTCAAGAAGGTGGCGGCGATCGTGCTCACGCCCGCCGACTCGCAGGCCGTAGGATCCGCCATCAAGGAGGCCAACGCCGCCGGCATCCCGGTTTTCACGGCCGACATCGCCAGCCTCGCCAAGGACGCAAAGGTCGTCAGCCACATCGCGACCGACAACTACTCCGGCGGGCGAGAGGCGGCGAAGGCGATGATGGAGGCCCTCGACAACAAGGGCAAGGTCGCCATAATCGACCATCCGGAGGTCGAGTTGGTGATACAGCGGACCAAGGGCTTCCGGGATGAGCTCGCCGAGGCCGAGAGCCCGATCCAGGTGGTGGGCGCGTGGCCCGGCAAGGGCTCGAAGGACGAGGCGTTCAAGGTCGCGCAGGACATCCTCACCGGCCATCCCGATCTCGCCGGCATCTTCGCCATCAACGACCCATCCGCGCTCGGGGCCTATGCGGCGGTCGAGAAGGAGGGCAAGGCCGGGAAGATCGTCATAGTCGGCTTCGACGGCCAGCTTGAGGGCAAGAAGGCGATCCTTGAGGGCAAGATCTATGCCGACCCGATCCAGTTCCCGGACCAGATCGGCCGCAAAACGATCGGGGCCATCTTCAGGCACATGGTGGGGGAGAGCGTCCGCCCCGAGATCCTCATCCCAACGAAGCTCTACTTCAAGGAGGACGCGGAGAAGGACCCCGCGCTGACAGAGTCCTAGCGACCGGACACTCGCTTGAGGCACGTCCTGCTGACAGACTACCGGATGCTCCTGGTGCTCGTCCTGATCGCCGGGTACTTCAGCTTCGCCACGCTCACCGAGCAGTACCCCACAGGCGCGGACGCAGCCCGTCAGGTGGTCGCCCTGGCGGAGCGGAGTTGCGGTCGGGGCGCGTCTGTAGTCATCGTCGCCGAGAGCGGCGAGGAAGCGCTGGCGTTCTCGGATGCCGCGGAGGACGCAGCCACCGCCGCGGGCCTGACCGTGGACGACGCGGTGGTCGGCGAGCCGCCCGAGGTCGCGCACGAGCTCGACCGACTTACCGAGGCCGGTACGGTACCCGCGGCCATCGTCACAACGCGCGCCGCCGCGCAGTGGCCCCTGTTCGCGGCGATGCCGGAGCGCTACCCCGCGCTGGCGCGGACACCCGTGATCTCCCCGGTCGGCCACGTCTGGCCGAGCTTCCTGCGGAGGTCAAACCTCCTCGCGATCGCGGACCGCATCGTGGTGATCGCGATCGTGGCGATCGGGATGACCATGGTCATCATCACGGGCGGGATCGACCTCTCGGTCGGGAGCCTTATCGCGCTCTCGGCAGTGGTGTCGACCGTGCTGATCCGCGACCTCGCGGGCGGGGCGTCGGCATCGGCCGGGGCGATGGCGCTGTGCTGCGTCGCGGGCGCGGTGCTCTGCGGCTGCGTGGGGCTGGTATCGGGGTCGATGGTGACCTTCTTCTTGGTGCCGCCGTTCATCGTCACCCTCACGATGATGCTCGTCGCGAGCGGCCTCGCCTTCACGCTCTCGGGCGGTCAGTCGGTGTACGACGTGCCCGCGTCGATCGACAGGCTGGGCCGCGGGGCGGCGGTCTTCGGCATTCCGAACACGATCGCGCTGATGGCGGTGCTCTACGCGGTCGCGCACGTGGTGATGACGCGCACGCGGTTCGGGCGGTACCTCTACGCGGTCGGCGGCAACCGCGAGGCATCAAGGCTGTCGGGCGTGCCGATCGCGAAGGTGATCCTCGTCGCGTACGCCATCTGCGGGTGCTTGGCGGGGCTCGGGGGGATCGTGCAGGCATCGCAGCTTCAGAGCGGCGCGCCGACGTATGGCGTGATGTATGAGCTCTACGTCATCGCGGCGGTCGTCCTCGGCGGCACGAGCCTCATGGGCGGGCAGGGGCGGGTTCTCGGGACCCTCGTGGGCGCGCTCGTGATCGCGGTGATCCAGAACGGCATGAACCTGACCGGCGTGGAGAGCTACACGCAGAAGGTGGTCCTCGGCGCCGTCATCCTCGCCGCGGTGCTGCTGGACGTGTCGAGGACGAGGGGGCGCTTTTCCCCCTCGCCCCGCCGGGAGAGCCTGTCGTGAGTAGGCGCCAACGGCGCCGTATCGAACGGGGACCGGGTGAGGGGAAAGCCGATGCTTCATAGGGCGCAAGGCATCGCGCCGAGTCTCCCTCGCCCCGCTCTGCGGGGAGAGCCTGTCCTGAGCCCAGTCGAAGGGGGCGCGGTGAGGGGTTGTCCCGCCCGGCGCTGCCGGGGGGGGGGGGCCCCGCCCCCCGCCGAGG
>Ga0315282_10007676_pt1 | contig 17645 bp, 16 predicted proteins | sample YL17G07_20_MG_FD_203693 | JGI IMG/M metagenome (GOLD analysis project Ga0315282, IMG submission 203693) | Sediment microbial communities from Yellowstone Lake, YNP, Wyoming, USA - YL17G07_20 | ecosystem: Environmental > Aquatic > Freshwater > Lake > Sediment | place: USA: Wyoming | collected... | reverse complement strand
GTGCACGCTACTGGCGGCCGGGATTACCCGGCCCGGACGCGTGTCGGACCAGACGGGAACCTCTTCAATTATTTCGGTGTTCGCCCCCTCGCCGTTTCTCGACGCACGGCTGATGAACCTGCATCACGTGATGCCCGGCTGGATCACCTTTGGGATCACCGATTCGGGGGGCGTGTCACTCAAGTGGTTCAGGGATGCGTTTTGCCAGGCCGAGGCAGCCGAGGCCAGGGCTGCGGGCGTGGGGGCGTATGCGCTTCTGACTGCCCAGGCAGCGTCGGTGGAGCCGGGAGCCGAGGGGCTGCTCTACTTCCCATACCTGATCGGCGAGCGCACCCTGGGCACCCCGTATGCCAGAGGGGTGTTATTCGGAATGACCCCACGCACGGGGAAGGGGGCGGTCGTGCGCGCCATTATGGAAGGGGTCACCTTTGAGCTGCGCCGGGCTTTGGAGATTGTGGAGGCCGCCGGGCATCCGGTCGAGGCGATCACCCACAGCGGGGGCGGTGCCCGCAGTGAGCTGTGGTCGCAGATCAAGGCCGACATCTATCAGAGGAAAGTGGTGACCTTCGAGAGCAGCGAAGGGGGCATCCTTGGCGCGGCGATACTGGCCGGCGTGGGAGCCGGGATGTACACCGACCCGGCGTCTGGCGCAGAGCGCTGCCTGCGCATCGCCCGCGCCTTCAAGCCGCGCCCCGAGTGGAGCGCGCGTTACGATGCCTTGTTTGACCTGTTCAAGGAGGTGCACGATGCGCTGCAGCGGCCGTTCCAGACGCTGGCCGCGGTACCGTGACCTGGCTGCTTTCAGTCCGGGCTTGCCGTGAACCTGGTGCGCAGGTAGCCCAGGGCCACTCTGTCGATCAACCGGTCGTGCCAGCGATCCTCGAGGTTCTCGATGTTGTACAGGTCCAGCAGCGCCCGGCGCGTGGCGGCGTTGCATTGACCGTTGATTTCCCCCTGATAACGACCGGTGCGACGCAGGATGGCTTGCAGCTCACTGCAGATCTCCTCCGTCATCTCGGTCAGCTCGTCGGGTGCTGACTTGCTATACAGCCGGTGCAGGCCCAGGAGACGCTGCAGTTCGGAAATAGGTTGGGAATGGTCGTCCACCCGGAGGTCCACGTACCGGTCGGTGCGCGCGGCGTAACCACCGGCACTGCGCACCACCAGCACCGCTGCAGATTGTTGACCGCGCCGGTCGCCGCCGGCGGCCTGGCCAGCCGCCAGGGCTGCCACCAACCGGGCTGCCAGCGCGCCCGCGGTGCGCTCGAATGCCTGCGCCATCGCTTCGACGGTGGCGCGGCCGACCAGGATGTTGCCCGCGCAGGCATACCCATCGCCGACCAGGTGCCCGGCCCACTCGTAGCACTGATTACCGGTGTAAGCCTCTGCCCGCCCGGCCGCGTCGACGACCAGCAGCTGGCGTTGGCCAGCCTCAGAGTCCATGGACACCAGCTGTTTCACCGTCTCCTGAGCGGTCCAGCCGCTCGCCAACAGGTGGAGACCTTCGACCCCATACGCCGCGTTGAGCGCGGCCTGGGTGGCGATCGCGCCCACACCTGCCCGCGCCCAGGGCACAATGCTGCCCACCGCGAGGAATTTCGACTGCACTGCCACACCCAAGTCGCCGGTGGACGGGTCACGCGCCGCGATCGAGAACGTGGATGGTTGGTACCTTCGGTTCGCTTCGTGCATCCGGTCGCTCCTGATGTCACCGTCTGAGGCGCGGGTCCAGGGCGTCGCGCAACCCATCCCCCAGGAAGTTGAGGGCCAGCACGACCAGGAAGATCATGAGGCCGGGTGCCACCGAAAGGTGCAGGGCGTTGCGGATGTACTGCCTTCCGGAGCTCAGCATCACGCCCCACTCGGCGGTGGGTGGCTGGGCACCCAGGCCCAGGAAGCTCAACCCGGCAGCTGCCATGATCATCCAGCCTACATCCAGGGTCGCCGCCACGACCAGCGGTGCCAGGCTGTTGGCCAGGATATGCCGCAGGATGATGCGACTGTGGCTGGCGCCTACCACGCGGGCTGCCTGAACAAACTCCTGGCTGCGCAGCGTCAGGACACTGCCGCGCACAATGCGCGCGTAATACGGGATGCCCACGATGCTGACCGCCAACATGGCGTTGCTCAGCCCCGGTCCCAATGATGCCACCACCGCGATAGCCAGCAGCAGCGAGGGGAATGCCATCAGTATGTCGATCAGGCGCATGATGAGCGGGTCGAGCCAGCCGCCGAAGTAGCCGGCGATCAGTCCAATGACCACGCCGGCCGCCATCGCCACCAACACCGCGCTGAACCCGACCGTCAACGAAACGCGCCCACCCCACATCAACCGGCTGAGCAGGTCGCGGCCCAATTCGTCGCTGCCGAGCACGTAGCCGGCGCGGCCGGGCGGCAGCAGCCGCTGGGCCAGGTTGGTGGCATCCGGATCCTTGAGCGCCAGGGCTGGCGCCAGCGCGCTCAGGACGACTACCAGGAGCAGAAAGGTGGCACCTGCCAGTGCGGCATGATCTCGCCGCAAGCGGCGCAGCACATCGTAGGTGGGACTGTGTGCACGCGTGTCAGGCGCCTGCCGGCCGGCTTCGCGCGCGCTGGAAGCCGCCTGTGATGCCTCAACGACGGCTTCATTCCCCATAGCGGATGCGCGGGTCGATGTAGGCATAGGCCAGATCGGTCACCAGGTTGACCACCACGTAGGACGCGGCGACCATCAAGATAGCACCCTGCACCAGTGGGAAATCTCTGGCGAGGATGCCCGTGACCATTGCCAGGCCAATGCCTGGATAGGAGAAGACGAGCTCCACCAGGATGTCGCCGCCCAGCAGGTAGCCCACCTGCAAGCCGATGATGGTCACCACCGGGATGAGGGAGTTGCGCAGGGCGTGGCGGCCGATCATCACGCGTTCCGCCAGCCCCTTGGCGTGCGCCGTCCGCATGTAGTCCTGGCGGATTACCTCGAGCATGCTGGAGCGCGTCATGCGGGCAATGATGGCCATGGGTGCTGTCGCGAGTGCCAGAGACGGCAAGACCATGTGCAGCAGCAAGTCCAGCGTCCCAGCCTGGCCGGGCGTCTGGATGCCCGACACCGGCAGGATGCCGAACCAAAGCCCGAACACAATCTGGAGGATGATGCCGAGCCAGAACACCGGGGTAGAAAACCCGATCAGCACCAACACCATCGCGATGCGGTCACCCGGCGAGTATTGGCGGACGGCCGAGAGAATTCCGGCCGGCACCCCCATCCCGCACGCCATGAAGATCGCCAGCAGCATCAGATAGGCCGAATTCTGGAAACGGCCGGCGATGTAGGGCAATACCTCGCGCTTCAGCTGGATGGAGCGTCCCCAGTCCCCACGCAACACCCCGCCCAGCCACCGTGCGAATTGGACATACCAGGGCTGGTCCAGACCAAGGTCGCGGCGCAACTGCGTGACCGACTCCTCGTTGGCGTGTGCACCCAACATGATCCGGGCCGGGTCGCCGGGAGCCAGCTGCATGACCAGGAAGACCAACAGCGTCACCCCAAGCAACACCGGGAGTAAGCTCAGCAGGCGCTGGACGACGTAGCGTGTCACGACACACTCACCTGTGGCTCCCCCTTCTCCCAGCGGGAGAAGGGGGAAGCTGCGCTAAGAGCCTACTGCTCAATCCATACGTCGGCAAAGCGGAAGGGCCCGGTGGGATGCAGCTTGAAGTTCTTGATGTGTTGATCCATCACCACAATTTGGGTTTCGTGGTCGACCAGGATCCACGGCGCGTCCTGGACGATGAGTTTCTGCGCCTGCTGGTAGATCTCGGTGCGCTTGGCGCGGTCGAGTGTGGTGCGCCCCTGGCGCAGCAGCTCATCCACCTGGTCATTCTTGTAGTAGCCGCAGTTGAAACCGTTGGGAGGCCATTGGTCGCCGCTCAACAGGATGTACAGGTGATTGTCGGGGTCGCCATTGTCGCCGATCCACGAAAAGGCCATCAGGTCCCATTCGGGCTTCTTGTCGGGCGGTACCACCCCTTGTTCGAGGAAGGCGCCCCACTCGAAGGTCTTGATCTGGCAGTCGACGCCCACCAGTTTGAGGTCGGCCTGGATGGCGGTCGACATCAACACTGGCATCTGCATGCCCGACCCCGACTCCGGCGTCCAGAACACGCAGGGGAATCCGTTGGGGTAGCCGGCCTCGGCCAGGAGTTGCTTCGCCTTTTCGGGGTTGTAGTCATAGCGCTCCACCTGGTCCGTGTAGCTCCACACTACCGGGGGCATCGGATTGATCGCCAATACGCCGGTTTCCTTCAGGATGTTGTCGACGATGGCCTTCTTGTTGACGGCGTAGCTGAGGGCCTGGCGAACCCGCACGTCCTTAAGAGGCTCCTTCATCGTGTTGAGGTACACCCACCAGGTGTGCATACCGGTTTGCTCAACGACGGTGAAGCGGGGGTCACTCTTCAGGCCGGCCAGGTCATCCGGAGGAATGTTGACCATGAAGTTGATCCCGCCCGCTTGAAGTTCGGTCAGGCGTGCCTGATCCTCGATAATCGGCCGAAAGATGAGCTTGTCGACGTGGGCCGGCGTGCCCCAATAGTCCGGATTCTGCTCTTCCACCACCTCGGCGCCCGGCGTCCAGCTCACGAACCTGTAGGGGCCGGTGCCGACGGGATGGGTGGATATGTCGCGCCCGTACTTCTTGATGGCCTCCGGGCTGACCATGAATGCCGGGTGCATGGCCAGGTGGCTGATGAAGGGCGCCAGGACGTTCTTGAGAGTGATCTTAACGGTGTGATCGTCAACCACGTCCACCTGCTTGACACTGCCCCAGGTGAAATCGGCATACGCAAAATCGCCGGTGTTATGGTAGGGATGGTTAACGTCAAATTGGCGCTCCAGGTTGAACTTGACCGCCTCGGCGTTGAACGGAGTGCCGTCGTGGAACTTCACGCCCTGGCGCAGGTGAAGGGTATACACCAGGCCGTCCGTTGAGATCTCCCACGATTCGGCCAGGCCGGGCTGCACCTCGGTGCTCTCATCCTTAAACTTGAGCAGGCCGTCGTACATGTTGTAGACCGCCCGCGCCGTATTGTAGTCACTCAGCTGCGGGGGATCCAGCGTGGCCGGTTCGGCCTGCAGCCCAACGACAATCGTGCCGCCATCTTGCGGCGCCTGAGCAAGTGCCGGCCTGACTGCCGGGACGCCGCCCAGCGCCAGGCACAATCCGGCCAACATCATCACGCTGAACAGCTTCTGTCTCAACACCACGGGTCTCCCTCCTTAGAGCTACTCAGATTATGGGTGGCAGGTACTGGTGACGGACTGGCGAAGGTGCTGCAGCCGCCCAAGCGCATCCGGGGTGGCAAGAATGCCCCGGGAACGGGACACTGTCTAGTATAGCACCGGGCACATGCGCTGTCAATCGACTCTGGCGTGCAGCGAGCGGTGTGGTGCCCTGACCGCGGACGGCTCGCCGGGTTTGGCCACCAGCGCAGCATTGATTCGGGTCAGCACCTCGCCCGGCAACGGCTGGCATTGCTCGATTTCCTTCCATATGGAGTGCGGCGAATGCAGGTGCCAGACCTTCACTGACGGGTTTTCGAGGAGCAGCCTGCCCGATCCGGCCCATACGACGTAGGGGGTAACTCGCACCGATGTGCCGCGCTGTCCGAGATACTCGCGCACGTTCACGGCATTCTGCCTGGCCCGGCGGGTCGGATTCTGCTCCAGGTCGCGCCATTCCCCCTCGTGCCTTTGCTGCCACTGGTCGCCCACGTTGCGGGTGAACTCGGCGTAGTTCGTCAGCTCCAAGACGAACACGCCCTTCGGGCCGGTCAACACGGTATGGATGTTGGACCGGTTGCCGGGCAGCTGGAGATGGCGGAGGAGCATCCATTGACCATCCAGGTGGTCCTGTAACAGCCGGATGGCCGCCACCTCACCCGGGTCGTCGGCGATAGGCCCTATCTGCCCGCCCCTTGACCGCCGCACCAGGGGCAAGACCATCCAGCTAAACGCGGCGAGGGTGGTAGCCCCGACCATCCCTCCCCAGATCAGCAGTGTGGTCACGCCGATCAGACGCAGCGGAATGCCAACCCCGGCACAGACCAGGGTGCTGCACGCGGCGGCGATGGTGCCCAGGCCAATTGTGAGCCGGCTGCGAGTGGCCGGCTCCCCACTGTCGGGCAAGCGGGGTATGCCCTCTACCACGCGCAGCCTGCCGGCCGAGGCCACGGTCAACCCGGCACGGGTGGGATGAGCTGGCTCGGGCAGCCTCATCGGCCGGGTCGGCGCCGGGACGGCAGCCGGGTTGCCAGGCGGCTCAAGCGGAGCCGTTGCGTCCGGCGCAGACGACACCAGCGGCTCTGGCCTCGGCGGCACGGGCGTGTCCTGAACGGCATGATCGCGGGGGTCTGGCTCAGCCGGCCGGCGCGCCCGCAGCTCGGCCAGGCCGCGCATGGCCGCTTCGTTCTGAGGATCTAGCTGAAGCACGTGCTGCAGGGCCAGGACGCCCTCATCCACATCTGGTGTGAGGCCTGCCAGCCACAGTAAGGCGGGGACACAATCGGCGTCACCGGCCACCACGCGGCGCAGGATGGCAAGGGCTTCATCCTTGTGCCCGCTTCTGCCCAGGTGAATGGCCCGGGCCAGCTCCGTATGTGTGGTGTCAGCCATGGCCACGACAGCCTCCTTGCATCCCAGCTTCATCATACCCTGGCGGCACAACTTAGTCAACCCAGGTTGGTCGAAGAGCAGATCCTGGAGCCTGTCCGAATAACCCGTAGTCCAGGGCCTCGTGCCCGTCTACGACGCCCACAAGGGGCTATACTACGGTTGTTCGGATAGGCCTCTTAATCAAGATTTGAGGTTGGGTGCAGCACGTCTTAAGGACAGTGGCTGGCCGCATGTGCTATTCTGTAGAAAAGTCGATTAGGGGCGAGTCGCCGCCCGGCAATCACCGTGGACTGACACTATGTCACATGCGGCCACATCGATGTCAAACGAGAACGCAGCGGCCACCGCGCATGGCTGGCAGCACTGGGTGGAACCCTGGTATCTGGCATATGCCCTGCTGGGCGCGACCGCAGCCGGTTTGGTGCCCATCCTGGTGCCTTTGCTGGTGAGCCAATCGGCGCGCCCCGACCAGGGTGGGATGGGTCATGGCCGCCGTGAGCCTGGGAGGGCTCAGCGGACCGCTGTGGGGTGGGCTGGCCGACCGCTATCGCCTGCACCGCTGGCTGTTGGCGGGGGGCCTGCTGGTCACCGCCCTCGGGTTGGCTCTCCTTCCTTTCACGTCCGGTGTTCCAGCCTGGGCCGGCCTGGCGCTCTTGGAGAGCATCGGGACGGCAGCGGCGGCCACCGTCGCCAACTTGTTTGTGGTGGAACTCCACCCCCAATCCGAATGGGACCGGCGAATTGGCTGGCTGCAAACCTTCTACGGAGGCGGCCAGGTCGCCGGCCTGCTGGCAGCGGGCGTGCTCAGCTCGGTCGGCTTCCGCGCTGGGCTGCTCACCGCGGCCGGATTGGTGGCTCTGGCGGTCGTGCCGGGGTGGCTGACCACGTACACCCCGCCTGGCCCGCTGCGACCCCGGCCCTGTCCTGCTGCGCCCCGCCCGCAATGGTGAGTGGGCCCACGCCTCTCCCCAGCGCCTGTTCCACCACCTGGCCCCCGAGCATCTGCCCCAGCTCGGGATGATGCTGCGTTCGCCGTTCGGCGTCTTCCTGGCCGGCTGGCTGCTCAGTTTCGCCGGCCTCGCCGCATTCTTTGCCCTATATCCCGTGGTGATGCAGCAGCTGTATGGCCTGGCCCCGGCGTTCTCGTCGGCAGGGCTGGCAGTGTCGGCCGGCCTGGGGCTCGGCCTGTATTCGCCGGCCGGGAGCTGGTCTGAGCGGCGCGGCCCGCTGCCCGTGTTGAAGGGAGCTCTGGCGATGCGCCTGCTGGCCTGCGTGGGGCTGCTCGGCCTGGGGCTGGCCAGCGCTTGCCGTCTTCTTGTTCGTCGTATTGGCCTGGTCGCTGCTGAGTGTTGCCGGTACCGCACTGACCGCCAATCTCGCGCCGGCGAGCGAAGGAGCCGGCATGGGTTTGTTCAATGCCGTGACCGCCCTTGCCGGCGTCGTAGGGGCTGTTCTGGGCGGCTGTGCCGCCCAGAACTGGGGGTACGCGGCGGTGCCGGGCCTGGCAGCGGCCGGAGTTGCGCTGGGGTTGTTACTGGTCTTCCTCATTCGCCCGCGAACAGGAGCACGTTCGTGAAGGCAATTGCAGTGGTCCCGGGTAGCACGACCTTACGCACGGTGGAACGCCCAATGCCGACTGTCACCGCGGCCGACCAGGTGAAATTGCGCATCGTGCGAGTTGGCATCTGCGGCACGGATCGCGAGGAGGCTGCCGGCGGCCGTGTGCGCTCGGCCGACAATCTGCCGGACCTGGTGCTTGGCCACGAGATGTTCGGGCAGGTGGCGGAAGTCGGCCAGGCGGTGACCCGCGTCCGGCCCGGCGATTATGCCGTGCTGACTGTGCGCAGGGGGTGCGGTAAGTGCCTGCCCTGCGCCATGAATCGCGCGGACATGTGCCGCACCGGCGCCTATCTCGAGCGCGGCATCTGGGGGCTGGACGGCTATCAGACGGAGGTAGTGCTGGATCGGGAGCAGTATGTGGTGCGCGTGCCGCCCGACCTGGCACCTGTGGGCGTGTTGACCGAGCCTCTCTCGGTGGCCGAGAAGGCGATTGAGGTGTCGGTTCGCCTGCAAGAGTCCCGCCTGCCCGACGCGCCCGCCACGCCGGACTGGCTGTAAAGGTGCCGATGCCTGGTGGCGGGATTGGGTCCGATCGGCCTGTTGGCCGCGATGGCGCTTCAACTGCGCGGCGCTGAAGTGTATGGCCTCGACGTGGTTGACATCACCAGCCCGCGCCCTCAGTGGTTGCTGGATATCGGCGGGCAGTACGTCGATGGACGCCAGCTGCCGCCTGAGCGGGTTGAAGCCAGCCTGGGTCCGATGGACCTCGTGTTCGACGCCACCGGAATTGCGGCGGTGGAGTTCAACCTGCTGGATGCCCTGGGCCCGAATGGGGTCTACGTGCTCACCGGCATTCCGGGTGGCGACCGCCCACTGCAAGTCCCCGGAGCCGAGCTCATCCGCCGGCTCGTGCTGAGCAACCAGGTGATGCTGGGCAGCGTCAATGCCGCCCGCGATCATTTGCAGCTGGCCGTGGACGACCTTGCGCAGGCCCAATTGCGCTGGGGCGACCACGCGGCGCGCCTGATTACCCACCGCCATCCCAGCACTGACTTCGCGGCTGCGCTGGCCGGGCACCCGACGGACGAGATCAAGGCACTGATCGAATGGAGCGACCCCAAAGGCGATTAACCGTTGCGTACGAAGGGTAGGTGCACCGTGGATGACACCGAGAACAATGCACCGGGATGGCCCGGCATCCCGCCGCGCTGGACTTCCAGTGCCAAGAGCGGCGTGGGCACGGCGCTCACGTACGCCAGCAGCGTCTGGTTTACGCTGAGCCACGGCATCCTGAATGAAGTCTACTATCCCCGCCTGGACCAGGCCTGTACCCGAGACATGGGCCTCATCGTGACCGATGGCCGGAATTTCTTCTCTGAAGAGAAGCGAGATACCCGGCACCAGGTGGCCTGGCTGGAAGCCGGCGTGCCGGGTTTCCGGCTGGTCAACACGTGCGAGTGTGGGCGGTACCGTATCGAGAAAGAGATCATCGCCGACCCGCGACGGCCAGTTGTGCTGCAGCAGGTTCGCTTCGTACCGCTCCAGGGCAACCTCGCGGAGTATTACCTATACGCGCTGCTGGCGCCGCACATTGCCAACCAGGGGGCGGGTAACACCGCCTGGTTGGGTGACTACAAGGGGGTGCCGATGCTGTTCGCCGCGCGAGACGGCCGCGTGCTCGCGCTGGCATGCTCCGCACCGTGGGTCATGCGCTCTGCCGGTTTTGTGGGTGTGTCGGACGGTTGGCAGGACCTCATGCAGCATAAGCGGATGACCTGGACGTACAATCGGGCCGCGGACGGCAACGTGGCCCTGACGGGCCAGGTGGATCTGACGGCCGCGAGCGGCCAATTCCTTCTGGCGCTGGGATTTGGCGCCACGGCTGCCGAAGCCGGGCAACGCACGCTGGCCAGCCTGCAGGACGGCTATCCGGCGGCGCGCGCCGCCTACGTTCGGGCCTGGCAGGACTGGAAGAACGGCTCGCCGTCCTCCACACCGCGCGCCGGGCAGGGCCAGCCAGAGCTGTACCACATCAGCCGGGCTGTGCTGCGCATCCACGAGGCCAAAAGCTTCCCGGGCGGACTGATTGCCAGCCTGTCGATCCCCTGGGGGTCTTCCAAGGGCGACAATGACCTGGGCGGCTATCATCTGGTCTGGCCCAGGGACCTGGTGGAAACCGCCGGCGGCTTGCTCGCCGCGGGCGCCGCCGACGACGTGCTGCGCGTGCTGCATTACCTTCAGGCTACCCAGGAGCTCGACGGCCGTTGGCCGCAAAACATGTGGTTGGACGGTTCACCGTATTGGGGCGGTCTCCAGATGGATGAAACCGCCTTTCCCATCCTGTTGGTTGACCTGGCGCGCCGCGAGGGGGTGCTGACGGGCGAGGAATTGGCTCGTTCCTGGCCGATGGTGCGCCGGGCGGCCGGGTTTTTGGTGCGCAACGGCCCAGTGACGCAACAGGACCGCTGGGAGGAGGATCCCGGCTACTCACCGTTCACCCTGGCGGTCGAGGTTGCCGCCTTGCTGGCGGCCGCCGACCTGGCCGAGTTGTGCAGCGCCCAGGAGGTGGCCTCGTACCTGCGCACCACTGCGGACGTATGGAATGCCAACATCGAGCGCTGGACCTACGTAACCGGCACGGACCTGGCGCGCCAGGTGGGTGTGGAGGGATATTACGTGCGAATCGCCCCGCCCGAGGTCACCGAGGGCGCATCGCCGCTCGCCGGATTCGTGCCGATCAAGAACCGGCCGCCCGGCGACAGCGACGTTCCGGCGGCCCACATCGTCAGTCCGGATGCCCTCGCACTGGTGCGGTTCGGCCTGCGCGCCCCTGACGACCCTCGCATCGTCAACACCGTCAGGGTCATCGATGCCTTGCTCAGGGTGGAGCTGCCATCAGGACCGGCCTGGCACCGGTACGACGACGATGGGTATGGCGAACACGAGGACGGTTCGGGGTTTGACGGTTCCGGCGTTGGCCGGGCCTGGCCGTTGCTCACGGGTGAGCGGGCGCACTTTGAACTGGCAGCCGGACGGCGCGACGAGGCGGCCCGGTTGTTGAAGGCGATCGAGGGATGTGCGGGCGAAGGCGGGATGCTGCCTGAGCAGGTGTGGGATGCCCCCGACATCCCGGAACGAGAGCTGTGCTTTGGAAAGCCTTCCGGCTCGGCGATGCCCCTGGTGTGGGCACACGCCGAGTATGTGAAGCTGTGCCGCTCCTTGCGGCTGGGGCGCGTGTTCGACATGCCGCCCCAGCCGGCGAAGCGCTACTTGGTGCACCATACCACTTCAGCCTGCGCGATTTGGCGCTTCAACCACAGGTGCCGGGCAATTCCTGCGGGCCGTTCGTTGCGCGTGGAAGTACTGGCGCCGGCCATAGTGCATTGGAGCACGGACAATTGGCGTACGGTGCATGATGACGAAACCCGCGACACCGGGCTGGGCGTGTACAGCGTCGATTTACCCACCCAGGCGGCAGCCGACGGCACGAGAATCGACTTCACCCTGTACTGGCCCGAGGCCGGCCGCTGGGAAGGCACGGATTTCTACGTCGTCGTTTCCAGCACAACCTGATGTGCGGCGGGGCCGTGGCCGGCTTTATCTCGACTTAAGGTGGACGTTAGGCAAACCCAAAGACAGCCGCCCCGACATGGCGTACAATGAGGGCAAGAAAGCAGCAGACTATGGCGCGACCGCTGGTGTCACGCTCGGTAAAGGAAGTGGATCATATGTTCGGGCAAGATTTCGGTTCAATCATCACTCTCGATGTCCCTCATCGTGACGCAGACGTGGATACTATCCATTCCCTGATTGGTCCCTTGTGCGGCGGTGACCCTGTTGCACGCTGGCGTGCGCGCACGGCGCTGGTGGAGATCGGGGCGCCGGCTGTGCCGTTCGTCGTGGAGGTGCTGCGGGCTTCCAATGAGTGCATGCGCTGGGAAGCTGCGAAGATACTGAGCGACATCGGAGGGCCTGGTGCGGTTGGGTCGGGATGGCCTGGTGCCATTGATGGAGGCGTTGGTGGAGCGCCCGGAGTCGGCCTGGCTGCGCGAAGGTGCCCACCACGTGTTGCGTGTTCTGGTCGGCCGCGGCCTGGATGTCCACATCGTGCCGGTGCTCAAAGCCTTGGAGGCCATCGAGCCGGTGCTCGATGTGCCTCGTGTGGCCAGGATTGCCCTGGGGCAGTTGGCGTCGAAACCTCCAGTCTCGTTGTTCAAGGAAACACGGCTTTCTGCCCGACCATCAGCGTGACGGCAGACCGATATCCACAACAGGCCATCCGGCGACGCCGGATGGCCTGTTGTGTTTGACGGCGCGAGTGCCATCCGGACCGGCCCGCTTTAAGGTTATTCTAAGCCAACCCTGCTATCATGTCGGGAGTTTGCTCCCAATATCACGATTGGGCGAAAAGGAGATAGATCATGAGTGTTACCAGACAAGGTGTGCAGAGCCAGCAACGCGCACTTGATTACATACAGGACTCACCATTTTCGCAAGCCCTCTTTGGCGGCGTTCAGTTGTCCTGGATCTGGCTGATTGTGCGACTGTACGTGGGCTGGGAGTGGCTGCAAGCCGGCTGGGAGAAGTTGCACACCCCGGAGTGGACCGGTGCCACAGCCGGTACGGCGCTCACGGGTTTCGCCAACGGCGCGCTCAGCAAGGCCACCGGCGACCATCCGAACGTTCAGGCTTGGTATGCCTGGTTCCTGCAGAATCTCGTGCTGCCTCACGCGGCATTCTGGGGCCAGCTGGTCAGCTGGGGCGAGACCCTGGTGGGTATCGCACTCATTCTGGGGATTCTCACCGGCATTGCAGCCTTCTTCGGCTGCTTCATGAATGCGAACTACCTGCTGTCCGGCACAGTGAGCACGAATCCCATCCTACTCATCCTGGCTGTGCTGCTGGTGGTCGCCTGGAAGACCGCCGGCTGGTGGGGACTGGATCACTGGGTGCTGCCCGCGCTCGGGACGCCGTGGCGGCCGGGCTATGTCATCCGCGATGCTCTCGGCCCGGGTGAGTCGCAGCTGGCGCAGCAACCCCGCCAGGCCTGACACCTGCCATCAACCCGCCAACTTCGTGCCAGTCTTCGGGTGGTTGTCGGCCCGGAGACTGGCACCGTGCGGCGTCTCAACACTTGTGCTCCTGGTCCTCGAAGCGCGCCACCGCCTGCCGAATCGTGCGGCAAGCGGCCTCTCTATCCAGCCACCCTTTGAATTCAACTCGTTTGTTCTCCAGGTGCTTGTACTGCTCGAAGAAGTGACGCACCTCGCGCTGAACGTGTTCACTCAGATCGCAGAGATCCCGAATTTCATCGAGGTGGGGGTCTTGATCGGCGACGGCCACGATCTTGTAGTCCTGCATCCCTTCATCTTCCACATCCAGGAGCGCGATCGGCCGCGCCGACACAACACAGCCGGAAAAGACGGGATCAGAGATGACGACCAGCACATCCAGGTGATCGCCGTCTTCAGAGCAGGTCTAAGGGACAAATCCGTAGTCGAATGGGTAGTACAGTGGTGAATGCAGCACCCGATCCAGCCTGATCTCGTCCAGCTCCTCATCGTACTCGTACTTGTTGTGAGAGCCTTTGGGGCATTCGATCACAGCGTTGATGATCTCCGGTGCGCCGGCTCCAATGGGAATCTTCGAGAATCCCATAGGTTCATCCCTCCGAGCGCGGAGTGTAGCACCGATTCCATGAACCGTCAACCGGAAGGGCGGCGGCTGAGGGCAGAGGTTGGATCACGGAGCATTCGCTTGATTCCGATGCTGCCTGGTGCAGATTGGCATCGGGCGCGGGCGGGCGGCGGCCGGGAACGTACCGCGCCCTCTGCCCAACCTGACCCGGCCTCTTACTTCCGGGGCCGGACGGGTGCCGGCACAACCGGCGATGGACCCCAAACCTCTTGGGTTACGTTGTAAGCGAGCGTGTGCAATTCGTTAAACACCTGCTGCACGTCTGGATTCTCATGCCAGGCGGCCCAGGCCGCCATGTCGGCGAACTCATAGGTGATGACCACCTGGTACGGCCCGCTGGCCGGCCGGTACGCACGAAACTCGACCACCCCTGGAGCGGCAATGGTGCGCCGGATGGCGCCCTCCGTCCACTTCAGGTACGCGTCCACCTTGTCCGGGTGGATGTTCCAGTGCATGACAGACAGTACCATGGTAACCCACCGCCTTTCGTCCTCGCTGATATCACTCACGATTGACGCCATCCGTAGACCAGTCTTGCTGTTACCACCCCCCTTCAGCGGCACCTGTGACGTTGGCATCTGCCAACCGCAGGGCTCCGCACTGAGTGGCTCAGGGCAATCCAAACCCCACAACATTATACCACGGTTTCCGGGAATCGGTCAGAGCGTGACCGATTGGCGTACGTGGCACCTTTTGACTTTCCCCCTGGCATCACGTATACTTGCGGCTCGTATGCTTGCAGCCGGATAGCTCGGGAACGCCTGCGGCCTGCCACGCCGCAGCCGGGCTGACATCAGACAGGCTGGTTTGTCCTATGGCGTCGAGAATCTCACCGGAAAATGGGACATGCTCAAGCTGGGAGCGGCTGCAGGGAGCGAGGAGTCGTTTTGAAGCGTCGCGCGTTCGTGCTGAGCCTGTTGTGGCTGACGAGCCTGCCCCTGTTGGCGCTTTGGGTGCCGCCGGCTCCGGCGGCAGCCCAGGGTGATTTCCCAGACCTTTGTGCAGACAATCCCGGTAACCTGGTGCGCAACTGCGGCTTTGACCAGGGCATGAGCGAATGGGCTACCTTCGTGGAAGCCGGCGGCCCCGGCTTCAGCGTGGAAAGCTCCTGGCCGGCATGCGACTCGCCGAAATGCCCGGCGTTGCGGGTCAGCGCACAGGATTGGTTCGTCGGCGGCATCTACCAGAAGATTGGAGGCGTCACGTCGGGGGCAGCATACTGGGCCAACGTCATTTGGATGGTGTACAATCCAGCCGGGAAGACTGACAACACGGTGGGCCGGCGCATCGGCATTGATCCCAGCGGCGGCACGGATCCTCGCTCGCCGAATGTTGTCTGGAGCCAGAACGTCTGGCAGTCCTTCTCGAACTGCCCTTACAAGATCTGCCGCGACATGCAGGTTCAGGCGACGGCCCAAAACTCCACGATCACTTTGTTCATCCGGATCGAGGACACCTGGAAGAACCGCCGTGGCGAGTTCTCCAACGTGCCGGACAGCTTCTTCCAGGAATCCGAAGCATTCTGGATTGACGACGTGGGCCTGGTGGCGGTGGGCGGCGCGGCGGCCGCGCCCCCGCCCACCGAGACGCCGCAGCCGCCGTCACCTACGCCAAGACCCACCGCCAAACCCAGGCCGCCGACTGAGACGCCTGTTCCGGCCGAGGAACTGACTGCCACCGCAGAAGCGGTGTCGCCTCTGCCTACACCTACTCCGAGCCCGGCACCCACAGAGACTGCTCCGGCAGTGGCCGCGCTGCCCACCCTCACTCCGGCGCCCACGCCGGAGCCTTCGGACACGCCCACTCGCCCGCGCCCAACCCGGACACCCCGCCCCACCCGCACCCCGGAGCCGGGGCTCGGGTTCGACATCGGCCTTGCCGGACTGATCGGTGCCGGAGTGGTGTGCCTGGCCGGGCTGGGCCTGATCGGGATGCTGGTCATCATCGGCGTGCTGTGGTTTCTGTATCGAACGGGTACCTCGGCGATAAAGCACGAGGGCGAACAGCAGGGGGATGGCCCGGCTGCCGAAGGCCGGCCGGCGAGCACCGGGAAACCGGGTCCTGGCGCTGAGGAGAGTCCAGCCGGCGACGAGGAGGCGGACGCAGGCCATCCCAGCTCCTGACCCTCGCTTGACGGCTGCGCCGCTGTGTGCTACATTTTGCCTCTGAAACCAACCGTTCTGAGAGGCAGACTGGTGCGATGACCCGGCTGGAATGTGCCCGGTGCGCGAGGGTTTATCCTGTCGACCAGGTACGCTATGTGTGCGAGTGCGGGGGGGCACTCGACGTTATCCACGATCTGGAGTCGCTGCGTCCGGCGTTGAGCCGGGCGCTGTTCGACCAACGCCTGAGAGGTGCGCCCTGCCCTCACCCCACGCCTGTGTCGGCCAGTGGGGTCTGGCGCTACCGGGAGTTGGTGCTCCCCGTGAGACCGGAGCAGATTGTCAGCCGGCCGGAGGGAAATACCCCTCTGTATCACCACGCTCGCCTGTCGAGCTGGGCCGGGCTCGACAAGCTGTACCTGAAACACGAAGGCGAGAATCCAACCGGTTCGTTCAAAGATCGCGGCATGACGGTGGGTGTGACGCAGGCCAGGTGCCTGGGGGCACGGGCGGTGGCGTGCGCCAGCACCGGCAACACGAGCGCCTCGCTGGCAGCCTATGCGGCTCTGGCGGGCATCCCGGCAGTCGTGTTCATCCCGGCGGGTAAGATCGCCGCCGGGAAGCTGGCCCAGGCGCTGGCCTACGGGGCGCGCACCTTGCAGGTAGACGGCGATTTCGACGTCGCCATGCGCCTGGTGCGCCAGACGTGCGACGCGCTGGGCGTCTATTTGCTCAACTCGCTCAATCCCTTCCGCCTCGAGGGGCAGAAGAGCATCGTCTTCGAGCTGCTGCAGGGGCTGAGCTGGCAGTCACCCGATTGGATTGTGCTGCCGGCCGGCAACCTGGGCAATACCTCGGCCTTCGGCAAGGCGCTCGTCGAATTGAGCCAGCTGGGGTTGATCGAACGGGTGCCGCGCTTGGCAGCAGTGCAGGCGAGCGGTGCCAATCCGTTCTACCAGAGTTACCTCGGCGGCTTCCAACGGCCGGTGACGGTGGCAGCTGAGACGGTGGCCACGGCCATCCGCATCGGAGCACCGGTCAGCTACGAGCGAGCCGTGCGCAGTCTCCGCAGCACCAACGGCGTTGTCACTCAGGTAACCGACGACGAGATTATGGACGCCAAGGCGATGGTCGACAGCGCGGGCATCGGCTGCGAGCCGGCCTCGGCGGCGGCTCTGGCGGGCGTGCGCCGCCTGGTAGCCGAGGACGTCATACGTGCCGACCAGCAGGTCGTCGCGGTGTTGACCGGGCATCTCCTCAAGGACCCGGCGGCGACAGTGGCGTATCATACGGGCGAGTGGCCACGCGCCCGCTATGCCAATCCTCCCCGGAGCGTGCCGGCTGAGGTGAACGCGGTGCGGCGCTTGATTGAGGATCTGCTGTGAGGCGTCCCTCATCCCCCTGGCCCCCTTCTCCCATAGGAAGAGGGGAGCATCACTCCCCTCTCCCGTTGGGAGAGGGGCTGGGAGTGAGGGAAGGCGGGAGCGCTGGGTGGTGAGAAACGATATGGCAAACAAGCTGCGAGTAGGGGTGCTGGGGGCGACCGGCACGGTGGGCCAGCGCTTCGTGGAGCTGCTGGTGGATCACCCCTGGTTCGAGCTGGCGGCGTTGACGGCCTCGGGCGCGTCGTCCGGGCG
>Ga0315282_10007675_pt1 | contig 17646 bp, 19 predicted proteins | sample YL17G07_20_MG_FD_203693 | JGI IMG/M metagenome (GOLD analysis project Ga0315282, IMG submission 203693) | Sediment microbial communities from Yellowstone Lake, YNP, Wyoming, USA - YL17G07_20 | ecosystem: Environmental > Aquatic > Freshwater > Lake > Sediment | place: USA: Wyoming | collected... | reverse complement strand
TGAGATATGCTGCGGAGCATTCTCAAAACAGATTCCGTTTCTTACTCAAAGTGTTGGCCTGTGCGCTTTCAAAGGTAAGAAAGGGGTCTCTCTTGGCTCCACGATTCTTCGGTTTCTACATGTATGTGTTCGTGACTTTTCAAGGAGATTCAACGAAGCGCACGTGAAATGCTATTCTTCTTCGATCTGTAGACAAGTTCGGGGCGCCTATGTTGGACAGGTTTGTGAGATGTTTCTCTGAGATCTGCTAGTGTCTCTCAAGTGAGGTTCAGCCGCGTCGCATGCGAGCAAGTTTGTTCAACCCGTGATGATACTGGCTCTATGTTCTTGGTGCCAACGGCGCGTACCATGCGTGCTCGTCTCAACGAAGTTATGAAAGACGAAGCTTAAGGCGGGAGATTCGATACTACTCACGCGGAAACGTTGTGTCTCCGAGAAAAGTGTTTTAGATTAGCTTCTTCCCGCAGTTGAATAGGTAGTCGATCGCTGAGAGATTCGGCAGGAAATCTCCATAGAGCTGAGAGTAGCTCTTCGGGGCATAATTCTGATAGAGCACTTTCATTCCCGCCCTTTCGAAAAGAGCATCGTCCTGATATTCACTCGCTCCAGTTCCCGAAAGATAGCTATCTGCTCCAACTCTGCTGCAGATTTCGACAAGACGTGATGCGCCTTGCTCTGTCACGTGTAGTGAGGAAGCGAATACAGTCTTCGGCCCGCTTCCAAATTTATTGACAATATAGTCTATGATGCTTAGGTTGAGGTCAATTAGCTTGCACCATTTCGACGAGTACGTCGCCTCGAAAAACGAGGCATGTTCTGCGAAGCGCGTTGCTTTTTGATAGTTCATGCTAATGCTTTTCCAGTGCTTGAGTGCCCAATTCTGTGAATTGTCTATCTCAACGTCTCGAATCAACTGCCCAAATCTACCCTTAGTTCTGACAGGCACGGTGAGCCAAAGTTGGCCGTTTGGTGTCTTGATCAGGTTTCTGTTGATGACAGAGTTTCTCGTGAACATGACGTCATCCAGAAAGACAAACAAGTCGCAGGAGAGCATTTTGTGAAAGAGGCCTAACCAGGGCAGGTAGTTTGGCTGATGTATGGCAACAATCACTTACGAGTCAACCGCTTGCCGTCTTTTGGTACCAATCGCCTGAAAAGGGCCTTAGCATAGAACCTGAGGTGCCTTGGTAGAGCTTTTCCGCCTCGATAGTTGAACCTGAAATCTCCCCCATGGTAATTGATTTGATCTCGCTCGTTAGGATCCCAATTGAGGACATCGGCCTTTCCTCCCCACTTCCTAAGTTCGCGTGAAAGATACCAAGTGTGGTAGTACATCTGCCCGCAAAAAACACCTGCTTCTGTGTGCTACTCACCGTCTTCCCTCCCAGCAATCCAACGCGCGTCCACGCTTACATACGTAAATCGTTGTCAGATGTGTCATGGCATTCCTCATTGCTTCGTGTTGGCTTTGGCGAGTATTCTCCTGTATCATTCTGGTGTTCGTCATTGTTTGACATACGATTCACAGCCAATTTGAGCGCCTTTTGATAGACCAGCACCTTGCCAAGAGGACTAAGTCCCGAGTAGCTCTGAGCCAGCTTGTCCTTCCCCTTTCCGTGCAGATAGCGCACCAGCTTCGATCCAGATAATTCCATAAAGCCCATCTGTTCGTAGAAGCAGTTTGCACCGTGTCTATCTACGAGAGATTCCAGCGTAATTTCAGACACAGCCATTCTCGAACAGGCATCTTCAAAAGACATCAGCAACTTTTTTCCTATGCCTTTCTTTCTGAATCTTGATAGAACGGCGAATCGGTGTATCTGCGCATAGCTATGGCCATATGTCGAGCCGATCAAGTACCCAACAGGCTTTCGTTCACATAATGCTATCCTACTTATCTCGGATTTACAGGGGAGTATGCGTTCGAAGTTCTCCTGCGCCCAAGCATTTCCACCGAAAGCTTCTTTGTCAATCAAGCACAATTTCGTCACGTACTTTCTTAACTTGCTCCTATCTAGTTGCCAAATCTCCACTGCCGAGACTCTGACGCCTCCCTCAAAGTAGTACACCGTTGTGCGCCGTCATGGCGTATCGATTATAGAACATGAAAATGCCACCATATTCAATCATTTGTCCTCGCAGCCAAATAGGGAAACAATGAGACACACAGCGCACCAAGAGCATAATCGCACGTCATGATGTAGCTCTGTCATACGATAAGATTGTGATCATCGCACCTCTCAATCAGACTGATTTCGGCGAGGAAGAAACACAGTAGTTTCCCTGCTGGAGGCCTCTACACCTATTCCCCTTCTCGCCCAACACGTTACACTTTTGTCGAAGGTTTGAGATCCTCGAAGTCATGCCCATTCAAACCTACGGTACTTTCCACTCACAGCGCTCTGGTACTTTGACAAGCCGCATGTGTCAAGAAGACTTGCGCTTCGTTGCAGATCTCGTTTTTCATCTTTGCATCAAGTGACGCGAGTACCGGCCGACCTAGTTTAGACTTTCCGATTGGTTGCCTTCACGTTCTAGCTCTCCAGTAACTCCGAGTAAATCTGATCGAATCTCCTGGCTGCCGCTTGAGCTGAGTGCCACTTTATCGCAAATTCACGGCTGAGTTTTCCTATCTCTCTTCGCTTCTCTGGGTTTTCTATCAAATCGCGCAGGGCATTATACACTGTTTCAGGAGCCGCAGTTATCGGCAGGTGAGCTCGTTCGCGTTGAGGTTCAGGCATGATGATTCTTGAACCTGTGGTTCGCGTATCTCGCAAAGAATCCAGCCTCGCGATATCTCAGTCTAACGAGCGCGTGAAAGCGATTGATCGAGCGCTAGATCCCTGAGGGGCGGGATTTATCCCTAGGAAACTAGAAGTCGGTCGTTCTCTTCGGGGCGCCTACGAACCCGCCTTCCATGAGAATCGTAAGTTTCTTCTCCAGGTTATCGATTTCGGCTTTTTCTGATTCGCTTAGAGCTCCCCTCTCTTCCGCAAGCCTTCGCAGAATACGCATCGTTATGATCAAATAGGGAGTGTTTACCTCCTTGGCCATCCCTGGCGTGAGTTTGTATTGGTAGGGGTTTGCTTCCACTGAAATGTCCTGCTCACTGCTGAAAAGAATGCTACGCTTGATGTGGAACCATCCGATTACTACTGATAGTGGCGCCCCAATAATCGTGGCCAAGATGGCGAAGGGCACAAAGCGAGGAAACAGGTCAAGTAGATACGGTATGTTCTTGATGGCGAGGTAATAGACTGTAATGAGGGTGGACAAATACCCTAGTAGGAACGTCAGATACGTCGAGTAGCCCAATCTGAAGTAGTACCAAGCACGAGATATCCATCTTAGACTGGCAAGTTGGCGTAATTTCATCTATCTCATATCCAGATGAAGCTAATGATATACCGGCGCGGCCTATGAATCTAATGATCTGCCAACTAGAATGTACTTCCATTCTCGACCCAACCTCCTCGAGGCTCTGAATGTGCCAATCGCGTTCTGCTTGCTATGGACATCCATGAAAGATGCGGCTCTACCGTCGACCATTCTTCTGTCTCTCTTGGGAATGTTTCCTCGCCATTTGAAAATATGAGTAATGTGTCCCTCGCCATCGAAAACGCAACACTCTTAGCACTGAAATTATTCGTGCCAAGGAGAATAGTTCGGCAACAACACTGGGTTCGCACCAATGTGCAGCAGGTAGAGAACAGGTCTACCTATGTTTTGGTCTTGTGCAGCACCTATTTTGGAATGCCAGCTTCTTTCCTACTTAGAGATTGATCCAGAAGCATCGGTCGCAGAAAGCCATGACGCAATCACAATTTCCTCCTCGGTGTACCTACGATACCGCCTTCAATGAGCTTCTTAATCTTGACTTCCAGATCCTGAACTCTAGCCTTCTCTTTGTCACTCATCAGCTTCTGAGATTCGAGCAAACGCGTGGATTGATTGAGAAGTTCAAGATACAGCGGAAACCACACCTCTTTCTGCCATCCTGGCGCTAGCTTGTAATTGTAGGGATTCGCTTCAACACCGATATCCATTTCCGAACTGTAGGCTGGGATTCTCTTGATATGCGCCCATCCAATGGCTATAGACAACGGTACTCCAATTATTGTCGCCAATAGCGCAAATGGAACGAACCGCGGAAAAAAGCTGAGAAGATCTGGTATATTCTTGATTGCAAGATAGTAGACAGTAATGAGTGTCGAAACAAATCCTAGAAGAAAGGTAAGATATGTGGAGTACCCTATCCTGAAATAGTACCAGACTCTTCCGACAAACCGTGCTCTGCCAGTCAACACAACTCGAATTCGTTCAATAACTAGCTCTTATTATAGTATTTGTGTGTAAGCCCCGGATTGCATCTGATTGAATCATTTCATCTTGCAACCATCCATAGCTTCTCTGACTCCACGAAGACCCTTCTTGAAATAGGATTCTCTCAGCAACGGAATCATATCGTAAGGCACAAGGTGTGGAAAGTAGCATCTGTCCCCACTCGTGTCTCCAAGGAATGCTCCGCCAAGGGGAAAGGCCTCAGCACGTATCAGATTGTAGACTTCGCGGTCCGACATCGATCTGAAATCAATCTTCGGAAACTCCGGAGTTAATCTAGTGTTCTTGGTGGCCTGTCTCTCGTCTTGGGGGACGCAAGTTATCGCTCCTTCAACGAACTTCGGGACAACCCTGCTCAAGAGGACCCCAGTTGCCGCTTCAATCTTCTCTGCGAAGGTCACCCAAGTGTCATCTAAGGATATTGCTACTGGGATTTGATCAACTATTGGTCCCGAATCTATATCTTCTACCATCTGATGAGCAGTAACGCCAGTTAGGTGTTCCCATTTTATGATCGCCCACTGAATTGGGTTGGGCCCTCTGTTCTTTGGCAGCAGAGCTGCATGAAAATTCACTGCGTTTCCATGAACCATCTTTAGCATGGAGGGCGGAAGTTTCATGGAATACGAATGGCGCAGCAGACCGTCACAGGCGAGTCTTCTGAACTCTTCAATAGACAAACGTGCCTGAAGTACGTTCTTAGAACTCGGTTGGACGAGCAAAGGTCGGCCTTAGTCTGTGAGATTCTAGACAATTGATCCAAGTGCGGCCTGATACTCGCAGCAATTAGGCACATTTGCCTGTGAGACATGTTTTAGCAACGCGGGTATTCCTCTCGCGTCGCCAACGAGAGTCAATTTCCTAGACCGCGACAATCCGAGCAGCTCACTCTACTTACTCCAGTAATTCGGAGTAGATTTGATCGAACCTCTTGGCCGCAGCTTCAGCTGAGTGCCACTTGACAGCAAACTCGCGGCTTCGAATACCGATTTGCTTCCTCTTTTCTGGGTTGTTAATGAGGTCACATAAAACGTCATGAATCGTTTCTGGTGTCGCGGAGACCACAGGTAATTCATCTACGTATTCAGGGATCTCCTTCCGAGCGAACTCCAGCCACTCTGGTCGTAGGTAGCAGACGGCGGGCTTGCCAAGCATCATAGCCTCACGGACGTTCGCTCCAAACCAACCATACGTGAGCATATCGACAACGATATCCGCCTGAGCTTGATAGTACCGCAGTATTCTGTTTGGGACGTTTGCGAAGAAAATCAGTTCAACCTTGTACCCCTCGTTCTTGAGTCTTTCAACGAGAGGCAAGTAAATGTGGGTACACTTGATGTTCTTATAGAGGATTGAGCGGAGCTCAAAGTTGCCGACTGAGTGATAGACTTTGACAGTGTCCCCTGACAAAGGCAAACGGTAGTTGGTTGGTATCAAAAGGTCTGGATGCCAGAATTCTGAGTCGAGACAGTAGAACTCAGGGACCTGGTGAACGTGGGGTCCGAGGTTGTAATCAGTGGGACTATGCGCCGTGGCCACGATGTAGTCTGCCAACTCGTTTCTCATCTTGGCCCACGCTAAGTTCCTTTCATCGCTACAAACGGATGGTTCATTCCTCCACTTGCAGATGTCGCAGGGACTGAGAGGAGCCAATCTGCTCAATGAAGTTTGGGAAGCCCCGTCCAAGCATCCGTTGATGGAATAGGCAATTTTCTTGCCTAGGTGCCTCAGGAGTTCTATCTCTGAGTAATCTCCGAAATATCTGCGAAAGAACTTCTGAATAAGGTATCCGAACTGCATCCCATGTGCGTTGCTGAAATGAAAAATGTCGTACTTCGCCACAGACTTTGCGTAGAATTTCAGCTGTCTTAGAAGTGCCGCTCTTCCTTCGTAACTGAACTTGTAATCTTCACCGTGATAGTATATTTGATCCTGTTGAGACGGGTCCCAGTTGAGGACGTCTGCTTTCCAGCCTAACCTTCTCAACTCGCGTGAAAGATACCGGGTATGATAGTACGACTGCCCAGCAAAGAGCACGCTGCGCTTTCGCTTGGTTGCCATCCTAAATCACCCCGACAGTTCTATCGAATGTTCTCACGTCCCGATTCGGCGAGGAATTTGTCGTAGGCTTGGTGTTGTCGAGCCGCCCTTCCTTCGATGCACCGTGAAATGCGCTCTCGCGGGCTCATCGCATATGATGTCCACCATGCGTCATGCGTCAATACGTGGAGCCGCTCGTCCGTCGCAGCTTCCAAGACATCGTTTAAACGCCGAAAACGCCAGTAACCATTCGAATCAGAACAGTAGTAATACTGCTTCGTAATATATCGTCCGTATGCATTGACCATGCCTCCAATCTCATCCTCATCAAGGTTGGTGAGCCAGTCTCCTACGGTAGGGTTGTGTAGAGACAGCGCTCGAATCGGGGCTTCGAAAAGAGTCGACAAAATACTTTGCTCGAAGAAAATCATATCGAGTGGAGAATCGTTGTGTTTCAACCGATCGAGATAAGAGTTTGCTTCAAAATGAAGCCCCAAATCATGGCCCAAGTCTCGAATCCTGCGTATTATGGTGATAATTTCCTTCTCAAACGCATTGTAGAAATTTGAGTGCAGCAAAACGAAATACGTCGCATGGACTCCTTCTTCTGCCTCTATCTGAGCTAGTCGCAGCGCCCGATGGGGAGAGAAGTCCACATCGTGCCGCCAGAGACAAACTCTTCCCTCAGTCCTATAATCAGCAAACGGGATAAGTTTCCAGTTGGCCTTTGCCAGCCTTACCAACTTGCGATACTCACCCTCGGTAAAATCTTGGAAGTGGTAATCGGGCAAGGTAGCGTCCGCGACCTGATTGATCAGTTGATTCAAGGTATCTCCGCTTAGCCTTTTCGTATGCACCAAATTACGATGTCGAGACGCTAGATGCTCCTTTTATAGGTGGCTGCGAGTTCTGGCGCACATTCGGAGAAATGAGTTAAGGTGGCATCTGTCGGAAATCGATCATTACGGTTGATAAAACCTGTAGTTGGGACTGAAGAAGAGCAGTTGATCCACCAGGTACTGATGTCGGGATGGCTCAGTGAAGGGCCAATGACCCGCAAATTCGAAGGACTCGTCAAAGACCTGATTGGTGCCAGGCATGCAATCGCTGTAAGTTCCTGCACAACCGGGATGGAGATCGGGCTAAGAGCAATGGGCATCGGCAGCGGAGACGAAGTATTGATTCCGGATTTCACACACCCTGCGACTGCAAACGCCATTATTGCCGTAGGCGCGGAACCTGTACTTGTAGATACTGACTTGTCATCATACAACATTGATTTGGAGGAAGCGAGAAAGACCGTGACACGGAAGACGCGAGCGATGATCCCTGTCTCGTGGGGAGGCAACCCCCTAGACGACACAGAGCTCAAGGACCTGAAAGATTCGACTAACATTCTTGTCATGGAAGATGCAGCGTGCAGTATTGGTGCCCAGAATCGCGGAGTCAAGAGCGGCGCCATGGCTGACATTACGGTTTTCAGCTTCCACCCTAGAAAAGTCATTACGACCGGAGAGGGCGGTATGATAACTACAGACAACGATGATTATGCTCAGAAGCTTGGCAGCTTGAAGAACTTCGGGCTGGGCAAGCTTGAAGGAGAAATCGGTTTTGTCGGGTATGGAACCAACTATAAGATGAGTGATTTGCTAGCGGCTATTGGTGTCGCTCAAATGGGGAAGTTGCCACAAATCATTCAGAAGAGAATTGAGCTCGCGGAGAATTACAACAAATTGCTTTCCAACATAAACGGGATCCGCCCCCCACAGGCAAGAGAAGAGGCGAAGCACACGTACCAGACTTATGCCGCATATATTGATGTGAAGGGAGCGAGGGACAAGCTCATACAAGATCTCAGAAGCGTTGGAATTGAGACCCAGATTGGGACCTACGCCCTACATACACAACCATATTATAGCCACATCAGAAGGTACGGAACGTTATCAAGATCCCAGCTTCTCTATGAGAATCTGCTTGCGCTCCCAATGTGTCACGACATGACCCGCGACGACCAGGAATACGTATCAGTGCAGATAGAACAGTTCCTCAAGAACTACCGGCCGTGAAATGTGCCGCTATCAACGCAACCGTAAGGCCGCCAGCGTATTGCACCAACGGATATTTCAGTTCGAAGTTCATGGTGCCGCTCGAGAAGATCAGTATTTCGGGGAAAAACGTTATGGGCTGCAGAAGAACCGTTTCCAGTTACGATGCCAAACGACTCGTCAGACTTCTCCAATCGCTGTCTAGCAATCTAACGATTGAACGTGGTATTGTGTGCATGTCCCTACTGGTGAATTTGAACTGCCTAGCACGTGTGTCTCGTGGTAAGGCCGAAACTCATTGCTAACTAATGGAGTTCAAATCTAGCTTCGGTTGGGGCGATTTGTCTAGTATGTACATTCGGTACCACATCTCAAACGCTAGCAAGTCCCAGATCACTATGTAGTGTTTGATGAGATTGACCGAGGTTCGATGTCGCAGTACATCGCTTATGTATTTCTTTCTAACGAAACCATCCTTCACCGTGTAACCATCGGGCAGCGTCTGTCTTGCATATTCCGCAATCTCCTTGGAAAACTGCAATCCTATGTTGCCACCGAAACCTTGCTTCTCTTTTGCAAGTACTTCGTTGGGCACCACGCCTTCCATTGCTTTCTTGAAAATGTATTTTCCCGTTCCATCCTTGTACTTGAGGCTGCTGGGTATCGAGAAAGCAAGTTCGACGAGTTCATTGTCTAGGAATGGCACCCTTGCTTCTACTGAGTTGGCCATCGACATTGTATCCTCAACATGCAGAAAGTCGTCTGGTAGTTTGACACTGAAGTCCGCAATCATTGTTTGATCAACGAAACCTAGTTGGTTTGAGAAGTATTCCCAGAATACTCTTGGAACTCTCGGCAACCTATCTATGTTCATTCGTCTAGAGTAGATTTTCTGGAGGTACTTCTGATGGAATACCTCGTCAAGGCTGAGAACTTGGGAATACAATTGTAGGTTGCTGTCAATATTCGCTACACGCTTAAGCTCATGCAGGTGTTCGACTTCGAAAATGGAGGCTGCACCGGAGAGGTGATCCAAGAGAGATCGAGTATTCCTGGCTGCAAGCATTCTGAGTTTCCGAGGCGTAGATGCGCGTGCTTTTTCGATATCGAGTGCGAATTGATACTTCCACTCGTACCCTCCAAACAGCTCGTCAGCACCTAGCCCGCCGAGCAGCACCTTTACGTGTTTGTGTGCTTCTTTCATTACGTAGTAGGGATATAGATTTCGCTTTGGCATATCGGCGTACCATATCATCTTTGGGTATTCGCGAAGGACATCGCCATCCCCGAGGAGTGCGACGTGTTCTGCGCCGAATGCTTGCGCAACGAACTTTGCATGTTCGATTTCATCTGTAGCTTCACCAAATCCCATTGTGAACGCTTTCACATGTGTACGAACCTGTGAGGCGAAGGCCAGTATTGCGCTGCTGTCAAGACCTCCTGAGAGCAGTATTCCCAAAGGCACATCACTGACAAGATTCCTTTCTACCGCCCGATGAAGCACCTGTCTGATTCTTTCAGCAAAATACCCCTCCGAATGCCGGCTGAAAGTAGGCACTAGGTTCCAATATCTCTTGAAACGTATTCTCTTTCCGTCAAGTTTGATTAGGGATCCAGGCCGCAATCTCGCAATATTCCTGAACAGAGTCTTTTCCAACGGCACGAATCTCAAATTGAGGTAGTAATGCAGTGCCTCAAGATCCACATTTCTTTTCACAAGATCAAATTGCAGTATTGCCTTGATCTCCGATCCGAAAAGAAAGCGGCCATCCGCCATCATGGTATAGTACAGGGGCTTTATCCCATACCTGTCCCTCGCCAATGTCAGTTCTCGCCGATGCCTATCCCAGAGTGCGAAGGCGAACATGCCGTTGAATCTAGCACAGCAATCATCTCCCCATTCTTCGTAGGAATGCACAATGACCTCTGTGTCAGAGTTGGTGTGAAATGAATGACCACGACTCAATAGCTCATTCTTGAGCTCTATGTAATTGTAAATCTCACCATTGTATACAACGACTATGGATCCGTCCTCATTAGAGATCGGCTGTCTGCCTCCCGCAATGTCTATGATGCTCAGGCGGCTACAACCCAACGAAATCCGTTCATCCTCAAAGTAGCCTTCTTGGTCCGGGCCTCTGTGTTTTATTGCTTGACACATTCTGGCGAGAAGGCTGTGATCCTGAAAATTGAATCCTGCTATTCCACACATTTTCGGGACTTCAGCATCAGCCAAACCAATGGCTGGATTAAAGAATATGCCTCGCGGTCATCATCCTAATTCGTGGCCGCAACAGGGTGTGATGATCTGAGAAAGCAGAAAGAAAGCACAGTCAGACCGGGAGTATTTCATACTTCGAGCCGGAGTCCATTTTCATGTGGGTTTTTCCGTCCTTGCCGATTTCGACGTGGCCTACGATTCTTGCCGGAACCCCAAGTGCTATTGACCGTGGAGGCAGATTTGCTGTAACGACTGCTCCGGCCCCCACTACGCACTGATCGCCAACTGCGACGCCTTTTAAAATAATTGCGTTGGCGCCGATGTACACATTGTCTCCTATGCTAACAGGAGCGCGGTCAACATGACTGTAGTTGATGTGATCCTTCGATAGGCCCTCTACTGCCCATCGAACAGTATCATGGGTATAGATCTGAACGCCGGACGATATACTACAATGGCTTCCGATCGTTAGTCCACCGCTTCCATCGAGTAATGTGAAATATCCTATCCAAGTGTCGCGTCCGATCTTGGGTTCGCCGACGATTATGCAGAAATCGTTGAACTCCTTTCCAATCCTGTTGATCACTTTAGCCAAAGCTCGATCACTCCGAATCAATGTAGAGTAAGCATCTTAAGACTCCAACTGATGATTCGTTTGTCTGGCAGATCAATACCCACATCCTTTTCGCGTGAGAGTTAGGTATCAACCTCATGGCTGCTGGCCGCGATGGTAATTGCATCGTGATTGCCAGGAGGATCTGCAATTTGCGTTCAGCCAGCCGAAAGTGCGAGACAAACCATCCTCTATACTAGTGGTCGGGACCATGCCGAGTTCTGCCCTTAGCATGTCAGTGCTCGCAACGAAGTTCTGAATCTCCCCAGGACGAGGGGGGTTGAACTTCATTTTGGGCTGCCTTTGTAGAATCTTGCCTGCCAATTCGATGACTTCAAGCACCGTACTCCCTTTTCCTGTCCCTGCGTTTAGGATGACATTCCTCACACTTCCAAGAATGGCCTTTTCGAATATTGGATTCAGATCGTGGACGTACACGTAATCGCGCATCTGTTTTCCATCACCATAAACGTCGATGTCAGCGCGAGCCATTATCTTTCGATAGATGCTTGGGATCAAGCCTTCGGGCTGGTAAGGTCCATATATGTTGAAGAAACGGAACACTACGTAGTCTAGGCCAAATAGATTCTGGTAGACCTTCAAGTAGTGCTCGCAGGCTAGTTTGGTCACCGCGTACGGAGTCTTCGGATTGCATGGATGCTTTTCATCCACTGGGTTATGCAGCACATCTCCAATGATGGATGAAGCGGAGCTGAATATCACTTTCTTGATCTTTGTTTTTCTTGCTGCTTCGAGGATGTTCAGCATTCCCATGATATTCACTCTTGCATTAAGCTCTGGGTCAGAAAGAGATGGTACTAGCGGGTGAGTTGCCAAATGAACAACGATATCAGCATCTATAAGTGCGGAGAATACAGCAGCTGAATCGGATACGTCTAGGAAACTCACATTAGTTGAGGGAACAGCTACATCTCGACGTACGTCCGTCGCATGTAACTCAATTTCCTTGTTGCTTGACAGACCTGCCACCAAGTTCCTTCCCACGAAACCAGCAGCGCCGGTCACGACTACTCGCATCTGTCTCACTTGGCAGCAAGAGCCTTGAGATGCTCTTATCTTTTAAGATGTGATTGCGAGATACCCATAGGACGCTCAAGTGGTATTCATGAGAGAATCACTACTGAGTTTGCTAGTCGATCCGATCGAAAAATCAGTGCTGGAAGCTCAAGTAGATCAGTGGAACTCCAAAGGTGATTTGATGAGCGGATTTCTTCGGGGCGCAGGTGGAAGGAGTTACCGGATAGTCAACGGGATTCCTCGTTTCGTGTTGACTGAAGATGACAGTCAAATACAGACCAAGGACAGTTTTGGTTTCAAGTGGCGGCAACGAGAAACATACGAGTCGAGACGGGTCAGCACAGTCATACGACCGTGGCTAATTCAGCGTTATGGATTTGCCAATCTCGAAGACATGCGTGAGTTCTTTGCAAGCAGACGTCTCATCCTAGACGCGGGGTGTGGCAGCGGCTTCACCGCGTCGCTGTGGATGAACAGAACGTGGCAGAGAGGAGGAGAAGTAGAATGGGTCGGACTCGATATCTCAAACGCGATAGATGTTGCCCGCGAGCGGTTGGTGGCAATTCCGGGAACACATTTCATTCAGGGCGATATGCTGCAAATGCCATTTCGTGAATGGGCTTTTGACACAATCTTCTCCGAGGGCGCTCTCCATCACACGCCATCAACAGAACTAGCTCTCAAATCGCTGGTCTGGTCGCTTGCCAAAGGCGGCGAGATCCTGTTCTACGTTTATCGGAAAAAGGGGCCTGTTCGCGAATTCACCGACGACTACGTACGCGGAATCGTTTCTCGTATGAAACCGGAAGAAGCATGGGATTCAATTCGAAGTCTGACAAAGCTTGCGCGCTCCTTAGCTCGGTTGAGAAAGGAAGTTAGAGTGTCGGAGGACATACCGCTCCTGGGGATCAAGGCCGGTCGATACGATATTCAGCGGTTTATTTACTGGCACTTTGCCAAGTTGTACTGGAACGAAGCTCTTTCGTTCGAAGAAAACAATCATGTCAATTTTGATTGGTACCATCCTCGATATGCCCACCGCCAAACTGAGGAAGAGGTTCGCCGCTGGTGTTCGGAGTCTGGTCTGTCCATCACACACGTTGATGTGCAAAAGAGCGGTTTTACAGTACGAGCAATCAGAACGTAGGACAAGACGGCGACGGTTTTCGCAGATCTCCATCCCAAAATCGATTGACAAGTCTTCACCAGGCAAAGTCCGTTCTAAGAACTCAGAGTAAGACTCGAATACTGAATCTGGTTTGCAGCAACTACGATCGTACACATTGATGAACGGCCGGCCGGCCGTATGATGGCAGATATGTTACTCGTCATGAGGAGATTCTTCCTCCTAGCCGGAAGTCTGAACGGAAGGGAAGATTCTCGAAAATGGGGGGCTTTGGAATGTCGTGATCTTGACGGATGTCGCGTCAGTGGGCAGTGGCTCAACATCATGAAAAGTCGATATGATGCATCATGTATCGCTTGAATTTGGAAGATCCAAGCGACGGCAGACAGAATTAGAAGTTTAGGGAGGTCGACTCATCGTCCATACGAATGTGAGACCTGTTCTGCTCACCGTATCCTTCGGGAACGTCTAAGTCAGCATTTCGTCTGTTTCAGTGAGTATTCCCAGCTGGGTCTCACAAGTCAAAGGATTAATTGTGCTTCTGAACTCAATCTCATACAGCTCCAATTGGGCTGGATACGAGATCAGCGACCCAAGCTGTCGGGAGCTGTATCACTGAACCCCATATGATATTCACAATCAAATTCAAACCATAATGGACAAGTACGCTTACGTTTACAGGAATGGCGAAGGGTTAGAGACAGGGCTGAAAGAGTTACGTGACCTGCATCAGACGTCATTCAAGCATGTCGATGACGGAGCGCATGAATACAACACGAATCCAGTCAACGTCCTAGAGTTGGAAGCGATGTTTGAGATAGCAGAAATCGTTGTCGTCGGCGTCGATTAATTATCCAAATAGCTGGACTCTGTTCCCAAACTGATTTGTCGATTATTCAGGAACGTGCTCCACCAATCGGTAAACGTTGATTCGTGCAGAACGTTGCCTCAGGCGTGTATATGTTGACATGGATGGGGCTGCAAATTCTATCAGGCCCTGTGCATTCGCCACTTCCAGTAGGAGACCTGAGGTATAGAATTGCGTGAACTCGATAATCCGCTGAGTTTTCGCCGAGCGTCTCTTGTTGCAGCAGCAATTGTCATGCTGTCAATGTTGCTTATCCATCCGCCACTCGTATCGGCTGGCTCTCAGACGGACACAATCGGTACCGCAGCCGGAACAAGCACTTTCACCGTGTTTGTATTGTCCCCAATCACTCCGTCCGCCACAGGCCCGCTGCAATCCATTGGGGTAAACATAGTCAATGGCAATGGGGGGAACATTAATGTCGCAATCTACTCGGATAGCGGTGGCAAGCCAAATTTGAAACTCGCAGAGAGTGGCAGTACTCCGATGTCATCGGAGGGTTGGCAGGATGTTGCGCTAACAGGCGGCCCAACAGTCAACAGCGGAACACAGTACTGGATAGGCCTAATCATCGATACAAGCGGCCGCAGCGCCTACTACTCAATTCCTGGTACTTCATATCTCTACTTTGGCAGCTTCGGATCATGGCCAGCTGGACCATACTCCACAACGAATCCGCGTAGTTACACAGTCAATATGCGCATAACGTATTCGACGGGGCCGCCTCCTAACGATTTCACAATCACAGCAACGACAACTTCGCAAACGGTTGGAGCTGGAGCTACCGCGACCTATGCGCTTAGCATACAGTATGGTTCATCGCTTAGCGCTACCGTTGATCTCGGGGTTACGTCTGGTTGCCCGACTGGTGTTACCTGTACGTTCTCTCCGCCATCAGTCACGGGTTCAAGTACGGTGACACTTTCCGTTCCGACTCTGCCTACAACGCCGGAAGGCACGACGACTATCACGGTTACGGCAACGAGCACTTCGCCTGCGCTCAGCCATAGTGTTCAGGTTCAGTTGACAGTTAATCCTGCCGGATCGTATCCGGTGTACGTGTATGCTGGGGCATCCAAGGTCACTGTTACGGTTACATGGAGCGGGTCAGGGGTCGCGGCGATTTACCTGGCCGGACCAGGGGGTTCCCCAACGCTCTCGGAATGTGGGAATGTGATTTATGATAGGGTTGTGTACGTTAGCGGCTCCTCAACACCCACATACATTCACAGAGTCACCTTCACCCTCCCCTCGCCGCCAACATCCACACAAACCTGGAACGCACTAGTCTCATTAACCGGCAGCTACACCGTAACAATCGAAGTAAACTCCCCCTCCCCAACTACGTAAGATTAAACACATCTTGACATGACAGGTGAAACCGGAAGCATTGCGAATGAACTTGGCGGCCTTCCTCCCGCTTTTTCGAAGTGGGTGAGTAGCACGAGCGAGAACGCGAGGAACGGGACGAAGAACCCAGCTAGCAGATGGCGTTACTGGGTGATCTGCGTTCTTATCGTTCTATCTGTCATCGTTTTTGTCTACGCCTTTAGCGAGGTTGGCCGTAAGCCTCTTCCTCCTCGACCAGTAGGAGAGGCCATTAACGTGAAGGGTACGGTCGCATCCGTCTCAAAACAGCCCTATGCAGTTAAGATTGTTCTAACCGTTCAAGAGGCAAACTCGACTTTCAAGGCGGGAGAAACGATCGAAGTAGCCTTCTCTGGAGTTGGGCGTGTCTCAGCGTGGCGTGCCTATGGATTGAAGCCCGGCGATGTTATTCACCTCACTATCCGATTTGTGGAGCACTCCTACTGGGAGGCTTTCGATAGCGATTGGACCTACGAATGACGTGGCGCAAGACTACGGCGATAGCTATTGTCGTTCTTCTTATTGCCGTAACTGATCTTTTATGTGTTGGAAGCTTACCTCCTCTTGCGGTTCGCGGGCGGGTTCTGACCTCTGATGCGGCACTTTCCACTGCTCTTGGAGCCAATAATGAGACCACCTTCATGTCTTTCGCGAACAAGACTGACCCTGCCCTCATTTTATTATCAGGCTCATCCACAGCTGAAATGAGAACTGCGATCAAAGCCATTGAACAGCACGGGGGTTCAGTGCGCGATGTCTTTCCCCCTCACGTCATGATCGGAACTTTTCCTCGGTCCAAGGCAGAGACTCTTATCGGCCAGTTCGGAATAGAGGGCATATACTATACAGCAGTAGACGGTTCGAAATTCACGAAATATGGCGACATTGCAGGATCAGGAATAGATCATTGGAATCATAAGTACTTCGGCGAAAGCGCCCGTCCTCAACTAGATATTCGCCCCAAGACCGATCCTCCCCCAATAGCTAATGATACGCGATTTCTGCCAAATCACAGCGCCACCGTCGTTGCAGCTCCCCCATACGGAGCAGGTTTCTATGACAGCAGCGAGTACATGCTGGGAAGCGTCACGGTGCTGATGATTTTTCCAGAAAGCAACGGGGCGATTGATCCCAATACTGAGGCATGGACACAGAGTGACATAGACGCCGCCGTCTCAGAGATCATTCAAGGCGTCGATTGGTGGAGAGACAGAGAGCCTAACGCACATCTCTCTTTCACATTTGTCTCAACTGTGGCACAGACAGGCTACGAGCCAATCTCACGACCGTCCAGTAATGAAGGTCTCTGGATAGCCCAGGTCATGAATGGCTTGGGCTACAACCACTACAGCAGCTATTTTGACAATGTGTTCGACGCAGATAATTCCGTGAGAGACACCTACAGCACGAATTGGAGTTTCACCATCTTTGTGGTCAACAGCAAGAACGACGCTGATGGTAACTTCAGCGACGGGTACTTCGCCTATGCCTACTTTGGAGGACCATTCATGGTGATGACTTACAAGAACGATGGTTATGGGATCGCGAACATGGATGCTGTGACTGCGCATGAGATGGGGCACATTTTCTATGCAAATGATCAGTACACCTCGGCTGGTCGTCCTTGCACCCAAAGATCAGGTTATTTGAACATCGAGAACCAGAACAGCGCCTACCCTTACGCAGGCGCTTGCCTAAGCAACGTGGCCAGCATCATGCGTAGTCAAGTGGCACCGTACACTGCGGGAGCCGTTGATTCATATGCTCGACAGCAGGTTGGCTGGCGTGACAGTAACGGTAATGGTGTAATGGACATCGTTGACTTTTTCCCAAACAACGTGTTGAATCCGTACACTCCTGACCCCACGGTCAACCCGACCCCTTCCTATTCTGGTTATGCATCGTCTCGAACTACTTATGCGAACAATAATCCGTTCTCAAGGACTCGCGATAGCATAACGATCAACATAATGTCGAGTGTCTATT
>Ga0315282_10007674_pt1 | contig 17647 bp, 10 predicted proteins | sample YL17G07_20_MG_FD_203693 | JGI IMG/M metagenome (GOLD analysis project Ga0315282, IMG submission 203693) | Sediment microbial communities from Yellowstone Lake, YNP, Wyoming, USA - YL17G07_20 | ecosystem: Environmental > Aquatic > Freshwater > Lake > Sediment | place: USA: Wyoming | collected... | reverse complement strand
GACGTATTCATCCACGTTGGCCGGGGTGACCACGTCCACGCCGGAGTCCACGATCGGGTTGGCCGGTTTCTCGCCCTTGGTCACGTAGTTAAACAGGATCCGCACGCTTTCCGAGCCCCAGCCGAAATACTTCTGGCCGAGCATGAGCTGGATTTTGCCCTGCTTCATCACCTGGGTGGCGGGCGGGATGGTGTCGAAGCTGATCACCTTGGTTTTGATCGGGTCCACCGGGTCGAGGATGCTGGTGGAGAAGCAGAGCCAGCCGCCGGTCGAGATCCAGGCGGCCAGGTCGGGGTATTTCTGGGTGGCGGAGGCCACGATCATTTGCGCCGTGGGGTATTCGTCCTTGCAGTCGAAGGTGTCCACGATCTTGATGCCGGGGTGTTTTTCCAGCACGCTTTTCACGCCTTTGAGGCGGTTCATGTGGTTGTCCGACCCGAAGGCGGTCATCAAGGCCACCTGGCCCTTGCCGGCCAGCAGTTTCACCGCTTCCTCGCCCATGATCTCTCCGGTGTGAAAATCGTTGACGCCGTAAAACGCGAAGCGTTTGCTCTTGGGCGCGTCCGAGTCCCAGGTCACCACCGGGATGCCGGCCTCCACCGCCTTGTTGATGGTTTCGGTCAGGTAGTCGCCGTTCAGGCAGGAGATGGCGATCCCGTCCACCCGCTGGGCGATGAAACTCTCCAGCACTTCTTTCTGCTTGAGCACGTCCGAGTTCTGCGGCGCATACCACTTGACCTCCACGTTGCCCAGCTCCTTGGCCTTGCGCTCGGCCCCGATCCGGGCGTAATCAAACACCGGGATGGTCAGCGCCTTGGGGATCACCGCGAAGACGTACTTCTTGCCGGCGGCCGCGGCCGGAGCCGAAGGCGACGCAGGTGGAGTCACCTGCGCCCCCGGCGGGGAAGCCGGCGGGGTTTCCTGCTTGCAGGCCAAAGCCAGGGCTAAAGCCAACGCGAACACTGTCCAGGCAACGATTCTTTTCATGGTCATCTCCCTTTTTGCTTCTCTTGGTTGATTCCCTCTGGAACCCTATCTTGCGCCGGAGTTGCGGGGGCAGCCGCGGTCAGTTGGCGGAGGACGTCGAAGACCACCTTGAACTGGGCGTCATATTTTCTCTCCATCTGGTCCAGCCGGCCGGCGAGCTTCCGGTTCGAGGCCAGCATTTCCCGCAGCTTCACGAAGGCGCGCATGATCGCGATGTTGACCTGGACCGCCCGCTCGCTCCGGAGCACGCTGGAGAGCATGGCTACGCCTTGTTCGGTAAAGGCGTAGGGCAAATATTTGATATTCTTTCCTTTTTCCAAGATCACAAATTGTGATCTTGAAGAACTGTATAAATTTTTATTTGAAATCACAATTTGTGATTTCAAGAGTGAATATTCTTCCCAAGTCAACTGAAACATGAAATCCTCAGGAAAGCGGGAAAGGTTCCGTTTGACTGCCTGCATCAGAACTCTCGGCTCGACTTCATAAAGATCAGCCAAGCGCATGCTTAGCATCACCTTTTGTCCGCGGATCAAATAGATGCGCTTTTCAATCCGCTCACTTGGTATAAGCTGACTCATCATCCTTCCAACCGGCCCGATCAAGGTCACAAATTGTGACCTTAAAACTGGTAGTTCATTTGAGGTGCCAAATTGGCACCTCAAAGATCAAGCGCACCGGCCCCACTCTAGGCAAGTCCCGAAACCTTGTCAAGAACCTGTAGCTCCGGCCAGCTTTTGCTCGAGCATTTTCAGAATCCGCTCTTTGCCTACCAGTTTGGCAAAAGTGCCGAAGCGGGGGCCGCGGTCCTGGCCCAAGAGCACTTGGTAGATGAGCTTGAAAAAGGCGGCCGCCTCCATCCCGTTTTCCCGGGCCAGATCGAAGACCAGGGCTTGCAACTGGTTGGCATCCTGGTCCGGGAGGGCGGCCAGGCGGTCGCGGAATTTTTGCAGCAGCTCGCGCTCGCCGGCGTCGGGCGTCCGATATTGCTTGTGCGGCTCGATGAAGTCGCGGAAGTAATTGAGCGCGGACTGGACCAGTTGCTCGACCAGCTCGCGGTTCTCGGCGACTTTGGGGTCGTAGCGGAGAAGATAGTCATAGAGCAGATCGTGGTCGTCGGCCCCGATTCCCTCGATCAGGTGGAGGACCAGGGTGTAATTGATATTTCCCGAATAGCCAGGCGTCTTGCCCGTCATCTTGCTCAAGTGCCAGACCACGCTGTCCTGCACCTGGGTCTCTTCCAGCGCGGGGTAGCGCGCTACCTCGGCCAGGTAGTCGTCCACGCTCTTGGGGATCACGTCGAAATAGAGCCGGCGCTGCTTTTTGGGGTTCTGGTACAAATAAAAGAGCATGGACTCGAGCGGCGCGTAGCGGAGCCATTCTTCCACCGCCAGGCCCTCGCCCACGCTCTTGCTGATCTTTTTTCCGGCCTCGCTCAGGAACATTTCGTAGGTCATGCCGGCCGGGGGCTCTGCCCCGAAGAGGCGCACAATTTTACCCGAGAGTTTGGCCGAATCAATCAGGTCCTTGCCGAACATCTCGTAGCGCACCTGGTAGGCGAACCACCGCATGGCCCAATCCACCTTCCAGCCCACCTTGACCTTGCCGTCCAGGATCGAGATCTTGTCCTTGTGGCCGCAGCCCTCCACCTTCCAGGGCCGGCCGAAGGTCCCGTCGCAGACGTATTTCAAACTGTCCTTTTGGGGATAGTAATCCAGGACGCGGGTGGTGTAGAGCCGGCCGCAATTCTCGCAGATGGGAAAGAAAGGCGACCAGTCCTTCTGGTTCTCCTCCTGGAGCGTGGGCAGGATGACCGCCTTGATTTCTTCCAGCTTCTCCAGGATCAGGCGCAGGGCCGGATTGAAAACCCCCTTTTGATATTCCTCAACCGAGCTCTTGAGCTGGTAGCCGAGCTGGTAGCGGTCGAGCAGCTCCTTGAGCTTGTTCTCCATGTGGCCGGAGAAAGAGCTGCAGCAGCCAAAGGGGTCCGGGATGCGCGAAATGGGCCGGCCCAGGTTCTCCGCCAGCATCTCGGGTTGGGGCAGGTTCTTGGGCACCCGGCGGAGTCCGTCCATGTCGTCGCAAAAGGCGTAGAGCACTCCCGGCCGGCCGGTCAGTTGCAGAAAGGCCTGGATGATAAAGGAGGTGCGGACGACCTCGGCGAAGGTGCCGACGTGGGGCAGGCCGGAAGGCCCGAAGCCGGTCTCGAACACAATAGGGGTGCGGGTGCCCTCACCCGCAAATGCGAGCTGGACCTTTTGGGCTTCCTGAAACGGCCAGGAGGCGTGCTCACTCACCGGACTTTCCTTTCTGGCCGGCGGCAGGGGTCGCGCCCTTGCCGGGGTCGGCGGCTTGCTGGGCCAGGTAGGACTCGATGAAGGGATGCAGCTCGCCGTCGAGCACGGCCTGGACGTTGCCGGTCTCGTGGCCGGTCCGGGTGTCCTTCACCAACTGGTAGGGCTGGAGCACGTAGCTGCGGATCTGGCTGCCCCATTCGATGTCTTTCTTGGTGGAATGAAACTCGGCCATCTTGGCGTCGCGTTTGGCCCGCTCGTACTCGTAGAGCCGCGCTTTCAGCACCTTCATGGCCATGGCCTTGTTCTTGTGCTGGCTGCGCTCGTTCTGGCAGGTGACCACGATCCCGGTCGGGAAATGGGTGATGCGGATGGCGGACGAGGTCTTGTTCACGTGCTGGCCGCCGGCGCCGGAGGACCGGAAGGTGTCAATCCGGATATCGTCGGGGTCGATGTCCACCTGGATGTCCTCTTCGATGTCCGGCAGCACAAAGACGGCCGCGAAAGAGGTATGCCGGCGTTTGTTCGCGTCAAAGGGCGAGATCCGCACCAGCCGGTGCACGCCGGATTCGGACTTGAGATACCCGTAAGCATACGGGGCGGTCACGGTGATGGTCGCGCTTTTGATCCCGGCTTCCTCCCCGGGCAGCTCGTCCACGATCTCGGTCTGGAACCCGGCCCGCTCGCAGTAGCGCAGGTACATGCGGAGCAGCATCTGGGCCCAGTCCTGGGCCTCGGTGCCGCCGGCGCCGGCGTTGATCGAGAGAAAACAGTTGTTGGCGTCATGCTCGCCCGAGAGCATGCGGGAAAGCTTGAACTTGGCCAGCCGCTCTTCCAGGTCGCGGAGACTCTGCTCCACCTCTTTGCCGATGGACTCGTCCCCCTCCTCCTCGGCCAGCTCGAGCAGGACGCGAGCGTCTTCCAGGTCTTTTTCCAGTTTATCCCAGGTCGCGGTCTGCTCCCGCAGCCGGGTCGCTTCCCGGTTTACCTTTTTCGCCTGCTCCGGGTTGTTCCAGAAACCTTCCGCGGCCATGGCTTGCTCCAGCTCGGCCAGGCGAGCCTTCCAGCCCGGGAGATCAAAGAAACCTCCGGAAGTTCTCCAGCTCCCGTTCCAGGGCGCGGGTCTTTTCTTGGCTATCCGCCAACATGAACCATCCTCCTTATGGGTAGCGGGTCAGTTTGAAAAAAGCAAGCGTTGACCTATTTCATTATTTATCATTTTTCTGCCTCAACTATTTTTATCTCTTCTTTTGTCAATCCATACAAGTTATACACCAATTGGTCTATTTCCCCATCCGTCGCCGTAATTAAACTTTGATATTGCTGGCGGTCGGAAGTGCTCTTGGCCAAATGCAGCCTTTGATTCAATTTTATCATGTTTTCAACTAACTCCGCCATTCGATGATGGCGAGCCTTATCAGCAGGCTTGGCAAAATTGATTCTTCGAATGGGCAATTTTGAAATGCTGTTCCAGAAGTATTCTCGGATGCCGCCACTTTTTAATTTACCAATATATTTAAATCGGAAGGTTAATAAATGAGAATTAAGCAGCCCCAAGAGGTAATAAAGGTTTTCGGGTTGGTCATTATCGAAAAGGACCGTAGTGTCAGTCAGACCCAGGTACTTGACCTTGTCGTCAAGGGCGAAACGATTCGAGGTAGCAAGGTAAGGGCAATAAATTTTACTTCGTTGCAAGTATTCCTTATGCAAGGGCCAAGTATACTTCCACCATTCGCAATCACCGCGCTGATAGGCGGCTCGTTCTTTAAGCTCGGCCTCATGAGATTTCAGATGATTCCTAACCTTGGCAGGCAAATCATCGAACCTCTGGAAATCCTCCAGATAGAGGAGGAATTCGCCGCTATCCTGAATATGATAACGTAGGATATCTGAATTTCGCGCCCGAATAAAGAATTGTCCTGGTTTCAGCCCCCATTTTATGATGCTATTATCCAACTTACCGAAGACATCGTTTCTGCCTGTCTCCATACCCTTACCAATGAGTAAAATATCCTCTAGAGAAATTCCGAAAACACTATTCCGGCCAGTTTGCATTCCCTCTCCAAGGAATAGAATGCCCTTCAGAGGTTGACCTGCAGCATCAATCTTTTGGATGAGCTTCTTGATTTGACCATCAGCAAATACCCAGGATTGGGAGCTGAATTGCTTTTGATTCACAGAGATTTTCTTAAAAAGACGGGCCTCCTCTTTTTTAATCGAAAGATCATTGGGGGCAAACTCCGCCGATCGAAGCTGATAAATCCAGGCGCGAGGAGTCTTCTCCTCCATCTTGTTTAAGAGAACGATCGCGGTGGTAATGCCAACCTTATTAAAAACATAATAATTTTGGAAATCTATAATTTCTTTGATTCTCGTCTGCCGTGATAGCCAGGCGCGTAATTTGTCCGCCTTGTAAGCCTCCAGAAATGCCCTTGAGACGATAAAACCAACCAGACCCTTACTCAGGAGAACGGCTTTGGCAAGAAAATAGAATAATATATCTGTTTTATCATTATAAATTTCTGGGTAGGCGGATTTGATTAACTTTAATCTGTCATCGCCTTTTCCCCAGGTATCATCAATATTAAGATAGGGAGGATTTCCGATCACGCAATCAAATCCACCTTTTTTCATAGCATCTGGAAATTGTTGATTCCAGTTGAAAGGCCTTATGATATCTAACTGTTTAGAATCTTTGGCGAATAATCTTAAATCATCATAACTAATCAAGCTATTTCCGCATTTTATATTGGCGCTCAACTCCGGCAGGGCCGGTTCATTGAACATTTTCAATTGGGTAGCGATGGTTTCTTTGGTTTCCCCCTCCAGCGCCTTGATGTAAAGGCTCATCATGGTGATTTCCACCGCTTGCGGGTCCAGGTCCACGCCGAAGATATGCCGGGCCAGGATGCGCTTGCGCTCGATGGTGGTGAGTCGCCAATCTTTTCCGTCTTCTGCGACTACTTCTGGGTATTTCTGGGGGCTGTGTTGCCGATACCAATCCAGGTAATAGTCCAGCAGGTATTGATAAGCACAGAGCAGGAATGAGCCGGAGCCGCAGGCCATATCCAAGACCCGGAACTCTTCCAGCTGTTTTGGGCTTTTTCCATCAATCATTTTCCCGACCGTGTTTTTTACGATATAATCAACAATATATCGGGGCGTGTAATAGACTCCTTCAGCCTTGCGCATCTCTGGCTTATCCTCGACTTTAACCTGTTTCGCAGTAACCCTGATGGTCTTTCCCAAGTAGCGTTCATAGATGGAGCCGAGCATTTCAACAGGGATGGTGCTAAAGTCATAGGTGCCGTCACAAAGGCTCTCGATAATTTTTGCAATCAGAGCGTCATCGAAGGTTACGCCATCTAGCGTAGGGTTCTGCTTAAAGACTTCGCCATTGAGTTCATGGTTAATAGCTTCAAAGTGCCGATTGAGCAACGCACGGAGCGAGCGACGTTCGCCTTGGCTCCATTGCTCCTGATAGCGTTTTAATTGATTGGGCGGTAGAACAAAGCGGTCTTCGGCTATGCGGATAAAGATCAAGCGGTCGAGGAAGACCTGCACGGCTTCGTTGAGTGCGGCTACATCCAGGTCGGGATGGTTCTTGTAGGCATTCTTGGCAAGCAGTGTCCGCCAGCCGGTCAGGTCGGCAAGAAAAGCCTCATCCAATGGGACGCGGCGCTTTCGGGAAGCTGGATCCTGCAAAAGGAGGGTATCGAGGGAACCGGCGGCAACTTGTTCGCGGCTCAGCTTCCAGAAATTGGACATGGCCTCTTCGGATAGATAGCTGTTGTAGAGGAACTTGAAAATCAGGCTCCATTCGAGGTGCTTTGGATCGGGCTGGAGGGAAGCATCGTAAAGGCGGAATTCTCTGAAGTTGGTCAAAACCGCGAAAGACACGGCATCAGGGGTACCTCTGGCGTAATTGATGGCCTGAAGGATTTCTTTTCTCTCTAACTCGACGTGAGGGGCTTTAGCTTCTACAAAAAATTTGGTCAGGCCATCGAGGCGGAAATTATAATCCGGCCGGCCCGGAGTATTTCCCTTTTCTCTGACCACCTCGCATAGTTTCGGGCCGAGCTTCCTTATCTGGTCGTCCATATCCCAGCCGAGCGCGGCAAATAAGGGATCAATTAAATGACTGCGAACATTGGCCTCTCCGTAATCTTTATCCAAATAATCTTTTTTGTTCGCGTTGAACCTTCTGCTCAGCTCTTCTAGCTGCTTGCGAAATTCTGCTTGAGTAGTAGGCATGCCTAATTCCTCGTTTAGTAAATGGATGGATCTTGCTGAACTTGATTTGGCCCTCAAAGTTATCAAGTATTGGAATAGATGTCAAGAAGAAGGGCAGCAGGATTCCAATAAAATTCCCAGGTTTGGGAAACTGACCCACTACCTCCTTATGACGTTCCTTGTGATTTTCGATTCCGCCGCCAGCCCATGATGAGACCACCCAAAACCGCCAGGGCGCACAAGTAAGCAAAAACATCTCCGGCCCGGGTGTAAAAGGTGGTCCAGGCCGGACCGAGCCGGAGTTCCACCGAGAGCGCCGCCGGCTCATAGATTGCCGACGCCACTTCCACCCGGCCCACGGGATTGACCAGGGACGAGACGCCGGTGTTGGCGGCGCGGGCAAAGTAGATCCGGTTTTCCACCGCCCGAAAGGCCAGGTTGGCGTGGTGCTGATAAGGCGCGCTGGTCCTGCCGAACCACGCGTCGTTGGTCATGGTGGTCATGAACTGGGCGCCTTTTTTCACAAACTGCCGGACCAGGTTCGGGTAAATGACCTCGTAGCAGATCACGCACCCGAAGCGGTAGCCCGGGGGCTGAAACACCGCCACCTCCTTGCCCGGGGTGGTATTGCCGGTGTTGCCTTTGGCAATGGCATCGGCAAAGAAAAACAGGGATTGCAGCGGCACGTACTCGCCGAAGGGCACCAGGTGGATCTTGTCGTAGCGGCCCCAGATGGCCCGGGCATGGGGCGAGAGCAGGTAAGCGCTGTTGTAATAGTAATGGCGGTGGTCCCGCACTTCGCCCCGGAGGCTGCCGACCAGGAAATCCGCGTCCAAGCCGCTGAGGTTTTCGATCACGTCGGATCGAGCCTCCCAATGCTCATTGAAGGTAATCGTCAGGGCCGCTTCCGGCCAGATGAGCAGGTCCGGCTTGTCCTGCATGAGCCGCTGCGAGATGGACAAATGGGTCTCCAGGCTCTTCCAGAACTGGTTATCGTCCCACTTGACCCCCTGGTCAATGTTGCCCTGGACCAGGGCCAGCTTCAGCTTGGGGCGGTCGCGGAAAGCCTCGTTCACCTGGCGCATGCGCAGCCAGCCGAAGCCGAGGTCCGCGGCGACGAAGATTGCGGCGAGCAGCACTTCGCGCCAGGCGAAGTAACGGTTCTCGTTTGAAGGTTCCCGGTTGACGGTTGGAAGCAGAGCGGAAGCGAGCGCGGCATTGACCAGCACGATCAGGAAAGAAACCCCATAGATGCCGGTGAACTCGGCGATCTGGATCACGGGGAGCAGGGCGTGCTGGGAAAGGCCGAGCAGGGTCCAGGGGAAACCGCCGAAGGGCACGTAGGTCCGGAGCAGTTCCACCGCCACCCAGGCGCTCGGCGCGGAGAGCAGCAGGGGGAAGTTGGCGCGCCGGGTGAGGAATTGGGTCAGCGCCATGAACAGCCCGAGAAAAGCGGCCATGAGCGCGATCAGGAGCAAGAGGACCAGCCAGGCCACGGCTCGGGCCATGCCGGCATAGGTGACCATGCAGTAAACGATCCAGTAAAGGATGCCGGGGAAAGCGCAGAACCCGGCGAAGGCGCCGCGCCAGAAGGCCTGGGGATAGCTGGTGTTGGGAAGCGTGAGCAGCAAGGGGACCAGGGCCAGGAAGGCCAGCCACCCGAGCTCGATCCCGAGGGGGTTGGGAAAGGAGAAAATCAGCAAGAGGCCGGAGACGCCGGCCAGGAGGTAAGAACGAATTCTCATGCTTGGACTTCCTTAATTTTCTTCAGGAGGGCAACTTCTTTTTGTCGCATCCGGCGGGCTTGGGCCCCGCCCGGCTCATGGTCATAGCCCTGCAGATGGAGCACGCCGTGGATGAGCAGGATCCGGAGCTCGTCTTCCAGGGAATGCCCCCGCTCTTGGGCCTGGCGCCGGGCGGACGGCGCCGAAATGACCACGTCGCCGAGCAGGCCCGGGGCCGGCCCTTCCTGGGCAAAAGCGAGCACGTCCGTGGTCCGGTCTTGTTTCCGCCAGCGGCGGTTGAGGTTCCGCATCGCCGGATCGGAGAGCAGGATCACGCTCAGCTCCGCTTCTTCACATGCCAAGGCGTTTAAGATACTCTTCGCTGTCCTCCGAATCCACGCCTTCGACGGTCTTGAGCCTTTTGTCCGGTTTTTTATCTGGATCCGCATCGCTCTTTTTCTTCAGGGGCGCCGCGCCCTTTTCCACCGGCGTCGGGTAGTCCGGCCGCTGGTGATACATCGCGCCCAGGGTCTTGTTAAAGGCCCTGGCAATGGCGTTGAGGTCTTTCAAGGTCAGCTCGCACTCGTCCAGTTGTCCGTCCGCGAAAATCCGGTTGATGATATTCTGCACCATGCCCTGGATCCGGGCCGGGTTCGGCTCGCGCATGCTGCGGCCCGCGGATTCCACCGCATCGGCCAGCATGATGATCCCGGTCTCCCGCAGTTGCGGCTTGGGTCCGGGATAGCGGAAGTCCAGCTCGTCCACCGGGTCCATCCCCGGGTTTTCCTGCTCCTTGGCCTTTTCGTAAAAAAACTTGATCAGGCTGGTGCCGTGGTGCTGGGCGATGCAATCCAGCGCGGCCTGGGGCAGCCGGTGCTTTTCGGCCAACTCGGTCCCCTCTTTCACGTGATTGGTCAAAATCAGGGCGGACATGCTCGGCCGGAGCTTGTCATGGGGGTTTTCCTGGTCCCACTGGTTCTCGGCAAAGTAATGGGACTTGTGGAGCTTGCCGATGTCGTGATACATGGCGACCACCCGGGCCAGCAAGGGATTGGCATGAATGGCTTCGGCCGCGCTCTCGGCCAGGTTCGCCACCGCCAGGCTGTGCTGATGGGTGCCGGGCGCATGGATGGACATCTCCTTGAGCAAGGGATGGTCCTGGTTTAAAAGTTCCAGGAGCTTGATGTCCGTGGCGTAGCCAAAGGCCGACTCGACCAGGGGCACCACGCCGGTGATGAGGATCGCGGCAAACAGGCCGCCCAGGAAGGCGAACAGGCCGTTGTAAAGCAAGGCCTGGACTTCCAGGAACATATTTTCCGCGAGCGCGATAAACAGGACCAGCACCACGTTGGCCAGGCCCAGCACCAGGCCGCCGCGCAAAATGGTCGCCCGCTCGCGGCATTGGCCGACCTCGCCCGCGGCCACCAGGCTGCCGACCAGGGTATACAGAGCAAAGCTCAGGCTCCGCCCCACCACCAAGGCCCCGAACAGGCTGGCGAAGAGCGAATAGACCAGGACCACCTCGGAATTAAGCACCAGCCGCACCAGCATGGCGCCGCCGGCCAGGGCGATGAGGTAATGGAACTCCACTCCTTCGGGCAGGCCGGTAAAGGCTTCCCGGATTGGCAAGGCCAACTGCTCGACCAGTTTGAGCGAAGCCAGGCTGACCAGCAGGACCACGGCGAGAAAGACCAGGTCGCGCGGTTGATAGGCAAACTTGCGGATGTTACGGCCGGCAAAGTGCACCACCGTGGCCAGGCTGAGCAGACTGATCAAGAACAGCCCCGCGTAAATGAACGGACGCTCCCACGGCATCCGCACCGAGCTCAAGGCCTTGATCTTGGCCACCTGGGCCTCGCTCACCCGGTCGCCCCGGCGGACGATGATCTCGCCCCGTTTGAGCTTATAAAAGATCGGGCTTACCTGGGCGAGCACCTCGCCGCGGACCTTCTCGGTCTCATCCTTGTTGAAGGTCAGGGTGGGAGCGATGAGCGCCGCGGCCAGTTTGACCGCCGCGAGCCGGAAGCTTGCCGGCTTATTGGCCAACTGGATCTTGTCCGCGTTTTCGAGAGCGGCCTTGGCTTCGGCCAGATCCTGGATCCCGGAAAAGTCGGCCAGCGCGCTTCTCTCGTCCTGGGGCAGCTTGCGGACCACAATCCCCTTGTCCTTCTCTTTGAACAGCAACTTTTTGCTGATGACGATGGGCTGGCTGTAAGCCACCCGCAGCAGACTCAAGGCAGCGGATTCAAGCTCGGAGGAGAAACCCTGGCGCTTGAGCGCGGTGAGCAGGTCTTTTTCCGGCGGCCCCCCCAGGGTTTTGAGCAATTCCTGCTCGCGCTCTTCCCGGAAGGCCGGGGGCACCCCGATCACTTCTTCGTTCCCGCCCGCAGTCCGGGTCAGCTTGAGTTCGCGGAAGCCCTGGAAACACTTTCTCAGGTTATCCCCGGCCAGGCTCTCGGCTTTGGTGTCCAGATCATAGACCGACTGGACCGCCGCCATCGCCTCCTCTTGTCTTTGCTCGGTGGCCGCGGGGTCTTCTACGTCCAAGTCCTGGGGCACCTTCACCGTCTTCTCGGCGACTTCTCCCACCGCGAACTCTTCCTCGGGAAACTGCTCGCGCGGATAATAGACGATCGCCACCAGGCCCAGACTGAGGGCGAGGTTGATCGCCCACTTGATGGTCCCCGGATGGGCCAGGTACTTCTGGTGCAAGCGCTTGTCCCAGCTTAGCCTTTTGTTGCTTTTCGGAAGCCCGGCCAGCTTGGGCCCTCGTTCCGGTTCATGCAGAGCCATCAGGCCCCTCCTTGTTCGGGTGAAGGCTCGGAGTTTCGAGAACTACCCGGCTCGGCCGCCGCGGGTTCATGCGTCTTCTCCTCTCGCTCATAGGCGCGAAGGATCTCCTGGATCAGGGGATGCCGCACCACGTCTCGCTCGGAAAAATAGGAAAAATGCAGTCCCGGGATCCCGGCCAGAATTTCCCGGGCATGGATCAGGCCGCTCTTTTGCTCCGCGGGCAAATCCACCTGGGTGATGTCGCCGGTCACGGCCGCCCTGGAGTCAAAGCCCAGCCGGGTCAAGAACATCTTCATCTGCCGGGTGCTGGTGTTCTGGGCCTCGTCCAGAATGACGAAGCTGTTGTTCAGGGTCCGGCCCCGCATGAACGCGAGCGGAGCCACCTCGATCACGCCCCGATCCAAGAGGCGCGAAGCCTTGTCAATGTCCATCATGTCGTGGAGCGCGTCATACAGCGGCCGCAGATAGGGGTTCACCTTCTCGGCCAGGTCGCCGGGCAAAAAGCCCAGCTTCTCTCCCGCTTCCACCGCCGGCCGGGTCAGGATGATCCGCCCCACCTCGCCCTGGGTCAGCGCTTCCACCGCCATGGCCATGGCCAGATAGGTCTTGCCGGTGCCGGCCGGGCCGATGGCAAAGACGAGGTCAAAATGCCGGAGGGCTTCCAGGTATTCCTTCTGGGCCAGGCTCTTGGGCGTGATCGGCCGGCGCTTGCCCGAAAGAATGATCCCGTTTCGATACATCTTATCCAGCCGGATTTCCGGATCGCCTTGCAACAGCTTCACCGCGGGTTCCAGATCCTGTTCGGTGATGGCATAGCCCTTCTGCAACAGCCGATACAGCTCGCGGAGCAGCTTTTCCACCAGGGTCACCCCGGCTTCCGGGCCGATCACGTTGAGGGCATTGCCCCGGGCCTGGATCACCACCCCGGTCAAGGCCTCGATCCGCTGCAGGTTCCGGTGATGCTCCCCGAACAAGGCGCGCGCCAGTTCGTTATCTTCCAGGAGCACTTGGCGGCTGGTTTCCATCGGCTTCTTCGCCGGCAAGAATGCCCGCGCTACTTGATCTCCCCCGCGGATCGGATCGGGTTCTGCACCGTGATGCCCTCCGCACTCCGCGCGTAATAGTAAGGAAAGCGCCAGGGGAAGCGCAGATCGCTCTTCCCGCACAAACCCGCGTCCACCAGGGCGGAAAGCTTGAGCGGTCTCTCGCCGTAACACAGGCGAAAGACCTCGATTCCGGAAGCTAACCGCTCGGTCTGGTACCGGGCCAGCAGAAAAAGCCGGCTTTCCGGCGCCGGGACCTGATTGGGGAAGAAGCCGCTTTGCACCAGGCTGAGCCGAAGCCCGTTCAGAAGCAGCAGCCCGAACAAGGCAAACACCGCGTAAAAGATCATCTCCCGCCGGCGCGGCCAGGGCGAAACCCCCAGTCCTGCCTCGGCCCCCGCGGTCTCGGCCACCTCGATCCGGCCCAGCTCCTGGAGCCGGACCAGGGACTTCAACGTCTCGAATTTGCCTTGCCGGCTGAGGAAGGCCAGATCCCGGGCCGTGCGCCTCCCGTCAATCATCCGGTAAATCCGGTCGTCTTCCGGGTGCAGCCGCTCATCCACCGAAAAGTCGCCCGGCTTCCGGCGGAAGCAAATCCTCAGGTCCGGGATCTGCCGCGCCACCTCGGGCCATTCATCCTTGATCCGATAACCGTCCATCAGCACTTGCTCGGACGAGATCGGAATCACCAGGTTGGCCATGAAGCTGACCGGTCCCGCCTCGAATTCGTATTCTCCGTCTTTCCATAAAAAGAGGTCGTACAGAATCTCCAGGTGCCGCAGTCGTTTGATCTGTCGCGCGTCTTCAAGCTCGACGGCTTTGTTCTTGACCAGAATCATTTCCAGGGGCTGCAGGGTTTGCTTGCTTTGCACCCGGGCCGTCTCCAGTTGCGACGGCTGCAGCAGACCCGCCCCGACCATCATCAGGCCCAGGTCGTATTCCGGCAGGCTCGACTTGGTGGCCACGTCCACGATCTGGCCGCTGTCAAACAGCACGGTCACTTCGAGCTTGGGCCCGGCGACCCCCAGCGTGCCGGACTTGTGCTGGTGCCCGATCAGTTGCAGGATCTCGGAGATCCCGAAATCGCGTAAGGTGCCTTTCAGGGCCATGGCTAAACCGAACCCCTCATTTCCTCAACCGGGCCGCGCAAGTGCCCGCGGCCAGAGCCAGAACAATCAGGTAGCACAATCCCGCCGCGACCATTCCCCAGGGAAGTCCGTCGGTCAAAACCGGGACCTCCGGCCTCCAGCCCCCGGCCGGCGCCAGCACCGGCGCCAGCCAGCAACTGGCCAGCCCCAGGAAGACCAGGCCCGCGATGGGCGCTCCTTGCAGCAGATGCCCCGAGCCCGGCGCCAGGACCGTGGCGATGATGCTCGAAGTCCGCCAGATCTCCTGGAAGCGCTGGGCCGCGGCTTTTCGGGCCAGGCGGACCCGCGGGTCCAGCCCGCTCTGGGCCTTGAACACGTGAAAGCAAGGCGAGCACAGCTTGGGGTCCTTGGAAAGCCGATGACAGCGGGGGCAAACCGGCTGGCCGCAGGAGGAGCAGGGCTGAGAGATCGGGAACCTGCCTGACCCCAGGAAACCCAGAAGAACCAGCAGGGCGCTGAGCAGGAAGATCCAACTGACTGCCGGCGCCGGGATGCCGCCGGCCCAGTCCTGCCAGGTGGCCCTACGGACGGCCAGAGACCGGGGCGTGTCGGAAAGCGCCCGCGCCCACAGGAGCGAGAGCGGGATCGGCATTTCCACCATCCGCTCCGCGACCGGCACCGCCCCCCTTTCCGGCGGGGTCACCTCGCCCCACCGGTCAACCTGGGCGGAATCGAGCCCGGAAGCCCGGTTGCTCCACTCATCGCCTTTCTCGATGTCCAGGAGGTCATGGTAAAGCTGGCCCAGGTTGTAAGCTACTTCCACCGGCAGAGGGCTGGCCTTGGCCGCCTCTTGATAAGAAGCCAGGGCTTGCCGGTTGTCGCCCGCAGCCGCCCAGAGATTGCCCAAGTTGTTGTAAATCGCCTCTTGAAAGGGCGAGTTCTTCGCCGGGGACAGCTCCAGCAGGCGCTGGTAATCCTGTCCTGCCTCGGCCAGGCGGCCCTGGTGTTGGTGCGCCTTGGCCAGAGCCATGAGCACCTCCAGCGAGCCGGGGTTCTCCGAGGCTTTGCCCTCGAGCGTCTGCAGGTCTTGGTCCGAATAGACTCCCTCCCGCACGTGCACAATCGCGGCCAGCACCGAATCCGAAGGCGCGGCCAGAATCCGGGCGTAAACCCGGTGAACCGCGGGCAACGCCGCCAGCGCGAGCAAGACCCCGATGGCCACGACCCGTTCCCGGCTCTGAAAATACCGGCCGAGCACCGCCAGGATGGCGCAAGCGACCAGCCAAAGCGGAGCCGCGAACAAGAGCGGGATCAACGGCAAGATCACGCCCAGGGCCAGGATCATCCCCCGCGGCAAAAAGCCCTCGGGAAACAGGTGAACAAAATCATGCAGGTACACCCGCAGGTAGCGGGCCGCCATCGCCGCGGCCAGGACCCAGAGAATGATCCATCCGGCCCACAGCCCGGACCAGAGCACTCCGGCCAGGCTCCGGAGCAGCCATGCGAAGTCTTCCGCCCCGGTTTGCGCGAATTGGACGTACTCCTTCCCGGCCTGGGCTAAAGAAAAGTTGGCCGGCATCAGCCAGTACCGGGCCCGGGCCAGGCTCAGATCAGCCCGGTCCGGCGACAAACGCCGCGACCACTGGAGCAGGCTGTTCGCCGGCTGGTTCTTGCCCGTCCGGCTCAGGTCAGCCGCGGCTCGAATCAAGGCCGCGCTCACCAGCGGCAGATTCCGAATCCCGGCGACCCATTGCAGGCGGCGGATCTCGGCCAGGCCCTTTTCAACGTCCCCCGCATTCTGGCCGGCCACGAGCGGCGTTCGGATGGCCGCCCAGGCTGCCTCGATCCGGGCCTGGCTGTCGGCAAGTGTCGGGCCCGGGGCCCTTGCCGCCGCAGCCGCTTCGCCGACCGCCTCCTCCGCCCCGACGCCACAACTCCACCCCACCGTCAGGAACAGCCCGATCGCCATGCTCCAAACCGCGCTCAGGCGTCTGAAAAATAAAAAAAACCTCAAAACAGACCACTCCTTTTGGACTCCGCTACCCGTCCGTTGTGAGGTCAACCAAAGGTTGTGAATCTAACCATTTTTTACCTGGATTAGTCTAGCATACCGCTGCATGGGATACAAGCAGACTAAAACCCCGGAAAAGCCCGGGGCCGGGCAGGTCTGACCTGGCGGGTGGACGGTCGGTGAATGGGATGTTACGGCTCGATCGCCTTAGCAAGAGATCTTTAACCGCGGATGAAAATCAAGAAGCAAAGATTCATCCAAGAAGGAACACGAAAAAGAGAAAAACTTCAAATTTCTTTCCCTTCCTTGACTTTGTGTTTTTTCTCCTTGTCTTGACCTTCGTGTTCTTTCGTGTCTTTTCGTGGATAAATTTTTCTTAATGGCCCCAGCGGGGATCGAACCCGCGCTTCCGGATTGAGAGCCCGACGTCCTAACCACTAGACGATGGGGCCAAAGAAAAAGGCTTTAGGCATGAGGCTTGAGGCTAGCGGATGGAAGACCAATTCAAAGCCTTAAGCCCGACGCCGGAAATTTCATGGCTCACGGCCAAGGATTCGAACCTCGACTCCTGGGTTCAGAGCCCAGTGTCCTGCCATTAGACGAGCCGTGATCGCCAACCCATCCAGAGTATTACAACTTTTTCCCCTGCTGTCAAGCCGGCGAGGCGACTCCTCCCGGGGTTTCCGGCCGAGGAATTTTAATTTTGGATTTTGGATTGGAAGCCTGCCGCAAATCCAAAATCATAAATCGAAGGCTTGAAGCCCGAGGCCGGAGGCCCGAATTCAGCGCGCGCCGAGGATGGGGAAGACGTGGTCTTTGAGGTAGGCGATGACGCGGTCGGCTTCGCGGTAGGCGTGGTCCTTGGCCGGACCGGTGGTATAGACGTGCATGTCGCGGATCGCGGCCAGGCCCAGGTCGGTTTCGCCCAGGAACATGCCGCCCAGGGTGAGCACGTCGTCCTGGCCGGTGTTCTCGAGGCCGTTGATCACGGCCCAGGCTAACGTCCAGCCCCGGGCCACGTTGTCGAGGTTGTAACCGCCGGCGCCGAGCCCGATCCAGCGGGGCGAGATCTGGTTGAGGATGGCGCAGATGTCGGCAAATCCGTTGTTGGTCATGCGGAGGTGGGTGAGCGGATCCGTGGCCATGGTATCAACCCCCAGCACGCCGATCACCAGGTCCGGCTGGAAGGCCTTGAGCAGCGGCGGCACCACCTCGCTGAAGGCGTAGAAAAACACCTCGTCGTCGCTCATCTCCTCCAGCGGCACGTTCACGTTGTAACCCTTGCCCGGACCCTCGCCGATCTCGGTCTCGAACCCGGTCCCGGGGTAGAGGGTCTTGCCGCTCTCGTGCAAGGAGATCGTGAGCACCCGGTGGTCCTGGTAAAAAGCGTCCTGCACCCCGTTGCCGTGGTGGGCGTCAATATCCACGTAAGCCAGCCGCATTCCCCGCTTCAAGAGCTTCCGCGCCGCGATCA
>Ga0315282_10007673_pt1 | contig 17648 bp, 15 predicted proteins | sample YL17G07_20_MG_FD_203693 | JGI IMG/M metagenome (GOLD analysis project Ga0315282, IMG submission 203693) | Sediment microbial communities from Yellowstone Lake, YNP, Wyoming, USA - YL17G07_20 | ecosystem: Environmental > Aquatic > Freshwater > Lake > Sediment | place: USA: Wyoming | collected... | reverse complement strand
GACCCTTGATGAGGCAGTAAAGGTAGCCCAGCAGCTCACCCTCGAAGGCATTGCCGACAAGATCGCCTGCCCGTTACTGGTAATCCACGGGGAAAACGATCGACAGATTCCCCTTGCCCATGCCAGGAAAACCATTGAAGCCGCCGTCCATAGCCCCAAGAAAGAGCTGAAGATCTTCACCCCGGCCGAAGGGGGCGCGGAGCATGTCCAGATCGATAACCGGACCTTGGGAGTAGATTATGCAGCCGACTGGGCCGCTGAAGTCCTGGGGGGAGATCCGAAGGGGATTTAAATGAAGACATATATTCCGGGTTTGCTTTTCCAAAAACAGGGGATGGATTTCTCTGCGCACGTTCTGCATGAACGTCCCCTTCTTTACGGTCGTTTGGATCTCCCTGCATTCCAAAAAAATAGAGAAGGCAAGGCAATTCGATCGGATTATCTCTTTTCTTAGGGCAAAGTCTATCCTTTCAAAATATGATTGGGCAACCACACGGCAATATCCGGGAAAAGGACAACATGACCACACTGAAAAGGACCATCGCGACAAATGGCATGGAACATCGATAAATCTGGAATCTGCCCCGGCTATGGACGGGCACTCTTTATTTCCCCTGCAATTCTTTGAGGTCGACGGATTGAAACCCTTTGGGCAGGATCCGGGCCATCTCCGCCCGCTCCTGCTTCTCCCATAATGAGGGCTTGGTCGCATCAATCCCCATCCTGGACCCCAGGCGAATAATGGGATTGAAGCCTTTCGGGGTAAAGGACGGGATGCTCGAGTCTAGCGATTCATGCAAGGTCTTTTTGATGATGAATACGTCATCAACTGGATTGACCTTTGTGGAAACGGCCCACAGGACTTCCTCCGCATTGAAGGGGTCCACATCATCATCAACCGCAATGGCGATTTTGGGGTGTATATACGTGCTGGATAAAACTGCCATCAGAACCCCCGTGGCCTGGCCCGGGATCTGGGGCACCATCTGTACGGTTACGATGTGCCCGGCTCCGGCGAATTCATGGACCACCACATTCCTCAAGTCTACCCCCCCTCCAACATTGCGGGCATGGTTGAAGATCTCCACTTCCATGGGAATCGAGTCCAATATGGCCCCTTCCGTGGAAGGCCCTTCGGTAATCTGATGGAATATGGCCCCCCGGCGCATCGTGATCGCTTTAACCTTTACAATAGGGTTCATTCCGGCCCCGGCGATCGTACACCCGCTGTGCTCCCCAAAGGGCCCCTCTTCTTCCTGGATGTCATGGGGAACTTCTCCCTCTAGTACGATTTCTCCATAGGCAGGAATCTCCAAATCCACCATTTCCCCCCTCACCATCTCCAGCGGTTCGTTGAGGAGTGTCCCGGCAATCTCAAATTCATTGACATCCATGCCCGTACTCCAGGTGGCAGCCAAAATAACAGCGGGATGATGCCCGATGACAATCGCCACCGGCATGGGTTCTTTGCGGGCGCGGTATTTGTCATAGATCATTCGAGCGTGCTTTCCCGCGCTCATCAGGGCTCCCATCTTATCTTTGCCCTTGATTTGGTGGCGGTGCACCGAGACATTCAAAATCCCCGTTTCCGGGTCGCGGCAGATGAGCATGCCGGAGCCGATATACCTGCCAGCGTCCCCCTCCTGAATGATGTTGACCGGCAGGGCATTTAAATCGACTTTCGCCCCCTTTCGGATAATTTCTTTTATGGGCCCGTCTTCAACCATCTTCGGGGGGGTCAATCCCTTGGTCCGCACCTTCTCGGCCAATCTCGGAATCAGGGTTCCCGCCGGGTACCCCAGAGCCACAGCCGCTTCCTCCCGGGTACCGATAATGCCGCTGGTCGTCTTCCAACCCGGATAATTTTTTATCCGATCGCAGAGGATGGCCTTTTTATGCTTTACGACTGCATTCCAGTTATAAGCGCCGGCATTGACATCTAAATCCACTTCCCGGCTGAACTTTATCAGAAGCCCTTTCTTTTCTAAATCTGCCAAAAAAGTCCTTAAGTCTTGAGCCATATCCATCTTCCTCCTTTTCCCGAGCGCATTTTGGAAATTCTTTTTGATCCGATGAAAGAAGAATGAAGTCGTAATAAGCCGGAAGGGAAGACTAAGATGACTTTTTACGATCTCACCAAAACGTAAAACCCTGAAATTCTTATTGGCCTTCTCTTTGGCCCTGCATTTTACTTCGTAGAAGGTTGAGGAATGAAACGCCCCAGTCTCTTTAAGCCGGCAATCCAAAGAGAAGAACTCATCACCAGGAAAGCGATGATCAAAGCGCCACAGGAAAATACGCCGCTCCAGATGTTCAAAGCGGCCTTGGGGAACCCTTTATCCTTCAGCGTGGGGACATATTCTTCTTCCCGATCCTCCACAGGAATCCTTGGAAGCTCTTTCCCCAAATGAAGCTAAGGAGAATGGTTTAAAATGCTTAAGCTAAAAGAATCGGAAAGAATCCTTTTTTATCCTTGTCACCATACGGATTCAAGACAGGATTATTTTTGCGCTGAATATGCCAAATTTTCCTATCCCTGTCAATAGGAATCTTTCTTAAGATTGATGAACTCGTGAAAAGTCGTCACTCCGGTGGAAACCGGAGTCCAGAGAATTTTAAAGTATTTGAAAAAACTGGATTCCGGCTTCGTTAGAAAATAACTTTCAAATCCCCCCCAACCCCCCTTTACGAAAGGGGGGCGAGGGGGGATTTTCATTGTTCGCAGGTGTCGAATCCGTCATGGGGAATTTCGCGGGAATGACCGAAAAGGGTCTTTTCAGACTTTTTACGAGATCATCAAGATTGATTCCAGCAAATATTCTTGGGAAGAATTGAGGCACGCGCCATGCCCTCGATCATGCCCGGCCACCTTAGGGCTCGTGCCCAAACTTACTTTTTCCTAAATGACGCGCCCCCCTACGAACTACCCTCTGCTTCCGAAATGCTGCCGATATTATAAATTTCACTTGACAGGATTTTCGATCTTGCTATAATTCGACCGTCTCAACCGTGAAATTTTCTCGCACCTCAGAGATTCCGACACATGATGATAAAACGTCTGTACCTACCCTTAAGTTTGCTTAGCATTGCTGCTATTTTCATAATCATATTTAGCACTGTCGCCGATGTAGTCTGGCGATACCTGTTTAACAGCCCGATACTCGGCACAATTGAGCTAAATCGAACGTTACTAGTATTCGTTGTATTCTTTACCATTGCTTACGCCCAAGCAGGTAAAAGACATATGCGCGTCGACCTTTTACTTAACCGTTTACCACCCAGAGTCAAATCGGCTGTAAATGGTCTGCAATTACTGCTGGCGCTCGTATTCATCGGCATCGTGACGTATGGCAGTTCCCTTGTAGCTATAGAGTCAACCGCAACAGGCGAGTATGAAAGGGGTATAATAAGATTTCCCATGTGGCCGGGCCGGATCGCCGTAGCTTTAGGCTGTTTGGCCTTAGCTTCGCAATACGTGGCCGATATCTTTGAAACCCTCCGCTCTGCAAGAAGAAGGAGACAATAAGAAAGTCAGATGGAACCATTAACTATAGGCATCCTCTCGATAGCTCTCTTACTGGCGCTGATATTTTCAGGGGTACACATCGCGATATCGATGGGCGTGGTAGGATTCGCCGGGCTTGTTTCCATTATGAACTTTAGCGCGGCACTCTCAGTCACCGCTATCTCTTTTTACGTAACTGGGAGCAGCTACTCGTTCATCGTTCTACCTCTTTTCATCATCATGGGCGAGTTGGCCGCCGCTTCCGGAATCATGGTCGGAGCCTATCGCTTTGCCGCCACATGGTTATCGGGCCTGCGTGGCGGTCTGTACCTTGTAACGACCTTCGCCTGTGCCTTATTCGCCGGATGCACCGGTTCCAGCGCGGCGACGGCCATCGCTGTCGGGAAATCAGTCCTGCCCGAGATGCTGCGGCTGAAATATAATCGGAGCCTGTCTCTGGGATGCATCGCCGTCTGCGGAACCCTGGGGGTCATGATCCCGCCGAGCGTGGCTTTTGTCATATACGCCATTGCCACTGAGGAATCGATCGGCCGCTTGCTTTTAGCTGGCATTATGCCGGGAATACTGACCGCGAGTATGTATATGGCAGGCACTTCAATTTTGGTGCGAATAAAGCCCGCACTGGCGCCCCCGACAGTCCACCACAGCTGGCCGGAGCGTTTCCGCTCCGTTCCCGGTGTTCTGGGAGTCTTCTTCCTTTTCAGTATCGTGATGGGCGGCATCTACAGCGGTTTCTTTACGCCCAATGAAGCTGCCGCCTGGGGCGCATTCGCCGCCATGCTGCTGGTCATAAGAAAAAAGGGGCAGTTCCTCGGAATCACAAAGCAGGCCGCCCTGGAGACGATAGCGACAAGCGCCATGATTTTTCTTCTCTTGATGACGGCAACGATATTTACGAAGTTTCTTACCCTGGCAGGCTTCGTCGATGCCATGTCAAAAGCCGTCCTCGACAGCGGTTTTAATCCGTACGTGATTCTTATGCTGTTCATCGTGATCTGTATTATCCTGGGTATGTTTCTAAATGCAGGCTCGGTCATAATTCTCATTGCGCCGCTAGCCCATAAAGCATTGGTACCGCTCGGTTTTGACGGTATCTGGTTGGGTGTAATTATGGTTAAGATGTTTGAGCTGGCCGTAATTACACCACCGGTTGCGTTGAATCTCTATGTGACCCAGACACTTATTCCCGAGTCGACGATTGGTGAAGTTATTCACGGGACGATACCGTACCTGGTGATGGAATGTGTTTCCATATTCATCCTTATACTTTTCCCTCAGATTAGCACCTGGCTGCCAAGCATCGCTTATGGTAAATAGCCCTTAGATAATTATATTGAAATGACTGATTTTCGACATACCTGCCTGCTTCGGATTGATATGCATCCCGGGTATTTGGACCCTGAGGTTGCAACCTTACCTGTGGAACCGGCCTGGGCAAAGGAAATCCTGGCGAATACCCATACATCATCACCGGCGGTGCTTAGAGTGAAACCACAAGAAGTAATGGTAAACCAAAATATTTTGAAGGAGGTGTGAGAATGAAAAAACGAGGCGCGTTTATCATCTCTCTTGCTTTAGTTGTGGTTATAGGTGCAGCCGGTTTTTCCAAACTGGAAGCGGCACCCGCGCCAGCGCAAGGTAACCCTGTGGAGTTAAAATTCTTCAGTTTTGCGCCGGAGGCACATGACGGCAGCATTTCCTCAAAAATGATCATGCAGCGTATCACTGAGCGAACCAACGGATTGGTAAAATTTAAAACCTTTTTCGGGGGCGCACTGGGCAGCGTTACTGAAGTTCTACCTTATCTGAAGCAGGGAGTGGTCGACCTGGCCTGCTTTTTCCCGGGATATAATCCCGGCTTCTTCCAGTTAGCCACGATAAACTCGCTCTACTATATGCTGTCTAGTATCGACGGCAAAAATAAAGCTTACCTGCAAATTACAGACGAATTCGCACAGGTCAGAGACGAGTTTACCGCACAAAATATTAAGTTTCTTTTCTACGGAAGCGGGGATTCACCCATACTGGTAACTAACAAAAAAATTGAAAAAAAGGATGATTTCAAGGGCATGAAGATACGATCTTCCTGGCTGGACGGTCTATTACTAAAGAGCTGGGGAGCAACACCGGTAGCCGTTGAAGCCCCTGATATTTACGATTCCATGTCCAAAGGTATCATTGACGGCGCCTACGGTATGCCCCCCCAGGCTATGGTCTCCTGGGCAATACAGGAGGTCGGAAAAAACTTCATCGCCACAGGCGTAGGTCCTTCTGCCGGCGTCTTTGTCGGCATGAATCTGAAGACTTTTCAATCTCTCCCGCCTGATATCCAGAAGATCTGTGTCGAAGAGGGCAAGAGACTAACCGATACGTATCACGAGGTTAATATGGCTTCGTTGCGCCGCATCATACCCGGCAAACTCCTGCCTGCCGGAGTAAAGATCTATGCCCTGCCGGAGGCGACTCAAGCAGAACTGAAAAAGGCCGCTGGAACTATAGTGAGTGATGCCTGGATAGCCACCGTCGTAAAAGCCGGAGTCAATGAACAACTGGCCAGGCGGGTAGTCGCGCGTTTTATCGAATTGGGCAAGCAGTTTGACCAGCAAACTGCAGCCAAAGAACTGGTCCAGATGTACGAGACCGAGTTCAAGAAAAAGTAAGGATGTACTTTTGGGAAGCCAGGGCCGGAACATCGCTTCGGCCCCCAATCGCTCGTTTCTTTATTGATATAAGGAGGGTCTTAGATGGTCAGGATATCGCAAAAGCTGCTTTTTGGTACGCAGGCTGTTGATTGGCAGGAGCGCATTAACACTGCCCGGCTAAGGGAGGAACGGGCATCCAGAGCCCGAATCATTATGAAGAAGCATGGTATAGCATCGCTGTTAGCCACCCGCGGGGAAAACTGCCGCTATTTAACTGGCCTAAAGGGACCTGAGTTCGTCCCACAACTCTGGTACGTGCTTTTCTTCGCCGAAGGCGACCCCGTTGTTTTTGCTCACGCCGGCTATTTCCATCAATTCCCTGACCAGGCTCCCTGGATAAAAACCTGGCGCGTTGCCCGCTGCTGGTTTGGCGGCGGTTGTGGGCTTGAAGCTACACGAGCGGAAACCAGATTATTCGCCAACGAAATTTATGACGAACTTAAGAAGCGAGGATTTTCCGGAGAGAAGCTGGGGATCATCGGTTTTGATGGTTTAGCCAGGGAAGCCCTGAGCAGTCTGGGGATCAGCGTTGTCGATGCGTCCCAGATCATGTTAGAAGCCACCGCCATAAAGACAGCGGATGAGATCCTATGCCTTAAGACGGTGGCCGCGATTTGTGAGGCAGGCTGGTACAAAATTTGGGATGCCGTAAAACCGGGTATCCGTGATAAAGAACTTGCCAAAATCGCTATTGCGGCCCTGTATGATGCCGGGGCGGAAGAGGTGCCTGCGATCGGTTTCTATTCAGGCCCCCTGACCTTTGAAAGGGGCTTCCGGGGTTCAGACCGTTTAATTGAATCGGGCGATTTACTCTATTTGCCCATGTGCGGCGTGACCTATATGGGTTACAAAAGCTGCAATTATCGCACTTTTATCGCTGGCCGGAAACCCAGCGAAAAAGAGAAAGACTGGTATAAAAGACTTGTTGAAAGATTAGACAGAGTGATCGATGCCGTCAAACCCGGCAATACCACCGCTGATGCGGCTAAATATTTTCCAGCGGCCAGCAACTGGGGGTATAGGGATGAGGCTGAAGTTCTCACTATTGAAATTGCCCACGGTATTGGTCTATCTAATTACGGTCCGCCCATTGTCAACCGGCAATGGTCATTCAGCCATCCCCAGGTCTTTGAGGAAGGTATGACTCTGGCCGTAGAAGGGCGTGAGGGGGAATTCCGGGTTGGAGGTGTAAGGCTGGAAAATATGGTTGTGGTAACCGAAAATGGAGCTGAAATTATTGACCATATGCCGCGTGAGGAGATATTGGGGCCCAAAACATAATCTAACACCGGGTCATGGTAAGCTGTGGCAGTATTATTCACTTTCTTTGCTCCGAATTGAAGGAGGAGGAAATCCCCCTCCCCGAAACGGTGTTTGAACCGGATTGAAACGCCCTCCCCCGTCAATCCGGATGCTGAAAAACGGTGCCTTTCGCTGCCTGCTCCGCCAAACTCCGCTCCTTTCCGCTGGAGATCGCAGCCTCCAGCATGGCTTTCTCGCTTTCCACGGGCAGGTCGGATTCAAAGGATTTCCTTACATATGGCGAGCAACTCTTCATCAGACAAATGGCTCTTCTTTTTTTCGGATTGCTCTTTCAATCTCGTTGTTATCTCCGCAATCTGTTCCGCATTGGCATCAATCTTCAATTGCTTCAGTTTCCAGGCCACCGAAGATTTCCCGCTCCATTTACTCATGATAATAGTTGTTTTTTGGCCTACGAGTTCGGGTAAATAAGGTTCAGCCGTAAAGGGGTTTTTCAGCCATCCGTCCACAACGGCACCCGCCTCCTGGCAAAGAGCGGTCTCTCCGCCAACCGCCTTATGCTTCTGCATCTTGATGCCCGAAATCTCTTGGAAGAGCAACGAGGTTTGGTAAAGTCGATCCAGTTTAATCCCTAAATCGATCCCGTATAATACGTGCAAGGCCAAAGCCACTTCTTCCGTAGCACCATTGCCCGCCCTTTCCCCCATCCCATTAAAAGAAGTAGAAGCCACCGCTGCACCGGCTTCCAGCCCAGCTAGGATATTGGCTGTAGCCATTCCAAAGTCATCATGAGTATGGACTTCAATCGGCAAATGGGTAAGATCAGCCATCTTCCGTATTAAGTACTTAATCGCCAGGGGAGTGGCTGCCCCGGTGGTGTCGGTCAAGCGAACCCGGTCAACGCCTCCTTCGGATACGACGGCCTTAAGGTACCTTTCCAGAAAATCTGGATCGCTCCGGGTTGTGTCCATGGGGCTAAAGACCACATAGAGCCCCCGTTCATGGGCGTATTTCGTCACTTTGATCGCTGTTTCGATCATTTTCTCTTCCGGCCACTGCAATTTATAGGCAATCTGCAGATAACCTGAGGGCAAACTGACGACGACGACTTCAGCCCCGCACTCCAGCGCCAGATCTACGTCTGCGTTTGTAGCCAGACAAAGGGCCCGGATTTTGGCTTTCAACCCTGCCTTGCGGATCGCCTTGATCGCCCTTTGCTCACCTTGCGAGACCGAGGGCATACCCACTTCGATCTCGTGAATACCGAGTTCATCAAGAGCCAGAGCGAGTTTCAGTTTATCTTCGGGAGAATAAACAATCCCCGGTTGCTGTTCCCCATCCCGCAACGTGCAATCACTGATGATGATGCTGTCTGCAAAACCTAATTGTTTCCTTACCTCTGGGACAAAATTATACAAACTGACGTGCCATTTTTCTTTGGCCCACGGTCCATCGATAACTTTGTACATAGGCGCCTCCGTCTTAGGCTGCTGCAATTAATTCAATCTCTACTTTTGCATCCACAAATAGCTCTACCCCAAAACAGGACCTTGCGGGAGGGTCTATGGGGAAATATTTCTGGAAAACCTTATTCATGCCGGGAAAATCTTTTCTATCCGCCATGAAGACGGTAACTTTGACCACCTTGTCCAGGGAAGAACCGGCGGCCTCAAGGATGGCTTTTAAATTTTCCAGTACCCGCGCGGTTTGAACTTCTATGTCTCCCTCAACCATCTGCCCGGAATCCGGGTCCCGGGGTACGGCTCCGGAACAGAATATGAGTCCTCCCGCTTTCACGGCCTGAGAAATGGGGACTTTCGGCGCAGCGATTTTATTCGTCGAAATAATTTCCTTACCAGCCATTCTTACCTCCTTCCATGAGCGCCCATGTACAGTCTGCCTTACCCTTTTTCCTGGCGGGAAGGTTGGGGGGGAATATAAAGTGGATCTTTGCTCTTTCCAGATCCCATGGCCACCTCCTTAAATGTTCCCTAAGATAAAAGGCCCCCTCCCCTTTAATTGGATGGCCCCTGCCGGGCAGAGGACGACACACAGACCGCAACCTTCACAGTTTTTCCGGATCAGACGGGGAGTCCCGTCCGGTTCATACTCCCCGGCAATGGCCTCATGATAGCACCAATTCTTGCAGAGCTTGCAGTGGGTGCAGACTTGCCGATTCACTTCTACCCAGACCTCTCCTTTTTCCCGCCGCTCCAGCGTTTCGAATGATCGGATCTGGTCCAGGGTTTTCCCGCGGATCTGGCCGACACGCTTTATCCCCCTCTCGTCCAGGTACCGGTCTAATCCCTTAATGAGATCCTTAACCACGCCCAGCCCTTTTGGGCTGAAGTAAAGGGCTGTGCAAGTCTGGACCGTATGGGCCCCGCAGAAGATCGCCTTCACTACGTCCTCCCACCCCCAGATCCCATTTGTGGCGGAAACCGGGATTCCCACCTCCTTGCAGACCCGCGCCACCCATCTTAACATAAAGGGAGTCATCCATGGACCCCCCAGACCGGCGAACCCTCCGGCGAGCAGAGGCCTGCCGCTTTCGAGATCGATGTCCAGGGCCGGGCTCCGGTTCATGATGGTGACCCCATGCCCGCCCGCCTCCTTGATCCTGCGCGCCGCAGCCACCAGATCGGTCCCTTCCGCGGTCAATTTCGAGAAGACAGGAATGGAAACCCGTTTTCCAACTTCTTTTGTAATCAGCGCGGCTGTCTCCTGTTTGTTTCCTTCCTCCACCCCAGCCCCGCTCCCGAAGACACTCGGACAGCTTAAATCGAGCTCAATCATATGGGCGCCGGCATCTTCAATCTTCCGGGCCAGATCTCCCCAGGCCTCAATGGATTTGGCGCTAAAGATACTGCCGATCAGAACCCCCTGGAATTCATCCGCCCACTTCCTCCCTTTCGCGACCTCTAACAGCCACTGCTCCGGGGCGTCGTTCGAAGCAAATCCTGTGGAGTAATTGGAAAAGCAATAGGGATACCCCTTTTTTTGCAGAATGGTGAACATGGGCCGAAGGCTGATCCGGAAATTCGGGTCGTCGCTTACGGATTTAACGACCAACCCCCCTGCCCCGCTGGCAAAAGCCCTGCGCATATTTTCGGCATTCTTGGTTGTAGGAGCGGAGGCGATAATGATGGGATTTTTAAATCGGACACCACACAAGGAAACTTTCAGGTCGGCCATTAAATTCATTTCTCCCTTTGATTTTCATGTGCTGCCTTGATGAACTCTTCAAATTCACCCCGGTCCTCCATGGTCTGAAGGACCTTATTCCCGAGAAATATTAACCCCTCCCGCAGCAGTAATAAAGAACATATCCTCGTATCCCAAGGCGTATTCCCCGAAGAGCCAGGGAAGCTCAATGGCTCCAACCATTCCTTCTTCCAAAACCCCCTCCTGGTTTTCATTGAGGCTCAGGGAGGTTGGCTCTTCCCTTCCCAGGAGATGTCCCACGTCTCTTTTATATACGCTCTTCAAGGAAGTATACTCATGCATGAGTCCCTTCTTTTTTAGGTCCCCTTCGTGCTTCGCCAGCTCATCTATGATTTGGCGGTAAACTTCCCTCCCCGCTCGACCGGGCTTCAGGGAAGGGATAATGACCTCGGCGATGGTCCTTCCCAGAATTCCGTATAAACCCTTTCCGGGGTCTTTCAGCTCCATATTCCGGCCGATATCGGATGCCGCTTTCAGGAACCCGCCCGCGCTGAATACGAGGATTCCGGTATCGAACCGGATACAGTGGGTCCTCGGGTCGACCGGCACGTCCACCGGGACAGATGGGTAAAGAGTCCGGGAGGTGGCGTGGAGATTGGCAAAATAATAATTGAAGGACTGGGCCAGCCCATGGTCTTTCCGGAATTCATCGAGCAGGGTCCAGTGGCGGCGGAAGATCTCTATCTCCCTGAGGCCCTCTCCGGCCCTGAGCTTCTTCTGGGCGAAATCCAGGGACCCTTCCACAGCCCTCCTCGTCGCCTGGGCGCCGACGATATAATACGGGAGGTCCTCCCACGCATATCGCTCCCGCCACCTCCGGAAAACCGGTGTGGCGATTTTTAAATTCTCCCAATCCGGGTGGAGCCGCTCGGCCATGGAAATCGGGAGGTTGCTCCCGATTCCGACAGCCCCTTCGCGGTAGAGGTGGTTCAAGATTGGCTCCCTAAATTTAAGGGTGCCAGCCGGAATAAACTGGGGACCCTCAATTTTTTCCCGGGCGACGACATTGATTTCGGGATCCCCCCGGCGGTAAAGAGCCAAAAGCCCCTGGGGAATTCTCCTGAACGGCAGACCGGCCAAGTCCTGGATGTCCACGGGCGTATCGGCGACCACAATATCCACTCCGCCTTCTTCCATCAAACGGTCCAAGTTGCCGGAGGCTGTCCGCCGAGGGTCCTCCAGATAAGGCCGGACCTTTTGCTGGACCTCCCCGTCCAGCATGGCCGAGGCTTTCTCCGCTAGCTCCTTCCATTCGGCAGGGAGCGCCTGGCTCGCCGCAAGGGCCTTCTCCTTTGGCACCCGGTAGAGGAATAGCTCGGGGGCCTCCTGAGGGGCCGCCCTTTGCAGATTCAACTGTTTTTTAAGGGCCGAATAAAGTCCATAAGGCAAATCCCCGTGGCAGCGGATCTTTTCATCCCCAGCCAGTTTCCGTAGGGCTGAGGGCAGGTCCTTCTCGACGTTCTTCGCTTTTTGGGTGTCGTCGAACATGAAGTAAGGGTTATACCAAGCCAGTTCCATCCCTTGGGCTCCCTTCTGTTCGATACACGTTTTCTCCACGGAGCGGCTGATCAAAAACTCTTTTCCGTGTTTGCGCAGGATGACAGGGATGGTGGTGCAGATGCCGTCCAGGCAGATCGAGGGATAGATCAGGTCCTCCCTCAGGTTCAGACTGGATGCTTTCTCAACCGCTGCATAATCCGTTATCAATTCGATCATGGGTTCATCTCCTCAGTTGGTAGCCGCTATTTTAGATGGTTGGGCAGCCAGACCGCGATGTGTGGGAAAAACCGATCATGAGCATGCGGCAGATAACCCTCAGGACAGAGGGGATCAAACTCCCGGTCTTTTCTACAGGCTCTCTTGTTGCTTTACCCCTCAGAAAAAAATCATGCGGTTCCCCTCATTACTGTTCTATAAGGGAAGGGAGCCAGGAACTGATGGCGGGAAAAGCAATCACGAGAGCAAGTGTCGCCACCATTAAGAAGAAGAAAGGCAGTACCCCTGCAAAGATGTCCTCCAAACTCACATCGCTTTCTGCTACCCCCTTCGTGGCAAAGACATTCAACCCGACGGGAGGCGTGATGAGCCCAATGTGGATCGCTACGATTACCACCATGGCAAACCATATCGGGTCTATTTTCATCCCCTTTACGACAGGAAGGAGCAGAGGGACCATGATGCAGAGCATGGAGACAGAATCCAGGAAACAACCGAGGATAATAAAGATGATGCTGATGCCAATAACGAATGCTATGGGAGACAGACCGAAACCGATGATGGTATTGGCCATGTAAGCGCTGACGCCGGAGAGGGCGAGGAATCGGGAGAACAGCCTTGCAGAGGCGAAGATAAAGAATACCATGACGGAGATGTTTACGGATTCGAGCACCCCGGCTTTGGCATCCTTCCAACGCAAGTGGCCTGAGGAGAACCCGATCACGAGGATCGCAAAGGAGGCTACAGCCCCCGCTTCAACAACGGTGAAGACCCCGAGATAGATTCCTCCTATGACGACCCCGCCAATCACCGCCACGGGCCACATCTGGTAGAGCGCGATGACTTTCTCCTTGAAGGTAACGGCGGAAGACCTTCCAGGACCGACTAAGGAGGGCTTCATCCAGATCATCCCCACCACGCCAAGGCAAAAGAGGAGCGTCATCAATACTCCGGGTCCGATCCCGCCAATGAGCAGCTTACCAACGGATTCTCCTGAAAGTAAACCGTAAATGACTGCCAATGCACTGGGTGGAATGAGCATGGCGATGGCGCCTGATGAAGCAATCAGGCCATAGACAAACCTTTTGTCATAGCCCAGCTCTCTAAGGGAGGGGGCACTCACGCGCGTAAAAGTAACTGCTGCCACCATCGCCGATCCCGTGCAGAGGCCGAACAGAGCGCAGGCGAAAACCGTTGCCATGGCGGCACCGCCGCGCACGTTCCCGATCCATTTGTCGAGCCCGCTGTAGAGATCCCGAGAGATCCCGCCCTGACCGGCTACAATCCCCATGAGGATGAAAAAGGGGAGCAGGATAAACGTGTATTCAGTGACAAAATAAAAAACGGTGGTCACGGCTGAAGAGACGGCGGTCGCTGGACTCGTCAATACCGCGATTCCAACAAGTCCCACTACGCCTAACGCAATCCCGATGTGCACGCCCAGGATTACCAAGATTAGGAAGACGATTCCTCCGATTGCACCCACTAGGGAATTTTCCAATTTTCCGTTCCCTCCGCCAGGATGACCATCTAACCCTTCCTTCGCAATTGCACGAGATGACCGAAAAAAGAGGTCCCAAATTCAACCGCCATGAGGCAGAAGCCGACAGGCATGACGAGTTTTGCCGGCCACCAAGGAATTCTCACTGCGGCAGGCATGAATTCCCATACAATCCATGAGTCCCAGAATTGAACCCAACTGCCCCAAGTGAGCAGGCCGCAAAGAAATAGGCCCATGATGTCCGCGAGGACCTCCGCTTCGATCCGCACCTTTTGGGGGAGCCTTTCCAAAACCAGGCTCACCCTCACGTGGATTCCTTTGATCAGGGTGTAAGCGAGGCCCGGTAGGGTGACATAAGCCATCATCTGCATAGAAATTTCGATGTTGCCTCTGATGGGGTGATTGAAAATGTAGCGCCCTGCAACGTCGGCCACGGTTAATAACATCAAGGTCACCAAGACGACCCCGCTCAAAAAAAACAACCCGGCATAGAGGGTGTGTCTGATCTCTTTGCCTCTCTTTATGCGATCCCGGATCATCTCTGCATACCTTGCTGGATAAGATAGTAGGACACTCCTGGAAACTCCTCCGGAAAATCCTCCAACCTCATCTTTTATGGAGGAGACTACCTCACGGCAAACTTTCTCGGCCACTTATGCCCATACTGTTCGGAAAGCTTGATGTAACGGTCCATGATCTGCCAGCCGGGAAATCCTCTGGCTTCTACATCCCTGCAGAAACCGGCAGCGGTATCCGGCATCATCTTTGCCCACCTATCTACATCCGCCTGGGGCAGCGTGTGAAACGCGACACCGTGAGCTTTCCATTGGCCGATAATTTCGTCTCTTTTCTTATCGAGTAAATCTGCGTGCCATATTTCCGCTTCCCGCCCTGTCTTTAGGAGCACTTGCTGAATGTCGGGTGGAAGTGCATTCCAGCAATTGAGATTGATGGCTGGGGCCACAGCAACGATGCTCCCCAAGGGAACAAAGGTAAAATTTTTCTGCACTTCGTAGTGCTTGAAGGTGTCCATCAAATCCAGAGTCAAAATCTGGCCGTCCAGAACCTTTCGTTCAAACGCTTCATATCGGGGTGGCGCCGGCATCGTGACCGGCGTCGCTCCGCTCGCCGTTGTGTATTCGGGGAACCACAGCCCAATGACCGCCAGCTTCTTGCCCTTGAAGTCATCCAGGGTCCGAATCGGCGTACTACTCGAAACATCGTAGTTCATAATGGCTTGGAGAAAAAGGACCTTGCCATTGTATCTGGCCAGTTCCTTGTCAAAGGCGGGGAACTCGTCAAAGATCTGTCGTGTTATTTTCAAATTGGGCAATGCCCCAGTCGGTCTGAATGGAATCGCCACGGTAAAATTGCCCAGAGGTGTCTTTCCCGGCACATAAACATAGGCATATTGGACGATATCGGTCATTCTTTTTTCCAGGGCATCTAATACTTCATTGGGACCAAAGACGGCCCCTCCCCAGTGGTTTTGGAATTTCACCCTCCCGTTCGTCCGCTTTTCCACCTCACGCTGCCACCAGTCGACCCCCACGGCAAATAGATTGGGTGGCGGAGGATAGGAAGACCCAAACCTCAGGACGATGGTCTTCTCCGCAGCCGTTGCCGCCTGCCTAAAGCCCGGTGTCGTCAGGGTCAATGAAATAAGAATGAAAACCAGAAACCAAACATGCCCCCTTGTGTACCCATTTGATCCCATGGCGCCCTCCTTTCGGATTTTTTTTGGTATATGCAGGAGACACCTTCCAGACGTATGGCTTTGATGAAGGAGTCCAAATTAGAACAGACATATGACACCGTGGCGGCTTTCCCTTTGTGGAAGGCGGCGAAAAAGGCTCGTGCAAAAATGCCCCCCTTCCCCCTTTTTGTCAAAGGGGGTGAGGGGGGATTTCTAGTTCCCTTCCCGCGAGGTCCCATCATCGATCCCCAAGGGCTGACCCCCAACCCGGGGTTTATGTTTTTTCCAATATTGGCCTGGTGAATACAGTGTTGGCGGCCGTTAAGGTATCAACTCGCCCACCGGCCTCCCCTCCAGAACTTCTTCCTCGAAGGGAAATAGGCTGAAACACTTGTAGCCGGTATCAGTGACGACCAAGTTTTCTTCCAGGCGAATTCCCTCTTCCCCACCCGGATCGCCTACGTAAGTCTCTATGGCAAAAAACATATCCTTTTCGAGAGGCATGGGATAATCAAACGAAAAGCCCCGGGATATCCAGTAACCTTCGTACGAACTCAAGCCCAGGCTATGCCCAAACTGGAGCAAACTGCAGGTCCCTTCATCATCGTCCACCCCGGGTAAGAACCCCGCCGCTACGTCCGCCGTGGTTGCTCCGGGCTTAATCGCATTGATGGCGGCGTAGAGGCTGTTGTAGCACCTCTTATAAAGGTCCTTCTGCCCTGGGGTGAATTTGGCGGCCAACGGCCAGCACCGGACAAAGTCCATAAAATAACCATTATAAGCGGGCCCGGCTAAATCAACAATCAGCATATCGCCTGGCCGCATGAGTCGGTCGGTGTATGCCCTTAAATATGGATTCGTATTTCCTCCGCTGGCCACAACCCCCACGTAGGGCATGGATTGGACTCCGCGGTCGAAAAGAAATTGACTGATCATACCGACCAGCTCTTTCTCGGTTATCCCCGGTTTGGCAAACTCATACTTGATTTTCCAAAAGCAGGCATCCGCGATGGCACAGACGATTTTCAGAATCTCCAACTCGTCTTTCGTTTTTACGACCCGGGCTTGCTGCATGGGCAGCGCCCCTGAGACCAGATTCACTCCCGCCTCCTTGAAGGCTTGATGGGTAACGACATCCATGGTGTCAAAGCCGATCTTGTCCTCCTTGAGGTTGACCCCCAACTCGAGCAAGCAATTCTTCACCTGTCCGACATGCTTTTTCAGCATATGGGTAAACGCGGCACTGCTGAAACGATACGTGATTGCGGGCCGGAGCCGACCTTCCATCCAAGGGCAATTCATCTTTATCCATTCCAAGTCGGTTCCCACGGTTTCAAAAAGAATCGGTTCCCCTTGCCGAGGGACCAAGCAATATCGTGTTTGGTTCGCCATCCTCCAGATCTGATCCCAAGTGCCCGTGGCGTAGCGGATATTATCCCCCAAATTGAGAAGGAGCGCTGAAAAATCATATTTTTGCATCTGGTTCTTGAGCCTTTGGAGACGGTCCCTTCTCAAGCGTTCATAGTTCACCCGTTCTTCGAAGTCACAACCTTCAATGCCAAACGTTCTTCTCGGTTGGTACTCAACTTTCGTTCCTGATCTCATCCACTCCGTGTCCACCCTAAAAGAGCCCGATTTGTCTTCCATCATGAGTCCCCTCCTTGGAAAAGTTGTTTGACGATGAGTTTCTCCCCACCACCGCTTCACCCGATTGTAGCCCCGGATATCTCTTCAAGGGTCGTCGTTATGGCCATGCTCCTTCACGACCTTCCTGCCCCCCTTTCTTTTTCAAGGCCAGATAGAGCTTTTGAGACGTGATGGGGATCTCCTTTCCCCGAATCCCCGTGGCATGATAGATAGCATTGGCGATGGCCGGAGATAAATATGAAATCCCCCGTTTTCACCGCCGCACACCCCCCCAACCCGACTTGAGGATTTTCCGATGGAAAACGCTGAATTCGAGATAAAGGGATTTTTTCTGGGAGGGCTGCGATACAATCCACAATCAAACGAATCTTA
>Ga0315282_10007672_pt1 | contig 17648 bp, 19 predicted proteins | sample YL17G07_20_MG_FD_203693 | JGI IMG/M metagenome (GOLD analysis project Ga0315282, IMG submission 203693) | Sediment microbial communities from Yellowstone Lake, YNP, Wyoming, USA - YL17G07_20 | ecosystem: Environmental > Aquatic > Freshwater > Lake > Sediment | place: USA: Wyoming | collected... | reverse complement strand
CGGCAAATTGCGGCCTGCCCGTCCTGCGTTCTCCCGGGAAAGCCCCTGGCCCGGTAGTGGCAGCCTACAACCACCGCCACCGCCGGACACAGCACCGGCCTCCCGGGTGGATTCTCATGGCCGGACGAGACGGGTGCTCACGGTTCACCACGGGCGAACACGCGTGAACACGCCGGGTCCCGGCCACCTGCTGCCGCGCAGCACGAGGTTGGTGACCAGAATTCTCGGATGGGGCGGCAGCGGCATATGGTCGGCCTTATCAGTCCGGACGTGCTGATACAATAGAATAGAGTGTGTACGAGCTTGGGGGAGCTCTTGGGCGGAGCAGCAGACAGGCGCACCTTGTCGAACCACGAGATCGTCACGCTTGCGGTGCTCCTCCTCGGCGGGGAGTCGCAGTACGTCGACACCGAGGATGTCGCTGTTCGGGTGAACGAACTCGCGCCTGGTCGCTACACCTGGCGCAAGTACCCAGAACAAATCAACCTCGAGCTCATCCGTGTGTATCTGTCTGACGCCAAGAAGCCGAAGAAGGGCGCCTACCTTCTCGGTTCCGGGAACTCCGGCTGGATGTTAACCGAGCGCGGTCTCGCCTTCGCCCGCAAGTCCATTGCTCTTCTCGATGTGATCGATCTCAGCTCCGTTGCCCTCAAACCCCGCGACCGGCAGTGGCGCGAGGGGCAGCGTGTGCGCATGCTGGCGAGCGCAGCGTTCACGAAGTTCTCGACTGGACAGAAGGACCTGGTCTCGGCCAAGGAGGCGGCCGACTTCTTCCGGATCGACGACTACGTGTTCGGGCAGGCACGCGAACGCCGGCTGGTGCGCTTCCTGAACGCCTTCGGAGACGACCCGGCACTTGGAAAGATGGTTCGCCAGCTGGCAAAGCGGTTGCGAAAAGAGGACACGGCGTCGTGACGTCGACCACAGACCAGATCTTCGTCAAGAGCCATGTAGCGCGTGACCTACTGCAGAGCGCTGCCATCTTCAAGACCGACAAGCTCGTGGTCTGGGAGTATGTCTCCAACGGTCTGCAGTACGTCGATCCTGGCGTGACGCCGGTCGTAAGGGTGGCGCTCGACGGCAAGAACAAGCGTATCCGCATCGCTGACAACGGTCGTGGCATGGACTGGGCTGGCCTCCAGAACTACTTCGTCATGCACGGCGAGAACGTCGATCGCAAGCAGGGTCGACCAGGGCGTGGCATGTTCGGTACAGGGAAGTCGGCTGCGTTCGGGATCGCTGAGAAGCTCACCGTCACAAGCGTCAGCCACCGGAAGCGAAGCAAGGTCCAGCTCTCCCGCTCTGAGATCGACGCGATGGGCTCAGAGGATCAGATTCCCGTCCGTGGCCTCGAGCAAGAAGTGCCCACCGACGAAGAGAACGGCACGATTGTCGACATTGAGGGCGTGCAGTTGCGAACGCTCGACCAGGCGGGGGTCATCAAGTACGTCGAGCGTCACCTGGCACGCTGGCCCAAGCACTGCTCCGTCTTCGTGAACATCCATGAGTGCGAGGTGTCTGAACCTCCAATCGCCGACGAGATTCAGGTCGTGCCGGACGTCCATGAGCGCTCGTTGCTGGGAGATGTGCGACTCGTGATAAAGGTCGCCAAGGCTCCGCTCGAAGAGGACTTGGTCGGGATCGCCATCTTCTCCAACGGAGTGTGGCACGAGACTACGCTGGCCGGCAGCGAAGGTAGGCCGATGTCGCACTACATCTTCGGTGAGATCGAGGTCTCAAGGCTCGATGACGACACGACTCCGATTGCACCGTTCGACCTGACCCGGTCCATGCGACTTAACCCCAGCAACGAGCTGGTCCAGGCGATCTACGCCTTCATCAACCGGAACGTCGAGTCAGTCCGTAAACGTTTGGTCGAAGCCGATCGTGCCCTCAGAGAAGAGGAGGCGGCGCGGCACCTTGCGCGTGAAGCCAGGAAGATAGCCAGCATCATCAACGCCGACTTCAGTGAGTTCAGGCAGCGTCTGGCGAAGGTCAAGGCGCAGGTGGCGGGCGGCAGTGATCTCTACAGTGGCCCGGATTCCGACGGGACCGATGATTTCCTTCAGCCGGGAGACGAGGTGGCGGCCGAACTCTCGGAAACAGTCGGCGGTCTTGGCGCGAATGGCGAGTCGGCCGACGGTGGCGAAGAGCCAAGACAGTTGGGGCCGACGTTCGAGGAGGTCGAAGGGGCTCCCGAGACGGCAAGACGCGTTCGCGTCGGTGGCGAGAAGAGACAGCCGCGTGGCGGCTTCAACGTTGAGTTCCGGAACTCGGGCGAAGAGAGCGACCGCGCCCAGTACGTGCCGGGCGACCGGACGATCTACGTCAACCTCGACCATCCTCAGCTCGCGGCTGCGCGTGGAGACGGGTCGGAGGATGACCCCGTCTTTCGCCGACTCGCCTACGAAGTCGCTTTCGTCGAGTATGCCATGGCCTTGGCGCATGAGCTGGACGCTCGCGGCGAGTACATTGAGCCCTACGAGCCCATCTATGACATCAAGAGCACGGTCAACAGGGTCGCTAGGCTCGGTGTGGCACTGTACAGATAGTGGGGGCTAGGGCTGTGTACCCTAGGCCAGGGCAACGCTTGGCGCCGTCCCTTCTCAGAGATGTGCTCGACCAGCCGATTCCGCCGGAACTGCAGTTCCGCGACGCGTTGCGCGACAAGCGACTGTGTGACCTCGACGCCGACACGACCCGTGACTGCAACGAGCATCAGCTTGTTGTTCTGGCGCAAGAGGTCGTCGATGCTGTCCGTCGTGCAATCCCGAGCCTACCATGGGACGTTTTGGAACGCTGTCCAGACGTGCCAAGAGCTGTCGATCTTCGGAACCTCGAGCTGGGAATGCGGGCTTTCAACTGCCTTGGCCGGGAGGGGCTGGACCCGGACATCCGGGGGTTGGAATCTAGGTCAATCGGCCAGCTGCTCGAGATGCACGGCTTCGGCGCGGGGTGTCTCGTCGATTTGCTCACTGCTCTTGAGGCAGCCGCCGATCTCAAGTCGGAAGACGAGGTCGAAGGGGAAGATGGAGCGGGTCTGCTCGAAGAGCTTGAGGCAGCCGCCGATCTCAAGTCGGAAGACGAGGTCGATCTTACTGTCCCGGAGTACAGCCCGGCGCTTGCTGCAACCGCTGTGGCGTTCAGGTCGGCACTCCGGCTTGCGGACAAGGTCGACGCAGCTGCGATGCAGGCTGAGTTGCTCGGACAGGAGCTCGACATCTCGGCTTCCGATCCACGTCTGGGGCCCGAACTTCGAACCGGCCCTCTGGGGTTCTACTCGGGTCAAACGCTCTCGGAGCTTGCAGCTGCGGTGCGCAATCGCAGTACCAACGAGGGTTGGTCCGAACATGCTCTGCTAGAAGGCTTCGAGCGCCTGAGCGACAAGGTCGAGCGCCTCGCCTCGTTGTCTCTTGACGAGGAGTTGCACGAATTCGCTTCCCTTGCCGGCGCTCAGAGGAACACACGCATAGTCTTGCGGCGCAACGGGTGGGACGGCGGACCCAGGCAGACTCTGGAAGAAACCGGTCAAGCGTTCGGCGTGACGCGCGAGCGTGTTCGCCAGATCTGCGCGAGGGTAACCCGAGCGATCAATGGCGGGAGGCCCTATGCACCTGCCCTTGATCGTGCTCTCGAGGCTATTTACGCCCTTCTGCCGGCCGGAAAGGTCGATATCGAGCACGCTCTAGTCGATCAGGGAATAGTCAGCTCGCAGCTCGACCTGAGCGGCATCGAGATGGCTGCACGAGTCCTGGGCCGCGGGGCATCTCTGTCGATTGTCGGCTCAGGGATCATGACCGACGACGCAGAGTCCACAAGAGAGGCGTCCGTCGTTGTTCGTGCCGCCCACAAGGCAGTGTCGCGTTGGGGAGTGGCGACCCACGATGATGTTGCCGTGAGCGCTTCCGATCTGGGACAAGACCCTGTCGGCAGCGAGCTAGTCGTGCGCGTCCTGACTGCGTGTCCGGGTTACCGGCTCCTGGATGCCGAAGCCGGGTGGTTCACGATGTTGTCCCAGCGAAGTTCGTTGCGCAGTCGCATGCGCAAGATACTGTCCGTCACGTCCCCAATCTCAGTCGCCGAGCTGCGAGCGGGGCTGGGTCGCCACTACCGTGTCCAGGGGTTTGCGCCCCCAAGCAGAGTCCTGCTGGCGCTCTGTGAGTTGTTGCCCGGATACCGAGTCGAAGGGTCTACGGTCTTTGCTGAACCTGCGCTGGACTGGAGAGCGGTGCTCAGCGGTGTTGAGCGGCAGATGGTCGGGGTGTTGAAGGAGCACGGGCCAGTCATGAGCCGGATCGACTATGAGGAGCTGTGTGTCGCTAGGGGAGTCGGGAAGAGCACTTTCTATGTGTATCTTGACTACTCTCCGGTTCTGCACCGATACGCTCGGGGTGTGTACGGACTTCGTGGGGCCGACGTGCCCGCCGGCCTAGTGGAGATGGTCCAGCCGGCGAAGATACGCAAGGGGAGGGTGTTGGTCGACTACGGCTGGACGAAGGATCGGCAGGTCTTCTGCCACTACCGCGTGTCGGCGCCGATGATCTCGAGTGGCGTTTTCTCGGCTCCGAGCAGCATGAAGTCCTTCTTGTATGGTCAGTTTGCGGTCGAGTCGCCGGACGGGGGTAGGTTCGGAACGATCACTGTTGCCGAGAGCGGTACATGGGGTCTCAGTCCATTCTTCCGGCGTCGCGGTGGCGAGCCGGGAGACTACCTGCTTATCGTCTTCGACCTTAGTCGACACGTCGCCGTCATTCGGCTTGGCGATGAGTCTCTCAAGGATCGAGTGCTGCAGGACGTGGCGAGCTAGCCCCGGCGGTGAGTTGGTCGAGCGCCCTTCTACTTCGCCGCGAAGACCAGCTCGGCGATCAGCGCCGCCGCCTCCTCCTGCATGGCCGGGATGGCGTGCGAGTAGGTGTCCAGCGTGATCGAGACGGTGTAGTCTCGCGGCGGCGGGCTGACCTTACGGGCAACGGACTTGCCTTGGAGGCAAGAAGCGATGAAGCTGACGATTCTCGCGGTTCCCTATTCGGCAGGCAGGCCCGGTGAGGGCACGGGCCTGGGACCGACCTGCTACCTGAAGGCGAGACCGGAGCTCATGCTCGCCGAGGCGGGCCATGATGTCGAGGTCCTGACGCTGCATCCGGAGCTCGGCGCCACCGCCACCGAGCCCGAAGCCGTCGCGCGCATCGATGCTGCGCTCGCCGCCGCGGTGAGCGATGCGCTGGCCTCCGGGCGCTTTCCGCTCATCCTCGCTGGCAACTGCAACAGCTGCCTGGGGACCCTCGCCGGCCTGCAAGACAGGGACGGCTCGGCGGCTCCCACGACGGGTGTCGTCTGGTTCGACGCCCACGGTGACCTGAACACGCCGGAGAGCTCGCCCGACGGTTTCTTCGACGGTATGGGCCTCGCCATCGCGACTGGCCGCGCGTACCCAGAGATACGCGAGCGGGCAGGCCTGCGCGCTGCGATTCCGGAGTCCTGGGTGCTGCACCTCGGCAGCCGCGATCTCGACGCGCCCGAGCGCGGCTATCTCGAAAGCTCGACCATGGCCTGGACGACCGCCGCTGATCTGCAGCAGGGTGGCATGGCGGCCCCGCTCGGGGAGGCGCTTCGCGCGCTGCGGGCCCAAGTCGCGGTCGTCTATATGCACATCGACATCGACGTGTTGTCTGGCGCGTTCGCTCCCGGCGTCGACTTCCCCTCGCTAGGGGGGCTGGCGCTCGACGAGCTCGAGGATGCCGTGCGGATGGTGGCGCGGGAGTTCACGGTTCGTTGCGCGGCGCTGACTGCCTACGACCCAGATCACGAGCGGGAGAAGACGACACTACGCTCCGGACTGCGCCTCATGCAGGTCATCGCAGAAGCCGTCTGACTTGCGTCGGCGGCGCGCGCCGGCTTGCGGCCTCACGTTTCTGCGAACACCAGCTCGGCGATCAGCGCCGCCGCCTCCTCCTGCATCGCCGGGATGGCGTGTGAGTAGGTGTCGAGGGTGATCGAGACGGTGGCATGCCTGAGATGCTCTGAGGCCACCTTGGCGTGGATGCCGGCCTGGAGGGCAAGCGTGCCGTGGTGTGTCTGGAGTCGCGGAGATGGTTCTGCGGCAGCATCACCTTCTTCACTGCCCCCGGCCAGAGTGAAGGTCAAAGGCTCTGCTTTGGCGAGTCGTCGATCGAGGTGAGAGTGAGGGGATCGAGCTCGATGAGACTCACCTTCCTCTCCTCGACCCCGATCCCGTGTTCGACGCAAAGCCTGACCAGCTCCTCGCCTCCGATAAGCCCAATTCGCGCCTTGCCCTCGGCTTCGGCTTCTTTCTTGGCGTCGATCGTGAACTCAGCTGTCGTTACGATGAGTCCGCGCTCGTCGACCCTCAGAGCACCTCGTAGTTCGCGCACCGTGGGGCTCGAGACTGGATTGGTCCAGCGCTTTGCCTGGACTCTCGTTAGGACCGAGGTTAGGCCGCTGAGTGAGAGCACCGCTACAGCATCCACGCCCCCGTCTCCACTCTGGCCCGTGTGCTCAACCTCGAAGCCCAGTGCTGCCAGGAGCTTGGTTACGAGCAGCTCGAAGTCATTTGGGCTGAGCTCCCTAATGGCCGCCTTGAGCTCTTGTCGGACGGTAAGGTTGTGGCGGGTAATCGCGCCGTTGACGTCGGCATCGCGAGGAGATGGACCAGCATGGTCGAGCGGCACGCGCCGGCCTTCCGTGAGGTGCAGTAGTCGAGCCACGATGTCTTCGGGCACCCGCGCCATGGTCCCTTGGAAGCCGCGCAGCGGTCTGAACTGTCCGAGAACGCAGTCGGCCAAGGCCTCGACGCGCAGCAGCGGCGGTTGGATGCGATAGTCATACTGGATGTCCGAGTGCCACGAGCCGAACTCACTGTCCGGCTTCTCGTATGGCAAGCTCGTGAACGACGCGATGTAGTAGATGCCAGGGTCGTGTGGCCCGACGATCTGGAGCCATATCCGGTCCCCAACGGAAATCTCCTTGCGGTACCGGGGTGTTCTCCACCAGTCCGCGCGCGACGTCTCGACCGCCGCGTGGACGTCGTACATCTTGGGGTTCGCCTGCACGATCCAGTCTGACATTGCGCGACTATGCTATCGCGGATTTGCGATCAGCATCTGTCCGGCTTCCAAGTCGACGTTGGGCGCCTTGAGCCGCGGCCGCAGCCGCTTATTGACTGCACGCGTCTATCCTGCCGTCTCAGAGTTGGCGAACACCAGCCCTGCGATCAGCGCCGCCGCCTCCTCCTGCATCGCCGGGATGGCGTGTGAGTAGGTGTCGAGGGTGATCGAGACGGTGGCGTGGCCCAGGCGTTCGCTGACGACCTTGGGGTGTACGCCGGCCTGCAGCGCCAGGGTCGCGTGCGTGTGCCTCAAGTCGTGCAACCGGATTGTCGGCAGCATCGACTTCTTGACCGCCTGACGGAAGTAGCGGCTGACATCCTCGGGGTGCAGGGCCTCGCCGTTCTCACGTGTGAACACGAGGCCGGTGTCGGTCCAAGCCTCGCCCCAGTCGTGCTGCTCGCTGAGCTGGTGGGCGGCTTGGCCTTTGAGCACCTCGACGGTCTCCGGGTCGATGGCAATGGAGCGGCGTCCCTTGGCCGTCTTGGGCTCTGAGACGATCACCTCGCGGCCGCAGGGGATGAGCGCCCGGCGCACCGCGATTCGTCCGGCCTCGAGATCGACGTCGCTCCAGCGCAGGCCCAGGGCCTCACCTCTGCGCATGCCGGTCATCGCCAGCGTGTGCCACAGGGCATGCAGGCGCTCGTCGCCTACCGAGGTAAGGAAGGCGGCAAGCTGCTCGGCAGACCAGGTCTTCATCTCGTGAGTCCCGTCGCCGTTGACCTTGGGCGGGTCGGCGGCGTCCAAGGGGTTGCGTGAGAGCCTCCCCCAGCGCACGGCGTCCTTGCAGGCCTTGTGCAGACAGGCATGGACGTGGCGGATGGTGCGCGCCGAGAGGCCTCTCTGGCCGTCCTTGCGGCCGCTCTGGGCGAGCTCTGCGTAGAGGGCGTTGCTGCGCCCCCCGGTGAGCTTCTCGAGCTTGACCGAGCCGATGTGGGGCACGATGTGGCAGTCCACGTGCTGCACGTAGGAGTTGTAGGTGCTGGGGCGGATCGTCGCCTTCACGGCCGGCAGCCACTCGCGGGTCAGGTACTCGCGCAGCGTGGCCTTGGTGGGGACGGTGTAGGTCTGCTGCTCGACGGCGACGAGGAGCTTGTTCATCGCCGCCTGGCACTCCTTGCGCGTCTGAAAGCCGCTCTTGGTCTGGCGGCGGCGCTCCTCGGTCTCGCCAAGCTCACCGCCGCACTTCGGGCAGGCCTCCTTGGGTCGGCGCTCGACCCAGAAGCGTCGTCCGCAGACCTCGCAGCGCTGCGCCGCGGCCATGCCCACGTCGACGATGTACTCCCAACTGCCGGGATCGCCGCGCTTGCGGATGTGGCCTCTCACTGGTACCGCCTCCTCCTGGCCTCGAACTCTCGCCCACGATGACAGGGCAAAAGACTCCTATCCCATGTAGGCACGGGCCTCCTTGTAGGCCTTCAGCAGCCCCCTGAGGGACCGGTAAGCGTCACGCGGGTTGGCGGCGTTCCACTCCTCGTGCACCCGTTTCCAGGGCATCTTTCTGCGTACAATCCCGCGCCAGTCATCGGGGCGCCTGTCCCGCACGAAGCGCCACAGGCGCTGCAGCTTCTCAAGCTGGGCGATGGACTTGCGCGTGCGCAAGAAGCCCGTCGCCGTGATGTTGCGGAAGAGGTCGCGCAGGTCTTCGTAGGTGAAGAAGCGGTCGTGGATGTCGACCTGCACCCAGTCGCTGCCCAGCCAGCCCTCGTCTGGGCCGAGACGGGTGAGCTGTGAGTGACGTCTCAATCTATAGCGCGGTTCGACTGGCGGTACCCCGAGCAGGATGAAGAGCGTCGCCTCCTCGGGCAACCAGCCGAAGTCGCCGGCTATCTTGTCCTGGGCACGGGCGAGCTTGCGCAGCTTCTCGCTGGGCATGGTCGGGAAGAGGGCGCGCTGCCCGCGATCGTCGCGCAGATAGACGATCGTGAAGTCCCAAGCCAGGTTCAGGCGGTAGTCGTAGGGCGAGCCTGCGGCCACCAGTCGCCTGACCTCGCGCTCAATCCAGGCGTCGATGCGTGTGTGTTCTGCGTCCCATACGGTGCGGTCGAAGGGACGAGCGGCTTCCTCCGCGATCCACGCCCGAGCCTCCTCCCAACGGGCGAAGGGCGCGTCATCTGACTGGAAGAGCTCACGCCGGATCTCAAGCACTCGCCGCTCGGCCAGGGCGGCCACGCGCTCGGTAGTGAGCAGCTCGGAGGCGTCGTAGGTGGGCCGGGGAGCGGTAGCTCTCGGTCGACCCTCGGCCTGCGCCAAGTCGCCGGCGATGGCCGCTGCCAGGCGAGCGTTGTTTGGCAGGCGCAGCACGTCGCCATCGCCACCCAGGGATGTAACGTACGCGATCACGGTCTTCGCAGCGGTCGGGATGTGCTTGTGAGCGTATTGCGGTAGGTGCTGCGCGATGTCCCCAACGAACCAGGACTCCTCTTCTTGGCTGATGCCGTGGCTCACTGCGCCGGCCTGTCCGCGCGAGGCGACGTGCCCCTGCTGCGATCCATTCGCATCCTCGAGCCCGAGCTTGCGTAGCCGCTTGTCCATGTTCAGGCCCTTCGACTGTTGGTTATGTGAACGAAATCCTGTGGTTTCAGTTCACTTTCCTGGACAATAGCACGAAGCACAGCACCCATCAAGTCCGTTGGGAGGTGCTCAAGTTGAGGTTCGCTAGGACGAGAAACCTAGGTCAGACGCACGCCGCAGGCCTGTCCGCGGAGCGTACGGTGCCGCAAGCCAACGGCGATCGCAGTGAGGCGAGGGCTCCGGTCGCTGTGGAGCGCTTGCGGGACCGCTGCACATGCAGCGTCGAGGAGGCCGCCGCGCTGCTCGGCATCGGCCGCAGCACGGCCTATGCCGCTGCTCGCGACGGATCTCTGCCCACGCTACGCCTCTCCCACCGACTGCTCGTGCCCACGGCGAAGCTGCTTGAGATGATCGGCTGCGACGGTGAGCAGGTGGATCAGCATGGCGAGTGAGACCACGACCAGCGCGAGCGGCGAGGAGGCCGCCATCGACCGCGCCTGCGAGAGCGACCGCCTGTGGTTCAAGCACCACCCCGGCCACAGCCACCGGGTTCGGCAGCGGGTCGCGGGTGAGTTCGGCCCCCATGAGGCCGAGGCCGGTCCGGGTCCGCTCGTGGTTGTCACGCAGGTCCGACCGGGCCTGCGGCTCCGTACTGTGGCGACCCTTCTCGAGATGGACGTGGAGTCATGAGCGCACAGTTTGCCAAGCAGACGCAGCGCTGCGTTGAACATGCAATGCACTACGACCGGATTCTCGGCGATCCACCCGCCGCCGCCCACGACCAACGTCGCCCGATGATCAATTCCTCCGACTTCGCCCGTCGCCTCCGCGAGATCCTGACGCCGCTCGAGGAGCAAGCCCTCGAGGTGCGCGCCCGCAAGGCGAGCCTGGCCATGTGGCAGCAGGTCTACGTCCAGCAGGTCGCGCAGTATGGCCCCTTCACGGTGAGCGCGGCGCTCGAGCGTTGGAGCGCCGACCTTGCGGAGATGCCTCTGAGTGAGCGTCTCCGCGCCGGACGCGACAAGCTCGTCGTGCTCCGCTCGCTCGGCTTTGGCAACGCCGGCCGACTCGTCCTGGATGCGATGCGCCAGGCCGATGAGCAGGCGGCACGCAGGGATGAGCAGGCCGACCAAAGCGCCGAGAGGAGGTGCCGCCGTGTCAGGTGATCATCTCGACGCGAGAGAGGGCCAGCAGGGTGCACCGGCTGGCCAACTGCAACCGCGCTCCTACACGGGCCCCGAGATCGCGGCCATGACCCTTCCCGACCCCGACCCCGTGGTGCTGTACGCAGAGCGCGGCTGCACGTTCGACCTCGTGGGCCCGACGAAGAGCGGCAAGACCACCCTCACCTTACTGGCATGCAAAGCGGTGCTCAGTGGGGAGCCGTTCCTCGATGTGCCCACCAAGCGCGTGCCGGTCCTCTACTTGACCGAACAAACGCGGTCAAGCTTCAAGGGTAAGCAGACGACGATCGGCTTCCTGCCCGACTGCGACGACTTCCACGTCCTGTTCATCGCTGACTTCACCGGCTGGGCGTGGCCTGATGTCTGCGAGTTCGTCCGCAAGGAGATCAGCAGGTTCACCATCGGCCTCGTGATCATCGATACCTTGACCGACTGGGCACACATGGAAAACGAAAACGATGCCGCTGAAGCCCTCTGCGTGATGCGTCCGCTGCGGACGATCGCGGAGGACGGCGTCGCCGTCGTGACCTGCCGCCACAGCGGCAAGGGACGGCATGACGATGAAGACGTGGTCGACGTGGGTCGCGGTTCGAGCGCCTTCGCGGGCGCCGTCGATACGTTGTGCGTGCTTGGCGGGGTCAGAGGGCAAGGCCATCCCAACCAGCGTCAACTGCGCTTCGTCAGCCGCAAGGATGGCATCCCGCCGACCCTCATCGTCGAACTGAGGGCTGGCCACTACGTCGCGCTCGGCGATGCCCCGAACGTCGAGTATCGGCTGGCGCGCGACTTCGTGCTCGAACATCTGCCCAGCCGCGAAGACGAGGCCCTCACCGAAAAAGAGATCCTGGCCGCGTGCAAGGGGCTCTTCTCGCGCCGCACGCTGGGACGCGTCCTCAACGGCGAGCGGGGTACCGGCGGCCTCATTCGCGAGGGTTCGGTGACCGGCAAGCTCGGTGCCGGCGGCGCCAGCGCCAAGGCCTTCGGCTACTGGGTACTGCACGGCGAGGACGACGGCGAGGACCTGGAGCTCTTCGATGAAGACTAAGAGTGACCTGCGCACCTGCGCACCAAGTGCGCACCCGCTGCACAAACGAGCCTGCGATCGATGTGCGCAGCTTATAAAGAAAACCATCTGCGCACTTGGTTACTTGGCTTTCGCATGGGTGCCCAGACCCCCCCTAAGAGGGGGTCGGTCTGAAGCACCAACGCGGAGCCTGTCAAGTACCTGCGCAGATACACCCTGTGTCTGCGCACTTGGGGGTACCCGATGAGGCACACGATCCCACCCGAGCGCGAGGCCGCACTCGCCTTGGTCGCCGAGACCTCGAAACGCGAGAAGGTCGTGGTCGCCTGCCGCAGCCGTGTCGTGCGCCGGCAGTACGAGCGTGCCGTCGTGAAGCGCGGCGGCAAGCTCGAAAACGTCGTCTTCCACATTCTCTGTGACGCCTTTCCCGAGGAGGTTCCCCATGCCTGACAGCGTAACCGCACCCACTCTCTCACCAGGAGCCCCGTCGACCGCGCCAAGCACGCAAGCACCCTGGGCCATCCGCATCACCGGTCACGGCGAAGAGTCGCCCGACCGTCTCCTTCCCAACGCCCGCAACTGGCGCCTGCACAGCGCCACCCAGCAGCGTGCCCTGGCCAGCGTGCTCGGCGAGGTGGGCCTCGTGCAGTCAGTCATCGTCAACCGCACCACCGGCCGCCTGATCGACGGTCACCTGCGGGCAGAGCTCGCCATCGCCAAGGGGCAGCCGACCATACCGGTGGTCTACGTCGAGCTCTCAGAGGAGGAGGAGCGCATCATCCTCGCCTCGCTGGACCCGATCGGCGCCATGGCCGATGCTGACCGAGAGAGGCTCGGCGATCTACTCTCGCACATCGAGAACGAAGACCTGAGCGAACTGCTCGAGGCCGTGGCACGGGCAAACCACATCGCCCTGGACCTCGGCGGCGGCCTCACCGATCCAGACGAGGTACCGGAGCCGCCAGAAGAGCCGATCAGCAAGCCGGGCGATCTGTGGCTGCTGGGACGTCACCGCCTGCTCTGCGGGGATGCGACCAAGGCCACCGATGTCGAGCGCCTGATGGGCGGCGAGAGGGCCGCGCTCATGGCGACCGACCCTCCGTATCTCGTCGACTATACCGGCGGCAACCATCCGCCGACCTGGGCCAACGGCGGCAAGGCCGGCGACCCGGATGCCGCCACCAAGCACTGGGACGCCTACGTCGACCACGACACCTCGGTTGCGTTCTACTCGGACTTCCTGCAGACGGCCCTGGCGAGCGCGCTCACGGAGGCGCCCGTCGTCTATCAATGGTTTGGCATGATGCGCGTCGAGGTGGTCTTTGAGGCCTGGCGCTCTGTTGGCCTTCTGCCCCATCAAGTGCTCGTCTGGGTCAAGAGCCGCCACATCCTCTCGCGCTGCGACTACATGTGGGACTACGAGCCCTGCATGTACGGCTGGATCAAAGGCAAGCGTCCGCAGTCGGACATGCGGCCGCCGGCCAACGCTACCGCCGTCTGGGAGATCGCAAGCGCGATCGAGGACGGCGCTGCGGGGATCCATGCCACGCAAAAGCCCATCGAGATCGTGCGCCGCCCGATTCTCTACCACACCAAGCCCGGCGCGCTCCTCTACGAGCCCTTCAGTGGCTCCGGCACGGCCATCATCGCCGCCCAGATGACGAACCGCAGGTGCTTCGCCATGGAGCTGAGCCCGGCCTTCGTCGACTGCGCCGTGCAGCGCTGGGAGCGCTTCACGGGCCAGAAGGCCACACAATGCGAGGCCAAATGAGCAACCAGACGGGACGCGTCAAGGCGCATACCCGTCACCTGCAGGCGCTCGAACTGCGCAAGGCCGGCGCCACCTACCAGGCGATCGCCGACCAGCTCGGCTACGCGCACGCCAAGGGCGCCCACAAGGCCGTCGCCAGCGCGCTGAAGGCCACGTTGAGGGAGCCCGCCGATGAACTGCGCGAGCTCGAGGTAATGCGTCTCGACGCCGCCCTGCTGGCCATCTGGCGTCGCGTGCAACGTGGCGACGACAAGGCGATCGACCGCCTGCTGGGCATCATGAAGCGCCGCATGGAGCTGCTCGGCCTGGCGGCCCCCAAGCAGCACGAGCTCTCCGGGCCCCAGGGCGGCCCCATCGCCACCCAGACGGCGCCGGTCGATCTCTCGATGCTCTCCGACGAGGAGCTCGCCGAGTTGGAACGGCTGTATCGCAAGATCGATGGACTGGACGCCGAGCCCTGAGGGGAGCGCCTGATGGCCGACTACGGCGGACGTTTGCAGACCCTAGGGCGCGCCCTCGAGCACGCCCTGCAGGCGGACGAACGGCGACGGCTGCTCGACCGTTCTCGTGATCCCATCGCCGGCTTGAGAGGGGCGGCGGCCTGCGCATAACAGGTGCCGTGGGTCGGCAACGCAGCGGCGAGACCTGCGATGTGCAGCACAATCTGGAGCTCAACAGGTCTGGATGTCCGGTGCGTCCTCGACAGTCGCACCAGCATTCGACGCGTCCCACTCGCGTCGGTTGTGGGTGATGATCGTGAGGCCGGGGAGGCTCAGGCGACGGGCAGGGGATGCCGATTGACACGGGGAATACTCTGTTATGGCGTCGCCCGACTGCCTTCTGGCTGCGTCGCAAGAGTGGAGGTGCGTCTCATGGCGGGCCAGTGGAAAACGGTTGCCGAACTGCAGTTCTGTGGGTCTAGGTTCGAGGATCATGCGCTCGACGTTGGTGCCCTCACAGAGCTCAGCTGCTATCAGAAACTCGTTGCTGACACGGCGAAGGCGCTGTGGCGTCGCGCGAATCCCGATCGCGAGCGCTTGCCAGCCCACTTCGAAGACCGCACGCGTCTCTACCTCCGCGAGATCAAGGAGGGCAGCGCGGTCGCGCCGCTGGAGGCCTACGTCGAGGAGGCGGAAGTCGACCAGCTCTGGGAAGAGGAACGAGAGGTACCCCCGGAGCTCCTGGAGGCTGTGTCCGTCTCCCACGCGGTTTTCGATGCTGCAGACAACGATCGCCCTCTGCCCGAGGGCCTGCCGCGAGAACTTATCCCTGAGTACGTGCGCTTTGGCGAGGGACTGCAGGCCGGAGAGGTCATCCGCGTTCGGGTTGAGGGCAAACGACCTGCTCGCTTGAGCGTTGAGTCCCGAGACCGCTTGCTGACTTTCGTCGACCAGGCGCACACCGACACTGTCGTGATCGAGGCAGAAGTTGTGGAAGCGGATGTGAGACAGCGCAAGTTCCAGGTGGTATCTGGCGGAAGGGGAACGGTGACCGTCCCTCTGCCGCCGGAACAGGAGTTGCTGGTCACCTCTGCACTCAAGGAGCACAAGTCAGCCCGCGTCAGGATCACCGGGCCGGCGGAGCTGAGCGCTAGCGGCGAGATCCAGAGATTCCTGGAGGTCAAGAGCATGGAACTCAAGCGGTCCGAGGGTGGAGAGTTCGACATGTCCGCGCCAGCCATCGAAGATGTTCTGGCGAGCATAGCGGCTGCTGTACCGGAGGAAGAGTGGAGCAGACTCCCCAAGGATCTGACCAGTAATCTGGACCACTACATCTACGGGAGCGATACCGAGTGAAGCCCGTCTTCGTCGACGCCCTCTATTGGATCGCTATTGTCAAGCGTGGCGACCAGTATGAGCAGGTCGCGAGGAAGGCAAGGGACCAGCTGGGCGACGTCCGCCTGGTGACAACGGACGGGTGCTTGGCGGAGTTCTTGGCGGCGCTCGCGCGAGGGTCCCATCTGAGGAAGGCCGCGGCCGAGATGGTCCGTGCAATCATGAGCAACGCAAACGTAAGAGTCGTGCCGCAGACCCGTGATTCATTCCTCCGGGCCCTCCGGAGATACGAAGAGAGGCTCGATAAGGGCTACACGCTGACCGACTGCATGTCCATGGATGTGATGGAGGAAGAGGGGATTCAAGAGGCCCTGACGCACGATCACCACTTTGTCCAGGAGGGTTTCACCGCGCTCATTCCCAATTGACGGCGGGTGGGTTAGCGCCCCGGCTTTGACACCCGTTCCCGCAGTCGCCTGAAGCACCCAATGTGGCGGAATCGCACCTCCACGCTCGGTCGGTACCGCGTCTAGGATTCCGGCCTCCCCGGCGAGTCGGCAGTCCGTCGGCCATATCGGCCGTAAGCAGCACACTTCGAGGGCTCACATGATCGTGTGACCCCCAGCACTTCGGCCGCAGGGGGGTGACTTAGAGGGCCCGTGACCTCGTCACACGTGTGCTCAACAGAGGACGCCACGACGTACGAACCCCATGGACTGGCTCTGACCCGGCTTACACGGACTGCATATCCAGCCACACCGCGACTACGATGACGTGCTACGCGGAAAGGCGTAGGGTGTGCCCGACGTCTTACACAGTCTGCATACCCACTGTTAGCGCGACATGACGAAGCGAGAGGGGTGTGAGGGGGTGGTTGAGACGGGACGCGTTCAGTGTGTCTTTCTCGACATCGTGGGCTTCACCAAGAACAGGAGCGTTGAGGCGCAGTCGGACCTCGTTGCGACACTCAATGATGTGGTGACCAAAGCCATGAAGTGTCTCGCTGTACCGGAGCCGAATGTTGTTCTTCTGCCTACGGGCGACGGGATGGCCGTAGCCTTGGTTGACGTGGCCGGCGTTGACGTTCATTTGCGTCTCGCACTTGAGATCCTTCGGCTTGTCGCGGAGCACAATGCCGCTGAAGCCGATGGCATGCGACGCTTCGAGGTGCGCATGGGCATCAACGAGAACATCGACAATCTGGTCGTCGACATCAACGGCAGACGGAACGTCGCGGGTGCCGGAATATCCATGGCGCAACGGATCATGGACAAGGCCGACGGTGGGCAAGTCCTTGTGGGTCAGACCGTCTATGAGGTCCTGCGGCAAAGGGAGAGCTACCTGTCGAGCTTCCGCAGATTCAGGGCGAAAGGGAAGCACGAGATCGAGTTCGATGTGTACCAGTTTGTAGCCAAGGACGCCCACGGCCTCAACGTTGCCGAGCCATCGGCCTTCGCGACGAAGGGACTCGAACGCCCGACGCTGTCGAAACTCGCGGCGAACTACATGTGCCATGCGATAGACCATCGCGACTTCTTGGTGGCGCGGAAGGGTGAACCGATGCGTGACTACGTTGCTGTCGTTCTCCTTGGGTTCCTCGCGGACGACTCTCTTGAGGCCGCCAGCACGCCTTCGCACGAAGAGCCAAATACCAAGACTTGGCGGGCAGGCTCGGCTTCCTTCGAAGAGCAGTACACGCACTACGCGAAGACTGAGTTTTGGGTATTGGCCGAGTACGCCGAGCTGTATGCGCATGAGCATCTGTCCCGCTACTCGGAGTGCTTCGAAAGGGACGTCTTGCCCAACTACGCGTTCGTGAGCTCTGCCGGGATCGAGAGACTGTTTGCCGACCACCCTGAGATTGCCGCCGAATTCGGCATCGTCATGCCAGCTGTGGAGTAGCACGTCAGCGAGAGCGTGACTTGAATGTTGAAGCGCAACGCTGATCATTCGAGCACATAGCTTCCCCCGGTGCCTTGAACCCCAAGTGTGGCCTGTGCGGACCATACGTGTCGGCTTCAAGTCGGCGGCGACGCGACGTGCGGCGTCAATCGACGACCAACAGAACGTGGAGACCTGTGACCTGAGGTTGCCCGGGCAATCGTGCAAGCTCATTTGCGAATCTCCGGACTTAGAACTCGTTTCATAATGACACCCTCAGTCGCCGGAAGCAGATGATGCAACAGGCGAGGGCGAGGAACGCCTCATGCATGTCGGCTCGCCTCTCGTAGCGCACGAGCAAGCGCCTGAAGCTGT
>Ga0315282_10007671_pt1 | contig 17652 bp, 11 predicted proteins | sample YL17G07_20_MG_FD_203693 | JGI IMG/M metagenome (GOLD analysis project Ga0315282, IMG submission 203693) | Sediment microbial communities from Yellowstone Lake, YNP, Wyoming, USA - YL17G07_20 | ecosystem: Environmental > Aquatic > Freshwater > Lake > Sediment | place: USA: Wyoming | collected... | reverse complement strand
GGCCGAACTGGACATTGCCGAGCGCCGGGTCCCCCAGGACGGACGCTTCCGGCTCCGCATCAAGGACAAGACCATAGACTTCCGCATCTCCATCATGCCCGCCATCTTCGGCGAGGACGCGGTGATTCGTATTCTGGACAAGGAGATGATCACCGAAGCCTTCGCCGAGCTGCGCCTGGACCTGCTGGGTTTTTCCGCGGAGATCCTGCAGAAATTTCGCCGCTACATCATCCAGCCCTACGGGATGATCCTGGTCACCGGCCCCACCGGCAGCGGCAAGACCACGACTCTGTACGCCGCCCTGACCGAGATCAAGAGCGTCGAGGACAAGATCATCACCATCGAGGACCCGGTCGAATACCAGATTGAGGGCCTGACCCAGATTCCGGTCAACGAGAAGAAGGGCCTCACTTTCGCCCGGGGTCTGCGCTCCATCCTGCGCCACGATCCGGATAAGATCATGGTGGGCGAGATCCGCGACCCGGAGACGGCTCAGATCGCCATCCAATCCGCTCTGACCGGGCACCTGGTCTTCACCACCGTCCACGCCAACAACGTCTTCGACGTCATCGGCCGCTTCCTCCACATGCAGGTGGACCCCTACAGCTTCATCTCCGCCTTGAATTGCATCCTGGCCCAGCGTCTGGTGCGGCTCCTCTGTCCGCAGTGCAGGGCGCTGGTCAAGCCCAGCGAGGCCCTGCTGGCCGAGTCCGGGCTGAGCCCGGAGATAGCGCGCCGGCAGGCCTTCTTCGAAGCCCGGGGCTGTGCCGAGTGCGGGATGACCGGCTACCGCGGCCGGACGGCCATCGCCGAGCTGCTGGAGCTGTCGGACGTCATCCGGGAAATGATCCTGGAGCGCAAGCCCCTGTCCGAGGTGAAAAAGCGGGCCAAGGCGGAGGGCATAGTTTTTCTCCGGGAAGTGGGCATGGACAAGGTTTTCCAAGGCTTGACCAGCCTGAAAGAGCTGAATAAGGTGACCTTCGTGGAGTGAACCGATGAGCGGCCTGTTGGACAGCCTGAAAGATTATTTCGCCCGCGGCCCGGTTCTCTCCCTGTCCTTCATGGTGACGGGACGCAGCCTGAGCTGTCTGTATGCCCCGGGCCGTGAGCGCCGGGCCGGAAGCCAGGCCCTGCTGGCCTTGAAGCCGGGCGCTGTGGCGCCTTCTTTCGAACGTGCCAACATCAAGGACACGGCGGAGCTGGGTGAAAAGATCAGAGAAGCCCTGCGCCGGACGCAGCCGGCTGTCCGAGAGGCTGCCCTCCTGGTGCCCGAATCCTGCCTGAAGAGCTTTATCCTCACCTTCGATGAATTTCCGGCCTCAGCCGAGGAGCGACGGGAGCTTCTCCTATGGAGGCTGAAAAAACAGATGCCCTCCCTGCCGGAAGACGTCCGGCTGTCCTTCGACCTGTTGGGCAACGGCTCTCCCCAGCGCGTCTTCATTTCCGTAGCCCGGCCGGCCGTCATCGGGGAGTATGAGAATATGTTTGCCGCCGGGGGGCTGAAGGTCCGGAGCGTCGGCCTTCCCACTTTGGGGCTGTTCAACCTCCTGGACAGGGACAGGGAGAAGGACGTCCTCCTGGCCAATGTCGAGGAGGATGCGGTCAGCCTGCTGGCCGTGCTGGAGGGAGAGCCGGCTCTCTACCGTTTCAAACCCTACCTGGCCGGACCCGGGCCGAATGGCCCCAGCCTGGAGAACAGCGTCATCAAGGAGGTGGCCGGCACTCTGACCTATCTCGAGGACCGGGAGAAGAAGACGGTCAAGACTCTGTGGCTGAGAGGGGGCCTGGGGGCCGACGTCTCGGCCCTGGCCGAAGCTTTTCAGAAAAAGCTTTCCCTGCCCGTCCGCACCCTCGAGCCTCCGGCCTCCTTCGGGTTGACCTCCCGGGAGAGGCATTTTCTGGCGCCGCTTCTTGGATATTGGGCATGAGAAACAACCGCACGATCCGCATCAACCTGGCCAGCCAGCCGCTGCAGAACAAGCGCCTCTTTCGGGCGCTGCTGGCCCTTTTGTTGGTTCTGGTGGTGGGGGTCGGTTTTGTCGCCGGCTGGAGCTTTATCCGCCAGCAGGTCAGGAGCCGCCGGCTGGCCGTCGAGGCGGCCGGCCTGGAGCGCTCTATGGAGTCGGCCCGGTTCGAATCGTCCCGCTTCCGCTCCCGAGCCCTGGATTTGGCCAAGAAGGGAAAGGCCCAGGTGGATTTTATGAACGACCTCATTCTGCGCAAGAGCTTTTCCTGGGTCGGCCTCCTGTCTCGGCTGGAGGAAGCCCTGCCCGCCTCGGGCGCCGTCACTTCGCTCAACCCGGCTTTCAGCGGAGGCTCGAAAGCCGAAGTGACGATGACGGCCGTTTTCCAGAGCCTGAACGACCTGCTGACCTTTATCCAGAACCTGAATGCCCGCGGGTTTTCCAGCATCCGACTCATCAGCGAGGGGAAGAACGGCGCCGGTCAGTTGGAATCTGAAATCGCGGTGGTCTATGAAGGAACTCGTTAAATTTTTAAAGCCCGGGGAGCGGAAAATCCTGGTGGGATTGTCCGTGCTGTTGGCGGCGCTGCTGGTGTTCCTGCTGGCCTTCTCCCTGGGGGCGGGGGGGGCCTTCAGCCGACGGACAGCGGCGGTGAATTCCCTGCGCGGGCAGTTCCAATCGGCCGGCCTGGAAAGAACATCCCTCCGGCAGGAGTTTTCCCAATGGGAAGAGGCCGGCCGGGACGGCCTGGCTTTGCGCCAGGACCGTTTCTACCGGGAATCAAACGGCATCAATGAACTGCGCCTCGACCTCCAGGAGGTCTTCGGCGGGGTGGGCCTGGAATTCCCTCAGGCCAAGTTCGATTATTCAGAGTTGGAAAAAGAGAAAGCCCGCAAGGTCGCGGTCAGTTTCAATTTTTCGGGATCCTACGGGCTGCTCAAGCAATTTCTGGCCGAGGTTGAAAAGCAGCCCCGTTTTCTTTTTGTGGAGAGGATCAACTTTCTCAATATCGATACGGGCAGCGGAAACCTCCTCTTGAAAATCACACTGGCGGCTTACTATGCGATATAAGGATCGCTTTTTCGAGCCACCCATCCGCAGCGTTGATAGGGTTAGGCCCCGGAAAAAGCGATACTTTGAAAAAAGGTTGAAGGATGGCGTGGTCTTTGGGATTCTATGGTTTTTGGCCGGGGGGCTGCTTCTGGCCGGGTCGGTGGACAAACGGGAGGCTAAAACGACGGAACTTTCGCCCGGCCAAAGCCTCATCCGCAAGGACCTGCTGGTGAAGCCCCGGCCTGCGGAGGTGCGGCCCAGGCGGAACATCTTTGTTCGCGGCGGAGGAGCGGCCGTCGAGCCGGGGCCGCCGGCCAACCTGGCCCCGCCCCAGGCCGAGACTCCCTCCGACAAGGCCGTGCCGGAATCCGTCGGCCCGGATATCCGCTATATCGGCTTTGTCACAACGGCCCGGAAGATCGTCGGGCTGGTCCTGGTGAACGGCCAAGCCCTGGCCGTGGCCGGGGGCGACCGGCTGGCCGGCGACTACACTGTCCTGAAAATCAGCCCCGAGACGCTGGAACTGGCCGGCCCGGACGGCCAGACGAAAACGATCTCCATCAAGGGAGAAAACATATGAAGAGGTTCGTCCTTTTGGCAGCTGTGATGTTGAGCTTATGGGGATGCGCCACGTTCAACCGTTCCTACAAGCTGGGGAACCAGGCTGAGCTCAACCGGAACTGGGCCGAAGCCATTCGCTTCTATGAGGCGGCGGCCCTGGAAGATCCCAAGGAGCCCGTCTATCGGCTGGCCTTGGCCCGGGTCAAGTATGCCGCCAGCCTGGGATACATCCTTCAGGGGCGCCGCCTGGCCGGCGAGGGCAAGATCCAGGAGGCCCTGGCCGAATATGCCAAGGCCCGCGTCTACGATCCGTCCAACCGCTTCCTGCTGGAGGAAATCCGCCGCCTGAGCGAGACCCCCAAGCAGGTGGAGAACCAGGCTCCGGAGAAGCTGGAACTGCCCTTCAAGCTTCGGGCCGGGAACGAAGCCGTCACCCTGAATTTTCCCCAGGAGACGAGCCTCCGCTCCCTGTTCCTGGCCCTGGGCCGGTCCGCCGGCGTGAACATCCTCTTCGATGAGAATTTCCGCGATATCCCCTTCTCCATTAACATGGCCGAGATCACCTTCGAGCAGGCCCTCTCGGCCCTGTGCACCGCCACCAAGAACTTCTACCGGCTCATCGACGAACGGTCGCTCATCATCGTGCCCGATCAGCCCATGAAGAGAATCCAGTACGAGATGAACGCCATAAAAACCTTCTACCTGTCCAACATCAAGGCCGAGGAGGCCCTCCAACCCCTGCAGCAAATGATCTCCAGCTCATTCAAAGCGTCCAAGGTCTTCGCCGACAAGTCCCTCAACACCATCACCGTCCGCGACACGCCGGAGACGGTGGAGCTGGCCTGGCGGCTGCTCAGCCAGTGGGACAAGCCCAAGGCCGAGGTCCTGATCGACCTGGAGATCATGGAAGTGTCGCGTATCAGGATGCGGCAGCTCGGCCTCAGCTTCGACCAGAACATCATCGGCCTGCGCTACGGCGAACCCCCGGCCTCGGGCGAGACAAGCTGGGTCAACCTGAAGGACCTGGACTTCAGCAAGGCCGGGAATTTCATGCTGACCCTGCCCCTGGCCTTTCTCCAGTTTCTGGAAACGGACGCCGACACCCGCATCATCGCCCAGCCCCGGCTGAGGGGGCTGAGCGGCGAGGAGATGAAGTCTATGGTCGGCCAGAAGGTGCCCATCCCCAAAACGACCTTTGCCCCCATCGCCGCGGGCGGCGTCAGCCAGCAGCCCATCACCAACTACGATTATCAGGACGTGGGCCTCGACATCAAGATCACCCCCCAGGTTCACTTGGAGGGAGAGATCACCCTCAACCTGGAGCTGAAGATCACCTCCCTGGGCGGGACGGGTGTGGCCGGCATCCCCATCATCACCACCCGGGAGATCAAGAACGTCCTCCGGCTGAGGGACGGCGAGACCAACCTCCTGGCCGGCTTGCTCCGGGATGAAGAGCGCAAATCCATCACCGGCATTCCCGGCCTGAAAAGCCTGCCGCTCCTGGGCCGGCTCTTCTCCTCCGAGGACACGCGGCTGGAGCAGACGGACGTTATTCTGATGATCACGCCCTATATCATCCGGCGGATCCCCCTGACCCCCGAGGACCGCAAGGCCCTGTGGGTGGACATCAAGGAGGCCGGCGCCCCGGCCGGGGAACCGCAGGCGGACGAGCAGTACATGGAACGGGAGCTCCTCAGCCGGCTCCGGCCGCCCCGTCCCGAAGAGGCCGGCCCTGAAAGCGGAAATCAGATCGTGCTCAGCCCGGCCAATTTCGAGCTGTCCCGCAACCGCGGGGAGTTCCGCATTACGGTCAACATACAGAGCGCTCAGCCGGTGGGCAACCTCTCCCTGAACCTCAACTTCAACAGCCAGGTCATCAAGCTCAAGGATGTGGTCGAAGGCCCCCTGGTCAAGCAGTTGGGCGAGAACGCGCCATTTCTCAAGAACGTGGATAATGCCGCGGGCGCCTGCACCATCGGCATCTCCGCCACGGACCTGAGCAAAGGGATCAAGGCCGTTGGGAATCTGGCCGTTCTCCTCTTTGAAACGGTCAATCCGGGCGAGACGCAGATCTCCATCGGCGGCGTCACGGCTAACGGCCCCGGCGGACAGGTCGTCTCTTTCACCACCCGAAACGCCCGGGTGGTGGTGCGCTAGTCGGTCCCCGTTCCTTTGGTCGAGTATGATCGCGATCCTGACCGGTCCCCTCCACGCGGGCAAGACAACCTTTCTCCGGAAAGTCATCCCCAAGCTTCAGAGCGGGGGTCTTCAGGTCGGGGGTTATGCGACCCCGGCCCTTTGGTCAGGGGGGAGGGTTGAAGGATATGACCTGGTTGACCTTGGGGCGGGCGGCTGTCTGCCGTTCTTAAGAAGAGAAGGCCGGCCGAGCTGGCCGAAGGTCGGTCCCTTCCTTCTTATTCCGCAAGGCCTGCGCCGGGCCGTAGGGATCATTGGCCGGGCGCCCTTGACCGGCCTCCTGGCCGTGGACGAGGTGGGGCCCCTCGAGCTTCAGGGCGGCGGAGTGCGGAAAGCGCTGGATAGGGCCTTGGCCGTGCGGGCCGGGCCCACGCTCCTTGTCGTCCGGGAGACCATCCTGGCCTCCCTGCTCGCTTCTCTCGGCCTTCCCCCCGCGCCCGTTGTTGATTTCAGGATGAAAGAAGCCGAACAGACGCTTCAAAATATTTTACTGGGTTAACGGCCTCCGGCTAGAAGGCCTCTTTTCGCACGATCACCCGATTGATCACTTCGATCAGGAGTTCCGGCTTGATGGGCTTGGAGATATAATCATCCATGCCCGAGGCCAGGCAGCGTTCTTTGTCGTCTTTCATGGCGTGGGCGGTCATGGCCACAATGGGAATATGAGCGCCTGTTTTTTTCTCCTCCTGGCGAATGGCCATGGTCGTATGGCAGCCGTCCAGGTTGGGCATCTGGACGTCCATCAGGATAAGGTCGAAAGTGTCGGTCGGCAGGAGGGACAGCACCTCAACGCCGTCTTGGGCGATCTTGACGCTATGGCCATATTTCTGGAGAACGCGCTCGGTCATTTTCTGGTTAATGATGTTGTCTTCGGCCAGGAGAATTTTTAGCGGACGGCCGGCTTTACGCAGAGAATGACGGGTGATCAAGGGCAAGGCTTCTTGTTTTTCGGCGGTCGTCCCGAGCGTCAGCAGGATGGCGTCCAGAAGAAGCGACTGCTTGATCGGCTTGGTCAGATAAGCGGAAATACCCAGTTTCCGACAAAGGGCGGCGTCGCCGCGGATGCCGGCTGAACTGATCATCATGATGAGAATTCCGGAAAATCGGGGATCCTCTTTGATTCTCCGGGCAAAAGTGAAGCCGTCCATTTCGGGCATGTTGGCGTCGAGAAGAATGAGGGGAAAGGATTGGCCCAGGGCGCTGGAGCTTTCCAGCATGGTCAGCGCTTGGATACCGCTTTCCGCCCCGACCGGCAGCATCTGCCAGTTGCTGAGCATCTCTTGAAGGATTTGCCGGTTGGTGGCGTTGTCGTCCACCACCAGCACTCTGAGGTCCTTAATATCCTTGAATTCCACGGGTTTCAACTCCACCTCCGGAGTCTGAGCCAGCCCCATCTGAACGGTGAAATGAAAAGTGCTGCCTCGCCCGAGCTCGCTTTCCACCCATATTTCTCCGCCCATGAGCTCGACCAGCTGGGAGGTGATGGCCAGGCCCAGGCCCGTCCCCCCGTATTTTCGCGATATGGAGCCGTCCACCTGCATGAAGGGGTCGAAGATCATCTTTTGTTTGACCCGGGGGATTCCGATTCCCGTATCCTTCACCTTGAAATGGATCAACGTGCCGGAGGGCGTCTGCTCGCCTTTTTCCAAAGTCACAATCACTTCTCCCTTGGCCGTGAACTTAAGGCCGTTGCTGATGAGGTTGGTCAGGATTTGGCGGAGTCGTCCGGGATCGGCCATCACCTGGTCCGGAATATCCGGCGGAATGGAGTAAGCCAGTTCCAGGCCTTTCCTGTCGGCCTGGATGGCCAGAACGGAAATAATGTTATGGATCGTGTCCCGGAGATTGAATGGAACAGGATCGAGTTCGAACTTTTTGGCCTCGATTTTGGAGAAGTCGAGAATATCGTTAATGATATTCATCAAGGATTCGGCGGAAGTCTTGATGGCTTCCAGGTACTCCCGCTGCTCCGGAGTGAGCTCCGTGCCCAGGGCCAGCTCGGTCATCCCGAATATCCCGTTCATGGGAGTTCGGATTTCGTGGCTCATGTTGGCCAGGAATTCGCTCTTGGCCCGGCTGGCGGCCTGGGCTTCCTTCCTGGCCAGGACCAGCTCGGTTACATCAATCAGGTTGAAAATAAACCCCTCGTAGTGGCCGTTGAGATAGACCGGCTGAAGCCGGAAAATGGTTTCCAGCCCGCGGAAGGGCGCTTCCTTGATGACGGCGCTGGAATTCGGCTTTTCCTTGAATTCCTGGATATCCTTCCTCAAATCGCCGGCTTCCTGGAAGGGGTCGAAATCCCAAAGAGGCTTTCCGATCAACTCGGACTTTTTCTTGCCCAAAAGCTTGAGGAAGTAGCCGTTGACTTCCAGGATCTGATCATGGGGGCCGGCCAAGAGGATCCCTTCTTCCATGCCCGAGATCATCGCTCCCAGTGTGGCCGCTTCTTTCTGTATGATCTGCTCGGCCTGCCGGCGCTCCTGGATTTCTTTCTGAAGCTCCGAGGTGCGTTCTTGAACATTCTCTTCCAATTGGATATTTTTCTGCCGAATGGCCCGGGTTCTCATCTGGACGTAAGAAAGGATGAGGAGGAGGCCGGCCAGGATGGCCCCGCCCCTGAACCAAATCGTCTGGGTGAAGGGAGGGGTGATGGTGATCTTCAGGGCCAGGCCTTCTTCGTTCCAGACCCCATCGTTGTTGGAGCCCTTGGCCCTGAAGACATAACGGCCCGGCGGCAGATTCGTATAGGTCACAAAATGCCGTTGGCCAACGTAGTTCCAATCTTTTTCGAAACCGTCCATCTTGTAGGCGTACTCATTTCTGTCCGGCATGATGAAATCCAGGGCCGCGAATTCGAAAGAAAAGACGTTTTCTTTATAGGAAAGCGTGACGGCTTCCGATTCGGTGATGCACTTTTTCAAGATGGGGCGCCCGCCCGGCCCCTGGCCTAGGGGGACCGACTTGTTAAAGATCTGGAAATCCGTGATCACCACCGGCGGAATATGGGGATTATCCTTGAGGTCGGAGGGCTGAAAGATGTTGAAGCCGTTGATGCCGCCGAAGAGCATTTCTCCGTTTTTGGTCTTGCTGTAAGCCCCAAAATTGAACTCATTGCTCTGCAGCCCGTCCCGGACGTCGTATTTCCTGAATTTTTGAGTATTCGGGTTGAAACAGGCTAACCCTCTGTTGGTGGACAGCCACAAATTCCCCGGGTCATCCTCGAGAATGCCGTAGACCACGTTGTTGGGCAAGCCCTGCTTGACCGTATAATGGCTGAAGGTTTCCGTGGCCGGGTTGAAGCGGTTCAGCCCCCCGCCCCTGGTGGCCAGCCAGATGATTCCCGAGCGGTCTTCGTGGATGCAGAAGACGCAATTGTTGCTCAGGCCTTGGGGATTCTCCGGGTCGTGCTGATAGCGCCGGAATTTCCCCGTGGAACGGTCGAAGGCATTGAGCCCGCCGTTGCGGGTCCCAATCCACATCTTCCCCGACCGGTCTTCGTAAACAACGCGGACGTCATTGTCGCTCAAACTGGCCGGGTCATTCGGATCGTTCTGGTAATGGGAAAAACTGTTTTTGCTGCGATCGAATCGGTCCAGCCCCAAAAGAGTCCCCACCCAGAGCACTCCGCCCCGGTCAAAAAAAATAGTGTTGACAATATCGTCCGAGAGGCTCCCGGGATTTTTGTGATTATGAAGGTAGCGAGTCCAGAGGTTCGTCCTGGGATCAAGCCGGTTGAGGCCGCCGCCCTGAGTTCCCACCCACAGAGCTCCCTGCCTGTCTTCGGCAATACAATAAACCAGGTTGCTGCTCAAGCCCTGGGAGGCTCCCGGGTTGTATTGATAGAGATTGAATCGCTTCGTTTTCGGGTCGAAGCGGTTCAGGCCGTTGAATGTCCCAATCCACAAATTCCCCAGCCTGTCCTGGTAAATGGCCCGAACGGCATAGCCGGCCAGGCTTTGTGGATCGCCCTCTTGGCGGGTGTAGTGGATAAACCCTTTTTTGGCGGGGTTGTAACAGTTAAGGCCGCCGTCCAATGTGCCGATCCAGATCATCCCCGTCCTATCTTCATAAAAGAAACGGATATCATCGCCGCTCAAGCTGTTCGGGTTTTTCGAATCGTGTCTATAGCGGTTGATCTTTTGCGTCTCCGGGTTCAACAGGCTCAGGCCTCCTCTTCGGGTGCCGATCCAGATCAACCCCCGGGAGTCCTCAAAGAGGGCGCGGATGTTGTTGGCGCTGAAACTCAGGGGATCCCGGGGGTCATTCCCGAAACTGATGAAACGCTTTTGCCGGAGGACATACTCATTGAGCCCTCCGTTTTCCGTGCCGATCCACAGGTTGCCGGAGCGGTCTTCACAGATGGCCACAACCTGGTTGTCGTTGAGGCCGGCGGCGTCGTGGGGGTCATGCCGAAAATGGACGAACTCTCCTGTGGCCGGGTTGAATCGATCAAGGCCGTCAAAGGTCCCGATCCACAGCAGCCCGGAACTGTCCCTTATAAGGCAATTAATGCGGTCATTGATAAGGCTGTTGGGATTTTTTAGATCGTTCCGATAATGGGTGAATTTTTTTGAGGCGGGGTCATACCGGTCGAGGCCCCCTCCGTAAGTGCCGACCCACAGGCTGCCGGAGTCGTCTTGGCAAATGGAGGTGACCCGGTCGTTGGCCAGGCTGTTGGGGTTTCCCCGTTCATACTGAAAGCTTGTTACTTTTCTGGTTTCCCGATCCAGCCGGTTGAGCCCGCCCGCCAATGTTCCGATCCAGATGTTTCCCTGGCCGTCTTCATGGAGGGCCAGGATATTGCCGTCGGGCAGGCTGTGGGGATCCTCCGGGTCGGAGGTATAGATGGTGAAGCGGAGGCCGTCATATTGGTTCAGCCCGTCCTGAGTGCCGATCCACATGAATCCTCTGCGGTCCTGGATAATACAATTCACCGAGCTTTGGGACAGGCCTTCCTGGATGGACAGGCGTCGAACCTGAAAAGGCTCCTCTTGGGCCTGAAGAGCCGGGGTCAAGCAGAGGAGGCTCAACCATAGCCACAGGAGGGCTTTCCCCAGGACCGGTTTCTCGGCGCCCCGGGGGCCCAGGCGCTTCTTTTCCCCAAATTTCTCTTCTGTGACAAGGCCTAAGCGGCGCGGCTCTTTCATTTGCTTTTCCTTATATGATAAGCGGCGGTTCTTGCGACAGGGGCTTGAATGATCCCCACAGGATCCAAGGGTGGCCCTCCTTCCAGCCCAGCTTTGTATTGAAATGATAATTCCAAAAAAGATATATTTCAAGAGAGCCGCTCATTCCGGGTGAGGGAGAACATAAAAATTTGGCACATGTCCCCCGGTGGAATTATTTTTGGGGCTCTATGATGATTTTTATTGAGTTGCCGGCCTTGGCCGTGAGGTCGAAGCCCAACCCCGTCTCGGCCAGAGGAAGCCGATGGGTGATGAGGTCGGTGACAGTGACCCGTTTGAAGCGGAGGAGAGCGACGGTTTGGACCAGGTCGTCGAGGCCGGCGGCGTAAGAAGTTTTCAGGGTGATCTCATTCCGCCAGAATTCGTTGGCCGGCAGGACGAGCTTGTCGTCGGGATGGGGGACGGCGAAGAAGAGGACCGTCCCGCCCCGGTCCACGGAGGCCAGGGCCTGATGGGCGGCCGGGAGCGCCCCGGCGCACAGGATGACCAGGTCAGCCAGCCGGCCTTCATTGATTTGCCTGAGCTTTTCGGCGCTGAATTCTTCGGCCTGGAATACGTGGCCGGCGCCGCAGGAGCGGGCCATCTTCAATCGAAAGGGGCTGATGTCCGTGGCCACCACCCGGCCGGCCCCGCGGGACACGGCCAGCTTGATGTGGAGCAGGCCGGAGAGTCCGCTGCCGATGACCAGAACGGTCTGACCCGGCCCCAGGCCGGCCACCCTCTGCCCGCGCAGCACGCAGCCCAAAGGCTCGATGAACGTTCCCTCCTCGAAGGAAAGCTCGTCGGGCAGGAGGAGCGTCCCGCGGTCCACGTTCAGGGCCGGGACGCGGATATATTCGGCGAACCCGCCCGGGTCGAAGTTGGTGGTGTGGAGAGTTTGACAGGCGGTCTGATGTCCGGCCAGACAGTAGGGACAGGTATGGCAGGGCACATGGTGGGTGACGAAGACCCTGTCGCCGGGCTTAAACTTGGAAACCTTCGGCCCGGCCTCCTCCACCACGCCGGCAATTTCGTGCCCCAGGACGAGGGGCGCCTTCTTGATGCGGTACCACTCCAGGACGTCGCTGCCGCAGATGCCGCTGGCCATGATTTTGACCAGAAGCTCGTCGGGGCCGATGGCCGGGACCGGCCTCTCCTCCAGGCGGATGTCGCTGTTGCGGTAATACATCGCTACGCGCATGATTCTTGCCCCGGTCCCCTGAAGCATGGGGAGGGCTGGCCCGGCCCCCTCATTTCTTTTCGCGCCTGAAAAGGTCATAGGCCTCGGCGGCCGATTTCTTCTGGTGGACGATGGCCCGCACGGCCTTGATCATGGCCACCGGTGCGTCGGACTGGAAGATGTTGCGGCCCATGTCCACGCCCACGGCGCCGCTTCGGACGGCGCTGGCCGCCAGCTCCAGGGCTTCCTTTTCCGGCGTTTTCTTGCCGCCGGCGATGACCACCGGCACGGGACAGGATTCCACCACCGTCTCGAAATCATCGCAGTAGTAGGTCTTGACCAGGTGGGCGCCCAGCTCGGCGGCGATGCGGCAGCTCAGGCCGAGGTAGCGCGCGTCGCGGACCATGTCTTTGCCCACGGCCGTGACGGCCAGGACGGCCATCCCGTATTCTTCGGCCTCGTTGACCAGGTTGGCCAGGTTGAGCAGGGTCTGCCGCTCGTAGGGCGAGCCGACGAAGATGGACAGGGCCACGGCCGCCACGTTGAGCCGGACGGCGTCCTTCAGGGAGACGGTTGTTCCTTCGTTGGACAGCTCGCTCAGGATGCTCGTCCCGCCCGAGACGCGGAGGACGATGGGGATAGCCGCCTCAGGGGGGACCGAGGTGCGCAGCACCCCGCGGGTCAGCATCAGCGAGTCGGCGTAGGGCAGGAGCGGCTCGATGGTCCGGCGGGGGACCTCCAGGCCGGCGGTGGGGCCGAGAAAGTAGCCGTGGTCCACGGCCAGCATGACCGTGCGGCCGGTGTCGGGTTTGATGATGCGCGACAGACGGTTCTTCAATCCCCAGTCCATGGATGCCTCCTCCTCACCTTCCGGGACCATCCGCGGCCTCCCGTATTTTCTATTCCGGCAAAGAATTTATACCACAGGATATCCCGGCAGGCAACGGCGATCATTAAAGGGGAGGCATCTCCGTTTATGCGATTCCGACACCTCCTGGAAATCACATGTTTTGAGATGCTAGCTATGACAGGCAAGCTCCGGAATAATAACGGGCTTATTCGGCGGCTAGTTTCTTTATTATTTTAGCCAGGAACCCCGCCACGTCCGCCGTGTCCAGGGGCCAGGCGTAAAGGATGGGGAGGCCGGGGTGACGCTGCCGCGCCCGGCCGATAGCGGCCGGGATGTCGCCTTCGGCGTGCTCGCCCCCGCGGGTCATCATGGGCGTCACCACGACGATCTTTTTTGCGCCTTGCGCGGCGGCCCGGTCGAAGATCTCATCCAGGCTGGGCGCGCAGAATTCGTTAAAGCCAAGGAGAACGGGCAAGCCGCTGGCCTTTTCCAGCGCCGCGGCCAGCTCCCGGGAGCCCTGCCAGAACGGGTCATTGGTTTCGTTGCGGGGGAAGGCCCTCATCTTGGCTTCCAGTTCCTTGAGCCTAGGGGAATGTCCGCCCGCCGGCGGGCGCTCGTGCTCCCGCGCCTGGAGCTGGAAATACTCCTGCATCTCTTCCCTGGGAAAATCCCGCGGCGGAGCCCCATGCATGGCCAGGACGACGACGGTCTTCATGATTATATTATACAAAAAAAGGGGGGCGGCCCAGCATAATTTACTGATATTAAAGGTATTATTTATCTAAATATGCCGAGAATAGCCTTAAAATCATTTTTTATGCCCAAAAATAGAGCTCTAATATGTAAAATAGATGGGCTTAAGTTGTTTTTTGCTTGGAGAGAGACTCGTGGATATCGTGCTGGCCTCGCGTTCGCCCCGTCGCCGGGAATTGATGGCCGGAGTGGCGGCTGAATTCCGTGTTTTTCCGGTGGACGTGGACGAATCGGGAGTCCGGCAGGACGACCCCGTCCGGTTCGCCGTGGAAGCGGCTGTGCTCAAGGCCAAAGCCGCAGCCGATGTCTTTCCCTCGGCGGTGGTCATCGGCTCGGATACGGTGGTGGCGGTCAAAAACCTGATCTTGGGCAAACCCCGGGACCGCGGCGAAGCCAAGGCCATGCTCGAGGCGCTCTCGGGCCGGAGGCACAGGGTTATTTCCGGCGTGGCCCTATATAAAAAGGATGAGGCTAAGCTCCTGACCGGATACGAAATCACTCGGGTTGCCTTCAAGGAGCTGACCGAGGCCATGATCGAGGAGTATCTGGCCAAAGAGAGTTTCGCGGACAAAGCCGGCTCTTACGCTATCCAAGAAGTAGGCCGGACTTTTATGGCCGACCTTCAGGGCGATTTCGACAACGTGGTCGGGTTTCCGGTGAGAAGGGTGAAACGACTCCTGGAGCGCTTCCTCGCGCCGGAACCCGAGGTTGTCATCGAGGATGTCGCTTTGCCCGACGGATGGGGTGTGGCCCGTCAGGATAGGCGCATCTTGTTCATCCCGTCTTCCGTTCTCGGTGAAAAGGTCCGGATCCGGGTCGTCAAGGACAGGGACAACTTCGCCTTTGCCGAGGCCGTCGAGCGTCTGGAGCCTTCGCCGTTTCCGGCGGCCCCGGAATGTCCCCATTTCGGAGCGTGCGGCGGCTGCCTTTTCCAGAACCTTCGCTATGACAAACAGCTCGAATTAAAGGAGAGCTATCTGCTTCAGACCTTGAAAAGGATAGGCCGGCTGGAGCCGGCCCGTTCGGAGCTGGCGCCCATAACCCCCTCTCCCGGCCTCTATCACTACCGGAACAAGATGGAGTTCGCCTTCGGCGAGGATGAGGGGAAGGTGATCCTGGGCCTGCGGCAGAGGGGGCTGCCCTTCGGCCGCCAAATGTGGCGCACCATTCCTCTTGGACAATGTTCCATCTTCAGCCCGCTGGCGGCCCGCGTTTTTCCCCTGTTCCTCGATTTTGCCCGCTCCGCCGGGTATTCGGTCTTCGACCGGCGGACGGGGAGGGGATTTCTGCGAAACCTCGTGTTGAGGGAGGGGAAGCGCACCGGCCAGGCCATGGCCATCCTGGTAACCACCGGCGAAGCGGAGCCTGATGTCGGCGACCTCTGCCGCCGGCTGTCGGCCGTTGTCCCTTCCCTCAATAGTTTCTACTGGGGGGTCAGCAACGAGCCTTCGGACGTGGTCCACTATGAGCGTCTTCAGCTTCTGGCCGGGGAACCCTGGATCGAGGAAAAACTGGACGGGTTGAGGTTCCGGATTTATCCGGAGACGTTTTTCCAGCCCAACCCGGCTGGGGCCGAGATTCTCTATGGCCGCATCGCCCTGGAAGCCGGATTGGGCCCCCAGACCCACGCCCTGGGCCTGTATTGCGGCGCGGGCACCATGGAGATTTTTCTCTCCCGCCGGGCGGGCCTGGTCACCGGGCTTGACTTGAGCGGGGTCAACATCGCCGCCGCCGAGGAGAACCGTAAATTAAACGGCGCCGTGAATTGCGAATTTCTGGAAGGGGCTGTGGAGCAGCTTCCGGCCAGGCTGGGGGACCGGCCGGTCGAAGTGCTCATCCTTGATCCGCCCCGGGCCGGGCTGTCGGTTAAAGCCGCCAGACGGGTCCTGGCCCTTAACATTCCTTGCCTCGTTTACGTCTCCTGCAACCCGGCCACCCTGGCCCGCGACCTCGAGGCCCTGACCCAGGCCGGCTACAGGATCACCCGCTTGGCCCCCTTTGACTTTTTCCCCCACACGGCGCACCTGGAGACACTGGCGGTCCTGCGAAAAAAACAAGAGCTTTTTCCGATCATTTCCGGGGGCTAGATTCTCAGGAGATAGGACACCTTCAAGGTGAGGGAATGTCCCGCTTCTCGGCCGAAGGCCTCCGCCCTGGCGCTCTTCTTGTAGGAGAGCTGGACGATGTTCCCGGCCCCAAAATAATATCCGAGGAGAATATCCAGATTGTACTGGTCTTTGCGGGTCTCTCCCATAAGCCGGGTGCTCAGGAACAGGCTGCGCGTGATCTGGAAGTGAAGGGAGGTGGCATAGGTCAGCCCGTTGAAAACCTCTTCTGCGGTCCGGTCGAGGACTTGGCGGATCCAGTTGCCGCCGACCGACCACTCGATGTTGCTCAGCGGCCGCAGGGTCAGGGAGGCTTCCAGGTTGGCCTGAGATCCCGGTTCCACCCCGCTGAAGCTTTCGTTGTAGATTCCGCGTTTTTCCCAGCCCCCCTCCAGGCTGATCTCTTTGAGGAATCCGCCGCGTTCCCAGCGGACATCCAGGTTCCCGCCGGTGGTCTTTATGGGATCCCTCGTCCAGGCCAATTCATCATTCTGGTCCAACACCTGATATTTGCTTTTTCCCGTTTCCAGGCCGCCGTGGATTTCGAGAAGCGAAAAGAATTCCGTCCAGAAGAAAAGGTCCAGGCCGCTGCCCGTCCAGCGGCCTCCGGAATCCTGCTCCAGGACACCGGTCAGGTCCAGGCTGAAGCGCTTGACCGCGCCCCGGTCGAACCTCCAGGCGTACCCGGCCAGCATTTCCTCCGATTGGACGTCGGTCCGGTTGATATACCCGGTTCGAACACGCGCGTTTTTTTCGATCCTCTGGAAGTTGAACGTCAGTTGGAGCCCCGCATCGGGCTCCCTCTGGAACTGGACGAGGTGCAGGCCATTGTTTTTATTCTCGGCATTTTTGTTGAAGGTGAAGGCGCTCGATCCCCGGACATAGTAAATGTCCCTGAAATTGAAGCTGTAATCGACGGCGACATTCCGGTTATAATCGCTCCCCGCGCTCATCCCGGCATAGTAGAACCCTACCTGGGAATTCTGGAAGATATCTTTTTGTAGGCGCACCACACTGAAGACTTCGTCCCCTCCCCTTCCTTCATTCAAGGCAGCCAGGATCCCGAAGGCATATCCGCCGGTCTTTCCGGAGAGCTTGGCGGCGATTCGGGGGTTGCCGATGCGTCGGGAATAAAAAAAGTTGACGTCCGGTCCCCTATAGAATTCCCCCTCCGTGGTCATCTGAAAATAGCGGCTGCCCTCCGTGAAAAACGGCCGGTTCTCCTCGAAATAATTTTCGTAGGGGGAGAGCTGGAAGAGGAAAGGGTCGGAGACCACTTCGCTGAAATCGGGGCTGGCCGTACCGTCCAGATAAAGATTGGGCAGGATCCCATATTTGATGTCCAGCCCGGCGGCGAACTTGTCGTCCTTGGTCCCCTCCCAGCGCGTGGACCTGAGGCCGGCATAGGGAAAGAACTCGAGATTGTAGCCCGGGCGGATCCCGGCCAGGCCCTGCAGATCGCCCATCTGCTGGAGCAAGGGCCTGTCCCGGCTGACATCGGTCCAGAAGTCCTCTTCGTTCAGGCGGTGAAGATAGCGCTCGAAATTGACTCCCCAGACCTGGCTGCCGGTCGGAGAGAACCGTAGAGATTTAAAGGGGATGGCCATTTCGGCGGCCCATCCGTCGGGGCGAAGAGTCGCTTCGGATTTCCAGATCGTCTCCACGGAATTTTTTTGGACTCCCTTGGGGTTCACCGTAAAGCTGATGCTCGTCCTCTTGTCATTGTAGGTGTCCAGGATCAGGGTGATCGCGTCGTTGTTCTCGTAGTCGTTCCGGGGGGTCAGCTCGGCCCAGATCCGCTCCGGATGAGAATCCTTCATCAGGA
>Ga0315282_10007670_pt1 | contig 17653 bp, 12 predicted proteins | sample YL17G07_20_MG_FD_203693 | JGI IMG/M metagenome (GOLD analysis project Ga0315282, IMG submission 203693) | Sediment microbial communities from Yellowstone Lake, YNP, Wyoming, USA - YL17G07_20 | ecosystem: Environmental > Aquatic > Freshwater > Lake > Sediment | place: USA: Wyoming | collected... | reverse complement strand
AGATATTGCACCGCCCAGATAACTGTCAGTTCCATTTACATAAGCAACTGCAAGAGTCACATTATATGTTGTTGAATTTCTGAAGTATGTCAGGTTATAATAACTCAAGTTCTCGTTCCCGGCACTTATATTGCCCAAGCTGTATGGGCTTGCAGATGAATCTGTATCTGTGAGATTAACATCAGTTGCGGTGCTTCCGCCTTTATTTGTAACTTTCAGCGTGATATTATATATGACTGCAGATTCATTCAGTTCCTGCATAGTTACTATTTTATCCAATGATAAAGATGCAGGCGTAATAGCTTCTATCAAAGGCGCAAATATGCTTCCAAAGCTTGTTATGTTTGCCCAGACAAGATTATTAGTTGTGTCAACACCGTAACTATCTGCAAATCTCGAGATATTAGTTTCCCATGTTCCATTATATTTAGTTAATCTTAATGTGGGCTCATAAGCTGGCATTGGCAAGTCACCATCCTCATAAAGAATAGTCATATTTGCCCAGCTGTCCCCATTGCCAGTCAGGTTAGCATATTTTGTAATGCCTACAAAATATTGCGGGGAGGTTGGCGCAGATGCAACATTAAACATATTTGCGTTCACTGCATTTATGTTAGATTGCGTGTTGACTCCATCATTCAACTGCAAATTGCTCCATTGCCCGTTTACAAATGCAATCTGGTTGGTAAGGCTTGTCTTAACTCCAGCAGTATTTGATAACTGCGAGCCGCCAGTGATATTTGCATTGTAAAAGTTCAGTGTTCCCAGCAATGTCTGCCCGTTTCCCTTGTCAAATATCACAGTTCCGCTGTTAGGTGTAAATGTGCCAGTATTATTCCAAGTGCTTCCGCTGAAATCAAACTGGCCTGTGGCATTTGGCGCTGATAAAGTTCCTGTTGATGCTATGGCTAAATCATTATTCAGGTCTAAAGTATAGGCAGTATTTGCTCCTAAGGTTCCGCCAGAATTAACTGTTGTTGCACCATTGAAATTTAATGTTGCACCAGCAGATGGTGTAATGTTGCCGTAAACAGACACTGTTCCGACAGTGTAAATAGTGCCTGCAGTGTTTACAACTATGTTTGAATATGAAGTCGATGTGCCTACATTAAATGTAGTGCTATTAAGAATACTTGTGCCTAAATTTGCAGTAATTAACGGGTTATTGAAACTCGAGCCAAATTGTATTGTACTTCCTATAGATGTAATATTATAATTGTTTGAATTAAAGTTTATATTATTGCCTTGTGAATAAATAGCAATTAGAGAAGGATCATTAATAGAACCATTCAGCCCAATATTTGTAGTACTGCCCGCATCTGAGCTTATACTAAACATACCACCAGTTAAATTCAGAGCAGGTACTGTATAATCCACTGTTCCACTTAGATACAATGTGCCAGTTCCAGTTATGCGATTTGCATCAGATACTGTTATTGGCGGAGTAGAGCTCGTAGTTACGATAAATAAGCTCTTTCCATTTTTATTTAACACTCCTGTTCCTGCAACATTAAGTGTACGCATATAATGGTAGCCTGTGCCAGTTAATGCGACAGTTATGCCAGTATTAACAATAACATTATTTAATCTGGGCGATGTTGTTGAGGCATCTGCATAATTGCACGAGCCGTCGAATGTAAGGTTGCCACTATTATGCGTCATTGTCGAGCCTGAATTTAATGTAAAGTCGCCAGATTGCGTCCAGGTTCCTGTTGCACTAGGAGCAGATAAAGTTCCGCCTGAATTTACTGTTAATAAAGCATTGATATCTAAAATATATGCGGTATTTCCACCTAAGGTTCCGCCTGAATTGATCGTTACTGCTCCGTTGCTTGTAATCGTTGAATTGTTTGGAGTTAGTGTTCCTGTAATGGAGAGCGCTCCTGCATGGGTTAAAGCAAAGCCACTTGTATTTGTGTTTAAAATTGCTCCGGAATTGATTGTAATTCCACTGGCATTTGTAAATGCAGTCTGCAGTGTTGTTGTTCCGGTTCTGTCAAATGTTATTGTTCCAGAATCATGGTTGAATGCGCCTGAATTGCCTAATGTAGCACCTGAGAAGGTAAATGTTCCAGTTGCGTTTGGAGCATTAAATGTTCCTGCATTTATTAAATTATTATTTATATCTAAATTATAATTAGTATTTGAGCCAAATGAAGTGGAAGATAAGCTGCCTATATTAACATTTCCATTCGCTGTTATTGAACCCCCCGCCCCAACAGTAATTATTGCCGAACCCGTCGCCGCTTGGGCAAGATTTATTGCACCGTTTACTGTCATACTGTTTGAACCCACCGCCAGCGTTACTGATGGATTCCAAGTGTAGATATTTACATTTCCCGCAAAAGTTGCATTGCCACCTAAAGTATAAGTGGTACCCCACAGAACTACATTGCCATAGCCATTGAAAGCAGGCAATGTCTGCGTTCCCAAATCAAATACCAGCGAGCCGCCAGTAGTTATTGTTGATGCAGCATTTGGAATTAAAACACCGTTAAAATATTGATAATTTGCGTTTACGACAAGTTTTGCTCCTGCTGTTGTGCCGATAGTTATGTTCTTGTCTATGTACGGTTGCAGGTAAGTAGCTCCGCCCCATTGTACGCCATTTGCTATTACAACATTATATAAGTGATGTGCATTAGAAGCATTATCTTGAAAGGTATGATTTCCGTCAGCAGTATATGTGCCACTGTTTGCAGTTAAGGTTGAGCCTGTATTAAGAACGACATTTGCACTTTGATACCAACTTCCTGTTGCATTTGGAGCAGAAAGTGTCCCATTAACGGTGAGAGGAGCATTGACATCAAGCGTGTAAGCAGTATTTCCTCCTAATGTTCCGCCAGAATTAATTGTTACAGCTCCATTAAAGGTAAGGGTGTTTGTTGTAGGCAACAAAGTTCCGTTTATAGTTGTTGTTCCATATATGATTTCAGATACTGCTGGATTAACACCGAATGTTCCGCTTCCAACTGTTAAGCTATTGGTTACATTTAAGCCGTTAGGGCTTCCGTCAAGAACAACAGTCTGGCCAGACGGACAGGAAATTATAAGGTCATAAAGTGGATTGCTCATTTTTGTTGAAATAGCTTTGCTGCTGCAATAAGTTATATTTATTTTGCCGTTATTATGGTAAAAAGTTCCTGTGTTTAAACCTAGCACATACCCTGCGTATGGCATCTCGCCGTCTATTGTTGTTGTTCCCGATGTTGCAGTCCATGTTCCCCCGCTCATTAAATATGAACCGCCTATTGTATGCGAACCTGTTCCGCCAGTAAATATGCCTCCATTTTCAACTTTTAATCCGCCCGTGGTGCCAGTACCGCTTCCTAACGAAATATTTACTGCTCCTGCTGTAAATGTTCCAAATATATCGGTTAGTCCTGTTACAATTAGATTAGGATGTGTTGCTCCTCCGCCAGCAGAAAAGTTCATTATTGTTCCTGAGAATATATTCAGGGTTGTCATCTGCAAAGTATAAACGGCGCTTGAACTTACTGGAAGAGAATTAATGCCCTTATTCAAATTAACAGTTGCAAGTCCCACACTCCCCGTTATGTAAATTCCGCTTGTGCCTGCATAAGTGATATTAATTATTCCACTTGAATGTGTTACTGTTCCGCCATAAAATCCAAAAGCAAGTCCAGTGGTTGATGCTCCGTTAAGGATTGTTGTCCCGGATGTTGCTGTCCAGACAGACGCTCCAGTCATCACAATACTTCCAAAGGTGTGTGTTCCAGAACCGCCAGTGAGTGTCCCTCCGTTTAGCCATAAAGCATCTATTCCTGCTAATCCGCTTCCCAGACTTAATGTAGAAGCACCTGCATTAAGCGTTCCAGATATTGTTGTTGCTCCTGTAACTGTTAATGTGCGATTACTTGTGCCTGTGGAAAATATGCCTTGTGTAATAGTAAGATTATTAGCGATAGTAGTATCTCTATAAATACTGATTGTATTAGCAGTGTTAATAATTAAATTATACAGAGAATTGTAAGTAGGATTATTTAAACTTATTAAGCCATTACCTGCGCTTGTTGTTATTATTACTGTACCACTGCCAGATGAAAATAAAGTCGCTCCTGAATTTATGCCAATAATATCACTACCAGCCGCTATATATCCGTTAAATGTAGTAGTACCACTGGACAACGTGGCAGAGCCTCCTCCAGAAACACCAAGAGCACCTATTGTATGAGTTCCGCTTCCTCCAAGAAATACACCTCCACTATTTACTGCTGTTGTGTATCCACTTGTTGAACCCGATGCAAGACTTAATGTTGCAGTGCTGGCATTAAGTGTTCCAGTAATGCTCGTAGTTCCTGAAACTGTTAAGGAACTGGAATTAAGGCTTGCAGCAGCATTAGCATAAATTGTAAGTGATGTGGCTGTAACTGTTGAAGTGCCAAAAGTTATGTTATCAAATTTGCTATTAGCTCCTACATAAAGTGCTCCTACTGATACTGTTTGCCCGTTCAAATTTAAAATATCTCCATTAACTCCATAATTACCTACTTGCAAATAACCTGTTGTTGTAAGGGCTCCACCTAAAGTATGGACAGTAGAACTCCCACTATAATATACATTCCAATTGCCTACATTACCCCAATTTATTACACCTAAACCACCATCTTGAACATTAAAAGTGCCTCCGCCATTCCAAGTTCCTCCTCCATTTGTAAAACCGCCACCCAGATTCCACATACCTACAATCACGCTACTGGCAGTAGTTGTTCCTGTTCCTGTAACAATTGCATGGGCTATTCCAAGATAACTTCCACCAGCAGCCAGTGTTGTCGTTTGCCCAGAATAACTGCAATTAAGATTGTATATTCTATCTGCTCCTGCGTAGCTTGTTGTTGTTATTGTCCCAGTACCAGTAAGATTAACAGTAGAGGTTCCAAAGCTCATGTTGCCAGCTTTCCATTTGAAATCACCGACTACATTAATTACTTGTGCACCTAGAGCAAGTATTGTGTTATTATTAGTTACAGTTCCTACATCTATTGATGCAGCATTGCCTGTTGTGTCAAGTGTTGCTGTCCCGCCTCCTGAGTTTCCATCAAAGATAACTGCATCGCTTGATGTTGGCAGATTTCCCACATCTGGCAGTCCTCCAGATGCTGATGCCCAGTGGTTTGTTGCATCTGACCAGCTTCCTGTTCCATTTACCCAATACCTATCTGCTGCACTTGCTGTGTTTATGGATAGCAATAATGCAAACACTGCCATAATTGCTAACAGCAAATACTTTCTATTGGCAGCAGTCATTTTACACCCTTCCTGCCAATCCAGTAATGCAACTTGGCTTTTCCAACTGGCCTGATGCGGATTAGTTCCGCTCCCTTTAGTTCAGCTAGCGCTACTGCAACAGTATTCCTGGAAATTTTCAGGGCCTTGGCTATGTCTATAACTGTCAAGCCGTCTGAATCCCTCTTTAGCAGATTTATCACTAGCTCTTTCTTTTCTGGTTTCATTTTGTGCGTTAACGCTTATCTATAATACTTATCAATAATGCACAAGTATATATAAATATTTTGGTTAAATACACTATATTGATAACCGAGAAAAGCTCTTGCTTTTCTATGTTATCTCTTTGAGTTTGTTAAGCTTAATTTAGCTGCTTGCAATTCAATATAACTCAAACTCGCAAGTTTGAGGGATGGAAAAATGCTAAAGCCTTTTTTCATAAAACTAAAAGCCATCCAGACCTTAAGGATTAACAAAAGCAGAGTCGCATAAGTTTATAAATAGGAGAAATTTTTGTTAATTATGGCTATTAGAGAGGAAGAAATTGGTTTTCACAAGGGCTCCATTACAACACTGCTGAAAGAAAGGCAGGAATTTATCAGGATGATTGGAATAATTGATGCATTGCTGAAGGCACATTCTGAAGCTCTGCAAAAATTAGGTGTTGGTATCGGAAAAGCTGAAGAAAAGCCAAAGGCTGCAAAGAAAAAATAAAATGCAATTACATTGTTTAGGCGGTTTTAGGGAAGTAGGCAGAAATGCAGTTCTTGCAGAGACTGAAGGCAAGAAAATAATGTTTGATTTCGGCTCCAAGGTAGAGACTGGCGATGTCCCAAGAATGCCAAAAGGCAAAACTGATGCGTTGTTTATAACGCACGGCCATCTGGACCATCTGGGAGCTGCTCCTTTCTTGCACAAGCATAATCCCTTCAAGACTTATGTCACTGCGCCGACTGCAGACTATACTGATTTATTATTAAGAGATTCCCTAAAAGTTGCAAAGCTCAAGGGCTTTCCAATAAGATATTCTCCGCAGGATATTCTGGCTTTGCATAAAGATATGCATCGCATCAAATATGGCGATGAGATAAAATTAGGGCCTGATGCAAAAGTTGAGGTTTATGATGCTGGCCACTTGCCAGGAAGCAGCATTTTTGTATTAAACTCGAAAGGAAAAAAGATAATGTATACTGGCGATTTCAAGATGAATGGCACTCAACTTGTAAATGGAGCCAGATTTAATTCTGAAAATATTGATGCAGTATTTATGGAAACAACTTATTCCAGCAGGGACCATCCGGACAGGGCAGATGAAGAAAAAGCACTGTACAAGGCGATAAAAGAAACCGTGAATGGCGGTGGCATTGCCTTGCTGCCTGTTTTTGCAGTAAGGGCTGCTGAATTGCTAATGGTTTTGAATAAATTTGGGGCGCATTGGCCTGTTTATCTTGATGGTATGGCAAAAGATGCTACAAATATTGCAATGGCGCATCCTGAATTCCTGCGCGATTTTAATGCCCTCCATCACGCTGTTGATAATGCAATTCCTCTTTATGAAACGGAAGAAAGAGATAATGCGATGAAAGAGCCCTGCGTCATCTTGACAACAGGAGCTGCAATGGAAGGTGGGCCAATTGTGCATTATATGAAAAAACTTTATCCGAGAGAAGACTGCTCAATCCTTTTCACAGGATACCAGATTCCAAAGACTGCAGGCCGTTATCTTCTGGACAGCGGGCAGTACATCTTAGGTGCAGTCAATTTGAAAGTCAAGATGCAAATCAAATCATTTGACTTTTCAGCACATGCAGGCAGAAGTGAATTGCTAAAATTCGTGCAGAAAGTAAATCCAAAAAAGGCAATCTGCATGCACGGCGATTACTGCGAGAAGTTTGCAACAGAAATCAAAAGCAGATATGGAATAAATGCAGTAGCCCCAAAGATGGGTGATATCATTAAGATTTGACTACGAATGTAAACCATAATGTCAATAAAACTTCCCTGCTAGCTAAGAAATTATGTTTTCAAGCCCTTAACAGATTCCCTAGTTAGGGTCTAATCTTTTTATCCCAGATTGACCTTTTTACAGGTGTCTTTCTATCCTGCAAATCCTTGACCAGCTTTTCTATCTGCGCATTATCAACTTTAATCGGGTCTGGTGATGCAGGTTCTTCTTTTTTGCTGGCCTTTTCAACCATCATTCTTACAAAATCATTGCTTTGTGCCCTTACCCTATCTCTGGATTCAGCCATGTTGCTAAAATAACAAAATTGCTGATATAAAATGTTATCGCTACTCAAGACAAACAAACATCTATAATTTCTGCAGCCTCTGGATACTTTTTGACAGTTTCTGGTAATTTGTCGGCATATAGTTTTATGTCTTCATAAGTTATTTCTGAGGGATGGTTATTCCAGATATCTGTTTTAAATCCAAAACCCAGATATTCTCCTTTAGGTTTTTTACCTTCTAATTCGTCGCTTTTACAAAGCACTTCCAACTTACTTTTTGTTTTGAATATCTGGCCAAGAGTATGAGTAAATTTGGTATTTTGCTTAAATCCTGATAAATTAGCATTGCATTCTACAGGCTTGACAGAAGCTATTATGCATTCAGCATTTTTTTTATCAGCAAGCCAACCTTCCCAATCAAATGCATTGCTGAGCAGAAAATATGTAAAAAGTCTTTGTTCTGATTCCAAGAGCTTATTTGTAACTTTCTCGCATAACGGCCAAAACTTGCCAACCAGTTGGCTTATTTCGCTGGTATAAGACCTGGGATTTTTAAGTAAAACATAGATTTGTGCACTATAACGAGTTCCCATGCTTACATTTTCATATTATGATTAGGAGCAGACGCGGGCTGGCCACTGACAGAAACCAGCTGATCCCAACTAAGTGCGGCCATCCAGGCCGGGCTTAATTCTAAGGAGGTAAACCCACGCCTGCCTACTGCCCAAACCGGAGTCTGTGCAGTATCGTATACTAAAGAAAATAGATATTTAAACCTTTCTCTTTTTCTTCACTATGGAGTAAATACATAGTATTTACTCAACCAATTCTACGCCAGGCCTTACAAACTTACCTGACCTGCGCTTTTCCTTTCTGACTATGATATCTTGAATAACTGATGAGACTGCAGCCTTGCTTTGCGGGCTGTTTAAGCCCAGAACCCTTCCAAATGCAGATAAATTCTCAGGCAATCTCAGCTCCATTGGGTTTTTAGCCAGCGATGCCATCAAAATTTTTGTTTTTCTCCTGCAAAGTCTGATGTTTTGCATCTCCCTGCCTAATAATTTTGCAAGACTGTAGCCGCTGTTTTCAAGAAAATATGAAAAATCAATTCCATAAGCTACTTTATTCTGGCTTGCGATATTTGCCAGAATGGCATTGAAATTGCTTCTTCTATATTCTGTTGAATCCCTGCCAATTACAGATGGCACTCTGAATACAGCATCTATTCTTGGATTTGAAACTGCAAGCCGAACAAGCTCGCCAGGATTAATTACCGCTAGGAAATCAGCAGATAGCCAGAATTGCTTTGTCAGCCTTTTGATATCTGCTAAGGATTTTGGAACTGTATAGACGCCGACGAAATGATTAGGGTTATCCCTTAATGTCTTTTTCAGCTCATCCCGCTTTCTTTGGATTTCCTTTTTATCTTTGAAGGGATAGAGAAAGACTGGAATTATGCCTAATTCCTTTGCTTCCCTTGCTAGCTCTGCTTCGTTTTCTCTTGGAAGCAATAAGTCAAAATATGCCATAGCATTAAGACAATAGTTGGATTTTTAAATACTACAGGCATCTTTTTGCCATGCAAGTCGCGAAAATTGTTGAAGCAAATTCAGGCGAATATGCTGAAAAGGGAATTCTCCAGAGCTCAACTTTAAACCCTTGCACGAGTGTTGGGCTGCTATTTGAAGCAAATGGCGAAGGCATACGCAAAGGAATACTTACCCAGTATCACTATCTTCGTACCAAGGAACATGCTAGGAAAATCAAAACGCTGGTTCGCGAGCATAATCTTCTGGATCAAAAACCCATTGCAATCATTCTGTACGCAAAGGATTTCTTCACCATGGGCAGCAAGAAGAACTTGGCCACGCTTGAAAACCTTCTTGTAGAACTATTTCCGCCCGACCCAAAAATTCAGGAGATGCCTTATAGTGTTGATCAGCCATACAAAATTAGCATAGACCTCGATCAATTTGCTATCAGGTTTGCTAAGTAAATAGCTTAATATTCCCTTAACTATGTAGAAAAACTTATATATCTCAGAATATAGTTATTTTTACCCACAATAGAGGTGCAGGGACAACATAGACCGATGAGGAAAAGAGAAGACAAAGATGGCAGGAAATATTTTTGATATAAAGAAATGTGCGGAACAAAACGATTTAGAGATGACTGTCAAGAGTTTCTTGAATCATTGTTATGCTCATCTTGGACTAGTGCCCCGAATACACTATGAAACATTTAGGTCTCTAGCTAAAGGTTATTGCGCAAAAAAATCTGTTTTGAATCTCAGCAGCCTGTCTGAAGAAGATCTTACAGACTTTGCAGATGTTTTAGGGGAATTTTTTGGAATATATAACGGAAGACGGGCAGTACTGCGGGATGGTTTAATGGCAATTTATGAAACATACCATCCAAAATCAAAACTGCCTGAATTAAAAACACCTAGCGCGCTTGAAGAATTGGCAGTGGATATTCCTGTAGGTGCTTGTGCAAGCCCTATTTATGCCAGGCAATAATTATCATTAAATACTAAAAACAATTATTTAGTTCCTCTACTTCTCTTTGATGGCCTGAATTGCCTTGTTGCTTTTGCTCCTCTATGACGCAGGCCTCTGGACTTCTGGCCAGCGCTTGTTTTTCCGCGAAAAACTCTGCCTTTATTTGCTGGTGTTGCAAGCCATTCATAGCCAGGATATTTTGAAACTTGCACTCTATCAGCAAGAATAACTTCATACCATTTATAGTGGCCATCTTCGCCAACCCAATATGAATTCAGGATTTCGCAGTTTGGATATGATTTTGCAACATGTTCTTCTGCAATCAATTGATCGGATTTTCTTCTCGTGATGAATCGCCCGTAACGCTTTGGCTTTCTTCCATGGCCAAATCCTGGCTTTTTAGAGCCGCCTTTTGTAACCCTGCTTCTTACAACAACAAAGCCTTCTTTTGCTTTGTATCCTAATGCATGAGCCCTGTCAGGCCTTGTAGGGTTTTCAATTCGCAGAATGGCAGGTTCTCGCCTTAATTGCATAAGCCAGGCTTTCCATTTCTCAGTGCCGATGTTCTCTTTCGGCTTTTTCCATAATTTTGAAATGTATTTGGAATATCCCATTGGAGTTATTTCATTTTTCGCCTCAATTTTATGCTTTAAAAGACTTTTCTCCTATGGTCGCAAGTTTTAATAAACTTACATCATCCAGATAATGTAAAATGCCACGAAAAAAGAAGGAAGAAGTTAAAATTGAGGAATTCAAAGTTCCTGAAATTACAGAGGAAAAAAAGACCTTTGGGCAAAAAGCCAAGAAAGCAGGCAAGATATTCTTCGGCATACTGCTGATTTTGGCCGGAATATTCGGCGTATATTTATTCCTGCCAGAATTCATTAAGGTGCTGGAGGGCTTAATTGGAGTATTTGTAATAATAATAGGCCTGATATTAATTGCCCTTGGCTGGCTTGATTAGTGAAGGCCAAAGCCGAAATCAGGCGGTTCTCTGTGGTAAGAAGAGATTTCTTTTTTAGTTTTTGATTTGAATAAAGCAGGCAATGATAATTTCGGCAGGCTTGGCAGTTTAACTGCCTTCATTCTCCCTTTGAACATGAAAAATAATACGACAAGTATCATGCTCGCCAAAACCATTGAAATAGAAAATGTATTGCTTTTTCCAGTGTTATTTGCTACTCCAACTATTGCAAATGTCGAAAGATGCGAAACTGATGCAATATATCTCATTGAATTGTCAGTTTCAATGTCTTCTGCAGTTGGCAGCTTCTGCCAGGCATCTCCTGATAATGTGGCAAGGTAAACTGTCTTGTTGGCAGCCCAGCTTTTTGGAACTTCAAATTTCAAGGCCACATTAGACAAAACATCATTATTGAGATTTTCTGCAGTCAGTTCAAAATATTGGTATGCAATCCCATCCGGCACTTCAACAGGCACAGAATCCAGCTTTTTGATTTTCGCAGTCACATTTTCAGCATCAGCTTTGCTTCTGATTACAACTTCGCTGACTGCAAGGCCTGTAAGCCCTGGTGCAAATGTTGCAGGAACATCAGAAGCCAGGCTTATGAAAATTTGCTGGGCTTCATCAGAAGAAGCATTTGCTGCTGCTCCTGCTTCTCCAGCCTGCTGGCCTGCACTGCCTTCTTCAGATGCTGGAGGTGCTGCACCGGCACCGCCTACACCACCACCCGAACCTCCACCGGAGCCTGAACTGCCGCCTGAGCCGCCGCCAACTCCATTGCTGATTGTGAAAGTGTTGTTTGAAATATCAGAAGCTGCAAGGCCTGCAGGATCTTTTGCAGTTATATTCATCTGGTATGTGTTGCCGTCTGAAACGGTCGCAGTATTCCACGTGTAGCCGCCTGTGTTGAATTCTGCTGCTTCTATTGTTGTCCAGTTCGCACTTGTGCTTGCCCTGTAATAAATTGATATAGTTAAATCATTATCATCCAAATCTGTTGCAGTCCACTTTATTGTCTTGTTTCCGCTCCACGTTTCTCCGCCGTTCGGAGCTATTATATTAACAACAGGCCTGTCATTTACATTATTTATTGTAAAAGTGCCTGCCGAAACTTTTGTTGTATTAATTATTCCGTCTGAGGCTTCTGCCTGGATTTTGTAATTTTTCCCTTCCGCAACTTTGGATGTGTTCCAGCTTAATTGATAGAGATTTCCAGTTGCAGTTGTATCATTGCCTATCAAGTTAAAAGTAGCGCCGCTGTTGCTTGAATAATAAAACTTTACAAATTTGATGTCTGCCTGGCCGTCCTTGTCTGTGACAGAAGCATTAAGTGTTACTATGCCTTTTAATTCTTCACCGCCATCAGGATAAATTGATGAAATTACAGGCGGGGAAACCTGTATGCCTGTTTCTGAAGAATTTACTGCAGTGCCAAAGGATTTTCCATCGCTCGGAGTTACCTGGCACTTCCACAACTGCCCAATATTTGTATAATTATTGTTGATAACTTTCAAATTCAAGAATGTTGAATTTTCAATATTATTTACAAACCATTTTATAATCGTCCCGTTCTCGGTATCATTATCTGCGTCAGAATATGTCCAGTTGCAGGCCAAGTTATCTGATGTGTCTGGGCTGTTTGGTGTTATTGCAACATTGCTTGCAGTTGGGGCGTAATTGTTCAAATTAAATATGAACGCTGAAAAATTAAAGTCTCCAGCAGTGTTGTTTGCATAAACTGTTATGCCATAAACGCCTTTTGCCCAGTTACTGGTATCAATCAGATAATAACCAGAATTTGACTGGTTCATTATTACAAGAGAAGTGCTGTTCTTGTACCAGACAGTATCCAACGGAGCATTGCATGTAACTGTAAGATTAATTATCTGGCCTGCTGTTATGTTGGAATTATTTGCCGGCGAATTAAGCATTATCTGCGGCGGTATTATTGTTGCAACTGTGAAGAAAACTGTTTTTGAAATGCCTGCATCTGCATTTACATAAAATGTTGCATTATGCGAAGTAAGGTTCAAGGTGGGAATTGTTGTGTTATACCAGTGCGTCATATCATTATCAACACTTGCCATCGTATTATTATTGCCGCCATCTATGGAAACAACAACAGAATTGACTGCGTATTCTGTTGTTATGTTAAAACTTAAATCTCCTGAGCTGTAAGTCTGGTTCCGAGGAGAGTCTATAATTAGGGCAGGGGAAATTGCTGCCAGAATATCTATTCTTGACCTTGTAATATCATTTCTCCAGTATGTTATGCTTTTTCCAGTGGCCTTTAATCTTGCTTCTGCTTCTGCAGGCGTCAAGTCTATAGCTGATTTAAGTTTGTTATACTGCTTTAGCAAGGCGATTGCTCCGGAAACATGCGGAGTTGCCATAGAAGTTCCAGACATTGTCATAAAACCTCCGCTTCTGCTGGTTGATGTAATTGAAACTCCTGGCGCCAATAAATCGAGCAGAGTTCCTGAACTTGACCAGCTTGTTATTGAATCTGTATAATCCACTGCACCAACTGCAATGACATTCTGCTGGCAGGCCGGAGAGCTTACTCCATGTATGTAGCCATTATTTCCAGATGCCGCAACAAGAGCTATTCCTTTAGCTGCAGCAGCATTCAAAGCATCGTCAAAAGATGATGGACAATTAGTTTCATCATACTGCTCGCCGTCGCCGAATGACATGCTCATGACTGCAATGTTGTAAAGCTCCTTGTTAGCAACGCACCAGTCAATTCCTGCAAGAATATCAGAAAGAGAGCCGGAGCCATATTCACTAAATGTTTTTACTGCAACGATTTTCGCGCCTGGAGCAACGCCTTTGTATACAGCATCATTGGATGCAATTATTCCTGCAACATGAGTCCCGTGATTATTATCATCCATTGGATCATTATCGTCATTTACAAAATCATAACCGCCAAGATAATTTCCTGCAAGTGCAGGATGCGTATAATTGACTCCTGTATCAACAATGCAGACAGTTTCTCCTGCTCCTGTCACATTCACGCCTGAAAACTGCGCCTGCCAGGCATTTGGGGCATTTACGAACGGCACAGACTTATCGAGTGTTATCTGATATTCAGTATCTGCTTTGACAGCTTCAACATCAGGATTGCCAGCAAGCTCATCAAGATTTTTCCTGTCTATTGTGCCTGAAACAGCATCAAATTCCTTGTAGACATATTTTACATCCAACCCATCAGCTTCAAGTTTTTTGATGTCTGCCTCATCAGTTATTGAAACAACAACATCTGAAGTTTCATTAACCAAAACTGCAGGCTCTACTTTTTCTGCAACATCTGATGTCACAAGTTCAGGCTTGCCGTAATAATAATTATCAATCTGAAGTGTTCCGTTCAAAATATTTATTTCCAATGTGTAAATTGCTGATGAGCTTGAAAAATTGCAGGTTTCAGTGCAGGCTTCTGAAAAGGAAGTATCATTTTCCCCTGAAACAACAAGCAGCCTCTGCTCTCCTGATAAAAGATAAACTGAAAATGACTCTCCAATAAAATTTCCGCTTAATTTGAAAGAACTGATTTCAGAATTTAAATTCAGGGGAATGCTCGTGCTTTCGTTAAAATTCAGCGATAGAGGCTCTGCAGAATCAACAGCAACAACTGCCCCCGTCATTTTAACATTTCCAAAAAAGCTAAGCGCTACGGCTGCTATTCCTATGATTAGGGCGCAAAGTATAATTGCAGGAATGTCAGGCTTGGCCACGCTTATTCTTTTGTGGTTTTGCTTAAAAAGTCTTGCGGATTTAGAGCTCTGTTGAAACTCTTGGCTTTTGTAAACCCTTAAGGTCTGTATGGCTTTCAGTTCTTACTGCAAGCAACATAAGTATGCTTTACAAACTCAAAGAGATTACAGAAAAGCAGAAGCTTTTCTCGTTTTCAAATTAGTCTTAAGTTCTTGAGCTTTCCGAAGTAAAGCACTTCCCCGAATTCAGGAACAGCCCATGCTTCAAGATTTTTTGCTGAATTCAGGTATGGAGATAACACTTTTTCAGATAAAACATCAGTGCCTTCTGTAACAAGATTAAATGAAGGCAGAACAATCAAAGTTTTGCCTTTATATTTTCCTTTCAGGAAACACTTTACCTTTTCTGAAATTATGCCATCAGATAATTTAATTGCAGGATGTGCATGCCCTGTAATTATTATATTAGCTTTGGAGTCGACTATGGAATCTCCATGAACGAAAAGGGTATCTCTTAATGTCAGTTTAGACATTACTTTCAGCTTTTCATTTTGCAGAAAGCCAAGGATTTTATCATGATTTCCTTTTAGGATTATCAAATCTTTGCAATTTTTCTTCAAAAATGCCAGTAATTCCCTCAGGCCGAAGAATTCTTCTCGCTGCACAGTGCCAAATTCATGCTTCAAGTCGCCTGTTATGATTATTTTCTTAGGTTTTGTTTCCAAAACAGAGAAAATCTTTTGCAATCTTTCTTTTGTATCCTTGAACTGATATCTTGGCAGAAGAATTCCTCTTGTGTTCAGGGATTCTTCATAGCCAATATGAAAATCGCTGACTACAAGCACTTTCTGCTTCGGCAGCCAGAGTGCCAAGTCAATTATTTCTATTTCCGGAACGATTTCAGTGTGTTTCATTTTTCTTTTTGTCCTATCTTTGCAAGCACCATGTTGTGCATTCTCTTGATGAATTCATGGCGGTCTTCAGCCCTTATGGCATCTGAATAGCCTCTTGCTATAAGGCTTAAAGCAAAAGGGCTTGGTATCTGCGTTTCTACTTCCTTAATATTTATTTCTCCCTTTTTTAGTTTGGAAATTAACTGCTCAGTATTTGCAGTATCCATCAAGTCATCAAGGACTTCACGCTGGGCTTCTTTCAGGATTGGAAAATTCCTTGAGACGCGCTTGCAGGCATTTATCAGTATCTGGGCGCTGACCTGCTGCCTGCCAACAGATTTCCGATGGCCTTTGTAATTCCTTATTATCAAAAGGCTTCGGCCGGCACAATGCCTGAATCTTCTTTTGAAAATATCTGTGCCGTCTATTGCCAATTTCAGCAATTCTGGAATGTTTTCTTTCTTCAGCTGTTCAATTATTTCTTTTACATTCAGCCTTTTCTTTGAAACAAGATAAAAATTCTGATCTGTTATAGAAACTAAAATATTAATATGATTTAATTTTGATGCGATGTATGCAATTGACCTTGATAATGCATCATTAACTCTTCGGCCATAGCAGGCATGCCAAATTACATAGTGTTTATTGTCAAACTGCAGATTTTCAACTAAAATTTTCGTGTCAGTCGGCAATGTTACATAAGACCACTGCTCCTTGAAATATTCATAGATTGAATTTGCAGTAGCGCCGTCAGTAATATGCAGATATTCCTTGATGAAATCCAAAACATCTTCTTTTGGCCTGTAGCGGTTTAGCTTTTCCTCAATCAGCTTCCTGAATTTTTGTATTCCCAAAGCAACTTCATAATTCAGGGGCAGCATTTCTGAAAACCAGCTGGGAATTGTTGGCACAGAGCCAGGTGCTGGCTTGACGTAAGCCACCATTCCCTTTGCATATTCAAACCTGTAAATAGACCCGCCCAGTGCGAAAATATCACTTTTCTTCAATCTCATCAGGAATTCTTCGTCTATTTTTCCTACAACTTGCTCTCCAGTCTTGACAATAACATAGGATTCATCAGGAATCGTGCCAATGTTTGTAGAATACAAAACTCGGGCTAATTTTGAGCGCCTGCCGATAAATCCAGTTTCAGCGTCATACCAGATTTTAGCATAAACATGCCGGTATTCCAGCTCTGCATAATCACCTGCAAGATATTTTATTACAGAAATAAAATCTTCCTTTGGCAGATTATGATAACAGTAGCTTCTTTGGACTGTTGAATAGAAATTTTCAATGTGGTCTTTTCCTTCTATTGCCATTCCATAAATATGCTGGGCCAAAACATCCAGGCAGTTTTCAGGAATGTAAATCTTGTCAATCTGGTGTTCAAGCGCGTGCTTCAAAATCAAAACATCCTCGACCATGTCATCTCTATCAATAACAATAAATCTTCCTTTGATGTCATCCTGTAATTTATGCCCGCTTCTGCCGATTCTCTGCAATGCCCTTGAAACCGATTTTGGAGAACCTAACAAGATTACCAAATCAATAGAGCCAATATCAATTCCAAGCTCCAGGGAAGTTGAAGAGACAACTACTTTTAATTTTCCTTCTTTCAGCCGTTGTTCTGTAGATAGTCTCAGCTCTCTTGAAAGCGAAGAGTGATGTGCTTCAATATTATCAGTGTAAAATTTCGGATATCTTTTCTTCAGATTAAAAACAACCCTTTCTGTTGCAGCTCTTGTGTTTGTAAAAATCAAAGTTGTTTTATGCTTCTGCGCCAAATCGTGCAGCAATTCGTAAGTTGCTTTGTCCAGCTCGGATTCAGTTACATCCATTATATTTTCAACTGGAGATAAAACTTTCAAATCCAATTTTTTCAGGAATTGCGCGTCAACTATTTCGCAAGGCCTTGGCTCGCCATTATTATAGCCAACTAAGAATTGTGCAACCTTGTCCAGAGGCGCAATTGTTGCTGAAAGGCCTATTCTTGTAAAACCGCCAGCCAGATTTTGCAGTCTCTCCAGGCTTAAAGAAAGATGCACGCCTCTTTTGTTTGAAGCAAGGGCATGAATCTCATCCGCAATAAACCATT
>Ga0315282_10007669_pt1 | contig 17655 bp, 15 predicted proteins | sample YL17G07_20_MG_FD_203693 | JGI IMG/M metagenome (GOLD analysis project Ga0315282, IMG submission 203693) | Sediment microbial communities from Yellowstone Lake, YNP, Wyoming, USA - YL17G07_20 | ecosystem: Environmental > Aquatic > Freshwater > Lake > Sediment | place: USA: Wyoming | collected... | reverse complement strand
CGAGCGGCCATCGATGCGTTCATCGAAGCATACAACCAAGCCGCCGCACCCTTCGAATGGACCAAGCGACACGTCCAACCCGTCTCCCTTGTCAATACATATAGTCATTTACGAAAGTAGGCACTAGGCCACGCCACAGGTCATCCAAGTAGATCTGCAGGTAGAACCACAGAACCGTCACCGCGACTGGCAAGAGGTATGCGAGCCAGACAGGGGATAGTGAGACGCCGATGCTCGGCAGGGTCAGCGTCGTCGAATCGGTCAGCAGTTCTACGTCCTCGATTGTGTTCACCGCCAGCACGCCAAACGTGAGCAGGAGCACCAGAGCCGTGAACAGATGGCTTGCGCGGCCTCCCAGTTCGTTGATGTCACTCACGCGGTCAGAGAACGGGTCCATGGCCACCAAAACTTCCCGGATGCTGCGACGGCCAAAGTCACGGCTCGCGGCACCCCGGTGGATATCCCCCGGCTGTGAGGTAGATGCCTGTCGAGTGAATCTAACACAGTCAACAGGGAGACCTCACCCTACTTGACAGCCCGCGCCCCACCCCGTATTGTTACGGTAGCGAATGAATACGGGTAGCAATCCCGTGCCCACGGACACGACGTACAGGCGAGGTGAGACCGATGCCCGCACTCACACGGATTCAACACGACATCCTGCAATACGTGGCGGACTTCGTACGGAGAGAAGGACGTTCGCCGACGGGAACCGAAGTCCAACACCACTTCGGCTACAACCACCACAGCACCGCCCGCCAGCACTTGCAGGCTCTCGAACGGAAGGGGTTCATCCAGTTGGCACGGGGTGGGCACGGAGTTCCCTACCACATCCGTCTGCTGCCTCCCGCCTTCACCGTTGTGGATACCCTTCGCCTGCCGGTCCTCGGCGTCATTGCCGCCGGATCGCCGCAGGAGGCAATCCAACAGGCGGACACGTGGGTCGAGCGTCTCGACGAGCTCCTTTCGATCCACCCCGGCGACTTCCTGCTGACCGTGCACGGTGAGTCGATGATCGGGGACGGCATTTTCCCCGGCGACCTCGTGCTCATCCGTCCGCAGGAGACCGCCGAGCGGGGGGAGATCGCCGCAGTCATGGTGGGAAAGGAGGAGGCGACGCTCAAGCGGTTCTACCCGGAACCGCCGTCACACGTGCGGCTGGTGCCGTCCAATCCCACGATGCAAGAGATGGTGTTTCCCGCCGAGGAGGTGCGCGTCATCGGCAGGTACCGAGGGCTGATCCGACCGGTAACCCATCGTTCGTACTCCTGACCCGTCGACATGTCCATGCCACAGGAACGTCCGACGCTTCTGTCAACCCGGATAACTCATGGACAAGTCATCATCCAATCCATGACACATCGGTATTCCCTCGCGGAGATTGACCGGCTTCATGGCGGCATCCGCTCTCTCTTGCAATCCACCTGCGGCTCTCCGACGCGCCCCGTCGAGAAGGGAGGAAGCATCCCATGCCTCGGATTTACACCGGCGTCGGTGACAGTGGGACCACCCGGCTCTTCGATGGCAGCGACGTGCCGAAGACGCACCCGCTCCTGGAGGCGTGCGGCACGCTCGACGAACTCAACTCGCAGATCGGAGTCGTCCGATCGGCAAGCACCGACCCGGAGATCGACCGCCTTCTGGAACGCGTTCAATCGGTCCTGTTCGAACTCGGTGCCGAGCTTGTCAAGCCGGAAGCTGCGGAAGGCCGAATGACCGACGAGGACGTGAGGTGGGTTGAAGGCGAGATCGACAGGGCGATGGGTCAGTGCCCGCCGCTTCGCTCCTTCCTGTTGCCCGGTGGGACGCCGGCGGCGTCGCACCTGCACGTGGCCCGGACCGTGTGCAGGCGTGCCGAACGCCGGATCGTGGCCCTCGGGGAAGGAACGCCGGTCAGTCCGGTTGTGCTTCGCTTCCTGAACAGGCTCTCCGACCTGTTCTTCGCGCTTGCGCGTCTTACGAACGTTCGGGCTGGCGTCCCCGACGCCGTGTGGAAGCCGCGTTCGGGATGACGTTCGACGGCTGACGTGCAGGTGCAACCCGGTCCTCCCGACGCATAACAGGAGTTGGCTCCGTGCCGACCGTACTGGTGACTGGCGCTGCCGGGCGAGTGGTGAGCTACGTGATCCCGGAACTGCTCGCCCACGGGTATTCCGTCCGTGGGTTCGATATCAAGGCCGTGTCGTTCCCCGACGTGGAATCGGTGACCGGCGACGTTCGCTCGTTCGACGACGTGCTGGCGGCGATGGGAGGTATCGACAGGGTCTGCCATCTCGCCGCCATCGCATGGGACGGGCTGCCGATACCGGAGCTGTTCCATCTCAACGTCATGGGAACGGTGCACGTGTTCGAGGCCGCCGAGCGGTGTGGCGTGGCGCGCGTCGTTCACGCCTCGAGCATTCGTGCCTACGGGTTCCTTTCGGCGAAGAACCCGGCACGTCCCGCCTTCCTGCCCGTTACCGAAGAGCACGCGCTTCGTCCCTCGGACGGGTACGGCATGTCGAAAGCGGTGACGGAGATGATTGCGCGGTGCTATGGCGCGCGCGAGCTTCCGGTCATCGTGCTTCGCCCCGGTGGCGTTGTGGACTTCGCGGATGCCGCGCGTGGGTCGTGGGGTCCCCTTGACACCGGGGTGCACGCGCCCGACGCGGCAGCAGCCTTCCGGCTCGCGCTGGAAACCGACCGGCACTTCGGTGTCTACAACGTCGTGAGCACGTCTCGGTACGGCAGAGACGGGGGCGTGCAGTCGGCGGCGGAGCGACACGCGGAGCTGTCGAGCCTGGGCATCGGTCCGGAGATCTGCGATGCCCGATTCTGGATGGGTCGGGGCAACGTGTACGCCACCGACAGTGCTCGGCGCGAACTCGGTTGGGAACCGACGTGGTAGCGCACCGGCCGGTGGTTCGGCTCGGTCCTCACGACGTAGCTCACGTCCGGGTGCACGAGGATCACTGGGCGGTGTCGATCCCGGCGTAGACAGACCGCGCCGCCCTTCTGAGTGAGGGGAGCCGCCACGCGAAGTACAGCGCCGCCAGCAGGGATGCGCCGCCGCTGACGAGCAACGTGCTCGGCGCGCCGACGGCACTTGCCAGCCATCCGGCCAGGAGATTGCCGAACGGTGCCGTGCCCATGAACGCCATCATGTAAAGGCTCATGACTCGTCCGCGCTTGTCCTCATCGACCATGGTCTGGACCACCGTGTTGCTCGAAGCGGTGTGCACGATCTGTCCGAAGCCCGTCGCAAGCACGAGGACCAACGACAGCCACAGATGACGAGAGAAGGAGAACATGACGAGGCTGGTGCCGAACAGACCTATGGCGAGGGGGATCTGTCGCCCGAGCGTGATGGTGCCCCTGCGGGACGCAAGGTAGAGCGCCCCGACGAGTGCACCGCAGCCCGTGCTCGTCATGAGTAGTCCGAAGGCCTGCGGCCCCCCGTGAAGGATATCCCGTGCGAAGACCGGCATGAGCGTGCCGTATTGCATTCCCGTCAGGCTCACGATGGCGAGGGTGACGAGCACGGTTCGGATCGGGGCGTTCGCATACGTGTAGGCAATCCCTTCCTTCAGGCTCCGCAGCACGTCTTTCGACGGTCCGCTTGCGGTGGGCCGCGGCACCTTCATCATGAGAAGCGCGACGATCACCGCGAGGAAACTCACGGCGTTGAGGAGGAAGCAGAGCCACTCGCCGGTGAGTGCCAGCAAGGCCCCGGCGACGGACGGTCCGATGAGGCGGGCGATGTTGAACGCGCTCGAGTTGAGCGCGATGGCGTTGCCGAGGTCCTCCCGTTGGTCGACCATCTGTACGACGAACGACTGGCGTGCCGGGCCGTCGAAGGCGGTGACCACACCGAGCAACAGGCCCAAGGCGATGATGTGCCACACCTCAATGAGGCCGGTCAGCACGAGTCCGGTGAGGACGAACGCCTGCACCATCGCAAGCGTCTGTGTGACGACAAGGATCCGGTGGCGATTCCACCGGTCTATGAGCACGCCGGCAATGGGCATGAGGATGAACGTGGGGATCATATTTGTGAAGCCGACCACGCCGAGGAGAAACGCCGAGTCAGTGAGGCGGTAGACGAGCCAGCCCATGGCCATCCGCTGCATCCACGTGCCGGTGAGCGAGATTCCCTGCCCGATGAAGAACAGACGGTAGTTGCGGTACCGCAGCGCCCGAAGGCTCGTCCTCAAGCTGTTCATGGAAGAGATGACTTTCGTTACGTCGTGTTCCGGGGCGGGATCCGGCGCGGCCCCAGTGCCAGATGGCACGTTGTTTCGGGACGCTGCGGCCCGCGCTCTTCGGCGGATGCTTCAGGGGCACGGCAGGGGTATGCTGAAACGGGCCCGTTGGCTGACGTGCTGGAAGGTACGCGCGTGCGGAGGGCAGAGCACTTCGTGATCGTGCTTCGCGTCACCTTCTCCTGGCCTCGAACCCCGAGCCCTTCAGCAGACGAATGGCTTCCCGCGCCGTCTGATCGTCCCGGAACGACACACGGAACGTGCCACCCTCGCCCTCGCGGACCTTCAGGAGCTCGATGTCCATGATGTTGACGCCCGCGTCCGCGAGCGCAGCCGTCATCCTCGCCAGGACGCCCGGCTTGTCCCGGCAGCGAACCAACACGTCGCAGATCGGCGTGATGAAGCCCTTTGAGTCCTTCGGGATCGAAGCGCGCGTCTCGTTGGCTTTCTGGAAGTGCGCTTCGAGGTCGGCGAGGTCCCGCTCGAGGGCATCGAGCCGGTCCCTGAATGCGACGAGAGCATCCCGTATCTCCGGCGCGTTGGTTTGCAGGATGTCCCGCCACATGCGGTAGGGCGAGGAGGCGATGCGGGTCATGTCTCGGAAGCCGCCCGCCGCCATTTCCAGGTGCGCCGATTGTTCCCGAGCTCGATCTGTGATCAGCTCGACGAGGGCGAGCGCCAGAAGCTGCGGCAGGTGGCTCACCGCTGCCGCAATCCGGTCATGGACCTCCGCCGGGAGCACGACCACCCGAGCGCCCAACCTGGAGACGCCATGCGCAAACGATGAGAGGAGAGGTTCCGGCGTTCCTGGGACCGGTGTCAGGACGTACATGGCGTTCTGGAAGAGGAACGGGTCGGCGGCCCGGACGCCGCTCTCTTCTGACCCGGCCATCGGATGGCCGCCGATGAACGTGACATCGCTCCGAATTGCTTCGTGGGCCGCCCGCACCACCGCGGTCTTCGTGCTTCCCACGTCCGAGATGACCGTTCCCGGTGCCGCGGCCATGCCAACGCCCGGCAGGAGTTCGATGATGCGGAGGATCGGCGTGCAGAGGAAGATGACGCCGGCGTCTTTCACGAGACGCGGCAGCTCGTCGTACGGTCCGCCCGCGTCGAGGACGCCGAGGTCAAGCGCGTCCTTGATGGTCTGTGGCTTTGAGACGCCGACGGTCCGCGTGGCCAATCCGGCCCGTTTCAGCGCGAGCGCAAGCGATCCGCCGATCAGGCCGACGCCCACGATGGCGACGGTCGACCAGTCAACGGACTTCGGCGCAGAGCAATCCATGCGGGCAACCGATCACGAAAGGCGAAGGGCATCCGGAGCGGTGGCTTCCCAGATGCGGTCCATGCTCCGTTCGAGGTCCAGCAGCGCGGTCGCGAGCACCTGCCGCGCCCGGGTCACGTCGAAGGAGACATCGGGCGGACGCGGCGCACGGCCCTTCATCGCTTCGGCTGCGGTCGTGTAGGTCGCCATCTCCTCATCTAAACGGAGCCGCCGCAGGAGCGATCTGCCGATCTCGGCACGGGAGACGCGCTCGGTCCCGCCGAGGTGAAGGATGCCGCTCATCTCATTCGCGGCGAGTTCGACGAGCGCGTCGCACAGGGTGAAGACGTCACACGGTGTGCGCCACTCGTCGGTGAAGAACATCACCGGCTGGCGAGCGCGCAGCGCCCTGACGATCCCGCCGAGGAACGAACCGGCCTCGGTCAGGGGAAAGCCGAGCATGAGCGGGATTCTGACGACGAGGGCGCCCGGTGCACGCTTGAGCACCTCCGTCTCGGCGAGCACCTTCGACCTGCCGTAGAAGTTGATCGGGTTCGGGGCATCGTCCTCGGAATAGCACCCCCGCTTCCCGTCGAAGACGTTGTCGGTCGAAATGGACACGAGCCGCGCCCCTGACGCCCGGCACGCATCGGCAAGGTTCGCCGTGCCGATCACGTTGACCCGATATGCAGCGTCCTGCTCCTTCTGGCATTCGTCGATGTTCGACATCGCCGCGAGGTGGATCGCCGCGTCGGGTTTCACGCACTCAATCGCTTCTGCCACGGCGGTCTCGCTCGCAATGTCCAGTTGCTTCGTTCTAACACCACCGAGTTCCGGGCGGTGCGAATTGTAGGAGCCCGTCACCTCCCAGGTCCGGGAAGCGATGACGGCGAGATTGCCGCCAACGAAGCCGCTCGCACCGGTGATGAGAAGACGTGGCATGGACCGACCTCGGAGCGTGGGCTAACGACGGTTTCGTGTCGCTCGACCGGGTTCTTCGCGGCGACCAGGGTGAGCACCGTCCGCAGACGCGATCCCGGACGAGGTGACGAAGCTGCCTGGTGATAGGATCAACCGTCGCCGTTCAGATCGTCCGACCGAGCACCGGGACGATTTGGCGCAGTTGCGCCATGAGTACCTCGAACTGATCCGGCCAGATCGACTGGGCACCGTCGGACAAGGCGCGGTCCGGGTCGTGGTGCACCTCGATGATGAGGCCGTCCGCCCCCGCCGCGACGGCGGCGCGCGCCATCGGGGCCACCTTCTCCCGCCTGCCGGTGCCCTGGCTTGGATCGGCGATGATCGGCAGGTGGCTGAGCTTCTTGACTACCGGGATGGCCGCGATGTCCATCGTGTTGCGCGTGTAGGTCTCGAACGTTCGGATGCCTCGCTCGCACAGGATGACGTTGTCGTTGCCGCCGGATATGACGTACTCGGCGGCCATGAGCCATTCCTCGTATGTCGCCGACATGCCGCGCTTGAGCAAGATCGGCATTCGGCACTTTCCCAGCTCCCGCAGGAACGAGAAGTTCTGCATGTTGCGGGCGCCGACTTGCAGGATGTGTCCGTACTGCTCGACGAGTTCGATGTGCGTGCGGTCCATCGCCTCGGTGACGACTTTGAGACCGAACTCGTCGGCGACGCTCCGGAGGATCTCCAACCCCTGCTCGCCGAGTCCGGCGAAGCTGTACGGCGAGGTGCGCGGCTTGAACGCTCCGCCGCGAAGGACCTTCGCGCCAGCCTTCGCCACGCGCTCGGCTATGGTCCTCGTCTGATCGAGCGATTCCACGGCGCACGGGCCAGCCATGATGACCAGCTGCGTGCCGCCGATGGCAACATCGCCCACCCTGACGACCGTATCCTCCTGTTTGAACATCCTGCTAGCGAGCTTATACGGGACGCTGATGCGCACCACCTCGGCGACGCCGGGCATCACCTCGAACATCTCCGTTTCGATGGCGCTCGTGTCGCCGATTGCGCCGATCACCGTCCGTGTCGCGCCAGTGGACCGGTGCACGTCGAACTTCAGTTCCTGTAGACGAGCGATGACAGCGGCAACCTGGTCCTCCGTCGCGCCCGGTTCCATTGCAACCACCATGACGGATCACCTCCTCTACGCCGCCATCACGTGCACTCTCGCCGACATGCTCGTCGAGAACATCAGGTTCTCTCACCCCTTCCAGACCCGGCGTCTGCGGCCACCGGACCGTTCTGCTCCGCATGCAGACGTTCAAGGCGACGGGACTCATCGATGATGCGCTCGAAGAGCCGTCGCATGGCATCATCGGTGAGCGGTCCACTGCTCAGCGACGTCACTCGTTCAAGGACACGCTGCTCGCGTTTCGGGTCGTAAATCTGCTCGGCGTTCTTGCATTTTATCTGTCCGATCTCCACGGCGCACTTCGCCCGTTCGTTCAACAGTTCGACGAGTTCCTCGTCGATCCGGTCAATGCGTGCCCGCCAACCGTCGATGTCCATCGGTTATCTCCCCTGCCGGCTGCTCACGCTGACGCTCCTCGAGAGCGCGTGTGCAAGGCCGCGGTGAGCGACCGCACGAACGCAGTCACCTCCCTTACCATCTCGTCCGTGTTCCCTCCGGCTCCGATCCTTCGCACGATTGCGCTCCCGACGACCACCCCGTCCGCGAACTCTGCGACCTCCCGCACGTGGTCCGGCGTCGAGATGCCGAATCCGACGGCGACGGGCAGGCGGGTGTGCTTTCGGATCGTCTGCACGTGCGCCCGGATGTCGTCTCGGAGCGATTCGCGTTCGCCCGTCACGCCGGTGCGCGAGACGTAGTAGACGAATCCGGTCGTCCGCCTGAGGATGCTCGCCAGCCGCGCCTCGTCAGTGGTCGGCGCGACGAGGAAGATGGTCGCCAATGCCGCGCGGTCAAGGAACCCCTTGCACTCGTCCGCCTCGTCAGCCGGGACATCCACCAGGAGCACGCCGTCCACGCCAGCCTCCGCAGCGTCGGCGGCGAATCGTTCGACGCCGTACGCGAAGACCGGGTTGTAGTACGTGAACAGGACGATCGGGAGCTCGATCCCCTCCTCGCGCACCTCCCGTGCCGTTCGCAGCACGTGGCGCAAGGTTACTCCCTGCGCAAGGGCACGGTTGGCCGCCTCTTGGTTGGCCGTGCCATCTGCCATCGGGTCGGAGAACGGCACGCCGAACTCCACCACGTCCACACCGGACACGCCAAACGCTCGCACCAGTTGCTTCGTGCGCTCGAGCGTCGGGTCGCCACAGGTGATGTACGCGACGAACGCGGCACGGGCGTCATCCCCGGCGCGCCTGAACGCTTCCTCAAGACGGTTCACAAAGCGCATCCTCTCCGGTCGAAGGTCGGTCCCGTTCCTGACGCGCGCCGGGTGTGCCGTACTCCACAACGACTCGACGGCGCCCACGCACGAGCGTGACGATACTCTGCAAATGTACGGATTCCACCCGGCGCCGGTAAGAGGTCGGAGCGACCAGGTTCGCGGGAGGTGCGACGCCACGCCGCCGAACGATCATCGTTTCCCGGCGAACTGCGGCAGATACTCGGCGTGCGCCGCCAGGAGTTCGTCCGCCAGTGCGGTCGCCGTCTCCATCGAATCGGCGGAGCCGTCGATCACGAGCGCCTGGATGAACTTCTCGCGGCGGCCTTCGAGCGCGGCTTCAACGACCGTTTCGACCCATGCCAAGCGCGTGGCGAGCGTCCCGACGATCCCGCTTGGCAAGGGTGGTTGGGCGACGGGGTGCAGACCGGAAGCATCTGCCAGCGCGGGAGATTCCAGGATCGCCTCGTCCGGGAGGTTCGGGACCTGCCCGCGGTTCGGCAGGTTCGCGGAATATAGCTCGCCCGCGTCCGACCGAATGCTCTCGATGATCGCGGTCACCTGCTCGTGCTCGCCGCCGGTGCGCTCGAAGTAGTCCGGGGGCAGCGGACGGTCCGAGAGGGCCTGCTCACGCATCTCGGCGTACCTCCGGTCGCCGTCTGCGATGGTCTGCTCGAAGCTGTACGCGTCCACGCCGAGCCGCTTACCGTAGTAGGTCCCATCGCGGAAGAACTGCGGGAAGAACTCGGTGACGTGCCGGTCGAGCACGGCGGGGAACGCGCCGAAGAGCCGGAAGAGTTGCCAGCTGAACGGGCTGATCTCCTCCGGTGTCGGCGTACCCTTCGACCTCCCGGCTTCGACGGACTCTGAGCCGATCTTGTCCTTTGACAGTAGGTGGGAAAGCCGCTCTTCGGCGATCTCGTGAAGGCAGGGCATCGCGTCCTTTCCGTCAGTGCGCACTTCGGTGAACCACGTGAGGTGGTTCACGCCGACGGCGGAGTACTTCAGTCGGTTCGGTTCCACGCCGAGCGCGTCGGCCAGATAGTGGCCGACATGCACCACGCCATGACAGAGACCGATCACGCTCGCGCCGGTCGCCTTCCGGACGCCGCGACAGACCGGGGCCATCGGGTTGGCGTAGTTGAAGAAGAGCGCATCGGGGCAGAGATCAAGCGCGTCCTCGGCAATCGCCACCATCGCCGGGATCATCCGGAGCGCCCGCGACGTTCCGCCCGGCATCACACTGTCGCCCACCGGTTGGTAGACTCCGTATCGACGGGGGATGAACACGTCCCTCTCCCATGCCCGTCGTCCCCCGACGCCGATCGTCGTGATGACGACCGTCGCACCTTCGAGGACCTGCCGCCGGTCCGGCGACGCTCGTACCGTCATCTTGGCGCGCCCGGCCTGTACCATCTTCCGCGTGAGGCCCTCCGCAACAGCGAGCGCGTCGGGGTCAGTGTCGACGAGCCGCAGGTCGATCTCCCATCCGGTTCGGATGAGGTCAGACACGAGTCCCCGCGTGAACGAGGCGCTTCCCGCGCCGATCAGGACGAGCGTTTCGCGCATCGGGCATTTCCTTCCGTCGGGTGATGGAAGCCTCGTCTGAGCGTGAGATGTCGGTGCAGGGCCACCAGAGTTGTGTCGCGGCATCGGTCGAACGATATTCACAGTGAACGTGCATCCTCGCTCGGTATCTCCCGCGCTCGCGAGGGGACTCGTCCGCCCTCTCGAGGCCACTGTCGCATGGGGAAAGGGGGACGCTGATGTCCAATAATGCCTATGAACTCCTCGCCAACCAACTCACGGACCGAGGGATCGACCTGCGCCGAGTCGAGTCGGCGATCAAGGCATTCGAGATTGAGACCCCGTCGTGGGGATACGGCAATTCGGGGACGCGGTTCGCCGTGTTCAAGGAGCCGGGTGCGGCGCGGAACCTGTCGGAGCGGCTCTCCGATGCAGCACACGTGCACAAGATGACCGCCGCGTGCCCGTCGGTGGCGATCCACATCCCGTGGGACAAGGTGGACGATTTCGCCGTCATGAGGCGCGAGGCGAAGAAGCTCGGCGTCCGGATCGGCGCGGTGAACCCGAACGTCTTTCAGGAGCGGGATTACAAGTACGGCAGCCTGACGAACGTCAGTCCGAGGATCAGAAAGAAGGCGATGAACGCCATCCTCGAGTGCATCGACATCATGAGGAAGGTCGATTCGAGGGTCCTTTCCCTCTGGTTTGCGGACGGGTCCAACTATCCCGGTCAGGTGGACATGCGCCGTCGGAAGCGGTGGATGCAGGACGCGCTCGCAGCGATTCACGAGTGCCTGCCGCGCGGGAGCCGAATGCTCGTGGAGTATAAGCTCTTCGAGCCGGGGTTCTACCACACCGACATCTGCGACTGGGGCATGGCGGCCCTGATGTGTCAGCACGCCGGGAACAACGCGCAGGTGCTTGTGGACCTCGGCCACCACGCGCACGGGGTCAACATCGAGTTCATCGTCACGAGCCTCCTCGACGAGGGACTCATGGGCGGCTTCCACTTCAACAACCGGAAGAGCGCCGACGACGATCTCACCGTCGGCTCGATCAACCCGTACGAGGTGTTCCTCATCTTCGTCGAGATCCTCGCCGCGGAACGCGCGGGGATCGTGAAGCGCCCCGTCGCGTACATGATCGACCAGAGCCACATCATCAAGCAGAAGATCGAGGCGATGATCCAGTCGGTCATGAACATCCAGACGGCGTACGCGCGGGCGCTGCTCCTCGACTGGGACAAGCTCGCCGACGCGCGGAGGCGCAACGACGCGGTGGAGGCCGAGCGTGCCCTACAGGAGGCGTACCTCACCGACGTGCGGCCTCTTCTGGGGAAGGTCCGTCAGGACAAGGGCTTGCAGCCCGACCCGATCATCGCCCACCGGGAGAGCGGCTACTCCGAGCGCGTCGCCAAGGAGCGCATCGGAGAACTCAAAGGCGCGGCAACCTGGGGCTGAGTCGGTGGGTGGCCACGAGAGCAATGTAGCGGTGCGGGCGTGCCGTGCTCCAGCAGACCGTACAGCCGTTTCCCGGTGCAGCCGTTCACCTACGCATCGTCGCGCCCCGATGCGCTCCGCCTCCGGACGGCCTTTCTCTGTAGCACAACGATGCGTGGGCAAACCGACGGGCCGCACTACCGTCTCGACATGAGGCAGGGACATGGCGGTACTGAAGAGTTCTCTCGCGGGCGCTATGATCTTGGTCCTCGCCGCCGTCGCGGGGGCGGCGGGCGGAGAGACGGTGCTCGGCAACGGATCCTTCGAGGAGGGGCAGATGCCCACTGGGTGGCATTGCCTGACGGGGGGTGTCTCCTCCGGCCACGGCCGGTCAGGCAGAAAAAGCATCGGAGGAACGAGTCGGGAGAGGAGTGTTCTCTGGAAGAGCGACTCGATCCCCGTTGAGGCGGGGCAGAGCTACCGGCTGGACGGGTGGCTCCGGGTCCCTCGCGGCGAGGCGCGACTTCTCGTCGAACTGTCCGACGCTCGTGACGAGACCGTGGCGGTCGTCCGTACGATGGCTGTCACTCCCCTGACCGGGACGGCTGAGTGGCACTATGTGGCGGTTGAGCTGGATGTCCCGGAGGGTGCTGTCAGAGGAAGTGTTGCCGTCGAGGTTGAGGGGGAAGGGTACCTCGACGACGTGGCACTTGTTCCCCTCGTCGAGAACCTGCTCTTCAACCCCCGGTTCGACGGCGACCGGCGGGGCCGCGTTTCTTTCTGGGACGAGGACCCGCTCTGGGCGGAACCGGGCGCGAAGGCGGGTTCTCACCGCGCCGATTCGGAAGGCGGACGAGGCGGCGGTTCAACCCTCGAGGTGGAGGCGGACTCGTCGTGGCGGGCGGTGAGAAACGTGCCCTCCGTCGTGCCGCCGGGCCTCACGACGTTTCAGTTCGCCGGGTGGTCGCGCCACGATGGCGGCAGGGTGGGCATCTACGTCGTCTGGCTCGACTACGGCAGCACGATTTTGAGAACGGATACGGCGGCGGCGACCGAAACGGCGGACGGATGGACGCGATACGAGGTTCATGAGGCGGAGGCTCCCCCCGAGGCGGATCTCGTGACCGTGACCGTCGTTGTACGGGGCGGACGCGCATGGTTCGATGACTTCGATCTGCGCGCCGTCGCTCCCGCGACGAAGAAACGGCGGATCGTGCGGGTCCACGTCAACCAGGTGGGCTACGAGGCGGCGCTGCCGAAGAGCCTCGTCGTCGCGACGAACTTCTTCCCCCAACGTGCCGATGCCGCCACGCTCAAGCTTGTCGCGGCGGGCGAGCGGGTTGTGCGCGAGTATCCGCTCACGCCGTCCGGTCGCATCAACGGGGCGGCTGCTGACGACTGGGGATGGTATCTCTGGCGACTGGAGTTCTCCGACTTCGGTGAGTCCGGCGACTATCGTGCGGCGGCTCTGTTGGATGAGGTGCGGGGCGAGTCCCCGCCGTTCTCAATCGGTCGAGACGTGCTGTTTCGCGGGACCGCGAACCTCGGCGTGGAGTTCTTCTTCGTCCAGCGGTGCGGCTTCGACGTGCCCGGGTGGCACAGGGCGTGCCACCTCGACGACGCGAAGCTGCCGGACGGGACCCACATCGACGCGACCGGTGGGTGGCATAGCGCGGGCGACTACAACAAGCTCATGTACGAGAACGGTGACGGTGGGGTGGCGTATGCCCTTCTCGAATCGTACGAGGCCGCTCCGGAATTCTTCGCAGAGCGCGACCGAGACGGCGACGGCATTCCGGATGTCCTGGACGAGGCCAGGTGGGGCGCCGACTTCGTGGCGAAGATGCAGATACCGGAGACCGGTGCGCTCCGCAAGGACGTGTCGCAGGGGCCGGGCCGAAGCTGGATGAAGTGGTCGCCGCCGGAGGAGCACACCGACAATATCGTGGGGACTGACGACGACCCGGTGATCCTGGAGGGCGAAGGCAGTTCCCCGCTCGTCATCGGCGCGTGGATGCGTCTGGCACGTCTCCTCGAGGAACGCGGCGTTCCGAACGGGTACCGCGAACACGCTCTCAGGCTCTGGAACCATGCGACGGATGGCGGAACGAAGGGACATGGTGCGCATCTCCTCCTGAGCGCGATGGACTGCCACGACGAGACTGGGGAGGCGCGGTACCTCACGTTTGCGCGGCAGAGCGTTGAGACACTGCTCGCGCAACAGGCCACGGAAGGTCGCAGGAAAGGGGCTTTCGGAAGCTACGGCGAGTATGCGGCAGGGGCACTTGCGTCGTTCGCGCTCCACTATCCCGGTGATCCGCTCACCGAGCGTATCCGCCCGGCGCTGCTTGAGTATCTCGGGTTCATCGTGGCGACCGCCGACAACCCATTTGGCCTCGCCAAGCAGAGCGCCGGGGAGCCGGAGTTCTTCTTCGAGCCGACCTCCGCGTACGGTCACAATTTCGAGATACTGGCGCGGGCGTGGGCGGCTCTGCTCATCTACCGTCTGACGAGTGACGAGCGGGCGGCGCGGTACGCGATGGACCAGATAGACTGGGTGTTCGGCAAGAACCCGTTCGGTCTGTGCATGTTCGAAGGTGCGGGAGCAGTGAACCCGCCGCGCTACCATCACCGGTACGATTCGATCCCCGGCCATGAGCGAGGCGCTGTGCCGGGGGCGATTCCGAACGGGTTCGTGCGCTCGGCGAAGGGCTACGATCAGCCGGGATTCGATCTCTCGCGTGGGCGTAGGGAGCGGCCGCACCCGTCGTATCGGACGAGTGAACCGTGGCTTGTCCACAACATGTGGCACCTGCTGGCAGCCGCCGAACTGAGGCGCGCGACGCGATAGCCGCAGCGTTTCTTGGTGGGGCGAGAGTGCCACACCCTTTCCCCCAAACAGCCCGAATCGGCTATATTACCGACGCGCGCCGCACCAGACTTTCCCTGCGTGACGGTATCCTCCGCTGCCCAGCAAAGACCTGATGACGCAGCTCCGAGCAGATGCTTTCCCCCTCACGAGAGGTGTTCGTTCGATGGCGAACTCACGTCAGTGCCGACGCCGGTGCACCATTGCGCTCTGCGGGGCCTTTGTGATCGGGCTTCTCCTGGGTGGCTGCGGTCGCCGATCGGATTCGCAGGGCCTCGTGTGGCAACTCACCCACCTGGACGAGTACCATCCACCGGAGAGTGCGAGCAGGGATACCGCCCGCTACTTCCCGACGCTCTACGTCCGCGCTGAGCGTGATTCTCTCATGGGCATCGTCAACCCCAACCCCCTTGAACCGTTCAGGGACGTTGCCGAGGCCCCAGGACGTGATCTCATCACCCAACTCCGGTTCAGCAGGCAAGTCCTGCAGGAACGGGCGGGCGACTCCGTGCGCGTTCCCTTCGATGCGAACCTCGTGCTCGACCGGAAGATGAACTTCGGGCAGGTGATGGAAGCGGTTTACATCACGAACTACGGGACGTTCCGCGTGCCGCATCTCATCACCGCTTCCGGGCACGAGCACGTCGTTGAGCCGCCCCGGATACACCGCGAGTTCGGCCCGGTCGGATGGTCCGCGTGGGTGTGGTGGATGCCCGACCAGAGCGTCAAGTGGATGGCATGGCCGGATAGCTCGCAGCGGATGGTGATGCGCACGCTTCCGAGCAGAGACGGCGCTGCGGACATTCCCGCGCTCCTCGACAGCCTGCACCAGGCGCTTGACGGGAAGGAGTACATCCCGCCCGGGTCGGACCGACTCATTGGCGTCTGGGCGTACGACGGACTCACGTATCCGGAGCTCATGCGCTTCATGGACGAGATCCGCTATCCCAAGAAGGGCATCCAGCTTGCGGCTCGGATCACGCTTCTGCAGGGCGAGAACTGGAGTCCGCCGGAACTGCCGCCGGTCGAGTGAGCGTCACTTCCCGGGCGCGCATCCGGGGTCGATCTGCGATGCTTCGATGGACGCGCAACGCTTCCGCAGCGGCTGAGGGCGGCGCGGAAACAGGGGGGACGGAGCTGTCTCCATGTCATCGTTAGCTGTGGGCATCCTGGGCGCTTGGCGCGGGGCTACGCTCGCCGCACTGTTCGACCGGCTCCCCGAGACGAGAGTGGTGGCGATCTGCGAGCGAGTCGAGGAACGCCGCGCTCGTGCGCTGACGCTCTGCCCTCACGCGCAGGGCTTTGACGACTATGCGGCAATGCTTCGGGGGCCGCTCGATGTCGTCGTCGTGGCAAGCGCGCCGCCCGACCACGCCGAGCACGTCTGCATGGCGCTCGAAGCGGGCACGGCGGTGCTGTCGGAAGTTCCTGCCGCTCACACCCTTGGAGACGCACAGCGGATCGTGGACACTGTCCGGAGCACCGGGCGGTTCTACATGCTCGGCGAGAACTGCAACTACTACGCCTACATTCACGCCTGGAAGCGTCTGCTCGACGAGGGCGTCCTCGGGGAAGTCGTCTACGCGGAAGGAGAGTACGTCCACGACATCCGCGCCATCACCTGGGGCGACCCAACCGGCGCCCGCTTCAACCCACGCGAGGCTCAGGGCCGTTCAGGCGCTGGGCCAACCTGGCGTGCAGGATACCATCCGATCCGGTACATCACCCATTCCCTCGGTCCGCTCCTCTGGCTGCTGAGGGATCGCTGCACCGCGGTCAGTTGCCTTTCGACCGGCCCGCGAACGCAGCCGGAGATCGGTTCGCCGGACATGGAGGTTGCCATCTTCAACACGACGCACAACCGGCCCATCCGCCAACTGTGCGGTTTCTCCGTACCGAGAGAGCCGGGGGGGCAATGGTACAGCCTCTACGGCACGAAGGGGTGCGTGGAGTGGAAGCGTGCCCCGTGGGATTCGCCTCGGATGTTTCTCGAGGGACACGAGATGTCCGAGCCTTCGCGGATGACGTGGAACGTAGGCATGAGCGGTCGGTTGAGCCGATCCGGCCACGGCGGCATCGACGGTTCGCTCGTGGAGGACTTCGTCCGTGCACTCGCCAACGGGGAACCTTCGCCAATCGACGTCCACACGGCGATGGACTACACGGTTCCGGGGATCTGCGCGGCGATGTCGGCTGAGCGAGGAGGCGAGTTGCTCAGAGTCCCGAACACGCGCACCGAGCGTCTTGTCGGGTAGCGCCTAATTGCAGAATTCAGCGCTCTTGTGAAGGCCCGTCGCACGCAGGCTTCAAGGGTACCCGAGAAATGCGGAACGCCGTCATTCCGAACGGAGAACTCGCCGGTGGCGAGTTCTTCGACGAGTTCGCTGCGAACTCGCGGGGGAATCTCTAACATATTGATAATGAAAGAGATTCTTCGCTTCGCTCAGGTACCATATAGGATATTCGCCGTTGGGCTGCCTTCCTACGCGCCCTCCGGCTCAAGCCGGGGGCTACAGAGAACTCTTGGAGTTCTCAAGCCAAGTCGGCTCAAGCCGACTCCAAAGTGGCGTGCGGTGATGCCCCAGTCACCTTATGGTCATCAACAAAATGGTTGAACGGTGCATGGTACGTCTGTGTCCTGACGTATGGTGGTAGGGGCGAACCTCGTGTTCGCCCTCTTTTCTTGAACGGCCCGTCTCTGGGGCGATCACAAGGATCGCCCCTACGGTTCATGGTGCGGCGTTCAAGAGAAGACGTGCACGTCACGTTATTTCGTTGATGACCATCAGGTGACTTTGCGACCTGTGGCACGCGACCGAGTTCGACGGCGAGGACACGTTCTTCGGCCTCGTGGAAGGCTTCGAGAAGGAGATGGGATATTTCAGCCTCTCGGAACTGAGAGCTGCGAAGGGACCGCTGGGTCTGTCCATCGAGCGCGACCTGCACTGGGAGCTGAAGACGCTCAGGGAGATTGCGCCGGAACTGTTCGGAT
>Ga0315282_10007668_pt1 | contig 17655 bp, 15 predicted proteins | sample YL17G07_20_MG_FD_203693 | JGI IMG/M metagenome (GOLD analysis project Ga0315282, IMG submission 203693) | Sediment microbial communities from Yellowstone Lake, YNP, Wyoming, USA - YL17G07_20 | ecosystem: Environmental > Aquatic > Freshwater > Lake > Sediment | place: USA: Wyoming | collected... | reverse complement strand
CAGCACCCGGACGGGCTGTCCCGTGGCAAGGGCATCGACCATGAATCGGAACTCGAAATCCCGCAGGTCGAAGGTCTGAGCGCGCGTTCCCCGCCCCCCGCCGGAACGATCGCCGAGGGTTACGATTACCTTGTCTCCGTCCTTCAGGAAGCCATCGCCCACCGTGACGATGAGGCCGCGCCACCACGGCCGCCGCCAGGCACGGCGGTTGTCAAAGCGCGCCGATAGTTTCGCCTCGCCGCTGGTGCGGACGGTGACGTAGTTGTCGCCCTTCGGATTATCCGTCTGGAAGGGAGCCCAGTCGGACATGGTGCGGGTGAGAATCAGGATCTGGCCGGTGTCGTCTATGCCCAGCTTCCCGACCGTGTAAGTCAGCGTCCAGGTGCCCCAAGTGCCAACCACGACGCTGCCGGCCGGCGACATGGTCGCGTAGCCATAGAGGAGGCGGTTGCGTTGCGGATCGGTCTGATCCGGCGTCGGCTGCCCCCAAAGCGCGCCACCGGCCAATAACAACAGCATTGCAACTCGTGTGATTCGTTTGCCCATGGAGTTTCCCTTCCAATCCCAAGACACGAAGACGCCGAGACATCCATGCCTTGGCGCCTTGGCGGTTAGTACACGCTACCAGTTCCGCAAAAGATAGAAGGGCGCCAGCCTCGGCCGCTTCCGCAGTTCCTCGAGCGGCAGGCGGCGGCCGCCGCGCTCCAGAATGGTGAACTGGCTTTGGTACGCCCAAGCGGCGAAATGCTGCTTGATCAGTGTCCGGTCGGTTAACGGCAGCGGCGGCTCGGGCTGCAGTTGCCAGTTGCCCTTGGCCGCTTCGCCGCTCCCATACCCGACCCAGACGTGAACGCGCGGCTGGTAGCCTTCTTCCTTGCGCAACTGCCTCAGAGCCTCGAGCAGGAACGAGGTGGCGGTGCGATGGTCGCCGTGGCGCTCCTCGGGATGCGGCGCGTAGATATCGCTCGGCTTGTACTTTCTTATGAGTTCGACCACGGTCCGAATCACCTCCTGCCGGTTATAGGGCAGGTTCTTCCGGTAAGCATAGGCGTATGGGCTATGATCGGTGCCAGTGGTCGCCAGGTACACATCCTTTCCGCTCGTGTCGTGGAAGATCGAATAGCTGCCTCCGTCGGGCAGCCCCAGATAATCCACTTCCTCCTTCTTCACGCCAAAGATTTCATAGGCCTTCTGCGTCTCCCAGTAGCGCAGATAGCCGACGGTGTGAAAGTCGGGGCAGTTGGTCAGGCCATCGACATGGCGGTGCACCGAAACGATGTTGCCGTCGCCGGCGGTCACGTGGACGATATGGAACGGGACGTTCTGGCTGCGCGACATGGCGATCAGCGGAAAATAGGCCTGTTCGTCATCGTAGTGCGGCGCAAACGCCATCCAGTTGCCCAGTTTCGGGGTGTTCGGCGGCAGCGTGTCGTCGTAGCTTTCGATGTCTTTATAAGACGCGCCCCGATAATCAGTGTCCGCCAGGAACTTATAGAGCGCGTAGTAGGGGTGAAACGGCATTGGCCCTTCATAGTTCGGCGGGTAAATGGTGAACGTTCCGGTCAGGTCGATCTTGTATACCTTGAGTCCATCCGCGTCCGTTATCCAGCAGAACATGTCCACGATATCGGGCTTGTCGGGCGGATCGAGCGCGGCCACTACCGAGTCGAACCAGCCGGTGTCCGCGGTTTCGCCGGCCTTCAGGTCGATGGCCTTGGGATAGGTAAACACCTTGATCGTCGGTGACTCCATGGTCTTGGCGCCGCGCGTGAAACCGCTGATCCAGGGGAACCCGGAACCTAACTGCAGTTTCAATCCCGACAACGGTTCAGCCGAGATGTTCTTGATTCGCGCCCGCACGCGAACCACGTCGCCGGCGGTATAGGTGTTCTGCTCGGTCTGCAGAAACTCCAGCGCGATCTGCTGCCGGTAAACGACGATGCCGCGGGGCAGGCGCGCGGAGGCCTCGCCCGCCCGCACTTCCACCTCGTATAGGCCCAGGCTGGCCGTGGCCGGCACGGTCCAGACGGGCAGCGGCGCGGAGCTGAAGGACTTTCCGGCGTCGAGCGCCGGCGCCTGGGCCAGCGTCTTGCGCGCAACCTCCTTGCCCCCGGCGTAGCAAATGACGGCCTCGATGGGGACGGCGCGCGCCGCCTGCGCCCCGTTGTTCTTCACCTCCGCTCGCAGCTTGACGGTCTCGCCGGGCATGTAAGCGGGCTTGTCGGCCGAAGCGTTCAGCAACAAGCCCGCGGCAAGTGCATATGCAGCAATCATGATGTTTTCCCCTGGTGTCTTTGGGCCTTGGTGGTTCGCCGCTCTCTGTTAGCGGAAACCGCCCGGATAGCCAGTCTCCTCCATTTTCTTTTTCAACAGGTCCTTCATCTCGCGCAGCACGCCGGCCGAGGCCGTATCCTGCGCCAGGTTTCGCATTTCCAGCGAATCGTTCTGCAGGTCGTACAACTCGTCGTAGGGCAACTCGCCCTTCATCGGGTACTGGGGGTCGGTGTTGCCGACGTCGGGGTAGCGGATGTACTTGTAGCGGCGCGTGCGCACACCGAACTGGGTCGGGTCCCAGGGGTAGGCTTTCTCCCAGTTGTACTCATACAGCCAGGCCTCGCGGCCGGCGCGTTCCTTGCCCTCCACCACCGGCTTCCAGGACCTGCCCTGCATGTGTTTGGGGATCTCCACGCCGGCAAAATCCAAAAGCGTCGGCGCCAGATCGATGTTGAGAACCATCTGGTCGTACACTGTTCCCGGCTTGATCAGCTTCGGGCAATGGACCAGGTACGGCACGCGGATGGAGTCCTCGTACATCGCCCGCTTGTCGTTCAGCCCGTGCTGCCCGCTGAAGAAGCCGTTATCGCTGCTGTAGATGATGATGGTGTTGTCGAGCTCTCCGGTCTTCTTGAGGAAGGCGAGAAGCTGGCCGATTCCGTCATCCACCGAAACCAGGCAGGCGGCGATCCTGCGCTGCAGATCGCTGTAATTGAACTTCTGCAGGCAGCCGTCCAGCCCATGCCAGGACTTGCGGCGTTCCTTCAGGTACGAGGGCCGTCCTTCATAGGTGTCGTCCCAGGTCTGGGGAAGCGGCATCCATTCGTTCCTGAACAGGTCCTTGTATTTGGGATCGGGCTCGAAACCGCTGTGAACCGCCTTGTGTCCCACGTACATTGCAAACGGCTTGGCAGTGTCCCGCTCCTCGAGAAACTCCAGCATGTAACGGTTGATGTGGTCGGTGATGTAGCCCTTGGTGGGCGTTTCCTTGCCGTTCACGAAAAAGGTGTTGTCGAAATACACACCCTGGCCGGGAAAGGTGGCCAGGAAATCGAGTCCCCTGTCCGCCAGCGAAAAGTTGGGGACGTGCACCTTGCCGATATAGGCGGTGCTGTAGCCGGCTTTCTTGAGATACGGAAAAACAACCGGGAGGTTGTCTCTCATGTTGCTGGTCCGCAGGTTGTCCACAACGCCGGTTATGTGCGGATAACAGCCGGTGAGCAGAGACGACCGGCTGGGCGAGCACAGCGAGGTGGTGACGAATGAGTTGCGGAAGTTGGCGCCCCGCGTCATCAACCGATCCATATTCGGGGTGCGCAGCCACGGCTGGCTACCCATCGCATGGACGGCGTCATAGCGCTGGTCGTCCGTATACATGAAAATGACGTTCGGGCGTCTGCGGGTGGCAGCGGCCCGGCGCTGAGCGCTCCACACCATTGGCGCCGCCGTAACCGCGGCGGCGGCACCGAGCGTCCGATTGATAAAATCTCGCCTGCCAATCTTGTCGTCAGTGTTCATAATGCCTCGCAAGACGTTGTAGACGGTGGTCTGGCGGCTGCGCAGGCAATCGAGCCAGTCGTCGACCAGGTCCGGGCTCTCCTCGGGCGTGATGGTCACCTCGGTTACGTCTCTTCGAGGGGCGGGCCCGCGCGCCCGCCCCTGACGGCTGTTTGCGTTTACCACATCAGTTTCAGGCCCATGGTAATGCGGCGCTGCTCGACATCGCCACCCGTAATCTGGCCAAACTGGGTGTTGGCCGGGGCCACATTCGGCGGGTTGGGAAAAACGGGATGGTTCACCGCGTTCTGTCCTTCCGCCCGCAACTGCAGTTTCAGACTCTCGCGCAGCCGAAACGTTTTGAACACCGACATATCGAAGTTGTTAACGCCGGAATCCCGGATCCCCGAAAAGCGCAGCGGGAAGGTGCGGATGTTCGAAACCAGGGCCTTCGCCGAGTTGCGCTCGAAGCCCGCGTCAATGTTGAACCAGCGTTGCACGCCACGCTGGTCGCGCGGCAACGGAATGTCCTTGATGTCGCCGCGGAAGATAATGTTGCCCCAGTTGAGGGGAGCGCCGTTGTGCGCCATGTAGATGCCCTGGACCGACCAGCCGCCGAAGATGTGGTCGATCCATCCGGGCGTCCGGGCCAGCCAGTGCCGCCCTTTGCCGAAGGGCAATTCATAGGTGCCGTTCGCCGTAAAGTTATGCGGCCGGTCGATCGCGGCGATGACCTTCTGCAGGTAGTCATCGCTCGGGTTCAGCTTCTCCGTCTTCTGCATGGTCTTGGAAAACGTGTAGCTGCCCAGGACGGTGAACCCGCCCGAGAACCGCTTCTCGGCGCGAAGCAGAAGCGCGTGATACCACGAGGAACCATAGTTCAGAGTTGTTGACAGACCGGTGTACTGCGGGTAGGGCGACAACAACTGCTGCCGCTGCACGGTGGCGTTCCCCAGGCCGGTGCCCGCCAATTCGGGAATCCCGTAGAATGGGTTGGGCACCTGTGCCGTCAGGTAACTATTGCGAGCGTTATCGCGCTCCGGCAACGTGCTCAAATACTGAGAGGGAGTCGTCGAGTATTGCTGTGCGACCCCAAGGCCCGTGCCGCGGTTGCCCAGGTAGCCGATTTCCGCCACCAGGCGCCGGGCTACCTGCCGCTGGATGTTCAAGCTCCAGCGCTGCATGTAAGCGGCGCGCTGGGCGGGAGTCACAAACGAAACCGCCCGGCCCAGGTAGGTCCGGAGACCCAGGGAACTCCCGCTGGCAGCAAGCAAGGGGTCGGGGAAGGGGTTGGCAAGCCTGGCCCGGAAGGTCAAACCGTTGTCGATGCTCGGCTGCAGCGTGGTCTCCTGGCTATAACCTTGCTGGTAGGCGTCAGCGGGGTCGTTGTTGATGGAGTCGAAGTAAACCCCATAGCCGGCGCGCACCACCGTGTTCGCTTTTAACCGGTAGGCCAGGCCGATGCGGGGCGAGAAGTTGTTGTAGTCGCCGTCGCGGACCGCGCGAGAGACGCCGTTGACGCCGGCAAACAGGATGCCCCCCATAACCCTGAATTGAGCCGCCGGAATCTCGGCGAGCGCGGCCTTTGCGTACTTTGCCTGGGCCGCCGCCTGAATGGGGCTGGCCACGCTGAGATCGTAGCCGCGGTTCATGCGGTTATATCGCTCGGTCAAGGACAACTCGGCTTCCCAGCGCAGCCCGAGGTTCACCGTCAGTTTTGGTGTCAGCTTCCAGTCGTCCTGTAGGAACAGCGCCGCGTACTTGCCCACCGTGGCCAGTGTGTCGTTGCGGTCGATGCCGCCCCCGGTGGGGATGCCGACCAGGAGCGAAGCCCAGCCCTGGCCGATCAGCGATGGCGGGGAGGTTTCAAGCGGCCCACGCGTCCAGCCGTTCCCGAAATCGATGGCTGGGGAGACATCGCCCATGGAAATGTCATTCCCGAGGTAGACGCGGAACTCGCCGCCGGCGCGCAAGCTGTGGTTGCCGCGCAACTGCGACAGCGTGGCGGAAAAGACGTGGTTCGTGTTGCGCGTGAGCACCAGGTTGCGCGCGCCCAACTGCGCGCCCTGATCGAAGGCGATAATCGGGAAACCGGTCATCTTCGCGTCGAGCTGGCTGACCAGCGACGCCGGGAAGCCCAGGCTGGCCAGATCGAAGCCAGGGAAACCGCCGTTGTCCACCGGCAGCCGCATCACCCCGTAGCGGATGTCGAGGATCAGCCGGGGACTGAGCGTGAATACGTCATCGATCGTCGCGCTACGATGGGTGCGATTCAACATGATGCCTTGCGACGCGTTGTGAAAGAAGTTGAGTGCGTATTCCTCGTCCGTGTATCTGCTGAAGGTGAGATAGAAACGGTTGCTCTGGTTCACCTGGTGGTCGATACGAACCATCTGGCTCTTGTAATCGATGGTGCGCACCCTCGGGTCGAAGTAGTTGTTGTGGCCGTCGTCGCTGCCGGACACATTGGGCGATGGGTAGTAGGCCATCAGCTTCTTGGCGATGGGGTCGAGCAGGCTGGACGGGATGATGTTGTTGGGAAAGGGGTCGCGGGTGAAGTGTTGCCCCGTTCCATCCGGGGCAATCGTGAAGGGGTTGTAGATCTGGTAGTTGCTGCTGATCTTCAGCAGGTCGGAAAAATCGCCTTGTTTCTCCTTCGCGGTCGGCACCGTCCAGGAGGCCGGCTCTGGCCGCGCCCGGTCCAGCCAGTCGAAGCCGAACGTCCAGAAGGTCTTATTGCGGCCGTCGTACACTTTCGGAACTTCCAGCGGCCCGCTGAAAGTTGCCCGATAGCGGTTGGTACGGACCGGCGGCCAATTTTTGTTGATCTTTTCCTGGGTGACCGGGCCGCCGCTCAGGTCGTAGATGGAGCGGTTTGTGAAGAAAGGCTTGGTCATCAGGGGCCGGCTGCAATGCGAGAAGAACAGGTTGCCGTGAAAAGCGTTGGCGCCGCTCTTCATTACCATGTTGATGGACGCGCCGGTGAAGTGGCCGACCGAGGCGTCGAACGGCGCCGTCTCCACTTTGAACTCCTGCACCATTTCCGGCGGTGGCGAGAAGGCGATGAGGCCGCCACGCCCCATGTTCGGCGCGCCGTCGATAAGGAATTCGCTCGAACCGTTCCCGGTGCCCGCCACGATAGCATTCGAAGTCGGGCTCACAGCCTGGGGCAGCCAGCCGTGCCCCGGCGAGGTGTTCGAGAAGACGCCGCCGCTGAGCTGCGTCAGGTACATGGGGTTGCCACCGGCCAGCGGCAACTCGATTATGGCGCGGTTGTCCACCAGTTGGCCCAGGCTGGCGGTGGTCGATTCCAGCATGGGTGCTTCGGCCGTGACCGTGACTTTCTCCGTCAACTGGCCAACTTCCATCTGAATGGGTATGTCGAGTACATCGCCAACGTGGACCTCGATTGGCCCGCGGCTGTACTGCTTGAAGCCGCTGAGGTGCGCTTCGACGCGGTAGAGGCCGGGGTTGAGGTTCGTCAACTCGTAGTTGCCTTCCCCATTGCTCACTCCCGCGGTGGCGACGTTTGTTTCGACGTTAACGGCGCGGATTGCCGTGCCGGGCACCACCGCGCCGCTGGAATCGGTCACGCGCCCGGTGATTCGGCCGTACGGGTTCTGCGCCAACAGGGCCGCGCCCAGGAACAGAGCCGGTGCAATCGCAATCAAAGTTCGAGTGTTCATCGCCTCTTCTCCTTATGGCAACCGCCTTCCGGTACTATATTACGAGTAAGCGGCGGCGGGCAGCCCGGTAACCGGCTTCCAGCCCAATGGCAACCGCCTTGGGAATGTCGTGTTCCTTGTGCGTGCCATCCCGGGCAATGTCTATCGGCAGGAAATTTGGGGCGCCGACACCTTCGTGGATTTCGACCAGGGGGTGAACTTCTGCATCCAGCAGATCAGGGTAGCTCTGGGCGACGACGCCAAGCATCCTCGCTACATCGAAACACTGCCCCGGCGGGGCTACCGCTTCCTGGGGCGGCTGGAAAGCGAGGATAGCGGGGCGCCGCCGGCCGCCCTCTCGTTGCCTCGGCCCGAGCCCGCCCACAGGCACAAGCAACCGGAGCGGACGGGCCCGGAGGAGGCGGGGGCCGCCTCAGCGGTCCTGGCTGCCGAACCAGCCGCGGCGTCGCCCAGCAGCAGGCATCGCACGCTTCTGGTTGCCCTGGCCGTAGTGGCTTTGGCGGCCGCGGCGGTTGCCGGCTGGCTGGGGTGGCGGAAACAAGCTGCCGTTCCAGGCACCCCCGCCGCCGGCCGCATCATGCTCGCTGTCCTCCCCTTCGACAACATGAGCGGCGACCGTGAACAGGACTACTTGAGCGACGGCATGACCGAAGAAATGATTACCCAGCTCGGCCGGCTGGACCCGGATGGGCTGGGCGTCATCGCCCGCACTTCGGCCATGAAGTACAGGTACGACGACAAGGACCTGGAAGAGATCGGGCAGGAGCTCGGCGTCAGCTACCTGTTGACCGGCAGTGTGCGGCCGGCCGGCCAGAGAATCCGGATCAATGCTCAGTTGATCAAGGTGAGCGAGCGCACCAACCTGTGGGCCGGCAGCTATGAGCGCGAGTTTCGCGACCTGCTCTCGGTCCAGGCGGAAGTGGCCACCGCCATCGCCCAGGAAATCCGCATCCGGCTCACATCGCGGGAACAGCAGCGGCTCGCCCAGCTCCGGCCGGTCAACTCCCAAGCCTATCAGGCCTACCTGAAGGGCCGCTATTTCTGGAACAAGCGGAGCACGGAGAAAGTCAGGAAGGCCATCGAGTATTTCGAGCAAGCCATCTCTGCCGACCCCGCCTACGCGGCGGCCCATGCCGGCCTGGCCGATTGTTACAGGGCGCTCGGCTACTACGGCGCCGTCCCGCCGGCAGCCGCTTATCCGCGCGCCAAGGCGGCCGCTCTCCGCGCGCTGGAGATCGACGAGCAGTTGGCGGAAGCCCACGCCGCGCTGGCGGCCATCAAGATCCAGTACGACTGGGACTGGCCGGGAGCCGAGCGAGAATTCAAGCGGGCCATCCGGCTGAACCCCAGCTACGCCTCCGCCTACCAATGGTACGGGACGTATTTGGCGACTATGGGGCGTTCCGAGGAGGCGGCGCAGCAGGACGCGCGCGCCCTGGAACTGGATCCGCTCTCCCCGCTGATCAGCACCGCCGTCGGCCTCCACCTCTACTACGCGCGACAATACCGGCGGGCCATCGACCAGCACCGCAAGGCGCTCGAACTGGAGCCCGAATTCGCCGTCTCGAGGCTGTACCTGGGCCGCGCCTACCTGGGTGCGGGCATGTTTCCTGAAGCTGTGGCGGAATTTGAAAGGGCGGTCCAGCTTTCCGACCGCAGCCCCGCTACGCTCGCGGCCCTGGCTCAAGCCTACGGGTTGGCCGGACAGACGGAAAGGGCGCAGGAACTGCTCAAGGAGATGGTGGCGCGCTCGAAAACGAGCTACGTCTCGCCGTTCGACATGGCACTCGTCTATATTGGGCTCCGCGACAAGGACCGGGCCTTCGCGTGGCTGCAAAGGGCGTATGAGGAACACTGCCCGGCGTTGGTCTACCTTCGGCTGCATCCCTGGGCCGACGGGCTGCGCTCCGATCCGAGATTCCAAGATTTGCTGGGCCGCCTCCGGCTCCCCGGATAACCGCCAGCCCCTCCTGCCGGAGCCGACGCGCTCACCGGCGACACGGGCAGCGCGGAGGCCGGCGGCGCCAGCGCGGAAGACCCGGGCGGCGCCGGCTCCGGTTTCGGCTTGATTGCCGAGGCATCCGCAGGAATGACCCAAAGAAACACCCTGGAGGTTCCCACCCGAACGTCCTTCTCGGGCGCCCACCTGCCCATGCCGTAGTTATGTGAGATCAGGCGCGATCCAGGCTTCAGCTCCTTCAATAGCTTGGGCAGCAGCTTCAGGTTCAGCTCCGGCAACAGGTACAAGGTGACGACGGTGGCCTTGCTGATGTCCTCCTGGAACAGGTCGTTTTCACGGAACGTCACCAGGTTCGTGACGCCTGCCTTGCGCGCGTTTTCTTCGGCCTCCTTGATCCGCACCGGATCGATGTCCACGCCCACCCCCTGGATGCCGTATCGCTGGGCGGCGGCAATGACAATGCGGCCGTCACCCGATCCAAGGTCGTAGAGCACATCGCCGCTCTTCAGGTCGGCGAGCTGGAGCATGACGTCCACGGCCTCCATGGGCGTGGGAACGAAAACCACATCGGGCTTCCGTGGGCTCGGGCGCTGAGGCGCCGCCGGCGGAGCGGGCGGCGCGGGCGGCCTTCGTTCCGGGAGATCGTCGTTGGTCCAGACCTTCTTGGCCTTCCGGGCCGCCGGCGCGGCCTGGGGCTCGGGAGGGAGGGCGCCGGGCGGCGGCGATTGACAAAATGAGGCCGCCAGGACACCGAACAGACACCCCAAGCTAAGACCAAGGCGCTTCATGATGCGGTCCGCCGCCTAGAACACGTCACGCGTCTGGTTGATGATGCGGAATGGCGAGGCGCTGCCCCAAGTGTTCTGCAGCGAAAGGTCGTAGTGAACCGTGCCGTTTCCCTTGGCTTCCACGTTCAGCGCAGTAATCGAACCGTAGAAGTCCGTTGTGCCGCTGACGTGCACCGTGGCGAAAGGTGCGTAAACTGTCCCGTAGCACGACGTAGTGCCGCGATAATAGGCGTCACCGGAACCGCTATAGAAAAAAGACATCCACCTGGGGTCGTTGACCCCATCGGCGTCGCTGGTCCCGCGCAAGTCCATTTCCATGTTGATGTACACGCGTGCCTTGGCACACGTGGAGGAAGTGCAAAGGGGGGAAGAAGCGTTGCAAACACCCGGACTGGTTTCCTGCCTCAGGACAAGCGCCGCACTTGCGCCGAGCTTCAGATGGTTGAGGAAAAAGTAAGCGCTCTTGGTAGTATCGGCAGGCACGCAAAGCCGGACGTCTTTGCTAGTGTCGCACTTTCGGTAGTGGCCCGCCGGCGGCGCCGCCGTCGAATCCGGATTGTAGCTGGCGATGTTGGTCGTGTTGTAAATGAGATAGCTGGGATTGCCGCTACAGTCGTCGGTATCGGAGTTGGTCGTGTCTGCAAAGCTGGGCACAATGGGCGGGAATGGGACGCCCGGGGCCTCGATGATCTGGCCGAGCACGTTCTGGTCCTGTGAGATCTGCTCGCCACCGGGGCAACTGCCCGACGAACTCCCCCAATAGGCATTTCCATTGATGGTGAATGCACCGCCGGAGGATTGAATGAGCGCGTTGGAGCCGACCGAGGCCTGCGCGTCGGCGCCAATATACTTATTCCCCGCCATGTCGTAGGGGCCGGCCGCAGAAAAGTAGGAATCGGTCTTGATGCTGCCGGTGAGCAGCACGTCGCACTTGCCGCGGATGGCGTCGTTAAACAACGGCAGGTAGACCCGCTCGATCACGGCCGTCTCCCGCACCGTGGAGTTGCCCAGCGGCCCGGCGACCGTGCCCGTCACGTTCACCATCCAGCGCTCCGAAATCACGTCAGTGTTGTCCATCTTCTTGTAACGGTCGTGCGCCATCAAGCTGGCGGTGATGGTGTAGCTGCCGGTGGTGTTCCCCATGGTGATCTGGTTGTTGGGGCTGGTGCTGAAGGCAACGAAGCTGCTCGCTACGTCGCTGCTCGGAAAATTCGCCGAGCCGCCCAGCGTGACCGCGTTCCCCCCGTAGGTCGGCGGCTGCACGGTGAGCAAGTAATTGCTGCCGGTGCTGGCGATGCCGGTCGAGCTGTCCAGCCAGTTCGGCACGTAGTAGGTGCGGAACCAGTTCAGCGCCGCTTGCACGCCGGTGTTGGCGGCAAAGCTGGCCTGCATCTGGCTCTTGAACGACATGCTGGCGAAGCTGCCGGCCGAGGTGACAAACATCAGCGAAGCGGCCAGCATGGAGAGCAACAAAAGGCCGAGCAGCGTGAAGACCAGGGCCATGCCCCGCTCGCTTCCCTGCCCCGCCTTGCGCCGGAGTCGATTCCAGATGGCCTGCATGCCTTGCCTCCTCCCTGTCTCCCGTGGCCCGCCAGCGGCGGTTGTAGCGGCGACCCCGCTCTGCGGGGCCGCCATTTCAATCGCTTGCCGGCGCAGGTGGCGGTCTAAAGACCGCCGCTAGAAATTCTCTTCCCTACAGCCCCAAGGTCGTGATCACGATGCCCGGCGCCAGCGGCAGCACCGTCTGCAGGCCGTCGTTGGCCAGGTTGATGGCGTAAATCACGTTGCGCGGTGTGAAATATTGCTGGCGGAAAATGATGGTGCGGGTGCCGCCGGCGCCCCGCTCCACAGCCGCCGCCGTGCGCATGGTCATGGTCACGCCCACCTGGGTGACATAGGTGAAGGAGCTGCCCTCGGTGGTGCAGCTCACACACGCGGGCACCCCGCTGCAACTGTTGGCGAAAACCTTGTAGTTGAAAAGCGTGCTGTCCCAGAGGTTGTCCACGGCGATAATCTTAGGATTCTCGGTGCTGGCGAAGGCTGAAGTGTCGGAACGCTCGAGCTTGCCGGGCGTGTCGCCGCTGAACGGCGTATACAAATACTCCACGTAGCGCAGGCTGCCGTCGCCGCGCAGGTCGCCCAAAATCTTCAGCGTATTGCAGTTCGAGGTGGCGCCTCCGCTGGTGCTGAACAGAATTCCCTGCGGGTAAGGCATGGAACTGGCCCGCACCGGGACCCCGGTCAGGTGGCCTTTCTTGAAAACCCCGGTGACGCTGTTGGAGCTTCCCGAGGTGCAACCGGTGCCGGTTGCCGTCGACGTACAGGCGCTCACCGCCACCGACTCCTGGTTCGACATGCCGTTATCGACCAGCAGGACGCGCCCCACGTAAACGCCTACGGTGGAAGCCAGCGTGACGGTCTGGGCACTGTTACCGGCGGTTATGGCCTGCGTGGTGGTGGTGTTCACCCCCGGCGGAAAGCCGGCCTGGCCCACGTCCATGGCCAGCAGGTCCATGCCCGTCTTGCCGGTTTGGTTGACGGACGCGACTTTCGCCTCGCTGGTGTAACGCCGCTGCATGGTGCTGATGAAGCTCATCAGCGCGCCCATGATGATGGAGAGCACGGCGATCGCCATCATGAATTCGAGGATGGAAAAGCCGCGTTGCCGGGCGCCGGCAGCGGAGAATCGGGAGGTCGGTGCAGCCTGTATGCGCGTCATTGCATTGCCTTCCGTGAAGCCAACACCGTGGACGGAGCGGAATCGGAGACAGACGCGGGATCCCAGGCCCCGCTGACCAGCCGGCCTTCCACCCGCACGGTGATCGTCTTGATGGTGGCCGATGTGTCGGACACTTGCCAGCGGCGCACGAAGAACGGCTGGCCGGATGTGATCGGCACGCCGGTCGCATCCAGATAATCGTAGTAGCTGGTGGTGTTGCTGGTGAGGCTGCCGCCGGCCGTCAGATCCGGCGGACTGGTATCGAGCACCGGGCCGGCCCCGGTCGCCGCACAGTCGGGGAGCGCGGAGCAAGTAAACTTCAGCCCCAGCAACTGGTCCAGTTTTTGCGCCGCCAGCGTCGCCGACTGGGCCAGCGTGCTTCCCTGGTTCTTGCTCTGCTTGGCGGCCATGGTCACCAGCCCCGCCAGGGCGAAGACCACCACCGTGCAGATGGCGGTGGCGATCAGGGTCTCCAGCAGCGAAGTTCCGCTTTGCCGACGGTTGATGTCCTTTTGCATGCCCATCGCCTTTCGTTGCCTACTGCCGCTTCCACTGGCTGCCGGCCAACTGGAACACGCTGGTCTGCCCCATCATGGTCGAGCAGACGGCCATCGGCCTCTTGGTGTTCCCCTGAATGTAGAAGCAACGGGTATCGGTCGGCTGGCCGCTGGTGGTGTCGAAGAGCAGGCCGCGTGAGTTGAAGGTCATCTCCGTGGCCTGGCTGACGGCTGTGCCGTTGCCCGGCGGCGGCGCGGAAATCGAAACCGGAGTGGTGGTGGAGTAATTCACGCGCGGCGGCAGTAGTGTGGGCGCTGTGCCGGAGGCCACGCTCCAGGAATCGCACCCGGTGCCGCTGGTATTCTTGTTGCACATCTCGGTGGAATAACTCCGGGCCGTGGTATCGATGACCAGGCGGAAACGGGTGTCGCCCGCCATGGCCCGGGTCCGCGCCAGTTGCGCCAGCGAAGCGATCTGGCGCGCGGTGCCGGTCACGTTGTAGTTGTCGCGGGCGCTGAACATGGCCTTGCCCGTCAACCCCACCAGCACCAGCGTCACCGCCACGATGATGATGGCTTCCAGCAGGCTGAACCCGCCCTGCCAGCATCCTTGGCCCGCCTCGGTTCGGCGTGGTTTGCGCATCCGGATTCCCCTCAACCACAAAGCGGGGACTACACTCCTCGTTGGGATGCAAGTTTACACGCCCCGCTTTGGGGTTGTAAAGACGCAACTCATGCGAACACAGTACCGAATCAGCACCGCGCGCCGGCAACAGTTCCAGAAACGAAGAAGAGGACGCCTCCCGTCTATGGCGATCATCCTCCGGTTTGCTTGCGCGTGCTGGCTGGTTACGCTCCCTACTGCGCCTCCCAGGTCCCGCTGTAAAGCCGGTACACGGTCGTCTTGCCGGCCATGGTGGCGCAAACGGCCATCGGCCGGTCGCCCGCGGCTTGCACATAAAAGCAACGCCCGTCGGCCAGTTGATGGCTGCTCTCATCGTAGAGCAGGCCCATGGAATTGAAGGTCATTTCGCTGGCCAGGGTGACCGAGCCTTGCTCCGGCGGCGTGACGCCGATGCCCGCGGCCGTAAAAGAGACCCCGGTCGGCAATTGCGTCTGCCCGGTGTAGGGATCAGCAGTCCAGGCCGTGCAGTCGGCGCCGCTGGAGCTCGAGCAATATTCGACCAGGTACCGCCGGTTCGTTGCATCAATGCGCAGCCGGTACCGGGTGGCGCGTCCGGCGGCATGGATCTTCGCCATCTGCGCCAGCGCCGCCAGTTGCCGGCAGGAACGGGTCACCTGATACACGTTCACCGCGCTCTGCATCGAATGGCTAGTCAGGGCCGCCATGACCATGCTGATCGCCACGACGATGACCACTTCCAGCAAGCTGATGCCCCGTTGGCTCGCTAACGGAGTTTCTCTGTTGATTGCCATGCAAGCACCCGCTGTGCACATTACGTCACTTTAGCACAGAGCAGTCCCCATACCAGTCGACCCGTCCGCGCAACCTCCTAATTCTCAAGATGTTGCAGCCATGAACCGGGGCTGCCGCCGAGCGGCGCCCACGGGCGTTGTGTCTTTTCTTCTCATTATGGTAGAGGGGAGGGAGCGTGCCGGACTGAAACCAGCCCCTGTGAGCTTGAGCCACCTGCTGCACGGCTCACTTGCTTGACAATGTAGCTTCATGAAGCTACATTGGCCTCATGAAAACGGTGGGCCTTCGGGAACTCAAAAACCGTTTGAGCGAGTACGTTCGGCAGGTGCGCTCGGGCGAGTCTATTCTCGTAACCGACCGAGGCGAAGTGGTGGCGGAACTGAACCCCCCGGGGCAGTCAGCCGCGCGCTCCGGTCTGCCACCCGCATTGCTCGAACTCGCCAGGAAAGGCCTCGTTACGCTGGGCGGGCCAAACGATCCATCCCTACCCTTATCGAGTGTGACCGAGTGCTGATCCGTGCGGTCGCGCTGGGCAAGATGGCCGAGAACGGCGCGGCGACCCTCCGGGTGAGCCTCAACGGCCTGGCGAGCCATTGGCAGATGTTGCGGATCAGCCCTAAGATCGTGGAGCGCGCCAGACAACCATTTCCCGCTGAGCCGCTTCGCACGCCCGATGCCATTCATCTTGCGTCGGCGCTGGTTGCGCGTTCGGCCATTGCGGGGCTGCAACTGCTTAGTTTGGACGATCGCATTCGAGCGGCTGCACGCCGTCTCGGTTTCCAGCTTCAACCCGCCTGAGTTCGACTGGCAGGGCAACAGAGCGCGCCTGTCGTCGCAAGCCAAGACCTCTGCTTCGTCCCGACTTTCGCCACCGCAGAGTCGTCGCGGCCCGCGAGGAAATCCTGGCTAGCGTGCGGCGCCGATTGTGGTCTGTTGCTTGCCCCGCAACTCGCCGCTTGCCCTTCTTTGTAATTGTGTCCGGAAGGATTGGCGGGGGGTCGCGTCTACCACCTTGAGAGCAATCCGCTTCCCAACGGCCTTGGCTGCCTTGCTCAAGGTGCTAATGGTCACCCCGATGTTATCCGGATGCAGGAGGCGATCCACCTGCGACCGGCTGGTATGCAGCCGTTTCGCCATCGCATATTTCGTGATGTGCTTTTCCTTCATGGCCTGTTCCAGTTGCCACGCTATGACCCGCTTGATGGCGAGCGCCTCGGTTTCCTCCAGAATTCCTTCTTCCTCGAGAAAGCTGTCGAATGTGGAACCGCTGTGATCGAAATTGTTTGTCCTGCTCATCTCAGCCCCCGTTCATGTTTGCGCCTTGTGGCACGAGCAAGCTCCAGATCTTCAATTGGCGTTTTCCGGGTCTTCTTGATGAATCCGTGTAGCAGGACCATGCGGCTCCGTTTATCCACGTAAAACAGCACGCGTGCGGCCCGGTTGCCCGGAAGATCCGTCCGGACCTCATAAAGCCCCTTGCCCAACGGCCTGCAGACCGGCATGCCGATGGGCCAGCCGAACTCGACCGTCTTGATATCGGCGCCGATTAATCTCCGCTCCACGGCCGGCAGACTTTTCAGCCACTCGCGCACCGGCTCTCCGCCTGCCTCCGTCCTGAAGAAAACAGCGGGCAGCCGCTTTTGCGGCGCGCCTCCGCTCGGCGTTGGCGGAAGTGTCTCTGTCATCAGCGTACCATGAAAGGTAGTTATACTTGACTCGGCCTGCAAGCGACGAATCGCAGAATGAGGGCCGTGCCGTCTCGCCGGATTAGTCCGATTCCAGACCGGCGCGGCTCAACAAACGCCGCAGGGCCGCTTCCCCGCCCGCTCCACGTTGAGTTCCGGCAATGTTTCCCTCCCGGTCGATCAACACATAAACTGGAAAGCTGGTTGCCCCGAAAACCGCGGCCAGATTGGTGTCCTCGGTCAGCACGATCCGGCAGGAGCGCGGGTTCTGCTCGAGATACGTGGTGACCGTTTTCCTTGATTCGCCGACATTCACGGCCAGAGCGATCAGACCCTTGCCCGCGAACTCACGATCGATGGCGTCCACCGCGGACTGGTCTCTACGGCAGTACGGGCACCATGTGGTCCAGAACTGCAGCAGAACGACTTTGCCTTTCACCGAGTCGTTGGTGAACTTCTCGCCGGTAAGGGTTTTCGCCGAGAAGCGCGGCGCCGGCTCCCGGGCCTCAGACCCGCCAAACGCACACAGAGCCGCCAGCGCCAGTACACCGAACAATGTTTGCCGGCAAATTCGCATTGGCACGCGCGGAATATACCACAAGCGGCGAGTGAATCAAGTCACCAGGCGATGCCCATCGCTGCCAGGGCTTGCCACACGCTATTGTTCGTGACCCACACTCCGGCTTCGCAAAGAAAAACGCAGAGAGCGCCGGGGAAAACCTCTGCGATCTCTGCGTCTCCGCGGTTAAGCCCGGTCCCAGCTCAAATGTCATAGTACAGGGCGAACTCGTAGGGATGGGGGCGCAGGCGCACGGCCTGGGCTTCGTTGCGCATCTTGTAGTCCACCCAGGTCTGGATCAGCTCCTCGGTGAAGACGTCGCCCTTCAGCAGGAACTGGTGGTCGTTCTCCAGGGCCTTGAGCGATTCCTCCAGCGAAGCCGCCAGCGACGGCACCTCGCGCAGCTCCTCCGGTGACAGGTCGTAAATGTCCTTGTCCAGCGGCTCGCCCGGATTGATCTTGTTCTCGATGCCGTCCAGCCCGGCCATCACCATGGCCACAAAGGCCAGATAGGGGTTACAGGAGGGGTCCGGCGGGCGGAACTCGACGCGC
>Ga0315282_10007667_pt1 | contig 17657 bp, 23 predicted proteins | sample YL17G07_20_MG_FD_203693 | JGI IMG/M metagenome (GOLD analysis project Ga0315282, IMG submission 203693) | Sediment microbial communities from Yellowstone Lake, YNP, Wyoming, USA - YL17G07_20 | ecosystem: Environmental > Aquatic > Freshwater > Lake > Sediment | place: USA: Wyoming | collected... | reverse complement strand
GGTTCAAGCTCACCGTTTGATATCTGATCAACAGGCCTAAGGGGTAGTCACTTGCTCAGGAATTCCTTGACCCAGCTGAAGAATCGCTCCGCATCCCTCACAGCTTCCTTTGCGTCACCCTCGCCCATCAGCCTCTCTTCGTATTCAGCCACGTTCTTTATCCCAAGCAGTCTACTCAGCTGTTTGCTTTTAGCCGTCAAAACATCCTTGGTAAACCAACTGTTTGAAAAAGGCTAATCGCATCTTCATGCCTTTCCCCAGCGTGTCTGACACCCAACATGAAAACCGTCACGGCATCGCAAGCACTTATTCCACAATGAACAGCATTCACTACCGCGGCGTTCCAACGACGAGTTCTCAAGCATTCCAGCGCCGTGTTAAAACATTCTTCAGATTTTCTCAGGTAATTTTTGAAGAGAGACTTGTCAACGTGCCGAACTCTCACCGACATGACCCTCACTCCAAAGGTCTACCGCAAATCAACACGTGATTCTGCACAGCCTGCTTAATCGGCGATTGTTCCCGCCTCTTCTGAAGATCTTCTTCATTAACATAGTATGCGGAAATAGAATTTCCAAACTTTTCAGAAACTTCTTTTTGAAGTTCTGCAACGATTCCTTCAACGTTCTCTTTTTTTGGAGTTACTATCAAAAGGTCAATATCACTTAATGGCGCTTCCTTTCCTTGCACTATACTTCCAAATAACGCGGCAGAAATGATGCTTGGGACGCCAAGTCCCTTATTTAACATCTTTTTAAGCTCAAGCAGCGTGTTTTCTTCCATCTCAAATAGCTTTTCAACGATAGAATAGCCGTAACTTTTTGTGTTCAGCTTGAAAGCATAAGACCTACCAATGGTTCTGATTGTAAGAACATTCATTTTTTCAAAATCCCTCAGCACTTTTCTGACACCAGTATGAGATATTTCCAAGAACTGCGCGAGTTCTCTTATGGTAAACTCTTTTTCCTTAAATTTCCACAGGGTTCTAAGCACGGTCACCTTTACCTTTGATCCGAGAAGCATTTCCAAGTAACTATGGAACAGCATTCTTTTCACATCCTAAACAAAAACTGAATGCCCTCTCAGACTTTAGGCTTGATGCCCCTCCTTCTAAGAAACTTGGCAATTCCCACATGACTTCTCCTTGTTTTTGCAGCGATTTGACGAAGGCTACTCCCTTTTCTGACTCCCTCCTCAATGGTCTGTTTTTCTTCGATGGAGAAAGCGTGCCTGGGCGAATAGGGTGCTTCTACCAATCTAAGCTTTCTGGGCATAATATATGGCTTGGCATACTTCAGTAGGAGGTTCCGTACGTCGAAGGGCCTCTGGATGTAAAGATTATAGGCGTTTTCTGAATGCTCCTGAAACTTCGTTTCTATTCCCACCTCGGATAATCGTTGTTTGATTTGCTGCAACCAATCCAACTCAGCTGAGGTTATGTGAAATGCCAAGGTCTTATTGCCCCTACTACTGACATGCCCATCGCAAGACAAAATCCCTGCTAGCCAGATCATAACTTCTCTCATCTTATCGTCGTCCATACTCAATGCGCCTGGAAACTTTAGTAATAAACCACTTTATTGTTTCCATATGGAAACAAAAGTTTAAAAAACTTTCGGGCCAAGAAGTTCAAGATAAAGAAAACTGTTGCGGGAGATAAGACGACTTATTGCTTTTTCAAATGTAAAGGTCTTGTTCACACAACACAGAATGCATGAGGTTCCAAGTTCAGCTCTTTCTATGAAGTCAAGAACAACAAAAAGATAGAAGATGAAAGCTAGAGGAAGAGCCAGAATGACAAAAGTAAGAGTTTTTTATATGGGGTTCAGAGTATCAGTTCAACTTTTTCCTTACTTACAAACTCGACGACAAACACCCCAACATCTTCACACTGTTGTCGCAGTCTGCTAATCAGAGTTCTTGCATCTTTATCATGCATGACCACTTGGCTGTTATTCACAGCAACATATTCTCCCGAAAACTGCTCTCTAAGTTTCTCATAGTTGTCCTGAAACCATTTCATGTTCTTTTCGAACACTCTAAATTCTTTCTTCTGTCGGCTCATTAAAATGGACATTTACCTCCCCCTCTCCTTAACCACGCTTCGTATCATCTCCTCAATCTTTAAATTTTTCTCCTCCTCGCTCAATCCAAAGTATTATTGCTTCGTTTATAGCTTCTTTGAGATTGCCTTTCTTCATACCCTTTCTTCGGAACACTGCTTCGCGCAACCGCTTTTCCAAGTCCTCAGGCAATATTATATCTATTCGCCCCATTTTTTACCTCAAATCTCATAATACACTTATCACCTTACATGGTTTTCCACAAAAACAGGCTGGGTGAATTGAGCAGCTTAGGCAGGAGCAAATAGCAGCCAAGGAAGACGAAGGCTCCACAGAACCCAAAAAGGGTTTTGTCAAGTTTTCGGTTGACGAGAGTTCTTGCCAGAAATCGGTTGATACTACGACCATAAGAGAGCATGAAGGGCTGAACAGTAAGACTCCAGCAGAAGCTTGCGGAATAAGAATTGAAGGAAAAAACAAATGGCTTACACTGATTCAAAACGCATGTGATAATAAACTACCCTAGTTTGTTGTAGACGTGATATGCAGTTATGCAGAAAACTTTATATGCAGCTTAATCTGACTCTAACTCGGTGAATCAAGTATGGGTAGACTAAATATGGAGATTGAGGATGACATAGAAAACAAATTCAGGACTGAGGTCTTCAAAAGGAAAGGCATGAAAAAAGGAAACTTAACCAAATCTATGGAAGAAGCTATACTCATGTGGATAAGTGCGCCAGAAAAAACAGAAAAAAATGAACGAAAGATTCATAAAGAACAAGAATATTAAAAACAAATTACGAGGGAGAAAGATTATGCCAAAGAAAGATGAATTTGAGTGCTTACTCTCAATGCCCGATCTGGGAAAGTATGTGGGTAAATGGATAGCAATCGTAGATGATAAAATAGTATCAACAGGCACTGCGGGAAAAGAAGTTTTGAAGGAAGCAAGGTCAAAATATCCAGATAGAACTCCCTTAATTATGAAAGTGCCATCACAGACTGTAATGTTGTTGTAGACAGATGATTGCTATTGCCGCCAAGAAGAAAGTTGAGTGGTTCTCCTGTAACATGTAGGTATCTTTTCTATAAACTGCGCAATGGTCGTATGATACTTTTACCATTAATGCATGTTGAACTAATGTCTGAAATCGAAACTTTTACTACCATTGGTCTATTAGATTCTGGAGGCACTTCTACTTTTATCCCTTATGAACTGGCAGATATACTTGGTTTAGTGCCTGAAAACCCCCCAAGCAGTTCAGTTGTCACTGCTGGTGGAAACGCCCCCTTTTTTCCTACAGTTCTGAAAAAACTAACCGTTTTAGTTGGTGGGAAAACTCTCTCCGAATTTTCTAATATTAGGGTGCTTGTTCCAGCTCAACGAGATAAAGATTTACCTTACGTAATCCTTGGCAGAGACTCAATTTTTAAGAGATTTCACATAACATTTAAAGAAAATATCAGAAAATTTGTGCTAGAGCATCATAAATTAGCAAAAGCCTAATCAACCGAAGAGGTAACAATAGCAAGAGAAGATACGTTTATTAGGAAGGCTGGAAATTAAGTGCGGTTCAGTGGTACAAGTTGAGGGATTACGTTCATACAAGGCGACTGCGTTCATCAACAGTAAAGGCAATATGCACCTAGTTGCGAAAACTTATTCTGTATTATGCATGTTCCCTCAGAAAAAAACGACAATTTTCCCAAAAAGCTTCAAGTTTCGTATTGAAACAAGACTTGATGTTCCTTTAATGGAAATAGGTGATAAAGAATGGAGAAAGTGAAGTTTGCCATACCAGCGGGTTCCTTAGCCAAAGCAACCTTCGAGATACTGCAGCGTTCAGGATACAAGGTCTCAGGACAAGAACGCACCTATCGCCCGACAATAAACGACCCAAAAATCGAACTGAAAATCCTCAGACCCCAAGAGATACCAGTCTTCGTCAGCGAAGGCCTACAAGACGTGGGCATCACAGGCCAAGACTGGATTAGAGAAACAGGCGCTGACGTGGAAGTTCTCCAGAACTTGGAATACGGAAAAATACGCTTAGTCGTGGCTATGCCGAAGAGCTTGGGCGAAGCAGACTCCGCGTCCAGCTTCATGGAGGCGTTGTGGAGCAAAGGAAAAAACGTACGCGTTTCCACAGAATACCTGAACATCGCAGCAGAATGCGTGAAAAATAATCCTGCCTACCAGAAGCGATTCGGCAGTTCGGAGCCATTGCTGGTGACGCCGTGGTGGAGGAAAGGTGAAAACGCGCGCGCAACAATATTCCTGTCTTTCGGAGCCACAGAAGCCAAACCGCCCGAAAACGCTGACTTAATCATCGATGTCACCGACACAGGCTCAACCATGGAACAGAACAACCTGAAAATAATCGAAACACTAATGGAGTCCTCAGCAGTGCTTATCGCAAACAAAAAAGCTTTGGCTGAACAGGAAAAGAAAGAGAAAATCTACGACATAATGACTTTGCTTAAGGGCGTGGTGGATGGCGCAAAAAGAGTGCACATATTCGTTAACGTGAAAAAAGAGAACTTGCAGAAGCTGCTTAGAGAATTGCCGGCGCTGAAGAACCCGACGGTTTCGCCGTTGGCAAACGGAGACTGGTACGACGTTAACACTGTCGTAGAGAAAGACTGCTTCATTGAACTCTTGCCAAAAATTCGGAAACTCGCCCAAGGAATAGTTGTTCACGAACCAAGGCAGGTGCTCGCCCTTGAAGATGTGCAACGGAGAGCGGAAGACAAATGCGCAACCAACTCCAAGTAAAAGTCTGGAAAGCCTCGGCGCTGCCTGCAAACTGGTTCAAGAGAACTCAGAAGTTAGATGAATCAATAGAAAATGACGTTAAAGCCATAGTAGACAAAGTCGCAAAAAACGGAGACACCGCACTAATCGAGTTTACAGAAAAATTCGATAAAGCCAAGTTGAAAGCCGAGAATCTTCGAGTAACCTCTAAAGAGATTGAAGAAGCCTACAAGGCGACTAATAAAGAGCAAATCTCCGCCCTCAAACTCATCAAGAGCAAAGTGAGTTCCCTTGAAAATCGCGTCTTGGAACGAATTGGAATCGCAACTTCTAAAGATGGCATCGCCGTTCAAACCGTGCTACGCCCAATCGAAAGCGTCGGTTGCTACGTTCCAGGAGGGCAAGCTGCTTACCCGAGCACTGTTATCATGACGGCGGCTCCAGCCAAAGTGGCAGGAGTCTCCAGAATTGTCGTGTGCTCGCCGCCAACTCCGCAGGGCACTGTTAACCCGCTGGTCCTCGTTGCCGCAGACATCTGCGAAGTTAACGAAATCTACAAGGTGGGAGGAGCCCAAGCTATAGCGGCTTTGGCGTATGGGACAGAAACTATCAAACCCGTTAAGAAAATAGTTGGTCCTGGAAACAAGTACGTGACCATGGCGAAAATTCTTGTTTCGAAGGATGTTGCCATTGACATGCCTGCTGGACCAAGCGAAATTCTTGTGCTGGCAGATGAAACGGCTAATCCGCAGCTTGTCGCTTTGGATATGATTTCGCAGGCGGAGCACGGCGCAGACAGCGTCGCTGGACTCATCACCACGTCAGAGAAGATTGCGGAGAAGACTCTCTTTTGGTTGGGGAAGACGGGTGCTTCGGCAGAGCGCGGCATCATAGTCAGAAAGGCGTTAGCAGAGCAGGGGTTCATAATTACCTGCGATAGTGTGGAAGAAATGGTTGATTTAGCGAATGTTTTTGCGCCAGAGCATGTTGAAATAATGACACGAAACCCCATGGAAATCGCCGACCGAATCACTTCGGCAGGCGTCATTCTGATAGGCCCGTACAGTCCTGTTTCTCTCAGCGATTATGGCACTGGGACAAATCACGTTTTGCCCACAAGCGGCTTTGGACACGCCTTTTCAGGCTTGTCTGTTCTTGACTTTGCGAGGAGAGTCAACGTGGTTGAAAGTTCAAGAGAAGGTCTGATGCGGTTGAAGCGCCACGTGAAGGTTCTGACAGAAGCCGAAAACTTGCCAAATCACTATAAAGCCATTGAAGCGAGGTTTGAGAATGAAAACTGAAGGCAAAAAGTGGCTAGAAAAGAAGCTGGAGGAGCTGCAGGCTCTGGAAAGCTATAGCCTTGAAAGAACCAACGAGAGCATAGCAAGGCAATTGGGAATTGCGGCGGCTGAAATCGTAAAGCTCAATTACAATGAAAACTTCTTCATGCCCAGAGAAAAACTCGTGGCGTTCATGCGTGAAGTTGCGGAAGAATGTGACTCCAGAATTTATCCTCAGGAAGAGGAAAACAAACTGAAAGAGAAAATATGCAGTTACCTCAAGATACCGAAATGCAATGTGGTTGTTGGAAACGGAAGCGACGAATTAATAGACCGAATCGCACGGCTCTTCCTGGAAAAAGGCGATGTGACTGTTTCGGTTACACCGACGTTTCCTGTCTTCAGGTTATGCATAAAACGCCAAGGCGCAGAATACGTTGAAGTGCCGCTTCTCAAAGACTTTGAACTTGACGTTAACCAACTCCTGGAAGCTTTTACGTCTAAAGCTAGATTGCTTTACTTGTGCTCGCCCAACAACCCGACAAGCAACCAGTTCGAGAAGGATGACATTGCAGCTTTGATTGAAGAATTTTCAGGAATAGTTATTGTTGATGAGGCTTACGCTGAATACGCCGATTACTCCATGACTTCGCTTGTAGACAAGTACGAAAACCTGATTGTTTTGAGGACGTTTTCTAAAGCCTTCGGGTTAGCGGGACTCAGACTCGGATACGCCGTAACTAACGCGGTTCTTGCAAAAGCACTCACGGAGAAGGCGCCGTTGCCCTTTCCTGTGAGCGTGTTTACGTTGAGCATAGGTCGGAAGCTTCTAGAAAACCTTGCAACAGTGAAAAAAGCCGTTGAAGAGTTGAAGGCTGAACGCACAGCGCTGATAGCAAAGCTCAACGGGATAAGCGGCGTCGAAGCTTTCGATTCGAAGACAAACTTCGTGCTCTTCAACACGAATAAGCCTTATGACGACGTTTACCAAAACCTCCTAAACCAGGGCATACTCATCAAAAAGTTTGGCAAAATCCTCCACTTGAAAAATTGCCTCAGAGCCACGGTTGGGTTGCCCCAAATGAACGCTAAGCTATTAGGCGCGTTAGGGAGGATACTTAGGTGATGAAAATGAGAGTGGATGAAGTTTACAGGAAAACCCGTGAAACAGAAGTTCATGTGAAAGTGAACTTGGATGCCGAAGGAAAAGCTGAAGTTGACACCGGCGTACCTTTCCTCAATCACTTGATGACTTCGCTGGCTACGCACAGCCTGATTGATATTACCGCCAAAGTAAAAGGCGACCTAAAGCACCACGCCGTCGAAGACTTTGCCATATGCCTAGGCGAAGCCCTTAGCAAAGCCTTAGGCAGTAGGGAAGGAATAAACAGGTTCGGCTACGCCGCAGTGCCAATGGACTGTTCTCTGGCGTTTTCAGCAGTGGATTTGGTTAAGCGTCCCTACTCCAGAATAGACCTAAAACTGAGAGGGAAGAAAGTCGAAGACATGCCTTCAGAAGACATCTACCACTTTCTTGAAACGTTAGCCACCGCTTTATCGGCGAACATTCACGTGTGGATTGAATACGGCAATAATGACCACCACAAGGCAGAGGCAGCGGTCAAAGCCCTCGCGCTTTCACTGAAACAAGCCGTGGCTGTGGATCCGCGAAGAAAAGGAATACCCAGTTCTAAAGGAGTAATCTAATGCCTGAAGCAGCGATAATCGATTACGGAGTCGGAAACCTCCTCAGCCTGAAATGCGCTCTGGAGAAAGTCGGGTTGAACACAACAGTCGGCTTGTCAACGCGGCAAATAAAAAAAGCAGACGCCATCGCTCTGCCAGGCGTTGGAAACTTTTCTGCAGCCGCCGCCAAACTTGACGCTGTAAAAGAAGAACTCGTAGATGTAGCCAAAAGTGGCATTCCAATCCTCGGAATATGCTTGGGCATGCAGCTTTTCTTCCCAGAAAGCGAAGAGGGCGTAGGAAAGGGTTTGGCGCTTTTCGAAGGCAAAAACGTCAGGCTGCCCAACTCTGTGAAAGTGCCGCACATGGGATGGAACACGCTTCGAATAGTTAAACAGAACGAAATCTTAGACGGCGTTGATGACGAGGCTTATGTTTACTTTGTGCACTCGCTGTATCCCGTGCCCGTTGATAAAGAGATTGTTTGCGCAGAAACAGACTACGGGACAACCTTCACTTCGGTCGTAGCGAGAAAAAACGTGTACGGAACACAGTTTCACCCAGAAAAATCAGGAGACACCGGATTAAGAATCCTGAGAAACTTTGCCAAAATAGTAATGAGGTGACGTGTGAAGTGCAGGTGATTCCAGCCATCGACTTGATGAATGGCAAAATAGTTAGACTATCACGAGGCAACCCGAAAACGGCTAAAGTGTACGACCAGTTTGGCAACCCTGAAGAAACCGCGAGAAAATGGAAGAAAGAAGGCGCAAAAAAGCTCCACATCATCGATTTAGACGCTGCCTTCGGCACGGGAGACAACCTCTCAATCATCGCAAAGATTGCAAAGAGCATAGACTTGCCCATTCAGGTGGGCGGTGGAATCCGAACAATCGAGGCTGTTGAAAAACTGCTTACAATGGGAATAAGCCAAGTTATTCTTGGCGCCTTGGCATTCAGCGACCCAGAGGCGATAACACAAATTCAGAAAGAATTCGGTGCCGAGCACTTAATCGTTGCTTTGGATAACAAGGACGGCAAAATAATGGTTGAAGGATGGAAAACTCCAACAACCTTCGGCATAAGAGAAGCCTTAAAAAAGTTTGCCAAACTCAAGGTTAAGACGTTTCTCATAACTTCGATAACGAAGGACGGAACTCTTTCAGGCCCGGACCTTGACACGCTCAGTGAAGCATGCCAATACCCTAACGTGGACATTATTGCTGCTGGCGGAATAAGCAATTTAAACGATTTGACAGCGCTTAAACGAATCGGTGTTGAAGGCGCGGTCATCGGCAAAGCCCTTTACGAAGGCAGATTCACGCTGAAAGAAGCCTTAAAAACGGCAGAAGGAGACTAAAACCATGCCTTTAGCGAAACGAATAATCCCATGTTTGGACGTCGACCACGGAAAAGTCGTCAAGGGAATAAACTTCATAAACCTGAAAAAAGCCGGAGACCCCGTCGAGTTAGCAAGGCGCTATTCAGATGAAGGCGCGGACGAGCTGGTTTTCCTCGACATAACCGCCTCCTCAGAGGAAAGAGAGATTCTACGAGGCGTTGTGGAAGGCGTAGCAAGAGCGATAAGCATCCCGTTCACCGTGGGCGGAGGAATCCGCAACGTTTCAGACGCTAGGCTTGTGCTCTGTAGCGGCGCAGACAAAGTCTCCGTGAACACCGCCGCGGTTGAAAACCCACAGGTGATAACCAAGCTCGCCGACATCTTCGGACAACAATGCGTCGTTGTAGCCATAGACGCAAAAAGAAGATACGAGCAGAGAGCAGACAAGATAACAGTGAAAACTCGCGAAGGCCAAGTCTGGTATGAGGTTTACACTTACGGAGGAAGAAAACCCACCGGATCAGACGCGATCAAATGGGTGCTGCAGGCTGCGGAGCTTGGCGCTGGCGAATTCCTGGTGACATCAATGGACAGAGACGGCACAGAAGACGGCTACGACTTGGAATTAACACGCACCGTTTCTGAAAGGGTAAACGTTCCAGTCATCGCAAGCGGCGGAGCTGGAAAGCCAGAACATTTCCTAGAAGCTTTCACGGATGGGAAAGCCGACGCGGCATTGGCGGCGTCCGTTTTCCACTACAACAAATACCCCGTTCCAGTTGTAAAGGAGTACTTGCGGAAGGAGAGGGTGATCGTTAGACCTTGACAGGACAAGAGCTTATTCAAAAACTGGATTTCAAAAAATGCAATGGCCTCATCCCCGTGGTTGTTCAGGACTTCGAGTCTAAGAAGTTGCTGATGTTGGCTTTCACGAACGAGGAAGCTCTTGAAAAGACGCTGAGCACGGGTTACGCTCATTACTGGAGCCGCAGCCGGAACAAGCTGTGGAAGAAAGGCGAAACGTCAGGGCACACGCAGAAGATCAAAAGCATTCTGGTAGACTGCGATTACGACGCGTTGCTGTTCTTGGTGGAACAGAAAGGAAACGTTTGCCACACTGGAAAAGACACCTGCTTCCACAACAAGTTAGAGTGATAGCCAATAGTTTTAAAGAAATAAGCCCACACATTTGTTACTGGACTCAATGCGAGAAACGCTTATCATATTAGCAGGTGGGAATTGAATGTCACTACATGAAGCCATGCTCTACGAAAAGCAAGCAGATAAGAAAGTGAAGTGCTACTTGTGCGCGCGCCGATGTCTCATAAGTGACGGCGCAACTGGGTTTTGTTTGGTTAGAAAAAACGAAGGAGGCACGCTTTACTCTCTTGTTTACGCGAAAGCCGTGTCTGCATGTGTTGACCCGATAAGCAAGAAGCCGCTCTCGCATTTTAACCCCGGCGCACTGGTCATGTCTATTGCGGCGGCTGGCTGCAATTTCCGCTGCCAATTCTGCGACAATTGGATGATAAGCCAAGACAAAGAAGTGGCTGGCAGACTTTTTCCCCCAGCAGAAGTCGTGAAAGCGGCAAAAGATAGTAACTGCCAAGGAATAAGCTACACGTACACTGAACCAACGATATTCATGGAGTACGCGTACGACACAGCAAAAATGGCTCATCAAGTGGGTTTCTTCAACACTTTTGTAACGAACGGGTACATGACGCCCGAAGCCGTGAGGACAATCGCGCCCTACTTAGACGCGGCGACTGTCGACTTCAAAGGCGGAGGAGACCCAGACTTCTACAAAACCGTTTCAGCCGTTCCAAACGTCGAACCAATCTACGAGGCGCTGAAGGAGCTAAGGAGAAATGGCGTCCACATAGAAATCACGAACCTAGTTATTCCCAAAATCGGAGATTCAATCAACAAGATAAAAGAACTGGCAACATGGATTAAGGATACTCTGGACGGTGATACTCCCTTCCACCTGTTACGCTTTCATCCCGACTATAAAATGACGACTATACCAGCCACATCCATTGAAACTTTGGAAAAAGCATACATGGCCGCAAAAAACGTGGGATTAAGCTACACGTACATCGGAAACGTCCCGGGACACCCAGCCGAAAATACCTATTGCCCAAACTGCAACGAACTTGTGATCAAGCGATACAGCTTCGAGATTACCAAGTGGAACCTAACAAAGGACATGCGTTGCCCAGTGTGCGGGCACGAAATCCCAATCAAAGGGAAACTGCACCCAAGCGGATATTCCCTCCCATACGCCCTGTTTTAATATACCGTTCAACATTGATCATAAATAGAGAAGAATGTGGAAACTTTTAAGGTCAGACGCTGTCGCCGTTCTTGATGACGAACTGGCGAAAAAGAGTTTAGCCAGATACTTCGTCGTCATACAAAACAGAAAATTGGCGAAGTTCAGCATAACCAAAAAGCTTCCAGCCGAATTCGATAAAAATTATTCGCTAGAGCAACTTTGGAAAGAGCACGCGAAGCGCACTGAAGAATTCTGCAAGATTGAACATGAAATTGACACAGACCAAAAATATTTCCAAAACATGCTCACTCCAGAAAAATCCTATCTTGACCTGAAAATCGAAATCGCAAGCAGAATCCTGCAGAGCTGCCATTTCTGCAATCGCAGGTGCGGCGTTAACAGAATGACAGGCGGGCTGGGCTACTGCAAATGCAGCAACACAATAGTTGTATCAAGCATTTTTGAGCACGTAGGTGAAGAACCAGAGCTTGTGCCTTCTGGAACCATTTTCACCATGGGCTGCACCATGCGCTGTCGGCACTGCCAAAACTGGACCATTTCGCAGTGGATGGAAAACGGAACCGAGTACAAGCCAGAAGAACTAGCCAAAGAAGTTGAACATTTACGCTTTAACGGATGCAGAAACGCGAATCTCGTAGGCGGTGAACCCACGCCGTGGCTTAGGCAGTGGCTAGAAACGTTCAAGCACGTAAAAGTGAACATCCCCGTTGTCTGGAACTCGAACACCTACTACAGCCCAGAAACAGCCCAGCTCCTAGCGGGATTCGCTGACGTTTATCTCTTGGACTTCAAGTATGGACCAGGCGATTGCGCTGAAAGAATTTCCGACGCACCCAATTATTGGGAAGTGTGCACGCGCAATCATCTGGAAGCCAAAAAACACGGCGAACTGATAATACGCGTACTAGTTCTGCCAAACCATCTGGAATGCTGCACCAAGCCGACTTTGAACTGGATAGCGGACAATTTAGGCACCGAAACAAGAGTCAACGTCATGTTCCAGTACAGACCCGAATGGCGCGCACACGAAATCCCAGAGTTAAGCAGACGGCTCACCAGAGATGAGACGGAAAAAGCTATCCAACTAGCTGAAAAAGCAGGATTAAAAAATTTTATAACCTAACTCAACACGGTACTCGCAGAATTTTCACCAAGAAAAGCAAGCAAGAGTTCAATCTATATAATAAGAGAGGGAGCAGACGCCCATTCAATAGGGGTTCGTAAGTTCAAATCCTTCCCTCGCACCAATAAGCAAACCATTTCCACAAGAATCTTGATTATGGCACTGTCTAAACTTCAAATGGTGAAGAAATGGGACTCAAGAGCAAATTAATCGAATTTGTGGTAAAACATGACTTGATGCCTGCAAGAATTGCGCCTCCCCTGCGCCATGAAATAAACACGCGCGGTGTATACTGGAACGGTTGGTTGATGTTGGAAATTGATATATTCTAGGAAATCTTACTAGGATATCGTGGATATCCCATGGTTGAGGCTTTGCTTATTGAAAAGAAGACCTTTGATGAGATGGTTAGGTTCGTCATGAAGGCGATCAGGGATGGAGTTCCTGAAGACGAGGTTTGGGCCACTCTTGAGGTTATGTCTAGCAAGGAGCTTCAAGAAGACATTGAAAAAAGCTTGAAGGAGATCGATGAAGGAAAAGTCATGAGGTTCCGAAACACCAAAGAGGCGCTAGAGTGGCTTAAGTCCTAATCTGATTTTCACGACAATCCACTACAAGGTTGGGATTTAAACTGTCCTCATTTTGGACCGCCAAGTTTACGAGAACCTTCAAGAGAAGTTACAAAAGACTGAGCGAAGAAGTGAAACAAAGAGTTGCAATGGTAATAGAAAAACTACTTTCCAGCAAGGATCCTATAAAGGAGGGGCACATGCTTCACGGTTCTTGGGAAGGATGCTACTCCTACGAGATGGGGTTGAGGTATCGGCTAATATATAAGATAGAGTTTGAAAGGAAAGAAATCGAGTTCTTGGCAGTGGGCACCCATAAAATCTATTGAGAAGAGTGTTTAGATCCCACTTTTGTTATCACACAAGAGGCAGAACTCCGAGAATTTAAACCGATGTTTAAACCTAACTCCCTGCACCAAAATAACGCTCAAACAGACCTTTTTGCTTCTCTCTTATCTTTTGAGTGAAGCCCAGCAGTTTCACAAAAGAACTAAAAGTTTAATCTAGTTATAAGGGAGGAAGTAAGCGCTTCAGAGCACAAAAGCCCAAGAGAAAGTTAAGTCTTTTATAAGATAAACAAAAATGTGCTTCTGTTAAAGTGTTGTATTAATGGTTAAGTATTACGCGTTGGCTGTAACCACAAAATATTGGAAGCCTGGAGAGGATTACCTAAACGTGGTCATCGACGCTATAGAGAAAAAAGTGGATAATGGGGATTTTGTGGTTGTGTCTGAAAAGGCGCTTTCAACAGCGCTGAACAACATCGTAGATGAAAGTTCGGTTAGCGCAGGTTTCAGTGCGAGACTTCTTTCGAAAGTATGGATGCAGATTGTTTGGGGTTACTTTCTAGGCGTGTTATGTCACTTTGGGCAGAGGTTGCTGCGAAGACTTCGGGAATATCCATTTGAGACTGGGAGTCGCCACAAACAAGTAGCCCTACAACACGCGGGTCTTTTGCAGGCGCTGATGTTCGGCTCCGAAGGTGGCATTGACGGCTCCAATCTGCCATATTCCTACGTAAGCTTGCCTTTAAACAAAGCTTATGCGTTGGCAGAGGAGATCCGCCAGCGAATTTGGCTTAAATTGAAAAAGAAAGTCATCGTCATTATTGTGGACACGGACAAGACCTACTCGTTCAGGAACTTCCATTTTACTCCCCGCCCAAAACCAATGAAGGGCATCCATTCTCTCGGAGGAATCTGCTCTTACATCATAGGCAGGTTCCTTAAATTTAAGAAACGACCAACTCCGCTCGCTATTGCGGGATGCAGCTTGCAGGCTGAAGAAGCATTGAAAATCGCCCGCATCGCAGACAAGGCAAGGGGACCAGGCTCGGGAGCCACAGTGTGGGACATGGCTGCAAAATTCAGAGTAGAGGTCACAGGCGTAAGCTGGGACATGCTTGCGAAGATAAAGCACAAACCAATAGTCATCGTCAGAAAAGCATGAAACAGAATCCAAGCAGAAAATATCCACATACTGGTTTTTGAAGGGTAAGACATAAACACATGCTCCTCTCTAAGAGAACACTGGAAAAGTTATGGAAGAAATCAAGAGGCTGGATGCCTTTTTCAATCCCCGCTCAGCCGCGATTATTGGAGCTACCAAAAACTCAGACAAAGCCGGACACGTCATCTTCAAAAACTTTGCCACGAACAAAACGAGAGGAATCTTCAAAGGGGAGGTTTACCCAATCAACCCAAACGAAGAATCTATTCTAGGGTTCAAATGTTACCCTTCTATAACCGAGATTCCTGGAGAACTGGAATTGATAGTGATCGTGGTTCCAGCGAAAATCGTGCCAACCATCATGAATGACGCGGTCACTAAAATGGTCAAGACCGCCATAATAATCAGTTCAGGCTTCAGAGAAATCGGAAACATCGAACTTGAAGAACAAGTGGCGACCACGGCTAAAAAAGCTGGAATACGGGTTTTGGGACCCAACTGTTTAGGCGTGTACTACTCAAAAACGGGCGTGGACACGCTGTTTCTTCCCGAAACCAAAATTTTGACAACTGGAGACGAGATTATCGCGACGCCGAGACCAATGTTCGGAGACATAGCGATAGTTACGCAGAGCGGAGCTTTCGGCGTTGCAGCCCTCGACTATTTGACTGGACGCCAAATCGGAGTCAGCAAATTCGTGAGTTTCGGCAACAAGTGCGACGTAACCGAGTCGGAAATGCTGCATTACTTGCTGTATGACAAAGAAACCAAAGCCATACTCCTCTACGTGGAAGACATAAGATACGGAAGAGAATTCCTCAGAATAGCCAAAAAAGTGACTGCTAAGAAACCCATCGTTGCCCTCAAAGCAGGAAGAAGTGTTGCAGGAGCGAGAGCCGCGGCTTCGCACACCGGCGCCATTGCGGGTTCAGACAAGATCTATGACGCTGCTTTCGAACAGTCAGGAGTGATTAGAGCAAAGGACATGGAAGAATTCTTTGACATGGGAAAGGCACTAGCCATGCAACCACCAGCCTTAGGCGAAAATATTGGAGTACTCACCGACGCGGGTGGACCAGGCATCATGGCTGTGGACGAATGCGAACTAAAAGGATTAACCGTTGAACGTTTTTCAGAAAAAACGTGCCAGAAGTTCCAAAAACTCAAAGATCAAGGCACACTTCCGAAGTTTGCAGCAACCTCTAACCCAGTCGACCTCACTGGTTCTGTGACGGATAATATGTTCGAAATCGCGGCAGACATAATATTTCAAGACCCAGAAGTCTACGGCATAATCCTGCTTGGCTTGCATCATTTACCCAGCTTGAAGGAAGAGTACATAGACAGAGTTGCGAAAATCGCGGATAAGTACAGCAAACCCATTGTCATGTGCGATATTGGCGAGACGGAAATGGCGTTATACACTCGTTTCAGGTTTGACAAACTGGGAATTCCGTCTTACGCCTCGCCAGAAGACGCCGCGAGAGCCATGAAAGCGCTCGTTAGCTATGGCTTATACTTGAAAAAGAACAACTGCGCAGGAGATTACATAGGGGAATTCTTGAAAAGGCGTAAGGCAAGCTAATTCTAAAGGTTAACTGTAACCGTAATTTTGTCTCCATCCGCAAGCTGAAGCTTTTCGCGTAGGTTGGCAGGGGCGATAATTTCTAAAACGTCCTGTGGATAGCCTGCAACCTCAGGGATTACAATGGCGCACTCTGACATGCCTACGAAAGCTTTGAAAATTTTTCCGCTACAATAGCCTTCAGCAGGGCAAACTTTCATGGAAGTTGCTTTTTCAAGCAGTTTTCTGCGCTTTGCGCTTTCTTCGGAGAGCCTTACATTCAATGTTCCATGGTACGGGATGAAACCGAGTTTCTCCTTTACCTGCAGTTTAACCCATGGTAACTCAAGAAATTTTTCGCCTTCGCCTCGACCAGAAAACACTTTGCCGCTGAGTTCTACCTTTTTCAACAGTTAAGAACCTCAAGAGACATTTCACAGTTGCCGGATTATGAAGAATTATTTGTTGCGGGGGGTTATTTTTGTTCTTTTAACCATTGCGCAACTTTTTTGAGAACAGCGTTGGATGATATGTTGATCACTGGGACAATCATTTTTTCCTTTGTTTCTATAGTTTGTTCATATTTTGGCATGAGTGAGAAACCGACAAACGTCCAGTAGACCCTGCCAGTCTCTATCAGCGCCTTTGCAACCGTCTCCGTCGAAGCTGGAAGCGGAAAATACAGAAAGACTACGCCGTCAACCCAGTAAAGTCCAGCCAGTTTGCCGCCAGCTATTACCGACGTGAACCGCGCTATTTCTTCAGGTGTCGAAAAACGTGTTAGTTCCATTATCACAATTTCTTTGAACGGTTCATACTTGACGGTGACTTCGCTTTTACTCATAAACGCTCACCTAAATTAATTTGTCAGGAGTCCCCTTTTAACCTTGCCATGCGTCTAGAAAAAGTTATAGAGCAGACAAACATTAAGCCTTCACTAACCAATGTATCAAAGAAGGTTATTGATTTGCCAGAAATCCGCGTAGCACTCGTAGGCGTAGGCAACAGCGCATCCGCCCTCATTCAAGGAACACAATACTATAAAGACGCAAAAGAAAACACCACGGTGTCAGGGCTTATGCATGTGAATTTCGGCGGATACCACATAAAAGACGTGAAGTTCGTTGCCGCCTTTGAAGTGAACAAAGACAAAATAGGCAAAGACCTATCTGAAGCCATATTCACTGAACCAAACTGTTGCGCAAAATTCGCAGATGTTCCACACTTGAACGTGAAAGTTTCTCCAGCGCCAATCTTGGACGGCGTGGCTGAGCACATGAGAAAGCCCTTCAACGTTTATGACGACAGCGGAATCGACAAGGCAAGCGTGGTTAAGGTTTTGAAAGACGCAAAGGCTCAGGTTCTTGTTAACTATCTGCCCGTGGGAAGCCACGACGCTGCGCGCTTTTACGCTCAAGCCGCTATAGACGCTGGATGCGCCTTCGTAAACTGCATGCCAGAGTTCATCGGTTCAGACCAGGAATGGAGCCGAAAGTTTGAAGTTGCTGGACTCCCAGTGGC
>Ga0315282_10007666_pt1 | contig 17657 bp, 16 predicted proteins | sample YL17G07_20_MG_FD_203693 | JGI IMG/M metagenome (GOLD analysis project Ga0315282, IMG submission 203693) | Sediment microbial communities from Yellowstone Lake, YNP, Wyoming, USA - YL17G07_20 | ecosystem: Environmental > Aquatic > Freshwater > Lake > Sediment | place: USA: Wyoming | collected... | reverse complement strand
TCCCTTCTTATGATGACTTCCGCATATTTCTCACTACGTCTCAACTATGATTAGAAGCAGAATAAACCGCCACGAAGTACTGAGAGAAGCTCGTGGCGGAGATACTCTAGCACCAGGGGAGGGGTCTGTCAAGACATGTCCAGCTGTGCGGTAGACTTCGCACGGCTGAGTTTCTGGCTTGCACCAATGTAGTGCTTCATGCTGTCCTCGAAGGTGGCTAGTTTGGATGACCTGTGCTACAGAATTGGCTTCGAATGCTGTGTTCCATTGTAGAGTCCGTACCTGCGGGATGCTGAGGGTGAGCTTGTGGTGGAGGAATATTATGACGATGAAGGGTGGCCGCGCTGGAGGCAAGCTTTGGGACCTGAGTTTCTTGTTAGAGACGAGGAGCTTGATTATCGTCCTTCAGGAGTGGCGTTGGGTAAGCGTAAGCGGTGGAGGTGTCCTGGTGCTGGTGGGGGTGGGTCGTGAGGAATGTTAATGAACGTCAAACGGCAGGGGAGCGTAGGTTTAAGTATAAGTATTGTCGAGAGCGAGGTGGGTCTGTGGTGTTGGCTTATCGAGCGCGTGATTGGAATCCTTCGTTCTTCTGCCGCTTCTTTCATCTTCGTCGTCGTGCCTTCCGGAGGGCCTTGAGTGTCCATAAAGGGCTGTAGGAATTTGTCTTTTGCCTCATTAGTCTTCATTATAGCCTCTGTATAGGCGAACCTGGCCCCTGGCAAGGTGGCAAGGTGGGGTTGGGGACGAGGGGTGGCTGAAGGTTTGCCGTTTGTTCTGTTTTGCTGTTTAGAGCCGGTCTGGTAACAGGTGGTAACAGGTGGTTTGTGGTGCCGAGGGCGGGATTTGAACCCGCAAGGGCCGAAGCCCAACGGATTTTAAGTCCGTCGCGTCTGCCGGTTCCGCCACCTCGGCGTTTTCAAGGCTATGGCTGCCTCGTTGAGAACAATTTAGAGGAGTGTGCTTACTGCTGTGTCGCTCTTAATACCACAACGATGACAATCTCTATTACAGTCAATGTAATGCCAAACCAAAGCAGACCTGTGGCCTTGGTCTGGTCTTTGTATCTGAGAAGTGACCAGGCTATCAGGCCACCTACCCAGGCGAAGCCTACGAATCCTAACAATAGGGGCAATAGCCACCAAGCCCAGGCGGTGCGTTCTACAGCTATGGCCTCTCTTTGCTCCTTGGATATCGGCGCTCCGCACTCCGGGCAAAATAGGGCGTGAGTAGATATCCTGGCACCGCAGGCCGGGCAGGAGTGTAAGGACTTGCCGCAATACTGACAGAAGGTCGCATCAGTGGTAGACCTGCCGCATCGGGGGCATTTAACATTGTGTGCCATTGCTATATCAAGATACAATCAGAAGCAATCGATGTCAATATGTGGCTGGGAATATGTCCTGATTCTACTCGGAGGTCAGTTTCTGTGATAAAATTGCAAGAGATTGTTTGTGCTTGACTCAGAGAGCGGCGAAAATTACTTCCGGAGGTTTTATTGTGGCAGAAGTTGCAAAGGCGTATCCGATAAATTTGTCCGTAGATTATCCGGATAAAAAGATGAACCGGATAACTACATTTTTGAGGCTGCTTGTGGTTATCCCCATTCTTATCATCCTTGGTTTAATCGCCGGCGGACTGGTCTTTGTCCCGACGGTGCTGATGCTCCTGTTCCTGCAAAAATATCCTAGGTGGTGGTTCGACTGGAATCTGGCCTTAACTAAGTTCGGCACGCGGGTTTTAGCTTATCTGGCGCTATTAAGGGACGAGTATCCGTCAACTGACGATGAGCGGCTATACCATATCGAAATCTCATATCCTAAAGCCGAAGAGGAACTCCACCGCTGGCTGCCGCTGGTCAAATGGCTGCTGGCTATTCCCCACTACATCTTACTCTCGCTCCTTGCTATCGCTGCCCTGGTGGCGGTGATTATCGCCTGGTTCGCCATTCTGTTTACGGGTCGCTATCCGAAAGCCCTGTTCAATTTCGTGGAAGGTGTGTTCAGATGGGCTTTAAGGGTGGTGGCATACGCTTTCCTTCTAGCCACCGACCGTTACCCGCCTTTCGGACTCAGCGCCTAATCTGAACAGAACGCGCTGTGCTACAGGGCTATATGCCACATTGGGGTCGTCACCTTGTGAAATGTTACAAATTTTTAACTTTTTCCAGGCCTATTTTATTGATTTTTCTGTGCAGATAGTTATATACTTTACTTATGAAACAGTTGAAAAAAGAAAATGTTTCCTCTTCGGACTATGAGGGTGCTGCGCTTCTGATGGAGGTGGTTCCCCGTGTGATGCAGCGTATCCGCCTGGAGATGCGCAGCCACCGCACGCCGGGCCTTTCGGTGCCTGAGTTGCGAACGCTCATATATCTCTATAGAAACGAGGGGGTCTCGCTGTCGGAGGTGGCGGAACACATCGGATTTAAGTTGCCATCCATGTCGAAGACTATAGATGCTTTGGTTGCCAGGAAACTGGTCATACGCAGGGCACTGGCCGATGACCGGCGGTACGTTAGTTTGAGGCTGAGCGCACACGGGCTTGCTGAGTTGAGGCGGACGCGGCGAAGCACGGAGGCACGCCTGGCTGAAGCGCTGTCGGCACTTCTGCCTGGGCAACAAGCCAGGGTCGTAGAAGCATTGAAGATGTTAGGGCAGGTATTTGCGCCGCAGGCGCCGCCCGCAGGCAAAGGAGTCGGGTAATTCAATGAATACTGCAATCATAGAAACCAATGAGCTCACACGCCGATTCGGCGAGTTGACTGCTGTGGACGCAATGACTATTTCGGTGGAGGCCGGAGAGACGTTCGGATTACTGGGCCCAAACGGGGCCGGCAAGACCACGGCGATTAAGATGCTGATAACGTTGCTGCCGCCTACGTCGGGCGAAGCCAGTATAGCGGGTTACAGCATTCGCCGCCGCGCCAGCGCTGTGCGGCGTGTGATAGGTTACGTACCGCAGATGCTCTCCACTGAAGGCACACTGACCGGCTACGAGAACCTGCTGATCTTCGCTAGGCTCTACGATATACCGCGCCGTGAGAGGAAACCGCGGATACGCAATGCTCTCAAGTTTATGGGGCTGGAGGAGTGTGCGGACAAGCTCGTGCGCACGTACTCCGGCGGCATGGTGCGACGTCTGGAGATCGCTCAGTCCATACTGCACCGGCCTCCGGTGCTGTTCTTAGATGAGCCAACAGTGGGTTTGGACCCATTGGCACGGAAAGCAGTCTGGGAACATGTTGAGCAATTGCGTAACGAGTACGGGACAACCATACTGATGACCACACATCTTATGGAGGAAGCCGACAGTATGTGCGACCGGGTGGCGATCATGCATCGGGGCAAGGTGGTTGCGATGGGGAGGCCGGACGACCTTAAGGCGTCCATAGGGCGAGAAGGTGCAACGCTAGAGGATGTGTTTATCTATTATTCAGGGAGCGAATTGGAATCGGGAGGAAGCTATCGTGACGTCTTCAGGACAAGGCGGACGGCCCAGCGGCTCGGTTGAGTCAGCTCTGCCTAGGCCTAGAAACCCTTTATCCGTTGTTGTCGGGTTCGTGGACAAGACGTTAGCCATGTCCGAATTTGAGGTGCGCAAAATACGCCACGACCCGACTGAACTGATCATGCGCGCCGTGCAACCGGTTATCTGGCTTCTGGTATTCGGCGAGGTGTTCACTCACATCAGAGCCATACCGACGGGAGACCTGCGCTATATAGACTTCCTGACTCCAGGCGTCTTGGCCCAGAGCACGCTGTTCATCGCCATTTTCAGCGGCATAGCTCTTATCTGGGAGCGGGATTTAGGCATAGTTCACAAGTTCCTGGTCAGTCCTACATCCCGCGGCGCCTTGGCGCTGGGCAAAGCGCTGTCGGGGGGTGTGCGTGGCTTGCCGCAAGCGGTGCTCATATTTGTCCTCGCCGTAATTCTCAAAGTGCAGATTAACTGGAACCCGCTGTATCTATTAGGCGTACTGGCTGCCGTTCTCCTGGGAGCCACTGCTTTCACCTCGCTCTCGATGATTGTGGCGTTCCTGGTTAAGACACGCGAACGTTTCATGGGCATCGGCCAGGTTTTGACGATGCCGCTCTTCTTCGCCAGCAGCGCAATCTACCCGATCTCGGTGATGCCTCGCTGGCTGCAAGTAATCGCACATATAAACCCGCTGACCTACCAGGTAGACGCTCTGCGGGGCTTGATGCTGGCCCACGGGGTGAGTGAATACGGGTTAGGACTTGACTTCGGTGTCCTGCTCCTCACGACAGCAGCATTAGTTACAATATCAGCGCGCCTGTATCCAAATATCGTCAGATAGGGCATAATATTACCCAGAGAAGATACCCCCGGATGAAGATACAGAAGTATGTACGTCTGGGAGAAATCATATTCAGGATGGAGCGAAATGACACTTAAAGAGCAGTTGGATAATTTGTTCAAGCCTCGTTCGGTGGCTTTAATCGGTGCATCCCCTACTATTGGTAAGTGGGGCTTTAATATCCTTACCCTTCTGTTAAGCGAGAAGGGCAGGGAGATATATGCTGTCAATAAACATGAAGCCGAAGTGCTGGGGTTGAAGGCTTATCCGAGCATACTGGAAGTGCCTGCTCCCGTAGATTTAGCGATAATTACGGTGCCGTTCCAGGATATCCCGACAACCATGGAGGAGTGCATTCGGAAAGGGGTCAAATCCTCTGTGGTTATCTCAGGCGGCCTCGCCGAGAGCGGCGAAGAAGGGGCAAAAGTCCAGAATCAATTGGTCAAGGTCGCCCGGCGCGGCGGGATACGCTTTGTGGGGCCAAACTGCATGGGATTTTTCGATACCTCCGTAGATTTCAATACTGTCATCTTTCTGCCGCCGTTGAGGAAGGGCCCTGTGGCGCTCATCTCTCAAAGCGGGAACTCGGGACAGTCAATCATCACCGTAGGTATAGAAAGGGGTCTGGGGTTCAGCAAGTATGTCAGCAGCGGGAACGAGGCTGATCTGCACTACGAGGACTACCTGGAATATATGGCGCAGGATGATGAGACGAAGGTTATCCTGGGCTATATTGAGGGACTCCGGGAGGGACAGCGCTTCTTCGAGTTGGCAAAGGAGATTACAAAGCAGAAGCCTATTGTGGTGGTGAAGGCAGGACGAACGCAGGCTGGTGCTTCGGCGGCGCGGTCGCACACCGCTGCCCTGGCGGGTTCGGACTTGATCAGCGATGCGGCGTTCAAGCAGGCCGGCGTGATCAGGGTGGAGGAGATTGGCGAGTTGATAGATGTGGCCCAGGTTCTATTGGGCCAGCCGCTGCCTCGAGGGAGGCGGGTGGGGGTGTTGTCGATAGGCGGGGGCATGGCTGTGATGGCCGCAGACTCTGTAATAAAGCAGGGTATGGAACTGGCATCTCTCTCACCTGCAACTGTAGAGAAGCTGAATTCCGTTCTGTCGCGCCGGTGGTCACACGGTAACCCTATCGACATGGGCGGGGACCGCTTCAACTATAACTGCCTCTGGCCGTTGATTGAGGATGATAACATAGACGCCATCCTGGTGCTGGGCTCTCCGGCAGCCACTCGCAGATTCCTAGAGTGGTATTCCAGAAATGCACCGTGGCTGACCAACGTAGATGAAATGAAGAAGCTGGCAGAAGCTGGCGAGCTGAAGGAATTGGAGAAAATGAAGGAGATGAGGGGCAAGTACGCCAAGCCCGTCATTTTCTGTGCCATGGGCATAGATATAGTGAGACAGGGAGAGGTCTACAGGTGGCTGGAGCAGAATTATCTTGTCCCGTACCCGACGCCGGAGAGAGGGGCCAGAGCGCTGTCTCGTCTGGTGGAATACAGCGAATATCTGAGCATGTCAAGATGAGATTCTGGAGGAGGCTTCTGAGTCTGTTAAAAACAGAAGAGGCGACGACCGGATTCGAACCGGTGAATAGGGGTTTTGCAGACCCCCGCCTTGCCACTTGGCTACGTCGCCACTGGAGCGGAAGACGAGATTCGAACTCGCGACCTCCTCCTTGGCAAGGAGGCATTCTACCGCTGAACTACTTCCGCTCGTCTCACGTTATATTATAGCATGGTGCCGAGGAGGAGATTTGAACTCCTACGAGCTTTCGCTCACCACCCCCTCAAGATGGCGTGTCTACCAGGTTCCACCACCTCGGCAAATGGCAGGGGTGGCAGGATTCGAACCCACGACCAACGGTTTTGGAGACCGCCGCTCTACCTGACTGAGCTACACCCCTCTGCGCGTTGCCCTTTTTCTTTCTGGTACCCCTGGGGCGACTCGAACGCCCGACACGCGGTTTAGGAAACCGCTGCTCTATCCTCTGAGCTACAGGGGCTGGTGGAGATAGGGGGATTCGAACCCCCGACCTCTGCGATGCGAACGCAGCGCTCTCCCAGTTGAGCTATATCCCCTTCTCTTCTTAAACAGCAATAAAGCCCGAATCAGTCTACGGACTCTAGCAGTACGAGGATAGCAAAAGCAGGTTGTACTGTCAAGGCAAGCTATATTGTCCCTACTCGTCGTTTTCGAGGGTGCGCAGCCTGTGGTCGTCAATGCCGAAGTGATGCGCTATCTCGTGGCGCACCACTCTCCCTACCTCTTCCTCAACCTCTTGCCAGGAGTGGCAGCGGGCTTCGATAGGCTTGCGGAAGATGGTTATCTTGTCGGGCAGCACCATGCCATAGCCGGGACCTCGTTTTACATGAGGTACCCCTTCGTAGAGGCCGAGCAGCGAGAACCTGCCTTTGACGTTATTCCTGGCGAGCTGGGCCGGGCTGGGCCAGTCCTCTACAACAACGTCTACGTTCTCCAGCCTGTCATGAAACTCAGGCGGCAGCTCATTAATCGCTTTCATCACCAGGTTGTAGAACTTCTCTCTCTGCTGTGCCGCGCGTGCCAGGTCATAATAGACTCTGCGGCTGGCTGGCTTTTCGTTTGGCCCCGGCTTTTCTGACATCAGTGCTTTGCCTCTACTCTTGACTTTCCTGAAGCTGTATGATGCTTGCCTTAGCCTTGCCTGCTTTGATGGTGAGAAGCGCTACGGTGCCCGGCCTCAGTTGATAGTAGGGGAAGGTAGCGCTGCCCGGATTAACCAGGAGGGAGTTGCCCACGGTCTGCACGACGTCCCGGTGTGTATGCCCGAAGACCACTACATCGGGCGCTTTCTCCAGATTATGCTTCTCGGGGTGCTGGATCAGGTCACGGGCGAAATACTGCGACGAGTGTATGACATAAACGTTGAGGCCGTCAAGGGTCAGGTTTTGTACTTCGTCCATGCGTTTATCTCGTATCGGGTAGTCGTCGTCGCCCCGGGCGGCTAGAACCGGCGCTATGGTCCCCAGCTCTTCCAGCACCGAGTCGATAAAGATATCTCCGGCGTGCAGGATCAGGTCTACACCGCTGAATACTTCTTTTACCCTTGAGGGAAGCGCCTTTGCTATCTCAGGGATATGGGTATCCGATATCAAGCCAATAAGCATTAAGTTTGACTCGAGCAGGGGCATCCTTCCTTGAAGGATGCCCTCGGGATTCTAGGCTATCTTTTTGCCAAAGCCCGGCATGCCCAGATCGTAAATCTCGTCTACTCTGACCTTGATCAGCGCCTGGGGTGGAGGCGCGCCCATCTTCTTCATGTTCTCGACGCTTTTCTCGAAGAGAGGGCCAGAGGTGAGTATCTCGGCCTTACCCTGGAAACGCAGGCACTTCATCTGCGCTCTATCGCAGACCACGATAGCTATTTTGGGGTTCTTCTTGAGGTTCTCATATGTATGCTTTCCCGCTGATTCGGCGAAGGTGATGTGTTCCTCGTCCAGCACTCTGGTGCTGCCTTTGGGAGCTATGTTCGGCGTCCCGTCCGGGCTGGCAGTGGCGATGAAGGCCTGCTGCTCCTTTATCAATGCCTTCATCTCTTCGGTGATTTTTGCCATGTTTTCCTCCTTCTTGGGCTTGCTTCTAAACTAACTGATTAGACACATATTTTCAACTCCCTCTGCCCCCCACTCCGCCGCCGTTAACTTGTGGCGGATTGCCCCCTTATTTATTTGACAGTTGACTTTGTGAGCACCTGCATCACTTTGTGCAGGTTCGACGCTGGTGTCCGCGGCGGCACCTCCCATTCTGAGGTTATGAAAAAACGGTTGCCTATGCTCTTGTCCAGCAGCTCCAAGGTCGCTTTCTCGACATCATCGACAGGGCCGAGCAGTGCGGACTTGGGTAGGCACCTAGCTAGAAGCTTGCCATCAAGTTGAGAGGCAGGTTTGAGTTCTGAGATAGGGTTCGCCAGCGAAAAACCGTCTGCCTCTAATTTCAGAAATGCTAGAAATCTGTCGACGGGAACCGGAGGAACACGCCCGGTTAGCAATATGAGAGGCATATCGTAGAAATTCACCAGGTTACGCAGGGTCTTCAGAATGGGCTGAACCTTGGGATAGTGTGCCGGATATGTTGAGGCCAGGGCCCTGTCAGCCAGGATGACAGCATCGAACTTGAGCTCGCCATAGGCTTTGGCCAGCGCCAAGGCTACTTTACCGTAGAGTTCGAGCACTTTTTGGCTGAGCTGAGTGTTTATATCTAAGGCGGCGACAAAATCATCGCCCATGAGATGCTTGCCCAGGGTTATGGGACCTGTAACGGCGCCGAGCAGCGCCACATCTTTTCCTGCGGTCTGTGCTAACCGCTTAGCTGCTTCAAGCACTATAGGAATCCTGCCCTTGATCTCGATTGCCGAAACATCCAGACTCTGAGGTTCTTTTCTCTCCAATACATGCGAAATGACCTCGGGCGGCTCGCCTTCCCGCCATGCTATCTGGCAGCCGCAGGCCTCTGCTTCCAGTGTGGTGTCGAGCAGGATGGCAATCCCGTCGTATCTGAAAAGCTTCTGGCAGGATTGCAAGGAGTTGGCAAGTGTGGTGGGGTCTGAGAACAATTTTTGAACAGGCACCTGCATGAACTGTGCGGCGGCGGTTGCCACGTAGGGGATGAAGGGTGGTCGGCTTACCGGTTTGCCTGCGAAAAGGGAACGTACCAGTTCCTTGGAGGTCGCTGGCATGGCTTATTTTATCCCTTCGGGCCAGGGGCCGTAGGAGCGAATGATATCCTCACGTGGCTGTTTCTGGGACCACTCCTTCATGAACTCGTGGTACGGTTTTCCATCTCGCTTCCTGCGCTCGCGCTCCTGCTCGCGAAGCTTTTTGGTCTCGGCGTAATCTACGTCCAGGGTCTCCTCGTTGAAGGCAACGCGATAGACATTCCTGGCTGTCCAGGGCGACACTATTTTTTTCCTCAAATCCTCTACCACCAGCCTGGGCTCTCGTTCCAGTACGTCGCCATAGCCACCGGAGGAGCCTGAGCCGCAGGCGATGCCGTCGCCGTTCATGAAGAAATCCTGAGGCACAAATTGGGTCGCCTTGAAATTTATCTGCTTGCTGGTTGCTAGCTCGGTGTAGCTTGTGGGTATGTCCTCGCCCGCTTTCTGAAAAATGGGCTGCCAGTCGGTGTTTCTGATTTCGAGCAGCGGGTTGAGCCCTCCGGCATATCCCCCCATAAGGCCGGGCGTGTGGGGAATCCTGGAGGTGGCGGTATTGAAAATCAGCCTGGCTCCGCCCAGAGAATTGTGGAATACGTAGCCCTGGCAGACAGTGGAACCGCCGCGGAACTTGCCCGCGCCTCCCTGATCCATCATGATGTTGCGGAACAGGTGCAATACCGGCGTCTGCACCTCTCCGTGCTCCACGTCGAGGCAGTCGGCCAGGCCAGAGAACCAGAACTGCCCTGCGTCCATGCCGTCTCTGGACGGTGTGGCGGGTGCGCCGCAGCCGTTGATGATGATGGTGCCAAAGGCGCCGATTACTATTCCACCGTACTGGTCAATCCCGCCCCCTGCTGCCAGCCCCACGCCGCTCATGGCTGGAGGCGAGGTTATGCGCTCCCTCATCTCGCTGTCGAAGATAAGCTTGGCCAGGCAGACCATGACGCCGTTGACCACCGGTGCGGCAATCCTCATGGAGCCGGACATGGCCTGGTCATTGGGGGCATTGACGATAGTGCCCTCGGGTGCCACAAAGCTGAAGGGAGCCAATGCCCCTGTACTGACGGGGAAATCGGCGAACAGGTACTGCATGAGCAGCCCGGCAAGCAATCCTCTGACCACGTGAGGCTTGGCGTTGAGAAAGGACATTGTGGGCGGGGAGCTTCCGGAGAGGTCAACAGTCAACGTATCTCCCTTTTTGATGACTGCTATGTGGACGCAACCAAGCGCCTCTTCATTTCCCTGAAGGTCGAAAAAGATGACATGGCGATACGTGCCATCGTTGAGGCTGGCAATGCGCTTTTTCGCGGCATCCGCAACTACCTCCACCGATTTGCGCATCAGCCCCACGAGGAACCCCACGCCTTTTTGTTCCACAATCTCCAGCAATCTCTCTCTCATCTTGAAGCAGCAGGCGGCCCTAGCCTTCATATCGTATGGGGTCACCTTGTCGCGGAGCATATTGGAGAAGAAGTCGAAGAAGTCGCCCCTGATCTGGAAGTTCTCCCCTACCTTAACCGGAGACGCCTTGAGCCCTTCCTCGTAACGGCTCTTGGCGGCAGGCACAAAACCCGCAGGCTCCGAGGCGCCTGTCTCAGGCTCGTGGGCGGCAGCGACCACCCAGGCGATAAGCTTCCTTTTGTAGAATACAGGTACAATGTTGAGCATATCCTGGTTATGGAAGCCGCCGTAGAGCACGTCATTTACGAAGAAGACATCGCCATCGCGAATGCCCACGCTGGGGTCATTTTTGTAATATTTCAGTATATACTTGACGGGGATCTGACCGCTGCAGATATGGAGATAGGTGCCTACTGATGCTGCCACCAAGTCGCCGGAAGCAGTATACACACCAACTCCGCAGTCCATGCCCTGAATGGCGGGAGAAAGGCCGGTCATAATCATATTCTGCTTGGCTTCCTCACAGACAAGCTCAAGCTTCATCAGGTAGACGGAGAACTCATCCACACCTATCTTGCCCATCCACTGTTTTTCAAGCCGGGTGGGCTTCTCGGGATAGACTCGATTTAAGACCTCTTCATCCACAGGCATGGTCTATCTCCTACATGCTCTCGATAATCCCGCTTAGATAGCGGTCTATACTGTATTTCACGCCAGGAGGGAGCACCACAGTGGTGTCTCTGGCTTCGATGACCGCTGGACCAGGGATAACATTTCCCGGGCGCAGCAAGTCAGCATCGAAGATATTGGTCTCTTTGAAATCGTTGTACTGCTTCCAATAGACAAGGCGTTCACCTTTGAGGGCCTTCTGGGGGCTCTCTCCTTGTAACGTAAAGGAAGGCAGCTTAGGCTTGTGCAGTGGCACGGTAGCAAACAGGTAGAAGTTCTCGATGTTGATGCCTGTTACAGGCATGGCTGCCAGCTCACCGTAGCGTGCCAAGTGTATAGCGGTGAAGGCTTCACATATTGCTTTCACATCGCCTTCTGATTTGAGGTAAAGGCTGGGCGAGGCAACGCGCGTCAGCCTCAGATGGTCGCCGTATCTCATATCAAGTTCCAGGCCCAGTAAAACATCATCAGGACGGAAGCCTTCGCTCCTAACGTCGCGGAAGGCTATCTGTTTAAGACTGTCGATGACCTTGTTAAATTGGTCGTATTCTTCCAAGTATGCAGGGGATTTCATGGGATGATGTAGAATGAGATGCTTGGAGGCTTCGTAGCACTGCTTCAAATCCAGGGTTGCTCCGCCCAGGGCGCAGAAGACGCTGGAGAAGGGGAAGGTGACCACTTTGGGCGCTTTGAGATAGCTGTTGTAGTCCACGCAGTGGGTGGGGCCAGCGCCTCCGTAGGCAAAGAGTACGAACTGGTCGGGCGCGAAGCCCCGGAACACTACCTCCTTGAGAATGGTGTTGCCCATGTTAGCATCGACTATGGTGCGGATATGCGAAGCAGCTTCCAGCGGGGTCAGGCCCAACGGTTTGGCTATCTTATCCATAGACTTGAGAGCCTTCTCCCGGGACAGCTTTATCTTGCCGGCGAGAAAATAGTCCGGGTTGATATAGCCGAGCACCACATCGGCGTCGGTCACGGTAGGCTCGGTTCCTCCCAAATCGTAGCAGGCAGGGCCGGGATTGGAGCCGGCGCTCCTGGGCCCTACCTCCAGCTTGTTGCCCATCAATTCGTTGAGCCAGGCTATGGAGCCGCCGCCAGCGCCAATGGTATTCACCTCGACCATCGAGTTCTCGGTGGCCCAGCGGTCTATCACCGGCCAGTCCTGGTAGAAACGGCAACTGCCATCGATAATCAAACCGTAGTCGAAGCTGGTGCCGCCCATATCGGAGACCACCACGTTGGGGAAGCCGTAGAGCTTGCTCATCCAGTTCGCACCTAGCAGACCTGCCACGGGACCGGCGCCGAAGGTGTCCACAGCCCTAGTCCTGGAGAGCTTGGCCACGCCTCCCAAGTTGTTGATGATGCTCAGTGGTTTCTTATAGCCATAGTCGCGAAGCTCCTCGCCCAGCGCTGACAATTGTTCGGTCATCTCGGTATGGAGATATGCGGAGAGTATCACCACGTTGGTCCGCGGGTACTCGTGCCACTTGGGCTGCACCTCGCTGGAGAGCAGCACAGGCATGTTGCCCAGGTAGCGGTCGGGGTATTCCTCCTGTATCACCTCTCTAATCAACTGTTCGTGAGCGGGATTAATAAATGACCACAAGAGCGAAACCACGAAGCCGCGCGCTCCCTTATCCACCAGGTTCTGTATCTTCCGACGCACCTCCTCTTTTCGCAGGGGGATGACCACGTTGCCGAAGCAGTCTATTCTCTCTCTGACGCCCATCGTCATGTCGAAGGGGATGAGGGGCTCCGGCTTCCGGGCCAGATACATATAGCGCCTCTCGCGAGGATGCAGGCCGTCGGCCCACGACCTCGACCTGCCCACCAGCAGCATGTGCTCCTGTCCTGCGGTGGTGATAAGCCCCAGCTTGGGGCCGCTACGCTGAATGAGGGTGTTCATGGCTATGGTCGTGGAGTAGCGCACCACTGCGGTTTTCTCCAGAAGGTCGGTCAGGGGTATGCCCAGTTGTCTGGCGGCTTCATCGATGGCTTTTCTGAAGCCCACGCTGAGGTTATAGCCTGTTGTAGGCGACTTAGCCCTGGCTATCCGCTCGCCATACACGACCAGGCAGTCGGTGAAAGTGCCGCCGACATCTATATCAATGGTTGCTTCCATAAATTCCTTTTATCAACCCCCTAAATCCCCCAATCTTGGGGGACTTCAGGAATTGGGGGACACCCCCAAACCCCCGGCAGGAAGAATCCTGCACTTCTTCAGGATTTCTCCTTAGATAAGTGTTTAGCCTTCAGGGCATCAATGTCCAATTCGATATCATGCGTGGGCGGATGGCCTATGGGTAAGTATTCGACCTCGAACATGGTGGCGCAGTTGGGGCAGTAGAACTCCAGTATACGGCACCACTCAGGGTCAGGGCTGGTGTTATGCCCCACGGGGCTAGACTCCGGAGCCACATAGGGTTTGTGAATCTGGCGCGGGTCTCGTTCGTAGACCAGCGTGAAGTGCTTGTAGTTCTCCCGCACTGCCCCCAGTTCCACGCAGCAGTTATGACAGCACCACAGCTCTTTGTCCAGGTCTATATCAAGATACTCCGTGATCCTAACCTTCACGGCTTACCTCCAGTATCCCGTTGAGGTATTTGTCTACAGTGTAGCTCCAGCGGGGAGGGACAACATATGTAGTATCGGGCGACTCGATTATGGCTGGCCCCTTTATGCGGTTGCCGCACTGGAGCAGGTCGCGCTCGTAAATATCGGTGCTAACGAAACTTATGCCCCAGTATGCATTCCTGACACCCTTTTGTGCTTTCTTGGGGTCGGCCCCTTGCTCGGTGAATTCAGGCAACTGATAATGATGGGTGGGGCATACAGCCTTCAGGGTGATGCTCTCGATTATGAGCTCGCCCGAGTCTGTGCCTGCAAGCGAGGAATAGATTGAGTAGAGTACCTTTGCCTCGTCTTCTTGCTCCAGGTAGATAAGAGGTGATTCCACGAAGTGCAGTCCGCCAGCGCCATTTATGCCGAGTTCGAGTGTGAACATAAGCTGCTCAGGAGCGAAGCTCTCCCCTCTCATATCTCGCTTGGCGCTGTCCATCATGTCAGCGACTGCTTTCCCGAACGGCTTCCATTCCGAAACAGGATAGGAGCCGGAACGAGACCTCAACGTGATATGAGCAGTACGTTCATAGGTGTGCATTATATCCATGGTGGAAGCGCCGAAGGCGCTCCCCGCTGCATTAAAGGGGAAGACGATGACTTTTGGAATACCTAGACGGGAAGCATATCCGCAGCAGCGCACACCGCCTCCTCCACCGAAGGCGAACATGATGAGTTTCTCAGACTTCAAGGCTTTGGTCTTGATATTCTCCCTAATTTGCTGCGAGACGTCTTCCTCGCTGGACTGAACAATGCTCCAGGCAGCCTCTTCTATAGAGATGCCTAGGCCGCTGGCTATGAAGTTGTTAATAGCAGCAACCGATTTATCTTTGTTTAGCTTCTTTTTGCCACCCAGAAAATAATCAGGGTCGAGGTAGCCCAGTACTAGGTCGGCATCTGTTACCGTTGGCTCTATACCGCCGAGGTTGTAGGCAGCGGGTCCAGGAAGAGCTCCTGCGCTCTCGGGTCCCACCTTTATGGCCTTCGATTCGAAATCCACTCTGGCTATAGAGCCGCCTCCACCCCCTGCTGTACCTAGGGTTACCATCGGCATGCCTATTCTCATTCCCTCGACAAGTGGCTCTCGCTCAACAGTCACCCTGCCCCCGGTGTCCACGCCGATGTCTACGCTGGTACCACCGACGTCTACGGAGACGAACTCGGAGATGTTGTATAATTCGCGAGCAATCTTGGAGCAGCCGATGAATCCCGCTGCCGGCCCTGAGTTGTAGGTGTTCAACGCGGTGGTCTTGGCCACCCTGGCAGCGCCACCGTTGGAATGAACCACGAGCAGGGGCTTGCGATATCCGCGCTGCCGCAGAAGCTCATCGGCGCGGTACAGGTAGCGCACCATGTCTCGATGAATATACGCGTTCAATAAGGCGGTGCTGGTGCGTACATAGTCATCTTGGTGAGACGTGATGGCGCTGGCGCTGAGTACAGGCACTGAGCCGAGATAGTGACGGGGATACTCGCTATCTATGATTGCTTTGGCCTTCTGTTCGTGGGCGGCGTTGATTGCTGAATTCTTCAGGCTGATTACCACGCTGCGGGCCCCCGAGTCCAGGAGGTATTCCACAGCCTGCCTTACGCTCTCCTGGTCGATAGGCTGCACAGCTTTCCCCGAGCTATCTATCTTCTCTCTAATGCCCACCCTCATATTGAGCTGGACTACGTCAGTCAATACGTCGGAAGCTTTGTGCGGACTTGCATATAGTGTGTCGATGAAGCCATCGGTGACGATGAGGCCCAGCTTGGGACCTTTCTTTTGCAGAAGGGCATTGGTCCCGACGGTCGTAGAATACCTAATGATTGAGGTGCGAGCCAGAAACTCCTCAGTGCTGAGTCCGAACCTTTTGGCACCCTCCTCTATGCAGTTGAGGAGGCAGACCGTCAGGTCATGCGGAGTGGTATCCACCTTAACGAGTTCAACCCTATCGCCTGCGGTCACGAAGCCATCGGTGAAGGTACCCCCGGTGTCAATGTCGATAGTGAACGCGTTGACCTCCATAGAAAAAGCACCTCTGGATGCTTACGCTATCTGGAACTAGCCATTGCCTGAATTTTAACGTTGCAGCCAGCAAGTGTCAACGCGGGTGGGGTATGAAATAAATTTAGGGGACACGGCATGCCATGCACCCTATGTCTACTGATTGATTCTTGAATTTCTTGGGACTATAATCAGGGTGTAAGAGGAGGATATGGAACAGCTTCCTGTGCCAACGGGGGCTAGTTTGCACGAGTCTTGCGGCATCTTCGGGGTGTACGCTCCGGGAGAGGAGGTAGCAAGGCTCGCATTTTTTGCTCTCTTTGCCCTGCAGCATCGCGGGCAGGAGAGTTCGGGCATAGCTACATCCGATGGAAGCAAGATACGCCTTCATGCAGCTATGGGGCTGGTAGCACAGGTGTTCACCGAGGCTATTCTGGACCAGTTGCGAGGCGCTGCTGCCATCGGGCACAACCGCTATTCCACGACAGGGTCGAGCCGCAGGTTCAATGCGCAGCCGATACTGGTGCCCAGCCCTTCTGGTGAGATAGCGCTGGCCCATAATGGCAACATCGTCAATGCCGACTACCTGCGCAAGGAACTCGAGGGGAAAGGCTATGCCTTCTCAACCACTACCGACTCCGAGGTGATAGCGTATCTCATAGCTTCGGCTCCCAGGGAAAGCACGGTGGAGAAGATTAAATATGCCATGAGCAGGCTCTCGGGAGCGTACAGCCTGGTGATTTTGACCAGGGACAAGCTGTTTGGGGTGCGTGACCCTATGGGGGTGCGCCCTCTCTGTTTGGGCTCCCTCAATGGAAACGGGTGGGCCATAGCCTCGGAGACCTGCGCTCTGGACCACCTCGGGGCTGAGTTCCTCCGTGAGGTCGAGCCCGGCGAGATAGTCGTTGTGGATGAGAGTGGGGTTAACAGCTTCAAGGGAGGGATAGCCGACAAGAAGGCGCTCTGCATCTTTGAGTATATCTATTTCGCCCGCCCCGATAGCGTTATCAAGGGGCGGCGCATCTATCAGGCGCGTTGGGCTATGGGTGAGCAACTGGCCCGTGAGTACCCTAAAGCTGCTGACCTAGTAATCGGAGTGCCCGACTCGGCGACGGCTGCCGGCATCGGTTACTCGCTGGCCTCGGGGATACCCTATAGTGAGGCTCTGCTTAAGAACCGATATGTGGGGCGTACCTTCATTGAGCCGGAACAAAGGTTGCGTGACCTGGGTGTCAAGCTCAAGTTCAATCCCATGACCGATGTTATTTCGGGGAGGCGGCTGGTTGTGGTGGACGATAGCATAGTTCGCGGCACGACTACCCCTCAGGTCGTCAACCTGCTGCGCAGAGCGGGGGCAACCGAGGTACATATGTGCATCTGCGCCCCGCCTATCAGGTATCCTTGCTTCTTCGGCGTGGATATGGCTACCAGGAGAGAGCTTATAGCTTCCAGGAAGACGGTGCCGGAGATTGCTAAAGCCATAGGTGCCGATTCTCTGGGCTATCTCAGCATAGACGGCCTGATCCAAGCTGTGGATTTGCCGAGGGAGGATTTCTGCCTTGCCTGCTTTACAGGAGACTATCCGGTGCCTGTGCAGCTTGAGATGGACAAGCTGGCGTTGGAGACAGTCCACAACCCGGATCAGAGTAAGGATTTTTGCGAGAGAATTGAGGGCAAGTAAGGCAGGCAATTCAAATTCAGAATGAATGGGTGAGGCCATCTCGCTAGGGTGGAGCAGGTGCTCCGACTTACCCAAGTTTGGAGTTCGAGTTAGTGAAACGCAAAATGAAAGCTCACCAAACCTATGCCGCGGCCGGCGTGGACATAAATGCCGCCGACAGGGCGAAGGAGCTTATCAAGAAGAAGGTACGCTCCACTTTCCGCCCTGAGGTTCTTACGGATATAGGGCTATTCGCCGGCCTGTTCCAGCTCTCCTCCGTGTATAAAGAGCC
>Ga0315282_10007664_pt1 | contig 17662 bp, 20 predicted proteins | sample YL17G07_20_MG_FD_203693 | JGI IMG/M metagenome (GOLD analysis project Ga0315282, IMG submission 203693) | Sediment microbial communities from Yellowstone Lake, YNP, Wyoming, USA - YL17G07_20 | ecosystem: Environmental > Aquatic > Freshwater > Lake > Sediment | place: USA: Wyoming | collected... | reverse complement strand
AAAGACCCTTCGGCAATACCTTCAGGCTGAAGAACCTTCCAAAACGGATAAACCTTCGCTATTTTCTCATCAGCTTTGTAAGGGATTGGCTTCCCAGCTTCATTCAAGAATTCGAGGGTAACCGCCTGGATATCCAGAATATCTTTCGATTTATTGGTGATCTTGATGTTACCCTTGAGGGTCGGCGTCTCAACGATTTCTTTAGAAGCTATGTTTACGGTCGTGACGACCTTAAGGTCGTTAAGCTCCACAAAGAAATTCTGGCCCTTAAGTTCAGCTTTCGGCGGAACCAGATTTTTGGTGACTTGCTCTTGTGTGGGAGCCTCCACCTTCCGCTCCTTTGTACAACCAAGAACCCCAATGGCCAAACCTAATGCTAAAACTATAAAAATCTTTGTGTAATGCATATGATGCCCCCCTTCTTTGGTTAGTGGTTAGTAGAAATATGACGCCCTTGGATTCAGCACTCCGTCTTCGATTTTCGCCAAGTTTTGCAGAATCCTTAAAGGAGTTCCCCCGAGGCTTTGTAAAAAAAACCCACAAAGAAGCTGTTTAGAGTTCTCTGCGGGTTACTCTGGCATCCAAAAAGGACTCCTGGCAACTAGATCTGATTACCTTATATAGTATTTTATGCTAAATAGCAAGAAAAATCGTTGGGCTCTGACGATTCAAAATGACCATCATACATTTTCAATAACTTAAGATGTCCGAAGCTGATGTTGGAGTTTTTTTGAGTCATCAGCCTGAACGTCTTTTGAAACCCATTCCTGGAAATCAAGCCCACAAGTTCTTTGTCATCATCGGGACGTCGGGTCAAATCTTTCCGTGGGCTCCAGAGCAAATGAAGCTCTCCGCCCTAAAGGGCGGGGCTTCCGGGGCACTTGCCGGTCAAAGAGTCTAATTCAAGATACAATAGACTCTACCTTCTATAAGGGAAATCATCCGGAGTTGATGGCAATTTCCCTTTCACCAGACCCTTGAGTTTCTTGATCACCTCGTGATCTTCACCCAGGATTGGAACAAGGGATTGAATGGTACGACCCAGGGTCTCGTTGCACTGAATTTGAATTTCCTCCCTGGCTTCGGTCGGAAGGTCCTGGTATTGTTTGATCAGGTTGTCAGACCATCCTGGCAGATAGCTAATGTCCACTTTTCCCTTTGGATACACATATCCTTCCAGTGATCCAGCTTTGGCGGCAAAGTCATAAAGGTCTTTGTAGATTCCCACCGTTCACCTCCCTGTCATTTCTCGTGATCGAATTTAAGGCCCATTTTCAGGCTAATGTGAAGCTCCCCGCCCCTGCCTGCGGCAGGCAGGCGTGCTTCCATCCAAACACCCCTGCCGTCGACACCTCCTATCAAACATCGGGACAAGTCGTCTGTATTTTACTAAGCCGAATCCTTTTTGTCGATTGTTTTTTTAGTACATTCCGAGCTGCTCAAACAGCGGAAGGTGTAAGAGGATAAGCAAAAAGGTCGATCTTACCGGAATCTGTCACATCCTTCAAAGCCTGAGACCTTTGGACTGTAAATGCGCTTGCTTCTCCAAAGCGTCACAGTACCTTAGGGCGGTCTGACGGAAATCCTCTTCAACTTGCAAGAAAGCGTCTACAACAGCTGGGTCAAACTGTGCCCCTTTCTCTTCGACGATGATTTTGACTGCCTTTTCGTGCGAGAGTGAAGATTTGTAGACACGTTCACTCGTTATGGCATCGTAAGTATCTGCCAGAGCCATGAGCCTACCTGCAACTGGAATTTGGTCCCCACTGAGACCCTCTGGATATCCAGACCCATCCCATCGCTCATGGTGTGTGTACGCGATTTCTCGGGCAAACCGTAAAAAGGATATGTTCCCAAGCTTTCTTTCTGCGACGAGGATGGCATCGCGGCCGTACACCGTATGCTGCTTCATTTCTTCGAATTCTTCGTCGGTCAATTTGGCGGGCTTGAGCAAGATTTTGTCTGAAACCCCCACCTTACCGATGTCGTGGAGCGGAGCGGACTTGCACAAGAGATCAATGGTGTCATCATCCAACACTGGGCTGAATTTGGGTTGATACTTCAGGCGTTCGGCAAGGAGTCGGATATAGTTTTGCGTGCGTTTGATATGTCCTCCCGTTTCAGGATCCCTCGTTTCGGTCAGGGAGGACATGCTTTCAATCGTAGCCTCTTGAACCATTGCAAGCTCGCGAGTACGCTCTCTCACTCTTTGCTCGTCACGACAGAATTTGATGAAGGTGATCAGAGAAAAATTGCACACCAAGACCATTAAGGGCATGACCGGTGAAATAAAGATGCCCTCGGTACGAAACGTCCATCCCGAGGCTTGCCAAGCACCCACTCCGGTGCCCGCAAGGAGCAGCGAACTCCAACCAGCGCCGGTCCAAGCCAGAGTGATCGTCGATAACAGGCCAAACGCCAACGTGAGGAGAGATTCCAGACCCGGGCCCCATTTCGGTCGAGAGAGGAAGTCCTTCTTCAGGATGTTATCGACCACAGTGGCATGGACCTCCACCCCTGGGAAAACAGGGTCGAATGGGGTAGACTTCAATTCTTTCATTCCTGATGCAGAGGTTCCTACGAACACAATATTTCCGTCTATTTTCTCTTTCGGGATACGATTGGATAGGATATCTGCCGCCGAGATATAGTTGAAACTCCTACCTTTGCCGCGAAAGCGAATTAGCATGCTCCCTTTTGACGTCAGGGGAATAGCCGTCTTATTCAGATAGATGAACTCCGCACTTCCATTGTCCGTTTCCAGAAGGACATCTTTGATCCCCTGGGCCTGCATCAGGGTGGCCAACGCAAGGCTGGGATAGACCTTGCCTCTATGTTCAATGATCAGTGGCACCCGTCTGAGAATACCGTCTGAGTCTGGAGAAACATTAAAAAAACCGGATCCCGCTGCGGCCTCGGAAAGCGTGTTCAGATTACAGGATACACTGCGGGCTTGGATGAAAGGCGGTGAATCACCATTTGCCCCGTCGTGTCCCCGTTTGTGGACCTGCAATGGATGGAGCAGACAGTTATCCGAACCAGACTCCGTTTCGAAGAGGAATTGATAACCCAATACAACGTCCCCTTTTGAAAGAGCGTCAGCGAGCCTTTGGTCATTGTCCCTGAGATCTTGGGGAACTTCTCTGAATCCGAGATCAACTCCAAAGTCTTGCAGAAGCTCCCTTCTGATCGCAGTAATCGAAGTCCTGTCGTCCTCTGCGAAGAGCATGTCCAGGCCGATGCTCGAAGCTCCCAACTCTCTGAGTCTTTCTATCAGGTTCGCCACCCGGTGGCGTGGCCAGGGCCACTGACCGTATTGCTTTAGACTTTTTTCGTCGATATCGACGATGACGGGAACACGAGAGGGCTCACCCGTGTTGGTCACCAACAGTGCGTCGTAAACTCGATTGTTCAAGAAGTCAGTGAGGTCGGGTCTGACCAGACTCAAAAGAAACAGAAGGGACGAGAAGACGATACCATAGAGAAGGACCAGTCGGATGCTTTTCCGGTCTCTTCTAACGGTTGTTTTCCTGCTTTTGAGGGGCCACATGAACTCAAATACTCTTGTCCAGAAAGAACTCTCACCGCGGAGACGCAAAGATCGCGGTGAGTGAAGCTCCCCGCTCACAGGGCGGGGCTTCCGGGAAATGTAGATATGATTACAGGGTCGGCTTTCCTCCCCGCCCCTGCAGCAGGAAAGCGGGGCATCCAGCCGACTTGCCCGTGATCATTGATTGTGGAGAACTAAATAGTCTTTCATTCGGCGTCATCTCTCGCCGAATACAAAATTATTGCTCTGCGTCCTTTGCGCCTCTGCGGTGAAAATAGACAATTCGGTTACCGGACGATCACTTCGACTCTTCTGTTCCGGGGCTCGGGGACCTCGTCTTCGGTAGGCACTAGGGGCATTGACTCGCCATGAAATGAAACGACCAAAGCACTCGATCTGACGCCCGTGGATACGAGAAAATCGCGGACGGTGTCTGCCCGTCTTGAGGAGAGTCCTATATTATAGTCCTCTACTCCCACACGATCGGTGTGACCCGTTACGTATACTTCATTTGAATTGCGATTCCTAATTGTCCTCACGACCTCAGGCAGCATTTTTTTCGACTCGTGGGTAAGGTTGATGGTATCACGGTCGAAGTATAGAACGAATGAGACGAATCGCGCCTTCAGGTCTGGCTGAGCCGAGAGGGCTGGCCCGAAAACACTCTGAATTTCTCTCTCCTCTAAAGGTTTGGGGTCCGTCGACCGCTCGCCCATATCTTCAACCCGTGTGGCATGCCCAGGCTTGTCGAGTGTCTGTGAACCCCCTTTCGTTGTCACACGGATCGTACCCACCTTACCATCCGGATCAGGCAAGAGCACGATCAGGTCTCTGTTAACGGGTGGGGCAACGACTGCATCGCGGGTTTCGGGTGAGGGAACGATCAGGTCTCGTTTTGCACTACAACCGACCATCAGACCTAACAACACAAAAACCACAAGAACGCTTTTCCACTGTTTCATTTTGTCTATCCCGACCTATTGAAGACGAGTGGGTGCTGAAATGGTTCTTCTTACTTCTCTTCGACTTTAACCACGAAATGCGTTCCCCGAATCCCTATGGAAGCAGACGGGGTTTCGAAATGCGCCGACTCCGGCGCAAGTTTTGAGATGAGGCCTGAAAGATAGGCCGCAGTTCCTCTTAGCATCCTGAGAACGATCGAGAACTTCCCCTGCCTTGGAGCAAAGACATATTGATCGACAACCAAGACGCTCTCCGGCCCCAGAGACAGAAGAGTATCGTCACTGAATACGACGCCCATGGATCCGTCGCGGCCAGTTTTGAGGATATCATTCTCGAATATCTCCTGACTGATGGATGCAGAGATCGTCTCTCCCTGCCTGACAATACTTGTCGTTCCGCCCATCTTTTGAACAATCCCGACAGCAGGAGAAGCACCCGCAGGCACGGTCTCTCCAATGACAGATAGCAGGATGAAAATAGTAGCCAGAGCCACAAACAGTTTTCCCGACTTACCGCGGTTCATCTCAGATATCCTCCGAAGACTCTTAACTCCTGCTATTTTTACGCAAGAATCAAGCCAAAAGAATTGGATTGAAGATATGCAAATCATTTCAATCGGTTAAATTGAGTTTCCAATCCCTTGTTTTCAGCATTCAATGAAATATTTCCAGAGTGATTGAATAAATTTGTCACAATTCGTCACAAGTTATTGACCTTCAAGCAGAATCAGTCCATTTGACGATATAGGGACATCGGCACAAGGACCTTGGGCTGAAATCGGATCGAAAGCTCAATTGAACCCCTTTCACCTTGCGACAGGATGGCATGATGCTTGCAGAGTCTCTAATGACTTTAGTGAAGCTCCCCGCCCACAGGGCGAAGCTTCCGGGTAATGTAGATATGATTATAGGGTCGGCTTTCCTCCCCGCCCCTGCCTACCGGCAGGAAGGCGGGGCATCCAGCCGACTTGCCCGCGAAGACGACGACCATGAAGAGCACTGGGATCCAACTTTTTCGCATGACCATAGCCAGGAAACTGCTCCTCGGTTTTTTGTCCTGTGGATTCCTGACGATCCTCCTTGCCCTCATTGCCCTCTCCAGTCTCCAACGGTTGAATGACATCAATCATCGGATTACAAGGCGTGATGTTCCTCTGGCTGAGACGGCCGATAAAATGCTTGAGGCCTTACTGGTACAGGAACTCTACGGGCAACGCACCCTCATCCTCAAGAGTTCGGAGATGGAGGCGCTCTTCTGGCAACGAAGTGAAGAATTCAGGAAAGCCTTGGAGGTGGTAGGGGATCTTCCAGATGAGACTGGTCTTCCGACCGAACGGATTGCGGTACTGCACGAAGAGTACAATCAATTATTCAAAACAAGATTAGAAAAAGGGGAAGATGCTTCTTCTCAGGCTTTTCGAGGTACCGATCGGCAGATTAGAGAAAAACAGGAAGAACTCGTCCAGTTCATCAAAGGAATTTCTGACGATGCCCGAGAAGATCAGAATGAAAAAAGTCTCAAGGCCCTGAGCATTGGCCGTTCTGCCTTCTGGATTTCTGCTGGATTCAGTGTCAGCGGCCTCGTTCTCGGCATCGTGATTGCCTTGGCGATTACCCACAATATTTCCCGATCCATCAACCAATTGAAACTCTCTACTCGTGAGATATCGGAGGGAAAGTTTGACCGTCTTCCCGAAGTTCCTGATCAGGATGAACTCGGAGATCTGTCCCAGGCCTTTCGTCGAATGGCCCAGAGGCTGAAGTCTCTGGAGGAGATGTACTTGGATGCCAACCCCCTTACTCACCTTCCTGGGGGCATCGCCATCGAAGGGATTCTCAACAAGAGGCTAAAAGAAGATACGTCCGTCGCCTTCTGCCAGCTCGATTTGAGCCACTTCAAGGCCTTTAACGATCGCTACGGCTATGCCAGAGGCAATGAGGTCATCCAGGCGACTGCCAAAATCGTCACTGATGTTGTCAATGAACAGGGTGATGAAGGGGCTTTTGCCGGTCATATTGGGGGAGACGATTTTGTCGTGATTGTTTCGCCTCAAAAGTATGAAAAGATTTGCCTTACCATCATCGATTCCTTTAACAAAATGATCCTCGGTTTCTATGACCTCGAGGACCAACAACGGGGTTACATCCTGGGCGAAACGCGACAGGGGCAAAAAGTATCTTTCCCCATCATGACTCTGGCCATCGCCGTTGTGACAAACCAGAACCGCCGGTTGCAAAATCACATTCGGGTTGGAGAGATTGCAGCGGAGTTAAAAAGGTACGCGAAGTCTTTTCCTCACAGCACGTTTGTTGTCGATCGGCGCAGCGAAAGCGGTTAAGGTGTGCCTCAATGGCTTTCCGCTCGGGAAGCTCCCCGCCAAAAGGGGCGGAGCTTCCGGGAGATGTAAACATCATTACAGGGTCGGCTTTGACTCCAGTGCTGGAGTCCGTTGCCGCCCTCCCCGCCCCTGCCTACCGGCAGGAAGGCGGGGCCTCCAGCCGACTTGCCCGTGCCACGAGGGGATGAGAGGACGGAATATGAATTCGACATTTCACCACTTTCGATGGGCCTGCTTTGTACTGCTGCTCTTCTTTACGGCGAGCTGCAGCCTAAATCAGGCTTTCGTAAAATCGACAAGCGAAAGCGAGTTCCTTCAGGAGACCGTCCGGCTAGAAAAAATCAGCCGTGAGCACCCCGACACACCAGCTCGGGCCCAAGCCCACCTGCAACTCGCTTTCCTCTATGTGGACTACAAGAACCCCCGTCTCAATTACTCGCGAGCCCTTCAGGAAATGGAAGCCTATCTCTCCCTGTCTCCGGATAAAACTCAAACCGTTGACTTCCAGAACTGGCTGGCGGCGCTGAGAGAAATGGACCAATTGCGCGAGGATTGGACAGAAATGGCGGAGAAAAACCAAGCCCTCCAAAGTCGCATCGACAAACTGCAGAACACCCTTGAAAAGACCCAAGAGGCGAATAACAAAATGAGAGAAGCGATCGAAAGGCTAAAGACCCTCGACCGCCAGATGGAAGAGAAAAGAAGACTGATTAAGTGAAAGAGGGTCGACTCTTCCTGTGGGTTTAATCCGCCTGGCTAAATGCTAAACATTCGAGACTTGGCTCTCGGTTTGGCTCACATCCCCTGAGATGATTTTCTGTTAACCCTCTCCATGTAGTCCGTCAAACCCTTTCTCAACCATTCCGGTATTTCTCTTTTCGCAAAGGTGCCCGTACTTACACACACCGTTACATTCTGCCCCTCTACCACCATCTCTTTTTCACCCACCCTTCGATAGCCTTGATACCCCCAGGTGGTGGAGCTTTGACCGATCTTAATGATCCTGACTTCCATGTTGATCTCATCCCCATAGCGCAACCTTCGTCGAAAGTTGGCCTCGCGATGTACGGTCGGCAGAGAAACGTTGTGTTTGTGCAAAACATCGGCATCATCAACTCCCATTTCGCTACTGAAGAATTCCTCCATGGCGAGATGGAAATAATGTATGAGTCGGGGATAGTAGACGATACCCGCATTGTCAATGTCACCAAAACAGATCTTTATCGGCTTTTGGAACGGCATGGGTCGAATTCCTCCTTCGGGCAGAGTCCTATTTTTTATCCTCGCTCCGTAACGTCAATTATCCCACATGAGATGCTATTGTAGCGCAAAATCCCCCCGCTTTGACTTTCCATCAGAAAAAAATAAGGGGGATCAGCTTTGGATTGGCCAATCCCCTTTCAATATTCTTGCTCCGAATTCTTGCTCCGAAATTCAATCACTCCACATCATTCGTTATTTCAAGGCCTGATTCTGTTTCTTTTCAATTTATGGATAAATTCTCCCTTGCTGTCTGCAGAAGTTGGATATACTGGTTGTGAAATTACCTGACCCTAACTTCTAACAAGAATCCAAGGATACAATATGCTCTTTGCAAAAAAAGTTAAGAAATATGTGAAGATTTGAAGAGTGACCAGATCCCGGACTTGAGCTTGTTTCATGAGACTTTCACTCACCCCCCCTTCAGCGAAATAAACTACTCCGAGGCAGAACCACTATCCAAAGGCTGCTACCCATAGCCTAGAAGGAAGTGGTCAAAATCTACCTTTTTCTCCCGCAGGGCGGGCACTCCGATATTTTTTGCTAAGTGTGACTTTTTTGCCTGCTTTCGAGTGAGGGGTAGGTTTAGAAGTGATTGAAATTTCAAAAGTTTATAAATAAGAAAAGTTGGTCCGCTATTTGCATCCACAAGGGCAAGGAATTCCCAGGACCATTAGGGAGGGCTTCCTGTCGTGATTTTGAATCAGGGGACAAGAAAGGTTCTGAGCGACTTCACCGAAAGGAGAAAGGCCCCTCGGTATCCAGTGAGTCTGCCTCTTGAATACTGGAAGATGAACGATTCTGAGTGTCGAGGAGGACTTGCCGGAAATATCAGCGAAACAGGTTTGCTCGTTCTGTCCACTCATAGAATGGGGGTCGGGAAGAGCTTGAAAATCACGGTCATGTTCCCAAACGGGTACGAACTAAACAAATTCGATGCGCTTGCGAGGGTCATTTGGCAAGGCCGTCACAGTGAAATGTATTGGACCGGATACAAGTGCGGGGTGAAGTTTGTTCTCATGTCTGAGAACGATCGAGTCAAACTGGACCATTTTCTCAGCGCCCACCTCTCTGCCCACCTCTCTGCAAATGAAGTTCTAAACGTCGACTCTCCTGCCCCTTCGGCATAACTGAAATTGACTCTCAGAAAACAATTGATTAAAATAGGCGCAACTTCGCTGATCACTTGCTTCGGTGGTTAGTGTCGCGTCTCGGAAACAACACCAACAACTACTGTCTATTTCAAATTCACTGTCCCTTGACTGCTTCGTAGACTTCTCGGGAGCTGTCTACGGGGATATGCCCGAACCAATCATCGCCTCGATAATTGTAATAATTGAAGGGTGGGCCTTCGACGACGTATTTCCCGTCGACGCTAAGCCCCCAGTGATCCGTGGTATAAAGCTGTCCCCCCTCCAACTTGGTTACCCATTCCTGCTCACCTCGCATGTAGGTTGAGAATTTGTAACTTATGAAATCGCCGCTCTTCATCCGATTCTCATGGCTGGCGAGGCTCGATTGACGCATCTCGTCGGCATAACGAGACATCATCGATGAAGTTTTCTTCATCAACTCCTTCACCCTCTCCATTCCCTGACGGACATATTCCGCGGCCCATTGTTCGTTGAGACGGTAACTTTCAGCTATCTTAATGAGAGAGGGAAGCTGTTGTCCGAACTGGGACGTCGGTGCCCAAATACCCGTCACAATGATTCCCCATTGACCCGCGTTGTCAGGGGGAGAACCAAACACATCGTAATAGCCGGTACAGGGCAGACCGTGCTTATTCGTTACGGAGATCAAGGCGAGCTCCGCATCGACTCTCTTCTTCAGATAAGCGGAGGCTTGATTGGCCCATGCTTGATTCGAGTAGCGCTCAATCACCCGGTGGTTGGTCGCACCGGAATGTTTGCTGGCCGTGATCAGGGCATCCACGGGCGGCATATACTCGTAGTGAAGGCCTGGAATGTTGGTGCTGTTGAAGTAAGGGATACGGGATCGCGCGACAAAACCGATAACAGCATAGAGGTATCCACTATCTTCGCGAGGGGACGTGCAGAGAGCTGCCCCCTTCCCGGCTGTAAACTTCCAGCCCTCGGGGACCAGAAGCGAGCACGTTCCGTCGGGTGCTGAAGTTTGTCTCATCGACAGTGCCACGGGCCCCTTTTGTTGCCCCTGAGCGGCACCCTGAGAAGCAAGCTTCTGATACTTCTGATCGTCAAGAACAGTGATGTTGGTAATGATGGTCAAAAGCGTGGAAACCATTTCCTTAAATTGCTTTGAGGGCGCCTCGTATCCAAATACCGCGGCGTTGGGGCGCTTGACATTGAACGTGTATTTCCCTTCGATTGGAGTATTCTTCGGGCCGCTCCGCTGATATCTCACCACCGTATGCATCCGATCCTGACTGCTTCTGGCTTCAACAATTTTAAGGTCGGGCATCTGCTTGTTGACGTTTTTCAAGGTTGCACCTGCAAAGGTTACCGCATCGAGTTTCGGATCGATGTTTTCTAGAAAGGTTGTACTCGCAAAGGAGAGGTCCTTGGGGTCGCTGACAAAAACCATCTTGCCGTTGGGGTACCTTTGGGTACCGACCTTCCATCCCTTAGGTCTGTAAAGCCCAAACGCGCCATCCTCTGTTACATAGTATTCATATTTCGAGAAATCCGGTTTTCCTTGGGGATGTGAGTATTGTGGGGAAAACGTGACGATCACTAGAACGGCCAAAAGGACGAGGCGCCTGAACGTCATAGGGAACCCTCCTGTTTGCCAGGTGGTTTGAAGAAATGAGCGACGGTGATCAAAACTTGCGTTGAGGTGAGTTGAATATATAAGAAGGGAGCCTCCATGTCAAGAGGTATACATTGAAGGCAGCGCAATCACCTGTCCTGCCTTCAATGTAAAGACACGAATACAAGCAAAGGTCCTTTGACGATCAGTCCTCTTGCCCCTTCAGACGACTGGCGATCACCTGAGCCAGGTTAATGATCACCTTCATCCCCATCCTAGGTTCCTTGTGAATGACGTAATAGAAATCGGGGCTCTTAATGACCAAAACCCTTGAGGGAGCCTTGGTGACGACCGTTGCCGTATAAAGAAACGGGGGCACCAGGAAAGACCACCCGACAACCTTTCCTGCTGTGTCAATATCAAACTGGTCGCCCTTCTTGGAACCGATGGAGACTCTCCCTTGCTCGAGAACAAAGAGACGCTCGGCCCTTGCGCCCTCTTCGCACAGGGTCACTCCGGAAGCAACATTTTCTGTCTCGAAGAACTGGGCAATACTCTGCAACTCCCTATCCTCGAGCCCTTGAAGAATATCGACTTTCCTGAGCCGGTCGATACTCACCGCCTCTTTCTTCCCGAGCGCCAGTTCCCCTTGCAACCGTTGGATCAACCCCTCCATAAACCCCTTTCTTTTCTTAAGGAACTCACGGAAATCTTTCCTGTCGGAGAAGGCGATTTCCAGAGTAAGTTCTGAGAGACCCTTTTGAAGGATCTCCCGCAGCATCGCAATCTCATCCTGCGTCAGTTCAATCTGGGCCATCTGTCTCCTCCTTTCTGCTCACCTGAGTGGGTGCCCCCACTACTCCCGGCCAGTTTCGATCCAGGACAGCGATTCACAATGTAAAAAGACTTTTGCGTTTGTATTAGTTACCGTTAGGGATCTCTGTTGTCAATCTTAGACCCATTGGAAATATTGTCAATACAAAATTGATGCCCTTTTCATCCAGCCTTACAAAGAGGCGGAATTTCTCCAACTACCAAGTGAAGCTCCCCGCTCTAAAGGGCGGGGCTTGCGGAGCACTTGCCGGTCAAGACTTCTTTGCAAAAGAAATACAATAGAATTACAATACAAACCTATAAGAGATGGCTACCTCAAAGATATTAACGCGCGATTTCATTATCTGTTTTTCCGCCCAATTGACCTTCACATCCGTTTTTCATATCCTGATCCCCACCCTGCCTATCTATCTCTCCAGACTGGGATCCACAGAGGCGGAGATTGGTGTCCTGATCGGAGCCCTCTTTGTGTCGTCACTGATCCTTAGACCCTTTGTTGGAAGAGGCCTGGTCAAAATTCCCGAGAGACACTTCATGATTGCAGGGGCCCTTATCTTTGCCCTCGCTTCCGTCGCCTATATATTTGCCTCCCCGTTTTGGCCATTTCTCGCAGTGAGATTTTTTCAGGGAATCGGCATCGCCCTCTTTTATACTGCTGCAGCCACATTCATTGCCAATATCAGCCCTGAGGCTCACAGGGGACAAAGCCTCAGTTACTTCTATCTAGCCTTCAACATCTCTTTTGCTTTAGCTCCTGTCTTCGGGATGTTCCTCATCAATGCCTTTAGCTTCAACGTTCTTTTTTTGCTCTGCCTGAGTGTATCTCTGACCTCACTTTTTCTAACCACTCGACTGAGAAAAAGGCAGATGGAACCTGTAGCCGATCTATCTAAGCAGGATGAACCCTTTCTCAGCCGAGAAACCATTCCACCGGCGATCATGGCTTTTCTTGCCCACATGATCTGGGGAGCTCTAACCGCCTTTTTTCCTCTTTATGCCATCCAAAATGGCGTGGCCAACCCAGGGTTCTTCTTTGCTGCCTATGCCATCGTGCTTATCTTGGGCCGTGCTCTGGGCGCGAGGATCTTAGATCTTTACAGCAGGGAAAAAATAATCCTGCCTTGCCTCACCACTTATATTATTTCGATGGTTGTTCTCGCCTACTCCAAGACCCTTCCGATGTTTATTCTGGTCGCGGTGATCTGGGGAAGCGGGAATGCCTTTCTGATGCCTACCCTTGTGGCCTATGCGCTGGATCGGGCAGCCTCTTCCCCGGGGACTGTGATGGGGACGTATACAGCCATAAGCGATTTGGGGGTCGCCCTTGGCCCAGTCATCATGGGGATCATCCTCCGTTTCACCAGCTACCCCACCATGTTTTTGTGTTTGGCTCTTGTTGGCGTTTCCAATCTCAGTTATTTTTATGTGTTTGTGGGAAAAGGAAAACGCCACGGGTAAAAATTAGTTCCGTCCGAGAAGTCATTACCCAGAGTAGGAAATAGTTTACATTCAAAGCGATCTTCACCGCCCATTCGCCCCCATAACACAGGGGCTCATTCGAGATACGGCTGCCTGTCGGCAGGCAGGTGTGTCGCTGTAGTGCAAAATCTATTTTGGACAAGAGCCATGGCCCCTCATGTTTTTGAAAATGGTGTTGTCATCATGCTGGCAGCATCTGTTTTTTTCGCGGTATTCGATGCGTTAGCAAAATACCTCACGAGTTCATTTCCTGTGGCTGAAATCGCCATTGTCCGATTTGCCTTTGGCGTTCTCATGACCTTCCACACCCTGTTCAAGGAAAAGTCCTGGCTTGACAAGCGTGATTTTTTCCTCTTAATTCTCCGCGGACTATCAGGTATCGGTACTTTCTATCTCACGCTCTTGGCCTTTGAACTTGAAACACTTTCAGTCACCATGATCCTTTTTTTCACGAACCCTCTGTGGTCCCTTCTCTTAAGCACCTATTTCTTGGATGAATCCCTTACCTGGGAGAGGATTGTGTGCATCGTGATTGCCATTCTCGGGATAACCATTCTTATCAATCCGTTGGGGAGAGGAATTACACTCAGCCATCTGTATGGCCTTGGCGCTGGGATCTTAGGAGGTCTGAATAACGTATTAGCGCGACACTTAAGGGCCCGCAATAGCGCTCGGGTCATGTACGCTTTCCAATGCATGATAGGAACTCTTTTAAGTCTCCCGTTGGTTATCCACAACCTTCACGTGCCAGAGTTGACCCAAGGAGGAATTCTCTTGGTCGCTGCAGCCTTCGGACTTCTCGGTCAGGTGACCATGAATCATGGCTTTCGTTTTATCCGCGCACCTGAAGGAGGAACGTTGGTGATGTTCGAGGCTGTCCTTACGGCGGCGTTGGGAATCGTCTTATTCCGAGAACCTCTTTCCCTTCGATTCGTGCTAGGTACGGTGATGATCCTTGGAAGTGGTATCTATCTGGGACTCCGGACGGGAAGAAGCGTGATCGGAGCTGAAGGCGATTCGATTTCAGTGAGTAGGTAACGTTCGAATTCCCCTGCTGTTTGTAAAAACAGGAAAGGCTGGTCAGAACACCCAGCCCTCCTCAGACTACCACACGGCTTTCGTCTATTCTATTAGATTAGGTCCACATCTCAATAATATGACTTCATCTGTTTTTCCATTGCGCCAGAACGGATGTAATAGATCCCCGTTTTCGCCATATCATCGTATCGCAACGCCATTGTCGCATCCTCGCCATACCACAAATATTCATCCATGTTAATTAACGGTTTTGCACCCCGCCCATACTTGTCAAATACAGTCATCTTCAAAACCTCCCAATCGGAGGGCCCTGGGTCATCACCATTCCGACGTAGAACATCCCTTTCCAAAAACCATACTGTACCGGCAACATTCTTCCATCTCTTAATCGGAACCCGTCACCCTTTTTTGTATAGAACGTTATCCCGCCATGACTTGGGTCTGTCCTGACATAGTCCATGTTTTGAAGAGTCAATAACTACGTCCCCCACTTGAGCGCGTTAAATCCAGTGGGTTCGGAACCCGCTGCCAAACCAACAGGTTTACAGGTCCTATCAGGAATGTAAACCGGGGGCGCAGGAACAACATGTTCACAACCTAATGCCAGAAGAACAACGAAACCGATCAAGATCCCAATAGGCTTTCTCATATTGAATCTCCTTTCCGTATCAGAGGATGCACATAGTAAAGCTCCCCGCCCACAAGGGCGTGGCTTCCGGGAAATGCAGATATGATTACAGGATGGACTTTGACTCCAGTGCTGGAGTCCGTTACCGCCCTCCCCGCGGGGCATCCAGTCGACTTGCCCGTGGCCACAAGTTTCGACTTAATTGAATCTCCATCCAAGAAAAATGCCAAGGCTAATTCGCCGTTTTATATAATTCCAAAAGTAATGAATTTCAACTCGCGCGAATTCACGACAAACTGCAGATCAGTCTTTTATATGAAACGAAACTTCTCTGTAACTTTTTTTGAAACTCAGACAAGAAGGCAAGTTTTGTTTTGGACTAGATTAAAGTGGCTTTGAAAAATGGAGGGCTGAATGTAGAAACAAAAAATCCACCGAGCTTGCGGAACCCGGTGGATCTCTTGGGGTAAAGGTTGAGGGGAAAGAGATGTTTTGTTCGAGATAACAATAACTCATTCACATTAAAGGAAGGTTAAATCTAGATTAGAGTTTTCTAACCCTTTCCCCTGTTTATCCGGCTCAAATCAAATTGAACTTCAGGCCTCTGTTCTGCCCCGTTCAGTAAGGCTCTGTATTTGCCTAGGTCTCCCTTGTAGAAAGATTGCAACTGCAGCCCATAGCGGTACTTCCCGGATCTTCCTCTTGTTCGACTCGCCCAAACGACTTTTGCGATGGCTTGGATCGTCTCAACTTCTGAGTTTACGGGAGCAAAGATTTTGATCTTGAACAAATCCCCAATCTGCAGTTTTTCGGGGACATAAATCTGGAGCCCTCCTTCGTTGGCATCTGCCAAGGTTCCACCATGGTCTTCTCTCTCAACGAGGCGGGAGTAATCGAAAAGAAGTTCAACCCTTCGTCTGGGTTGTTTTCTTCTTTCAAAGATGGCGATGCCTTCTCCCGACTTCAAAATTTTCACCTCTGCCATAAATTTAAGGCACCTCTAATCTAGCATATTTGATCAATGAAATCAAAAGAAATGTGAAGACTTGAAGATATTAACTGAGAAAGAACGGCACCGTGAGTTTTCCGAGCAGTTGCACCCAGGGCCACACCTTCACCCCAGTCTTATCAGGAGATAAATCGAGCCAACAACGGTAAAAACGAGACAAATGGAGACAATGACGACCGTTCTATTGACTTTCCTCCAGTTGATCCGACTCAGCTTCATCTTGGCTCTTTCGCGGGACTCCTCCAAGACCATCGGGGGAATCATCTTGAAAAGCACGAGATAGCCGTATCGAAGAACGACAAAGTCGTCAAGCTGACCGAGGAAGGGTAGAAAATCGGATATGATATCCATGGGGAAAAGGAGGTAGGCGAGCGGAACGAACATCAGCAGCCGAGTGTACCACGGAGTCTTCGGGTTCCTCACGATCAAGTAAAGGAGGTACCCGTTCTGAAGAATCCATTGGAAAAGCTGTTTCCCCTTTTCGATCACTTTCATGATGCCAGGAAGCAACCTTAGGATTTCTTGTTTTTCTTCAATCGCTTTGAGACAGGGCGCTGCCTGAGGAGAACATAGGTGGCTCCTGCACCGCCGTCAACAAATCTTGCGCTTGAATAGGCAACCACCCATTTTCGCCATGGTCCACGGGTCAGCCATTCGATCACCTTCTTTTTCAAGACAGGTTCCGAAGGGGATGAGAGACCCCGACCATGGATAATGAGGACCCCTCTTTTCCCAGTTGTGATGGCCCCCTTGATGAACTTCTCGAAGACCTCTCTTGCATCCTCTGCCGTGAGCCCGTGAAGATCCACATGGGCTTGAATTGAGTAGTCTCCGCGATGGAGACGCTTGGCGAACTCTGGATGAACATTATAGCCTGTGCCTTCAACGTATTCGGGCGTGTTTGAGACATCGAACCCTGTCCCATACCTCACGAGGCTCTCGAGTTGAGCCAACGCTTCTGCGTCCTCTTTTACCCTCGATTCCGGTGGAGGGTCTATGTGAACAATTCGTTCAACTCGGTTGTCTCTTGAAATCGGAGTAACACCCTCCATCGCTTTTGAGAAGAGCTTCTCATCAGAGTCAGGGTTCGGCTCGGATTGACGGTCCAGAACTTTCGTCTCTTTTGGGGGAGACAGCGGAAGAGGTTTCTTTTTGAGGAGGTCCTTAATATCTTCGAAGGGGTTATGCGTCAATGAAGGCTTATCGGACTTCATAATACACCCCTGACGTTTTCAAAAGAAAAACGAAATAACCACTTTTATTTTAAGCGAAAAAGGTCTTGAGATCAAACAGGAGTAGGCTGGGACGTGCACCTTCACCCCGGTAGCAAGAGACCACGGCCTTTGGCCGCGGAGGAATGCGCCATCGTGTGATCGGAATGTCGCCCCACATGGGTGTTGGGCGAGCTACCGCGGGCTTTACCGGTGGGGCTCCATTTGCTACCCCAACCCTGCTGTGATAGAATCCTGTCGGCTCCCTATTTCCCAGGAGATTGAGGTTCCCAGAAAGGAGGCACTCACATGCCGAATGGCCCAGGTCCCAAGGAGATTAAAATCACGTTTCCTGAAGCGGTGCAGGGTGGCGCCTATGCCAACAACATGGTCGTTGCCCACACCAAAGAAGAATTCATTCTCGATTTCTTGATGGTGGCTCCCCCGGCGGGTATCGTCACTGCCAGAGTGATCGTCAGTCCGGGGCACATGAAGCGGATTCTTGAAGCCCTTCGGGACAACGTGTCGAAATACGAAACCTCTTTTGGGGCCATTCAGAAAGCAGAAGAGCCCAAAGGAAGAATCGGCTTTTCATGATACGCTTGGCGTCATGGTCTGTTCC
>Ga0315282_10007663_pt1 | contig 17666 bp, 15 predicted proteins | sample YL17G07_20_MG_FD_203693 | JGI IMG/M metagenome (GOLD analysis project Ga0315282, IMG submission 203693) | Sediment microbial communities from Yellowstone Lake, YNP, Wyoming, USA - YL17G07_20 | ecosystem: Environmental > Aquatic > Freshwater > Lake > Sediment | place: USA: Wyoming | collected... | reverse complement strand
TCTCATGCAGAATGAACGCCTCGCAAGTTAAAGCAGCATAGGTGCCTTGCCTGTGACTGAATAACAATCAACCGAGGGCGGTTGCTCTACAAAATGCCGGGTGGATCGAACGTGCCGTTGCCATCGAAGTCCACCCAAATGGGATTGGTGATGGTAAAGACGGGTTCCCCGGGGTTTACCGGAGAAAGCGTCGCTGTGCTATGTCCCGCCTCCACAACGAGCCAGCGGTCTGCGTCGGATGTGACGGTTATAAAACCATCGAAACGCACTACGCCGCTCCCAGAAACAGCCTGCTCCGCAATGATCTCACCGCCATTAGAATAGACGCGTAAATAGTCCACGTCGATCCATGAGGGCGCTTGTATCACAATATCCAGGTTCACCGTATCGCCGCCGATACCGGTAACAAAGCTCCCGATCGCATGGCCGTTAATGGAGAACGAAACGAAAGGTCCGCTGCACGATTCGCTCCGTTGGTTCAGAAGCGAATCCACCATATCCTGTGGATCGGCAGCCGACGGGTCGTCTGTGGGCATCGAAAAAAGATCGCGAGGGTTTCCCAGCATCGAGTTCGGACCGTGAGAGTCTGAGCCGCCGAGCATGGTGTACTTATAACCCTGATCAAGAAAGCTGAACCAGTCAATGAGCGTTGCCAGATCGTCGCTGTTTGTACCCGAGTTCCAGACCTCGATAGCGTCGAAGTCATCAGACCATAGATCGGGATTGACCGAAGAGACACCAATGGTTGGATCGTAGCCAACGGTGTTGAACCAGCCCGACGTACCAGAGCGCGGGTGGTTGATCTTGATGATCTGTGCACCGTATTCGTTCCGAGCTTGAGTCCACATATCCAGAAAATTTCGTTTGCTCACAAAATTACCGTTCGCATCGAAGTTCGCCAAGCGGATGCCGAAATAATCGTTGGCAGTCGATGGAGGCGAGAGCGGCCAGGTGTTGAAATGCCCCCATACCGGGCTGACTTCCATGCCACGCGCCGGGTGAATCCACGCTTGGGCGTTAATAGCCTCCACGTAGGGCATGAGGTCTGAAACGGTGTCATGGTCTGTGACGACCGGCATCTCGATGCCTTCGGCCATAAATTCAACGATGCGATGTTGGACGTTGGCTTGCGAGTCCACCGAGAATTCTGTGTGATCATGAAAATCGGCAGACATGTAACCCGTAGTATTGACCACGCGTTCGATGACTGAAGTAAAGGTTGCGGTAGCCCCTGTTGCGATTGTTACGTTCTGAGCGTCAATCTCATATTCGTAACCGCGTGACACCGTGACTGTGTACTCGCCGGGTAATACGGACTCCGTGCCCTGTCCGGTCGCGGTCCAGATGCGGTGGACGATTCCGGCAGTGCGCGGCGCATTGAATCCGGTCTGGAACGTGAACATGCATGGGATGAGCGCGTTATTTCCGTCCTTGACATTAAAAGCGAAGTACCCGGGCTGATCGATTGAGATTTCCGTGTCGGCATCATTGCCGGCAGTCACCTCTACAGTGACGGGAGCTGAGTCAACACGACCATCCCCAGAAGCGACAAGATTGTACGTGCCTGGCGCGAGTTGAAGTGAAAACGCGCCTGAAGCGTCGGGCCACGCCACTCCCACATAATTTGACCCTTCCGGACGAACAGTGTCCGTGACAACGATCTCAACGCCGGTGGGATCGTCGCCTGAGCCGACATGAAGCGTTCCCTTCAGAGTGCCGTAGTCGGAATTTTGGTCATAGGCGTTTATCGTGGACTGAATGAGGCCGGTGTCGCCGGTTCCGACGATGAAGAGGCGTTCATAGCTGGCCTCGCCCTGCGATGTGAGATGCAATGTGCCCTCGATAAGAGGGAGGATGTCGCCATCGATATAAGGAACGTAGAACTTTTTTTGAGGTTCAATTGTCGCTATGGCATAGGAAACCGGCAAACGTAACCTGGAGATACCGCCGACCCAGCGAAGGCTCGCTAGAAGGTCCACATCGCCCAAATTATAACCTGCGCGCGGCGTGAATATCTTTGTTTCGTCTCCCCAAAGAGGCACGTCCGCAATCAGCACATGCCTGTCGCGCGTGGTTTCGTTCTTCAAGGTTGTTTTCATCACAAGGTAATCGGTATCCGGATATAGCGTGTATTCATTAGTGATCGTGAGGCCATAATCCCATGTGGGGAGGAGATGGTCTATGATATCGATACCGCCGTCTTTTCCCGTGACGCGAATAACTGCGGGACTATTATGCCCGTAGTGGACAACCTCAATCTGCTTTGCCAGAAAGCCGCGCGCCAACCCGACCAATTGCTCCAAGGCCCAGAGGCTATCGGCCCCGGCTTCACCCTGAGCGCGTGCGCGGTCGGCGTCGATAATGTTTCCTGAGTACGGAATCCATCCGACCGCCGGATTGGCTGTCGAGCGGATAATGAATTCGACGCGCGAGTTGTAGATTTTATAATCACCGATCATGCCTCGGGCTCTCGGCCCCCCGATCAATTCGTTTTCTGAAGTGATCACGCCCGTGCGCACTTCACCGTTCCCTAATTGGTCGGAGAGATTATCCCAAGGGCCATCCGTGTCGTCATCAGCCGAGTCATCGTCTATGGCATCGTCGTCAGCGGAGTCGTCATCTGCTACATCGTCATCGATCTGTGAGTCGTCGTCAGTCATGTCGTCGTCAGGGATTATATTATCATTCCCGCCTCCATCATCATCGTCGCCTCCTGAGCATGAAGCGAGAACGAATAAAAGGACAAGGACGATCAATAGTAATTTCCACGGATATTGATGACTATTGGTGATCATTTGACCTCCCTACATGTCAATATTCGCAATATCAACTGCTGTTATGGATTTGATTAGATAGATTTCAAGAACCCTCGATTAATCAATTTAGAATAACTTCAACTGGGTCAGAATTCAAGAATCTCTCTCCCAAATCCAATTATTAGAGTATCCGATAGAACATCTAAGTAAAAGAAGTATTAAGATTGATTGCCGGTGAAACTAAGAGTTTCTCTGACGTCCGCTTGAATGATTTGACACTGCCTCTTATCTAATCAATTTTTCTATTATAATTTCTTTTCTATTCCCCCCATTGCAACGGATCAGCTACAACTGCACAATCGAGCAACGGTGCAGTGGTCACGTTGCGGAAAGGCGAATAGCAGTATTCGAAGGGATAGAGAATCTCCTGCCAGTCTATTACCGGTTCTGTAGGCGATTGCCAACGACTTGGCGTAAGGGGTACCCCGCCATTTGGAACGGAAGACGCCCAAGGATCCCAATATTCCCATGTCGAATAAAGATCCATAGCCTTGGTGTACTCATCCATTACCAATCGCGCCTCATATGAGGTCAACGGAAGACCGGCTGTAGCGGCAGCCAATAAATATGACGCCGCATCCGGAATGAATTCAGCAAATTTTGTGCGGTTAGGATCTTGATAGAGCATATATTCAACTCTGGTTACCATGCCTTCTAAGAGGTTGTACGCCATATCCGTTTGCCAGTTCATAAGTGCGTTGGTAATAGACGCCACATGGAAATATCGGACAATGTCATAGTTATAATAATGGCCATTCGTAGCGATTAATTCATATATCCATCCGATGCCGTTACCGCAATCGACATCCAACGGATTGCCGTACCCGATTAGAGCGGAAGTAAACCTACCGCTGCACTCGGAGTTGGGAACAAGCCAAGTGTAAGTAACAAAACTTGCCAGATCTACGACAAATCCGTACTGGTTTACCGGTACGAGCTGATCGCCGCCTTCTTTTGTGCGGATAAAATATCCCGAGTCGGTAACGTCTTTTGCAAATCCCTGCAAATATTGAAGAGCTAACGCTGCGGCGTCCCGCACATTTTCATCTTGGCCGTCTTCGACCACACGCATCAGCATGGGGACGGTTCTATAGATATGGGGAACATCGTCCTTGCTTCGCATGTTGCGCACCCAGATTGAGCCATAATCAGGATTGATTAGATTCGGAATTGTATGGGCATTCCAGTCGTATGCCTCGTGTCTGACGGGGCCGTACTCCACATTGGCTTGTCTGCCTTCTTCAACGTACGAATTGTCCGGCGGGAAAATTGCGCGAGCCAGAATCGTATGCTCCGGATCTTCTCCGCCCCAAAGCATTCCACGGAATAAAGCGACGATGCCTTTGCAATATTGTTCGATCAATCTGCCCATCGCAGCATCACCGCTCAATAAATATTCGGCAGCAGTATTATTGATGATTTTCGAAGTCGGGATCGTAAGATTGTCGTCAAAACCGGTATGCGTAAATGTGACAACGTCATCAGTTTTTACCAACGATACATCACCATAAAACAATTTGTATGGAGGCATTTCATCAGGATTGGTCTCGGACATCCCGTGGCTGACCCAAAGAAGCCAATGAAAATAGTTTGAATTTTTATAGAAACCGGTAATCTTTTGTGTAAATGCGGTGATTTCTTCAGGCGTAAGTGGAACACCGACATCTTCACGTGTGAACGTAAACGGTAGTTCATTAGGATAATCGCGGTTGCCTTTTACTCTGTTGAGTCTGTTTTCTAAAGAAGTAAATGAAGGAATCAAATTTGGCGAGTTGAGTCCCTGAGAATTCGGATATGTCCTTACGAGACGTATTCCTATATATGGGCTGGAAAATCCGGGAGTTTGCGCTGCGCGATATGCTGATCGGCAACGATCTGCGCCGCTATAACGGAAAGCGCCGCCTCTAACAATCCTGAAAACACCTGAATCCGGACCAATAGGATCTATCGCGCTATCCGGATAATCTTTTTTATACCAATCCCAACACCACTCTAAAACGTTCCCTATTACGTCATATAGACCCCAGCTATTTGCCGTTTTTCCGCCTACGCGGTGAGTAGTGGTATTATCGTTTCCGCAATACCAAGCAATCGAATCGAGCTTCGGATCCAAAGGAGAACAGGCGGTATTTGTGATATTGCCGTTATAAAAAGGTGTAGTTGTCCCCGCGCGTGCCGCGTATTCCCATTCCGATTCTGTCGGCAAACGAAAACCTTCACAATCATAAACGGATGTTACGCCATTCAAAGCGACTTGAGCATCAAGAATACCGCCATGATCTTTACAATATGTTGTTGTGTCTCCCGATTCACCGTCCCGACATTTGATTTCAGAAAGTGTATAGCAGGCGTTGTAACTTAGCGCTTCGGACATCTTGATCGAAAAAGCAAGAGCATCGAACCAGCTCGTTTGTTCGACGGGCAATTCCGGATCGGAGCCGGCAACCGGATAACGGCTCGGATTATAATTCATCAGTTCTTCAAATTTGCCTTGCGTAGTTTCTTTTTCCATCATTTCAAAATCGTGAGTCAGGGTCACCGAATGTTGAACTTCATTATCTCGCCGGCCGAGTTCATTTTCGGGGCTGCCCATGGAAAAAGAACCGTGAGGTATAAATACGAAACCTTCGGTTGTTTGATGAGACGTATCATCATCCCCTGAGTCATCATCAGGGCCGGAATCATCATCAGTAGTCGAGTCATCATCAGTAGCCGAATCATCATCAGTAGGCGAATCATCATCAGCCAAATCATCGTCAATGGCCGAATCGTCATCGATAGAATCGTCATCCATCTCAGAATCATCGTCAACAGCATCATCATCCAGACCCGAGTCATCGTCGAGGTCATCGTCGGAAATATTGTTTCCGCCTTCATTGCCGCCGCGCTCACATGCGAAAACGAACATGCCAAGAGCTAATATGACCAATATTGATAGAAATAAATTTGCGAAGCTTTTCATGGTGGTTCCCTTCCTTATTTAGGAAAGCAGATCAATCTAAAAATAATACCAGACAATAATGTATTTGTGGTACAAAAATAAAGGCTTTTAATTTGAATCTCCATTTGAAGGTAATCAATAATTACTCATTATCTTTTTTATTAATGGAAGCGGCGATGACCGGTAACTTGGTTTCGTATTATGCACAAAGAGCATTCGAATATGAAAAGATTTATCTGTTGCCTGAACGCAAGAAAGATCTTTGTAAACTTAAAAATATTTTAAGCGGAACTTTTCAGAATCTTGACGTGTTGGAAATTGCCTGCGGAACAGGATATTGGACTCAATTTATTTCGAACAGCGCAAAATCTATTCTAGCGACAGATTGCAATGTCGAGATGTTGGAAATCGCCAAGAAAAAGAACTATATGAACTGTAAAGTTTCATTCATAACGTCAGATGCATATTCATTGGCAAATGTTAAGAGAAAATTTACCGGGGGTTTTTGCGGATTCTGGTGGTCGCACATACCGAATGAAAAGTTGTCTGAGTTCATTTCAATTTTTCATTCTAAACTTCAAGATGGCGCGATAGTCATCATGATCGATAACATTTATGTAGAAGGGAATAGTACGCCTATTGTTCGATATGACGACAAGGGAAATTCTTACCAAATTAGAAAACTTGAAAATGGTTCAGAGTATGAAGTGCTTAAAAACTTCCCTTCAAAAAATCAAATTAGGCAGCAGTTATCCGATTATGCAAACCGAATCGAATTTTTGAATTTAACCTATTATTGGCTGTTTAAGTACATCGTAAGAAAATGTGTGGATAAACGTTAAATAAAAAGATCGATATTATGCTACATCCGCTCCCTGATATTGCGCATCGCCAAAACCCAAAATAGGATAGAAGATGAACGGCAGCAAAAGCATTCCGATGCCAAACCCCGTTCCTTTCCCGAAAACCTTGGCCAAGCGAATCGAGCAGATGATAGCGATTACGATATTCACAATGGGAATGAGCATAAGAATAATCCACCAGATTGGTTTGCCGATGATTTGGAGAAGCACAAAGATGTTGTATATCGGAATAAGGCATGCCCATCCCGGTTTTCCGGCTTTTACAAACACCTTCCACAATGCAACGATAATGAACACAATAATCGCTAAATAAATAATTGATCCGATGATACGCATACTGGATTTTCCTTTCGAAAAAATGGTTTACAGATTATGGATTCGTAAACGATCTAAATATACTTTAAACATATTTATTTTCAAATGAAATTTTCGTGCTGACCAAAGTCTTTCTACGCTGACATTTTTGTTGAATGACGTAAAAGGCCCTACGGTCCATGTGATATTGTAAATGGCCCTGCTTTGGTTGATGGTCATTGTCCCTTGACAACTACCGCTTGCGCCTGGATTGTCTCCGGAACACGAATAGGTTCCATCGATGCTGTTTGCGGCTAAAACAAGCGAAGGCAATATCAAAATCAATATTGCGAATGTAAAATGTTTCATAACCGCCCTCATTTGGAAAGTAATATAAGAATATGACATTAATTTATGGGTTTTGTTTCCATATGATGTTCAAGGTTGGAAATTTCTCTATTTAGAACTTGCGAGAGCGCTGTAGTACTTAATCCGGCAGTTTTTTCCATATATTCTTGTTGCGATTTGGCCAATAACATCAATTTTCGATATGGCTTTAGTTTAGTGAGCATGAACTTCAAAAGAGCCTCTTTATCTGTGCCGGCGATGCCGGAATATTGTGCCTCCATCACCATTTCTTTGATTTTGCGGGCCAGGTGGTCTGTCGCGGGTTCGCAAATGCCATGATTTGATGAGGTACTAAAAAAGTCTCTTAATGATCTTAGGAGAGATAAAGCCGACGGTTCTTGCGACCTTATGATTCCATTTGCGCTTTGGTCCATTAAATTCAACAATGCCTGATAAACCAGCTCTTTCCAAGCCAGATCCATTGCTTGGTTGAGCATGCAGGCGTCTATTTCGGGTTTGCCTGTTTGAGCATAAGCAATCTGCGGAAAGCGATTTATATGTAACAGGACCGGCGCATCTTTCAGAAATTGAGGGCCAAAACTCTCCGGTGAAAGGTTCGTCATTTTGAAATCGAGAAAGGGATCTTCATCCAATGAAACGGATTCTTGCGTTTCTTCATCAGTCGCCGGGCTTCTATCCATTTGCCGATACAAAGTTTCAATAATATCCCATGATGAGGGCCGTTTTGGTCCGCTTGCTTTTGCGAAAAGTTCGACTATCAATTTTGATTTATCCGGGTGAATAGAAGCCAAGCGGTTGGTTAGATCCATAAGCCCGTCGCGGGTTCTTGAAAGAGTCCAATCCAGAGTGCGGAAATCTGCGGCAATCGACATATAAGCTAATGTTCTCATCCGAATGGAATCTTTGGAATTTGGAGAAGGATCAGGCATTCCAACGATTTTTTTATTTTCGATCAGGTCGATGATTCGCACCGCTGCTTTCAATATTTTTTTGGCTGCTTTACGATCAGGTCCAAAATGCGTGTAATACTCGGGATGTCGGGCTATCAGAAGATTCATATGATCAATTTCAACGAGAGCGCCCACTCCTTTTGCAAATTCATAGGCAAATTTTTCTTCGACTGATAGATTCTGCACTGGCACCACTAACAAAATAAATTGAAGTCCGTCAAATTTTGATTTTTCGTACTTCTGCAATTCCGGATTTAGGTCTGACAGTCTCAGCGTTTGAAGCCCTTCGGTTATAGAGCCGTTCTTTTCACAATTGTCCATTTGGTCGGATGTAATGGGACTGTTTTGGCCAAACGTTTGAGATATCGAAATTAAAAAATAAAGAAGCAGAACGAAGAAAATGGTAATAAATTTCGAAGCATTCATGGAAAGCATCCTGCCATCAATGCCTGGCCTGTTCAAGCTTATTATTAATATTTGTTATTTTGATTTATTAACGGTATTCCATTTGCATGATAGAATAATTACATGGAGGTCGATATGGACAGACATATAAACAAAATTGTTATCCTGGTTTCAACAGCCGTTTTGTTTTTAACGATCCTGACCGCATGCACAGCCGGGCTTCCGGAATATGATCTCTTTCGCATTAAAAACATAAAAAATATCAGTGTCATTCCAACAGTTTTTATGTCAGAAGGCGATAGATCCGGCGCAGCAGTCGCAACGGAGCAACAGATTGTCACTGAACTTGTAAAATCGGGATGGTTTACAAAAGTTGTTCCGCCTCAAGACATTTTGTTAAAAATGAGAGTGGACAAGGTATTATCAAAAGCTGCATATCAAATATCTTTCTATTATTTTTCGAAATCCAAGTTGAGCCGATTTGCCGATAAACTTGCGATCGTACGCCAGAGATTGGGTGATGAGATCGTAGCTATTTCCAGATATCAATTCGTCGATGAATCGAAAATTAATTCCATAGGAACGCTGGAACGATCTATGGCTAATATGCCCAAAATGCAAAGGGTGGAATTCGGTTTCTGGATCGTTGATCTTTCTACCGGAAATATCGTCTATGAAGGATACTCTTCCGTCCAAAGAGAAATCGGGGCTATGTATGCGATGATCACTCCTGAAGATGCGCGTACTCTGGTTAAAGAAGCGATGAGCAAACTACTTAAAAAAGCCAATTAAGATTTTAAGTTATTGACTCTAGGCTGTAGTCTGGAAGTCGTAAAAGAAATTCCTAGGTTATCCCTTAGAATAATTTCTTAACGGGACATGAGGATCAATCCAAGAGTAACAGCCCATGGCATTAGCGCTGCTAACACTTGCTTCCATGTTTTCCACTTTTTCATTATCAATAATCCTCTTCTCCATTAAAAATAAATAGCAAAACCCGGACCATTGATTTTTTGAGAAAACTGGCGGTAAATTTCTAACAAATCGTATAATTTGCGAAAAAATTTTTCCACTTGTGCACAAAATTTTCCACTTTTCAGAAGCGATTTTATTCTATCCATCATAAAAAGAATTAATGAAAAATGCATTCATCTCATTTTAATATTTAATAAAATTATTACACAAATCATAAATCTTTAATTTAGATATATAGAAATCGAACAAGGGCCTCTTCTTGACACCCATTCCATTCATTGCTAGTAATATCGCCGTCGAAAGACATGCTGAAAAATGGGCACGTAGCTCAGATTGGTTAGAGTACTACCTTGACACGGTAGGGGTCGCCAGTTCGAGCCTGGCCGTGCCCACCAAAAAATTTATGTTTGTGTTATACCTGCTGATGTAGCAGCGAACATAAACGTGGACGCCCTCCGTTGATGGCCAATGCGGTTCGGAAACGGTAACAAAGAGGCGAAAAATGATAGAAGTATTTTTACCATCACAACAAAAAATTTCGGTTGACGGATCTTCCGGTTTTGATCTGCTTCATTCCTTGTCGCAGCAACCTAAACAAAAAGTTGTCGCTTTGAAGGTCAATGGCGAAGTACGCGACCTGCATATGCCGCTTGCCTCCGGCGACAATGTGGAATTAATCGATATTACAGCCCCGGAGGCTGAAGATATCATGCGGCACTCAGCCTCGCACGTTATGGCGCAAGCAGTGCAAGAACTTTTTCTTGGCGCCAAAGTGACGATCGGCCCTTCAATCGAAAACGGATTTTATTACGATTTTGATTACGAGCGTTCGTTCACTCCGGAGGATTTAGAGAAAATAGAAAGCCGCATGAGGGAAATCATCGCTTCGAACCTGCCGTTCAAGCGAGAAGAGATTTCAGCATCGGAAGCTATCGAGCTGTTCAAGCAAAAAGGCGAGACATATAAAGTCGAAATTATCCAGGATTTGAAAACTGATGTCGTCAGCCTATATCGTCACGGAGATTGGGTTGACCTCTGCCGAGGACCGCATCTGCCATCTACCGGTCTTATCGGAGCGATTAAACTGACCTCAGTAGCTGGAGCATATTGGCGCGGAGATGAACGCAATCCGATGTTGTGGCGGATTTACGGCACTGCTTTTTCATCACAAAAAGCTCTGGATGAATATCTGCTAAGACTTGAAGAAGCGAGAAAACGCGATCACAGGAAGCTTGGGAAGGCGCTCGACTTGTTCTCTATTCATGATGAAGTCGGCCCCGGATTCGTGATCTTTCATCCAAAGGGAGCGTTGCTTAGGACGGTCTTGCAGGAATGGGAAATCCACGAACATTTGAAAAGAGGCTACCAGATCGTGATGGGACCTACGCTGCTGCGTGAGGAGATATGGAAGCGTTCGGGGCATTACGATAACTACAGAGAAAATATGTATTTTACGGAAGTTGATAACCAGCGATACGGCATTAAACCCATGAATTGCCTGGCCCATATGCTGATTTTCAAAAGCCAGACAAGAAGCTATCGCGATATGCCGCAAAGATATTTCGAATTGGGACTCGTTCATCGGCATGAGAAATCAGGCGTTTTACATGGGCTTTTCCGCGTGAGGGCGTTTACTCAGGATGATGCGCATATTTTATGCACGGTGGAGCAACTCAATTCGGAAATACAGGGCGTTGTAAAGTTTGTTCAAGATGCAATGGCCATTTTCGGCTTTGATTATCATATAGAAATCTCCACAAGGCCTAAAAAGTCAATCGGATCCGATGAAATGTGGGAAATGGCTACGAATGCGTTAAGAAATTCTTTAATTGAAATGGGAATACCATTTGAAGTCAACGAAGGCGAGGGTGCATTTTACGGACCCAAAATCGACGTAAAATTGAATGACTGCCTGGGCCGCGAATGGCAGTGCGCGACTGTCCAATGCGATTTTACCTTGCCGGATCGATTTGAGCTTGAATATATCGGCCCGGACGGCAAAGAACACAGGCCAGTGATGATCCATCGCGTTATTTTGGGCGCTGTCGAGAGATTCATGGGTATTTTAATCGAGCAATTTGCAGGCGCTTTCCCGACATGGGTTGCACCGATTCAAGCGGTCATGATGACTGTGACCGATGCTTCAATACCCTATGCAAAGATCGTTGCTGACAAGTTGAAAGATCAGGGCATTCGTGTGCAAGAAGATTATCGAAACGAAAAGATCAATTATAAAATCCGCGAATGGCAGGTCCAGAAGGTGCCTTACATGCTGGTCGTAGGAAAGAAAGAAGTCGAAACAAGTACGGTTTCGCCTCGCACCAGAAAAGGGGAAGACCTTAAGGCCATGCCGATTGCGGAATTTTTGGCCAGGATCAAGGCTGAAATCGATTCTAAACGATATGACACGTAAACATATTCACAAAGGAGGATGGTTATCACAAAAGAAGAATTGAGAGTCAATGAGCGGATTTTGGCGCGAGAGGTTCGCACCATAGATCAGAATGGAGAGCAACTTGGAATTTTGAAATTGGAAGATGCTTTAGAGGCGGCCAGAGATAGGGGTTTGGATCTGGTCGAAGTATCGCCCAACAGCAAGCCTCCTGTTTGCCGCATCTTGGATTACGGCAAGTATAAGTATCAGCAAGAAAAACGGCAACAAGAGTCGAAAAAACATCAACACGTGATTCTGGTAAAAGAAATCAAACTCAGACCTAAAACCGGAGAACACGACATTCAGGTCAAACTTCGCCATATCCAGAAGTTCCTCGAAAAAGGAAATAAAGTGAAGGCCACAATCATGTTTCGAGGTCGAGAGGTTGTTCATTCGGACATCGGATTGGCAATCCTTTCCAGAATCGAGGAAGAAACCTCTGCGCTGGGTTTCATTGAATCCGCTCCAAAATTTGATGGAAAAAACGTCTCGATGGTGATCGCTCCGCTCAGGCGGATGGGCTTTGAGGACAAGAAGACCGTAGTACAGTCACCGAACAAAGACGATTAGCCAAGAAACGAATTTTTCCAAAAACCATCAGCATTGAAGAAGTCGCGGCACAAAAAAAGGGGAACAATAATGCCTAAGATCAAAACCAATCGCGGGGCTGCAAAGCGTTTTCGTGTGACCGGCAGCGGCAAGATTAAACGTGCGAGAGCGTTTCACAGCCATATTTTGACTAAAAAAACCACAAAGCGTAAACGGACTTTACGTTCAAAGGATTATATTTCAAGCGCCAATTTAGGGCAGGTAAAACGGCTGCTGAATATATGAAATTCTAACATCGAAGGGAGATTATTATGCCACGTGCGAAAGGTGGTTTTAAAACCAAAAGACGTCATAAGGAAGTATTGTCTAATGCTCGCGGATATCGTGCCGCCCGAAGCAAACTTTTCAACATAGCTCGTCAAACTCTTTATCGGGCTATGGATTTTGAATATAGGGATCGCAGGGTTAAAAAACGCGAATTTCGTAAACTTTGGGTGCTCAGAATCAATGCGGCTGCAAGACTTAACGGAATGAATTATTCGACATTCATTAACGGCATAAAAAAGGCCGGTATTTTGATCGATAGAAAAGTTCTTGCCGATATGGCGGTGCATGACCCGACTGGATTTGCCAAGATTGTAGAAACCGCTCGAAATGCATTAGCGCAGTGATTACATTATGAAAAATCAGATCCAGAAACTTCTTCAAGATACTTTGGAAGCGCTGAAGTCTGTTCAAGATGAAAAGGATCTTGATGCCATTCGGGTTAAATTACTTGGTCGAAGCGGTGAATTGACGGTTATCTTGCGAAGCATGAAGGATTTGAATCCGGAAGAACGCAAAGTAATCGGCCAAATGGCGAATGAAACTAAAGAAATCATTTCCAAAGCTATCGATGACGCTCTTACTGATTTAAAGGCTCGGATTTTGGCAAAACAGCTTCGTGCTCAGGCCGTGGATGTCACTTTGCCGGGAAGACGAAAACCAAGAGGATCGATTCATCCATTGACCACGATTCTTGAGGAAATTGTGGTTATTTTTGAGCGCATGGGGTTTGTTTGGGAGGATGGTCCTGAAGTTGAGGATGATTATCATAACTTCACTGCCTTGAATTTCCCGTTCGATCATCCGGCAAGGGACATGCAGGACACTTTTTTCATACAGGAGCCGGATATCCTTTTAAGAACCCATACGTCGCCGGTCCAAATTCGAGTGATGTTACGGCAAAAACCGCCTATTCGAATGATATCTCCCGGCTGGGTGTACCGATGCGATACGATAGATCCGAGCCATATGCCGATGTTTTCCCAAGTAGAAGGATTGTTGGTGGATGAGGGCATCACGTTTGGAGATCTCAAAGGAGTTCTCAACGAATTTGCGCGCAGACTATTCGGCGAGGAAATTGCGACACGCTTTCGACCGAGCTTTTTTCCTTTCACAGAGCCTTCAGCGGAACTGGACGTACAATGCACAATTTGTGGCGGCTCTGGCAGAAAGGGGGAAGAAGTGTGCAGGGTTTGCAATGGCTCAGGATGGAAGGAAATCTTAGGGTCGGGTATGGTCGATCCGAATGTCCTGGAAAATGTGGGTTATGACTCTGAAAAATATACGGGCTTCGCATTTGGTCTGGGGGTTGAAAGGGTGTCTTTGTTCAAATATGGCATAAACGATATGCGCCTCTTTTTTGAAAGTGATTTGCGTTTTCTGAATCAGTTTTGATTCAACAGCAAAGGATGTTTTTCAATGAAGGTCCCACTACGATGGCTGCGGGATTACGTCGATTTTGAAGATACTGTCGAAGATTTGGCTCAAAAACTCACTATGACAGGATTCGAAGTCGAGGCCATCGATACGTTCTCAAATCTATCCAACGATGTGATTGTCGGCAGAATCCTTTCTATAGAACCTCATCCAAATGCAGAAAAACTTTTTTGTTGCAAAGTCGAGGATGGGACATCAGTCAGATTGGTCGTTTGCGGAGCTCCGAATGTAATACAAGGCGCTTACGTAGCTTTGGCGGTTGAAGGCGCGGTCTTGCCAAAAGGACAAGTCGCTAGAGCAAAGATTCGAGGAATCGAAAGTTCGGGCATGCTTTGTTCCAAAAAGGAGCTTGGAATAAGCGAAGATCATTCTGGTATTTGGATTCTGGACGGCAATCCTGGACTTGGTAAGCCTGTGGCTGATGCCATGGATTATAAGGATTGGGTTTTTGAGTTTTCCATTACGCCAAATAGACCGGATTGTTTGTCTGTTATGGGAATTGCGCGTGAAGTGGCGGCAATTTATCGAACAAAGTTGCATAGACCTGTGTTGATATTCGAAAACCGTGGAGGAGAAATCGATCGATGGATGACCGTGACAATAAATGCGCCGGATTATTGCCCTAGATATTGCGGTTTGCTGGTCCGTGATGTCGAGATTCAGCCTTCGCCTTCATGGATGACAAAACGGCTGGAAGCTGCCGGCATTAGAGCAATCAACAACGTGGTCGATATAACCAATTTTATTCTTTTAGAATGCGGACAGCCTCTTCATGCATTCGATTATCATTTTCTTCAAGGCCAAAAAATTATTGTGCGAAAAGCCGCTGAAGGCGAGTACATTTCAACATTGGATGAGATTCAAAGGAAATTGACATCTGATGATTTGCTTATCTGTGACGGTGAAAAACCGGTCGCAGTCGCTGGGGTGATGGGAGGGTTGAATAGCCTTATTTCCGAGAAGACCAAAGATGTTTTTATCGAATCTGCATATTTCACCCCTTCTGCAATCCGTCGCACTAGTCGCAGGTTAGGCGTAGCAAGCGAATCTTCCCGAAGATTTGAAAGAGGCGTGGATCCGGATGGAGTCCCCTGGGCTTTGCATCGCGCCGGTAAGTTAATTTCTGAATTGGCCAAAGGCAAAGTGTCATCTGGATTTATTGACGAGTATCCGAATAAAATCCTGCGGAAATCCCCTAAGATAAGAGTCAGCCGAATAAATTCCGTTTTAGGCGTCTCGCTTTCTGATAGCGAAATTTTTAATTTACTCAATTCAATTGAAATCACTGCTGAACCTTCATCGCAAAAAGGTGAATTCGTTGTATCGGTGCCGTCTTTTAGGGTGGACCTGGAACGAGAAGTCGATTTAATTGAAGAAGTAGCCCGATTATATGGGTATGACAATATTAAGCCTCACCTTCCCATTGGCGGTTTTCATGAATCAGCAGGATGGTCTCTTCGCAAAGTATCCAACGATATTAGACAGATTTTGGTGGGAGCCGGTTATTCGGAGATTATCGGCTTGTCCATGACAGACCCAAAAGCTCTCGATAAGGTCAGAAAAGAAAAAGGTGTTTATGTTAGACTTGCTAACCCTATCTCGGAAGAATTGTCCGTTTTGCGGGACACGCTAAAGGTCAATTTATTGGAGTCCGTGGCGCGAAATACCGCCAGAGGAAATAAAGATGTGGCGTTTTTTGAATTGCGGCGCATTTTCAAGCCAAACCCTCGATACGATAGCGAAAATATATCGATGCCTTTGGAGTCGCATAATATCGGCATCATTGTTTCAGGGCGGCGATTCCCATCTATGTGGAATCAGCCTTCCGATCCGGTGGACTTCTTTGATTTGAAAGCGGCGGTTGAAGAACTGTTAAAAGGGCTTCAATCAAAGGACATAGAATATGTTCCTATTTCTGGTGATAAAATCTTCCCTTACGTTCCCGGAATGGCTGCGGATGTAGTAATTGGTGGAATAATAGTGGGTTCTTTCGGGAAAATAATACCTGATGTTGAAGAGGCATTTGAGATCAATCAAAGTGTATTTTTAGCAGAATTGGAATTAGAAAAAATTCTTACGGCAGGTAAAAAGCCGGTGATTTATTCCAAGATCAGCAAATTTCCCTCTGTTCACAGAGATCTTGCACTCTTGGTTCCTGCGGGAGTTCCGGCCGTCCGAATCATCGATGCAATCATTGAAGACGGAGGAGAACATATTCAAGAAGTATGGCCTTTTGATTTATATTCCGGAAAAGGAATCCCTGAAGATAAGATCTCATTGGCTTTTCGATTAAGAATCGGTACCTTAGATCGAAGTTTGACCGATGCAGAAGCTGATCAAATTGTTCAAAATATCTTAAAAGCATTAGAAATAAAATTAGGGATTGTATTACGACAATAAGATAAGCTATGCTATGATGAATTCAACTTATTTTATTGATTTATAGAAAAACTCTTTGAAGTTTTTACTTGAAGAGCAAAATTCGCTTTTGGTAAATTATACCTCCAAAGGAGGGGGAAGATGACAAAGGCTGATCTGGTAAATACGATTTATGAGCGTGTTGGATATTCAAAAAAGGAATCCGCACAAATTGTCGAAACGTTGTTTGATATTGTCAAAAGTACTCTTGAACGAGGAGAAAGAATCAAGATTTCCGGATTTGGCAATTTTGTGGTGAGATCGAAACGTTCACGAGTTGGCCGTAATCCGCAAACAGGGGAGGCAATCGAAATTACCGCTAGAAAAGTGCTTACTTTCAAGCCAAGTCAGATTCTCAGGACCGCTTTGAATAAAAAATAAAAACAACGCTGAAAGCACTTTAGAGAAGGAATAATTATCTTGATGGAAGGGTACGATATTCCTAATAAACTGTATTTTAAAATCGGCGAAGTCAGCGAGCTGACCGGAATAAAACCTTATGTGTTGCGATATTGGGAGACGGAATTCAACATCGTCAGGCCTTCCAAAACTCCTTCAAATCAAAGGCTTTATCGCCGCAAAGAAGTGGAATTGATTTTGGAAATCAAGAGACTTCTCTATGAAGATCGCTTTACTATCGCAGGCGCCAAAAGAGTTTTACAGGAAAGATCCAAAACAAAGGATCAAAAGCAATTGACGATAGGATTCGATAATCAAGAGGAGCATAAAGAAATATTAAGAAAAATACGAAGAGAAATTCTGAATTTAAAAAAATTAGTCGAAGAGTAATATTGGACTGGACCAGCGGGGCGTAGCGCAGTCTGGTAGCGCACCTGAATGGGGTTCAGGTGGTCGGAGGTTCAAATCCTCTCGCCCCGACCAAAAATTCCT
>Ga0315282_10007662_pt1 | contig 17667 bp, 20 predicted proteins | sample YL17G07_20_MG_FD_203693 | JGI IMG/M metagenome (GOLD analysis project Ga0315282, IMG submission 203693) | Sediment microbial communities from Yellowstone Lake, YNP, Wyoming, USA - YL17G07_20 | ecosystem: Environmental > Aquatic > Freshwater > Lake > Sediment | place: USA: Wyoming | collected... | reverse complement strand
ACGAGATTTTTGTTTTCTTGCCAGAGCATAATGAAGATATTCAACCAGTCATGACACAGTATCCGGGCGGCAAACTTGTTGCCGAATATTTTACCGGCGACGAGGTGTTATACTGGCTGTATGAGGTTTCGCCTTTACAACCTTCGCAATAAAAGGATGGCATGTGGATAATCCTTCTCTGGTTACCCGTCGCCCCGGGAGTTCCTGGGAGCTTAAATTTTTGGTGTTTGGCTTTTTGATCCTGGCCTGGACCGGTTGGCTGCGCTTATACCTGACCCTGGTTGACTGGCAGTTGCTCATGGTGATTGGGGTGCGACCGGGACCGCTCTACCTGGCCGCTTATGGGATTGTGTGTGGGGCAGCTGGGCTGGTGGTGGCGATAAGTTTATTCTTACGCCAGCCCTGGGCGCCGGCAGCTGCCCGGGTGACGGCAATCATAACCACGGCCTGGAACTGGCTGGATCGCATCTTGTTTACCCGTTCGGCTGGCGGCTGGACGAACTGGCCTTTTTCCGCCGGCATGACCGTGCTTTGCCTGCTGTTTGTATTCCTCGTGCTGGCTGCACCAGCGCAAAAGAGATTCTTTAGCCATGAATAAAACTCAAGAAGAGATAGAAGTAAAGTTCTGGCTGGCAGACCTGGCAGGTTTTATCCTCCGATTGGAGGAGCTGGGCGCCCGGCTGGTTCACGCGCGCGTCCTGGAGGTCAATCTACGCTTTGATACTCCCGACGGCTCTCTGTCACGCGAACGGCGGGTGCTGCGCCTGCGCAAGGATTTTGACGTCCATCTGACCTATAAGGGTCCTGCCAGGCTGGGCGAGGCTGTCAGCATCCGCCAGGAAATCGAGTTTGAAGCCAGCAGCTTTGAGAATGCCCGCGATTTTCTTCAGGCATTGGGTTACCAGGTCACCGTGATGTATGAGAAATACCGCACCGGCTACGACCTGGATAATGTGTTTGTTACCCTGGATGAGATGCCATTTGGCAATCTCACCGAAATTGAAGGCCCGGATGCGGTTTCGATCCAGACAGCGGCGGCCAAACTGGGATTGGATTGGGAAGCGCGCAGCATGGAGAGCTACCTGCAGCTTTTCAGTCATTTACAGCAGGCAGGGATAACGGCGCGCCACCTCAGTTTCGTAGAATTTCAAGGCCTTTCCTTCAAAGCTGAAGATGTCGGCATGCATCCTGCGGATGGTTAATTTCTTTTGCCCAATGACGCCAGATAAATAGCGAACAGTTCCACCCCGTCCAGCTTGAGGGCAGCGTTCAGCAGGTCATCATCGAACGCCGCAATGGCGCATACCCCGCAGCCGGTCTGCTCTGCCAGTAAATACAGGTTCTGGCAGACGTGCCCGGCATCCAGGTGCAGGTAGCGGTAGCCGCGCTGGGAGTAGCGGAAGGTCATCCGTTCTGTTACTGCTACCCAGATAAAAGTGATTGCACTGGTGCGCACCTGGTTCTGGTCAAGGCAGGCCCGGGTAACCTGTTCGTTGATATCGACCGGGAAGCCCAGGTCGATCAGAGCGTGCTGCAGCGCCACATAGCGGTACAGGCCCGGCGTTAAACCTTCCACCCGGTTGACCAGCAGATAAGTCTCAAAGGCGTGCCGCGCTCCCGCCGAAGGCACCATGCGCAAAGTTACCGGTCGCTGCGTGACCTTCTTGACCCCCTGCGTTTCCCACAATAAATACGCCAGCTCAGCCAGGCTGAGCGGTTGGTGGGTATAACGGCGCAGCGAAGTGCGCTGTTCAATCGCAGTGCGCAGGTCCATGGCTGGCATTTGCAGGCTGGCAGCTTCGGGCAGCTTGATCAACGGCGCGTCACGCGGGTAAAGCAGCTCTAACGGCGGCTGCGTGCCCCCCTGGCTCTCTGCCGTTGGGTCCAGGTAGTGATATTTGGTTTTTTCAATAAACTCAAGGCCAATTGTGTTTGCCATTTTCCCTCTCGCCATCAACAAATTTTTCCCCAGCTCTAACATTCTACACTACCACCCGCCCACTGAAAACCAGGCATTCAATCCCTGTTTCAGTTAGTTATTCTTCCCAGTATTTTCATTCTACTCACCTTCCCAGCGCTTTATTCCTCTCAGTGTTTTCATCCTGCTCACCTTCTCAGTGTTTCAGTGATTTCACCATCCGCAGATACCCCCGCGTGTGCAGCTTGCGCTCCAGAACAGGGGTAGAAACAGTTTTGACCACCTGGTAACCCTGACTCAGGTAGAGCTGCTGGGCGTTGGGGTTATCGATATCCACGCACAGTGAGCATTTCTCCAGCCCGACCGCGCCTGCCAGCTCATCGGCGTGCACTAACAGGGCGCGCCCGATGCCCATCCGGCGGAAAGCGGGCAGCACTGCCAGGTGAGAAACATAAAACTCGTCGCCCTCGGTCTCTTCGCCGTAAGCGGTCAGGGGGGCATTTACCGCCAGCCGCAATATTTCCGCCAGATTGTAAATACCAAAAACCTGGTAAGCCATTGGCAGGGTCAGCCTGCCCATATCCTTCCCGGGGAAAGCCAGCAGCAGTCCGGCGACCCGCTCATCGACCAGCGCCAGATAGGTCCGGCGGTGGCTGAAGCGGTTGTTCGGTTTTTTATAGAACCCGCCGATCGCTCGCAGGGCACGCTGGTTGTCACCCATTCCCAGGATGGCGTCCCCAAATCCCCCCATGGTTTCGTTGATCAGCTCAGCTGCCACCGCAGCATCTTCGATCTGTCCGGGCCGGATGGTGATTGGGTGATTATTGATTCCCATAATGCTATTTTATCAGCCTTTGAGGTTATTTACTTCCGGGCCGGAATAAACCGCCGTAAAATGGCGCTGCGCATCCCCCACACCTGGCGCAGTTCGCGCACCCCCTGCAGTGCCAGCAGCCCGCTGTAAATCAGCCCGCCCAGCACCACTCCACCCAACGCAAGGATGGCATTCGAACTGAATGGCGCAAATCTTAGCCAAAGCGCCAGCACCACCCCCATCCCGAGCGCTGCCAGGAAAGCCTGCCCTGTGCCTTGCAGCAGGCTGCGCCCTTCTAACCCTTTCAGGCGGCGGCGCATCAACGCCAGCAGCCCGATCATCTCCAGGGTGGTTGCCAGTGAGCTAGCCAGCGCCAGCCCGCCGTGCGGCATCCAGCCGATCCGGTTGAACCATGCTGAGAACAGCAGGCTGAAGCCCAGGTTCAGGCTCATGGCGATGACCAACATGATCACCGGGGTTTTTGTGTCGTGCAAAGCGTAAAAAGCCCGGCTGACGATCTCGACCATCGAAAAGCTGACCAGCCCGGCCGCGTACCACAGCAAGGCCCACGCCACCAGCTCGGTGGAAGTGCTGGTGAACTCACCATGCTGGTAGAGCAGCACTACCAGCGGGCGGCGCAGCAGCATCAAACCCAGCGAGGCTGGCACTGCAAGCAGCAGCACGCCGCGCAGCGAGGCCGCCAGCGAGGTGCGCAGTTCCTCGGGTTTGCCGCTGGCTGCCTGGGTCGAGAAGGTCGGCAGGGCCGCAGTTGCTACCGATTGGGCGATGGCTGCCAGCGGCATATACATCAACGGGAAGGCCAGGCTGATGCCGGTCAGGCTGCCTTCGGGTTGCATTGAGGCCAGGTAAGTGTTCAGCAGGAAGTTGAGCTGCACTACCGCCACTCCCAGCAGGCGTGGCCCCATCAGGCGCGCCACCTCGCGCACCCCGGGCAGGTGCAATCCCAGGGTAAACGAATAGCTCCTGCCCGGCAGGCGCAACAGCGCCGGCATCTGCAGCAGCAGGTGCAGGCTGGCTCCCAGCACCACCCCCCATGCCAGCCCGGCGATGCCCATGCCGGGCGCCAGCAGCAGCGCACCGGTGCACCAGCCCAGCGAATACATCGAAGGCGCCAGCGCCGGGAACAGGAAGCTCTGGTGGGCGTTGAGGATGCCCATCACCAGCCCGCTGAGGCCAAAAATAACCGGTGAAATCAACTGGATGCGCAGCAGCATTGCAGTCAGCGCAATTTTAGCCGGGTCGGCGGCAAAGCCGGGCGCCAGGATGTAGCGCACCACCTGCGGGGCAAAGATGGCTGCCAGGGCGCTGATCAGCGTCAGGATCAGCAGGATTAAGTTAGCGACGGCTGAGGCCAGCTTCCAGGCTGCTGGGCGGTCCTGCAGGGTGAGGGCTGTGGTAAAAGTGGGGATAAAGGCTGAGGCCAGCGCGCCGCCGGCCACCAGGTTGAAGATGATCTCAGCGAAACGGTTGGCGGCGAAGAAAGCTTCACTTTCCGCCCCGGTGCCAAAGGCGCGCGCCGTTAATAACTTGGCCAGAAGCCCAAATAATTGGCTGAGTATGATGGCAAACATCACGGTGCCGGCGGCGCGTGCAATCTGGCGGTTGGCCGAAAACACCGGTTCGATGGTGGGGGATTCCATGCTGTCGATTATACTTCACTGGAGATTAAGAAAGCCGCTTTTTGAATGCCTTCGGCAGCGAAGCTGCTGAAGACATTCAAAAAAGCGAACCCTCCCAAATTTTCGGATGGGCCTTAAGCATAAACCACGGTTCTTACTCCGGCAGGATTTCGTACTCGGTGGTAAGCTCAGACACGCCGCGGATGGTGGCGGCAACCGAGCAGTATTTTTCTTCGGAAAGCTGGATGGCCTGCGCCACGTTCTTTGCGGTCAGCCCTTTACCGCCCAGGATGTACTTGAGATGGACTTTGCGGAAAGGCCAGGGCGGGTTGGTATCCTGCTCGCCGCTCGCCTGGATTTCAAGGCTGGATAGCGGGGTGCGTTTCTTGCTGAGGATATCGACCACGTCCACCGCTGTGCAGGCTGCCAGCGCCACCAGCAGCAGCTCAGAAGGTTTCATGCCGGTGCCCTCATCGGCGGTTGAAAGCACGACCGAGTGTTTGGTCGAATCGGTCCCCACAAATTGCTGCCCATGCACCCAACGAACGGTTGCAGTACCCATTTTTATTCCTCCTGAATAATTTTTACTCCGTCCGTCAGGAAAGGAAAAAGATTGAAGCAGTCTTTTCTGCGGCTTATGATCTAAAGGGTTAATATAATACCATACTGTGGGCAGTAAATTTCATGAGACTATCCATATCTTGTTGTAAATCCAATACCAAATTAAGTTGTTAAAATCCCCCCAAGCGGGCTATATTTCTGATGGTCAGGTAAAAAAATCCGCCGCCTACCCCAGCATGCCGCGGCGTGATCATCGCGGCATGCTGGGATATACAGCAGCAGCTATTAGGCCGGCGGCATTACACTGGCGAAATCTCTAAGCTGGGTGAGCTGGACGCTAAAGGTGTTCTGGATCGCGCTCATATCAATCGAGTCGCCGTCCGCGTAGCACAACATCAGGCCGATGAAAGACTTTTGCATGGGATCTACCGCGCCATCATACTGCGCCAGTAAGGCCTCGGGCGGGACATAGGTTACCTCGAAGGGCTTACCCATGACTTCCTCGTAGATCTTGATCGCCCGGTGCGGGCTGAGTGATTCCGGCCCGCCCAGTTCCAGCATGCTGTTATGCGCAGCCGGATTCTTCAGGCTCTCGACCGCGAACTGGGCCACATCCTTGAGCGAAATCCAGGCGATGGGCTGGTCACCCGTGTCGTAGATGGTGGCTTTGAGGTTGGCCGTGTCAAAGCCGACCGCCGGGGACAGCCAGACTTCCATAAACATGCTCGGGCGCAGGATGGTGTAGTCCATCCCACTTTCCTTCAGGCGCTGTTCAGCCGCGCGCTTGGCATTGTGCAGGGGGAAATCCCGGTCGATGTTGCCGGAGAAGGAGGTGTAGACGAGATGCTTTACACCGGCCGCCTTGGCCGCCTCGATCAGGTGGGTCACCCCATCGATGTAGACAGATTGGATGTCGTTCACTCCTGGCTGGTAGGAGAACGGCATCGCCGAAACGGTGCAAATGATCGAGCTGACGCCCTGGCAGGCAGCCTTCAGTGTAGCCGGGTCGCGCAAGTCGCCTTTGACAAGCTCTGCCCCGTAGCCGTTGAGCCTTTCCACCTTGGCCAGGTCGGATGTTTACCGCACCAGCACGCGGAAGGGCATGCCTTTAGAGGCAAGAATACGGCAGATTTCGCTGCCTACCATACCGGTTGAGCCTACGACGAGAATCATTTTTTCCTCCTATCAAATTGTGATCTGTTCTCGCCAAACCACGAGAACATTTATTGGGTTAACACGGAAGCAACCCACGTTCAACGATCAGCTGGAGCCAGAAAGTACCTGACACAGCCGTTATGGCCGTTATCATTATACAATGTCTTCGCCTAAGGCGAAACTTGGTGATTAGAATGGGCGCGGACAGCGAGGGTTATCACGAGAATGTCAATATCTTATTCAAAATCCAATACCAAATGCGGTTGTTTTAATCCCGCTTTGCGGACTATAATTCCTGTTGGTCAGGTAAGTAAATCCGCCGCCCGGAATGGGATCGTTCAGATGACGCTGCAAGATGTGCTCAACGGACCGCTTGGAGTTTCCTTTGTTCTTGGCCTGGCGCAGGTCATGCCGCCGCGCCTGGGGCACAGGCTGGCTGCCCGGCTGGCTGGCATCTACGCCGGCTTTAAGCATCTGCCCTCGGTACAGGCAGTGCGAGCCAACCAGTGGGTGGTTGCGGGTGGGGGCCTGTCTGCCGCCCACCTCGCCGAGTTGACCTGGGATGTCTTCCAATCCACCGCGCATTGTTTCTATGATTATTACCATAACCTCAACAACTCCCGGGCCACCCTGGCATTGGTCGAGCTTGACCCTACATTTCAGCGGCTGATTGAACAAAGCCATACCGGGCATAGCGGCGTGCTGTTGGTTAATCTGCATGTGAGCAATTTCGATCTGTTTGGGCGCGCTGCCACCCTGAGCGGATTAAGTTTACAGGTGCTCTCTTATGCTCGGCCGCCTGCTGGTTACCGCATGCAAAACCGCATCCGCAACCTTGAAGGTATGCTGGTTACCCCGATTTCAATTGAGTCTATGCGCCAGGCCCTCCACCGCATGCAGGCAGGCGGTGCGGTGGTGACCGGCATCGACCGCCCAATGGACAGCGAAAAAAACTGCCGCCCGTTGTTCTTTGGCCGTCCCTCCTGCTTGCCGACCGGCTATGTGCGCCTGGCGCTCAAAGCCGGCGTGCCGGTGGTGGTGGTTTCAGGCCAGACCCTGTCTGATGGTCATTATCGATTAATGACTTTTGATCCAATCCATATGCAGCCATATCAGGATAAAACAGAGGAACTGCTGCAAAATGCCCAAACCGTCCTGGCAGTCATCGAAGGTATCATTCGTCAGGCGCCGGAGCAGTGGGCGATGTTTTATCCGGTCTGGCCGGAAGTATTGTTGGAAATTCCATCCTGATTAACCATCGGAGAATTCATGAAAAAACGGATTAAAAAAGAGAAGAAGATCAAACATACCCGCGTCATCGACACCTTCACCGGTTGGCTGGAACGGCGCATCTTGCACTGGCTGGCGGCTCATCTGCCGGCCTGGGTCACCCCTGATATGCTCACCTTCCTCAGCCTGGTGGGAGCGATTACGGCTGCCGCCAGTTACCTGTTGTGTGGAAAGGCGCCCGACTTGCTCTGGCTGGCCTGTTTGGGTTTCGTGATCAACTGGTTCGGTGACAGCCTGGATGGCACCCTGGCGCGCTACCGCCGGATTGAGCGCCCGCGTTATGGTTTCTTCGTGGACCACAGCGTGGATGCGGTCTGTACCACTTTGATTTTCTATGGGTTGAGCGTAACCGCGTTTATACGTTTTGACATCGCTATGGTTTCACTGGTCGGCTATCTGTTGTTAACCATTTACACCTGCCTGTCCACCTATACTGTGGATGAGTTTAAAATCTCTTACGCTTACCTGGGACCGACGGAAATCCGGCTGATCGCTGTGATTTGCAGCATTGTTACTTATTTCAATCCTCAGCGATTTGTGCATCTGCCGTTTGGTGATTACACCTTCTTTGAGCTGATCATGTTGGCCTTGATTGTGCTGTTTTACTCTGCTTTTATCCTGTCCACCGTTGGCCAGACCACCCGCCTGGCGCGTGAGGACAAACCACAACAGATGAAGAAATAATCATATGCGCATCGGCGTAATTTTCCCGCACTTTGAATTTGGCACCGACCCGGCTGCCATCCGTGACTATGCCCAAACGGCCGAAGAGTTGGGCTACAGCCACATCGGCGCCGACGACCACGTCATCGGGCCCAACCCTGACCGGCCAGGCGGCTGGAACGGCTGGGTTACCTACCGCACCTGTATCCATGAGCCATTTGTGTTGTTCAGTTTTATGGCGGCGATCACAAAAACCGTGGAATTCGAAACCTGTGTCCTGTTATTACCCCAGCGCCAGACGGTGCTGGTGGCCAAACAGGCTGCCGAGCTGGACGTGCTCAGCGGTGGGCGCCTGCGTCTGGGCATCGGCAACGGCTGGAACGAGATCGAGTACATTTCGCTGGGTGAAAACTTCCACAACCGCGGCCGGCGCCTCGATGAGCAGATCGTTCTGCTGCGCCAGTTATGGACACAGCCGCATGTCGCTTTTAACGGCCAATGGCACACCATCCCGGATGCCGGCATCAACCCCCTGCCGCTCCAGCGCCCGATCCCACTCTGGTTTGGCGGCCAATCTGAAGCCATGCTGCAGCGCGTGGTGCGCCTGGGAGATGGCTGGATGCCATTATATCCCACCCCAAACGACGCTCGCCCTGGCCTGGATCGCCTGGACCAACTTTTACAGGCTGCCGGGCGGTCGCGCGCCACGCTCGGGTTGGAAGGACGCCTGCCGTACGGCAAAGGTAACCCCGTTGAATGGCAGAGGCTGGTGGAAGGCTGGCAGGCCATCGGCGCCACTCACCTCTCACTGGTCACCACCAACTGCGGCCTCAAAACTGCCGGTGAACATCTAGCCGCCATCCGTCGCTTTGCAGCAGCCATTGGGATTTACGTGGAAGGCCCCGGATTTAAGTGTAGTTGAGCGCGGCTTGCCCGGGTACGCACGCTCACAGGCCCAAATCCGGGAGTTCACCACAATCTTCAGTACATACTCTTCAGTACATACTCTTCAGTACATGCTCTTCAGTACATGCTCTTCAGTACATACTCTTCAGTACATACTCTTCAGTACACCCGAAGGGGTGCCCGAAGGGGTGCCCGAAGGGGTTTGGGAATTCACAAAGAACCTCTTTAGAATATGGGAAGAACAAGTTTTATAATGGATTGAATTAATAAAATCATTTCAAAGGAGACAAAAATGTTCCCACCTTCTCTGCTTGCTAAAATACTCGTGCCTGGCAGCCTGAAAAATACTGCTAACGGGTTCGAATTCAAATTGAAGAATATCATCGACTCGGCGACTTTGGTTGGAATGGGGCCGCTGGTCGTGGATGACAGCAGCTTTACGCCGGATGTTCTTAAGCTAAAGCTTGGGCAGACTGAAATCCGTGGCGATCTGCTTACCCGCAGTAACTCGCTGCCGATCCGAGTATCAAACGAAGTGCTCATCACCGTCACAGGCACTCCCCTTCAGCCCGGCCCGCACAAGCTGACCATCCAACTCCTTACCCGTGAGGCAGGCAGGTTCCAATTCAACGTGACTGAACCGCTCTCGCAATAGTTGGGGTGAAACCCGCCATGCTCAACCTGCATGCCCCGGACGATGAGGTACACATCCAGCAGGTCAAATCTTACATCGAGTATGATCCTGACCCAGATTACCAGCATGCCCCTCAGGCATCGCGTGAGTCATTTCAGGACATAAAGTACGGCGTCCGCATCCATTGGGGCCTTTATTCTCAGCTGCATTTACGCAAAGAGTCCTGGCCTTTTTTGAAAATGTCTCTCCGCAAGCGGCAGGCCTACCAGCAGCTTTTCCAGGCATTCAACCCGACCGGGTTTGATGCAGACGAGTGGATGGGACTCTTCCAGCGGGCCGGTCTAAAATGTTTTGCAATTACCACCAAGCATCACGAGGGTTTTTCCTTGTTTGACACCCATACCCGGGTGAAACGCCGGGTTAACTGGGCCGCCTCCGGCGGTCCGCAGGTGGAAGCTTGTGACCTGGCATACAGCGTCATGGAGACCCCATTTAAGCGCGATATCATCCGCGAATTGTGTGACGCGGCGCGTAAGCAAGACCTTAAGATCGACTTTTATTTTTCTCATCCGGACTGGTACGATGCCGATTTCAGGCCGTATTGCTACCATCCTTTGCAGACCGGGCGCGTCAACCGCTGCCCGGTAGAATATGGCAACTCAGGCTATCACCTGGGATTACACCAGTCGCCCACCTGGATTGTGGCGGAACGCACCCCGGCGGAGACAGAACGGATGGTCCAGCGCCACCGGGCCCAGCTCGTGGAGCTGCTTACCAACTACGGCAAGATTGACATGCTTTGCCTGGATATGTGGCTGGGGAAAGATGTCTGGCCGCAGTTGCGTGAAACCATCAAGCTGCTGCGGAAAATCCAGCCAGATATCATGCTGCGCATCCGCGGTATCGGCAACTACGGCGATTACAATACCCCAGAGGGCGTTGTTCCTGGCGATAAATCCAACACCGATATGCCCTGGATGGTCATTTATCCCCTGGCGCGTTCATTTTCTTATGACCCGGATGGCTCGTTCTATAAGGGAAGTGAGTGGATTATCAAGAACCTGGTGGACAGCGTCGCTAAGGGAGGCAACTTCATGGTCGGGATTGGTCCGGATGAAACGGGCCGGTTCCATCCCCAGGCGGTAAAGGACCTGGAAGGCGCCGGCGAGTGGCTTAGAGTCAACGGGGAGGCTATTTATGCTTCCCGACCTTTTGACGCATGGCGTGAAGGTCCCGGTATATTTTTCACCCGTTGCAAAGACAACCGTTCTATCTATGTCATCTGCCTGAAATGGCCGGGGTGTTTCCTCCGGTTGAAATCGATCCGTCCCCGTGACGGTCTGAGAGTCAGCTTATTAGGGTCAGATACCTCTTTGCAGTGGCATTCAGAGGGTCAGGAACTGTTGGTGGAAATCCCAGACAGGTTGCCAAAGCCAGGAAAATATGCTTACACATTTAAGTTTGATTACACTTTATCCACCATCGCTGTATAATTAACTGATGAATCATCCTCCCCCATCCGATCTGATTGCCGCAATCCGAAACAGCATCACAGATGAAATTTGCTTTGCCCTCTGTGGTTCACGCACAGGTATATTGCGCTGGCTGTTGGGGCCGTTATTCTTCTTGCCAGTCGACCACTTCGCCCATATCTTTGCCCGGCTTGACAATGAAGTTCCCTGCTCCGGTTTGAGCGGCGGCGCCAGGCTGGTGCTGCCGGATTTCTCTCTGCATGTGAACAGCCGCGGGGCTGAATTTATCCCAACCAACGGCCCGCTGCTGGTCGTCTCCAACCATCCAGGAGCCTATGACTCGCTGGCAATTACCGCCAGCATCCCCAGGAAAGACCTTAAAATCGTTGTATCGGATGTCAAATTTGTCCATTCTTTAACCGCAGCCAGCCAATACTTTATTTATGTGCCGCCTGAGACTGCCGGGCGCATGGCAACCTTGCGGTCATCGATCCAGCACCTGAAAAACGATGGGGCCTTGTTAATTTTTGCCCACGGCGAAGTCGAGCCAGACCCGGCGGTATCACCTGGCGCCAGCCAGTCGATCCAGGATTGGTCGCCCAGCGTTGAAATTATGCTGCGTAAAGTGCCCGATGCCTGGCTGCAGATCGTCATTGCCAGCCATATGCTGTTACCGCAGTTTTTCAACAGCCCCATTGCCCGGCTTCGTCGCCAGCCGCATACCCGACAAAAATTGGCCGAGGTCATGCAGGTCATCCAGCAAATGCTTTTGCCAAAAAGCATTGAGGCCAATGTACGCCTGTCATTTGCCCGGCCAGTCAGCGCCAGCGAGCTGGCCCAGGGTGAAGTTATGCCCGCTGTAATACAGCTCGCCCGCCAGACCCTGGAGGAGCACATCAGTCAACTTTACTGAGCGAAAATTTGGGCGGTTCTACTAACTTTCAGACAGGTTCTAAGCTGCCTTCTGTACCGGATACCTCAAGATCGTCTTCAATTTTTCTGGGCTGGCGCGCAGCGGATTGCCCATGTAGATCTCATGGTGTGTGCCATTAACTACGTATCCGTGATCCCTGGCAAACGCCATCATTTTATCCTTCGTTTCCGGCTCACGGTCATAAGGCCCGATGTGCATCATCTGCACGCACAGCCCCTCGCGGAAGGCGGCAAAGCGCAGCCGGGCGTTGGCCGGGTTGGGTTTCTTGCGTTCTGATTCCTGGACGGCGCCATGGAACATCTCCTGGGTGATATGGGCAGGCTGCATGATCATCAGCGTCCACAGCCAGTTGTCTTTCCTGGCTAGGTCGAATTCCCCGCCTTCGATCCACCACAGGCCTTCCAGCGCCATTACGCCGTAATCCAGCGGGTTCTCTTTACGCAGCTTGGACTTGAATTTCAAGGTGTAGGCTGCCCCATACAGTGCATTCATCGCCTGTGCGAAGGCTGACGAGTTGCCGGGTTCCTTGCTGGGTTCGATGGCGCCGTCGATCATGATGAAGTTAAGCTCGGGCACATCCACGACCTGGGCTACCTTATTGGAAGGCGAATACAGGTGCTTGAATTCTTTCTTCATATCAATCTTTTCCATTTTATTTTCTCCCTTCCTCAGCAATCTCATTCTTATATCTTGTTAGCATGTCGCTGGCACGTTCGATGACCAGGCGGCGCAGTTCGTCCGGTCCCAATACCACTACCAGCGGGCCGAAACTCAGCACAAACTGGGCGGCATACTCCAGGTCGGGAGCCGCCAATGAGACCACAACCGATCCGTCTGGTTGTGCCTCCAGTTCGCTCCATATCGTCGCTAAGCTGTGCGCCACCTGCGCTCCCTCGGCGAGGAAGCGCAGCCGCGCCAGCACCTGGGACGGAGGCTGCGGCTCGGTCGCCAGGTAAGTCTGTATGTTGAAATCCGCCGGTGGTTTAAAAGTCTCATCTACCACAACCAGCTCGCGGATGCGGTCGACCCGGAAAGAGCGCATGGCCTGGCGTAGGTGGCAGTAACCCACTACATACCACCAGCCCCGGCGGTGGACCAGAGCATACGAGTCCACCAGGCGTCCGGCAGGTTCTACCGGCCCCATAGCATGGTAAAGCAGGCTCAACCGGCGCTGCCTGAGGATCGCGCGGCGCAGCTCTTCCAAAACAGGTGTTTGCGAATCCAGACCGGCGCGGTGCAGCCCGGTGGCTACCAGCGTACGGCGCGCCCAGGCCACTTCCTGGCGCTGTTCATCCGGCAGCACGTTTTCCAGCTTGGCCAGCGCCCCCTGGGCGGCGTCCTGGTAGAGCCTGCCCCACATCTCACTCACCAGACTGGTCCCCAGGTAGAGGGCAGCTGCCTCTTCCGGTGAGAAAACCAGCGGCGGCATTTTATAACCGCGCACCAGCGAGAAACCGCCGTAGCGCCCGCGTTCTGTATACAGGGGGATGCCCATGTTTTCCAGCATAGCCGTGTAACGGTGCAGCGAGCGCACCGAAACCCCCAGGCTGCGCGCCAGGTCGGCGGCTTTCTGGCTGGGTTGGCGCTGCAGCAGCATTAGCAGGTCACATGGAACAAGCCGATCGTCGCCCTCTTGGCCTTATTCCAGGCTTCGATTGCCCTGGGTGTAGGGAGGAGAACGACCCGGCAGCCGTTTTCCTCGAAAAATTGGCTGGTTTCGTCGGAAAGTTCCACCAGCCCCTGCTGTCCGGTGCCGATGATCAGGCACTGCGCACCTTCTTCATAGACGAATTTTGCTTCTTTAATGGAGATGATATGAGCAGTGCCATAAATTTCTTTGGAGAGATGTTTCTTGCGCTTCAGGATAGTTCCATCCAACTGGATGACCACGTCATGATGGTAAGTTTCATCCTCGATGGTAATCGAGCCAAAGGTTGTTGAATCAATTTCAGGTTTCATCTTATACCTCTTCATTTCTATTTATCCGGCGGGTGAAGAAAATACAGAGGGCGCTTTTTTGTAAGTGAACGATTCCGAATGCTAAGGCAGGCTCCAGACCGAAAGATCGTCAAAAATGACGCTGTATTTCTGGTTGTTGGAAGCCTGGACGAAGAAGCCAATCTTGCCAGGCCCAACAAAAGCGCCGTCATCTGCATCCATCACTAGCGTACTATTGGCATACAGCCGGAAATGGCTGCCCTGCCCCAGCACGCCGATACGGCTGACCTGGTTCGAGCCAACACGAATCTGATCGCTGGCTGTAGCCGGTATGATGGTTTCATTGGTATGGCCGTCCCATTTTGTCAGGGTATACCTCCCATCGCAGGTAATCCCAAACAGGTAGCCGCGTTGGTCATCGGGTGTGCGGAAGAAAATCCCGTAATGGTCATCAAGCAGGCAGCTCGGAGGGGCCTGGAAAGTGGTTTCCAGGTAGAAGTTCTTGATTTCCGTCTGGGTCACTTCCCAACAAAGTACGCCTGGTAGCCCTTTGGCAGTCATGATGTATTTACCGCCGGTGATCTCAGATTTATAACAATCGTTATCATAGAGATGCCAATTATTCGCGTTATCGAAAGTGTCTTTACTGTCTGGCTTTCCCAGGGTTTGGGCCGGGTCGCCTGGGATGGGGGTTGTCAAGATAGCATCCGGGGTGAAGGCGGATAGCGTGGGGGTGACAGTGGCTGGCGCGCCGGTTGGATAACGCGGCGGCGGGGCGGTTGGGCTGGTGAGCATTATGATGACCAGGATATATAACCCCGCCGCAATCACTACCCCAAGAAAAATAGCTATTCCCATAAAAATCCGCCGGTTATTCATCATAAACACCCTACTCTTCTCTTGATGCCTGCAAATCTGTGGTTCTTTGGGAATTCACCACGGTAAATCCCAAAGAGCCAAACCTTTACCTGATAATTATAAGGGATAAAGTAAATCCTTTCTTCGTGTAAAATAAAACGGATGACTTATCGTTTTGCCCTGGAGCACCAGGATTATTCGGATTATTCAGGCGGTAGAGTATTTTACAGCCTTCCCGGGCAGCCTGCCTTTCCAGTCAGGCTCGCCAGCGAGATTTTTCAGCGCTGCCTGGCAGTCCGCCAGGCCGGTAAGCTGACAGAGCCTTGCGCAGTCTATGATCCTTGCTGCGGAGGAGCCTATCACCTGGCAGCACTGGCTTACCTGCATTGGCAAGCGATTGGTAAAATCATCTGCTCAGATATCGATACCGCCGCGCTTGGATTGGCGCGCCGCAATCTTTCTCTGCTCACCCTGGTCGGCCTGGACCAACGCGCGGCCGAAATTACCACTTATATTAATCTCTATGGAAAACTTTCGCATGTCGATGCGCTGCGGAGTGCGACCCGCTTAAAACAGGTGTTGGCGAGGCAGATCGAGTTGCACCCGCTGGAGACCCGCTTATTCCTGGCCGATGCGTTGGATGGGGCGGCCCTCCGGTGGGGTTTGGATGGTCAAACCATCGACATTGTGATGACCGACATCCCCTACGGGCAGAAATCAAGCTGGATGGTGTCGGCAGGTGAACCTGAGGTTTTGCATCCTCCAGCCTGGCGCATGCTGGAAGCCCTGCTTGGAGTCTTATCACCACATTCGGTGGTAGCAGTAGCGTCTGATAAGCAGCAGAAGATCAGCCATGCCGGTTACCAGCGCGTTGAGAAATTCCAGCTTGGCAAACGCCAGGTGGTCATCCTGAAACCGACCATTGTTTAATAAGGTAACTACTCAGCCTGTGGCAGGGGAAGGCTTCAGCCTGAGCAGTTACCCTAAAAGATTATCCTGAGCTCCCATATTGGCGGGCGAAGGCCAGCAGTTCCTCGCTATCCTCGGCGCAGGCAAACCAGAAACGGAACTTGCGGTCTGTATTTTCGATCAGGTGGCGGTAATAGGCTGCTGTGCTCATAAATTCGTCCTGCTTGTGCTGCAGTAAATAAGGGATGAAAACCACCTGGTCTGCCAGAGGTTCCAGCTCTTCCAGGCGGGTCTCTGGAAAGTGGTATTCCAGGGCATAAATTTTCATCCCTGACCTGAGCAGGGTCTGCACATGGTGTCCATAATGACCGCAGCAGTGGATGTGCAGCCCGCCAAATTCCTGCGCCAGCCGCTGCAGGCAGGGTATGCCGAACTCGCGGTACAGTTTCGTCGAAAGCAGGGGCATCAGGTCTTCGGTAAACGATACCCCCAGGTCTTGTGGGAAAAATGTGGTGGGCCACAGGTTGCCGCACACATGCTGCCCGCTCCCATCCCGCAGGTAGCGCTGGTAATCCACCAGGAAGGCGGTCACTTTTTCAAGATAGGCGTGCACGTTGGCAGGTTCGCTGTACATCGCCCGGAAGAACTCTTCCTGGTTCATGGTCAGTCCGGCGGTGTTGAGCGGCCCCTGCATATCGGGCGTACGCAGCCAGAGGGTATTGGTCTGCAGCCGCCGTGAGAGTTCCTGGTAAAATGCAACCGAACGAGCGGCATCCATCTCCGGGTCATCCAGCGGTCTGTGCGAAAGCTCCAGTGCCTGTGCGACGGTTTGTGCTGCCGGGTTGATGAAGGTGTTACCGCCCGTCGAGTCGAATTGGGCTTTGCCACCCCAATATTTTGCGGTGCTGATTGTGCCCCAATCCGTGCTAACAGTTGGCAAGCTGATGCCGGGCATGCTCGCCTGGTCGGCCAGGTGCAGCGGGGCAAGCTGCAGCATGCGTTCCATGTCGAATAGCTGGCGGTAATTGTGCTTCACCGGGTAAACCGATATGGCATAGCGCCCCTCACCCTGCCAGAACCGCCGGGCTGTCTCTAGATTGGCCTTATAGTTTTTCATTTGTAAGATTTTAGATGAAAAACCATTATAACCTTTTGCATCGAATATTTCAAAAACAGACACGAAACAAACTCCCTATTGTGGATTAACTACCTGATTTCCAAAGGATGGAACTGAAACCTGGCGTCGGGTCACACGGTTATTCTAAGATTGAACAGGCTGATTTTGATCCAGGGCGCGTGAGATGGCCAACGCCAGGTCGACCCGCGCCCGGATTTCTTCGGTAGTGGTTTTCTTCCCTGAACTATTTAGACCAGTGTTGGATACGGATAGCGCTTCACCATCGGCGGTGACGCTCACCATTCCATTGTTTATACGCCTCTCGGTCAGGCCTACGCTCATCATTTCCTGATGCATAAGCAGATTTATCAAATCGGTATTTAAGATCTCTTTAACCTTGAAGGCATCGCTGGCGGTCACCCGGTAGCGGTGGTCGAAGTCTGGGAAGTCATCCATCACGACTTTTTCCATATTCCGCGAAGCCAGCCATTCAACCGCCCGGTTGGCAAAGGCAGCCAATTTTCCCTCCATGTTTATCCGCGGAAAAATGATAAATCGAGGCAGGTCCCGACCGGGTGTAACGATCGCCACGCCCATATTTGCGACCACGCTAGTGTTATCGCCAGATACATCATTCAGGTCATACAGATAAACCTGCCCTTCGAGCGTGTTCCTCACAACCACATTCTTCAACGAAAACTGTGGGTTTTGGGTATGCCGGTGCAGCGTAAAGATCTGCTCGGTTAAAACCTGATCCGGTTTTTCCACCGGGCGAAAACCCAGCGACCAGGCCATTTCATTCTCTCTGGCCTTTTCTTTTTTAGTGCTGGAGAACATCAGAAAGACCAGCAAAACAAA
>Ga0315282_10007661_pt1 | contig 17674 bp, 19 predicted proteins | sample YL17G07_20_MG_FD_203693 | JGI IMG/M metagenome (GOLD analysis project Ga0315282, IMG submission 203693) | Sediment microbial communities from Yellowstone Lake, YNP, Wyoming, USA - YL17G07_20 | ecosystem: Environmental > Aquatic > Freshwater > Lake > Sediment | place: USA: Wyoming | collected... | reverse complement strand
TTGAAGAAAAAATGAAGGCCGCTGATGTGGACGTTGCAATAACCACTTACTCGCTGACCCACACGGACGCGCGGGTAAACTCCTGCAAAGCAGGCGCCCGCGTTGCAAGCATGCCCATGTTTGTTGCGGAAATGTTCTATCCCGGCGGACCGATGGCATCCGATTATCGTGAAATAGACAAAGAGACGAAGAAAATCGCGAACCTGATCACAGGAACTAACGAAGCGAAAGTAACGTCTCCAGGAGGCACAGACATCACTTTCAGCTTGAAAGGCAGAAAAGGAATGGTCGACGCTGGAATCTTCACTGAGAAGGGGGCATGGGGCAACCTTCCGTCAGGAGAAGCCTACTGCGCACCGGTAGAAGGAACTGCCAACGGCAAGCTCGTCGTAGAGCCAAACTGGTACCCAGACCTCAAAGAAAAGATGACGCTGAAATTCCAGAAGGGTTACGTCACCGAGATAGTTGGCGGAGGAAAAATCGGCGACGAATACAGAGGCCTACTCGACTTCAGTAAAAAAACGGAACCCTACACTTCCAGGAGGAACCTCGCAGAGCTTGGGATAGGAACAAACCCAAATGCGAAACGGCCTGACAACATTTTAGAGTCCGAAAAGATCAAGGGAACCGTTCACTTGGCCATCGGCGATAACTCTCACATGGGAGGCAAAGTGTCCGCAGACCTGCATCAGGACTTCATCATTCCAAAGCCCACGTGGATGCTCGACGGAAAAGCCATGATGAAAGATGGAAAACTCGTAGTATAAAGCGAATTTCATTCTCCACTTTTTTTCAATTCTGAATTCCGTTCCTCATCAGCTTTTTCCAAGTCCTTATGAAAAAACGTCGCTATGTCCCAACTGAAAATCATTTTTTATCTCAACCTCTATGTTTCTCTGTAACAAGAAATCATCCGAATCCGCGCGCGTCGTGATGAAATTGTCTAGCCTGTTTTTCTCAATGGAAAGGGATTAATTCATGTGCGTGATTTCCTAGGAAAGTCTGGGGTGTTATGTTATGAAGACGTACTTGACGATATGGTTTAGCAGTGAGGGCTCTAGCCCTGTTGAGATTGTTGAAAGGCTTCGTTCTTTAGGTTTTGAACCCTTGAGAGGCTATCACGACCACGTTTACGATTGGAAGAGGAATGTTGATCTCGGGGATATACTTCAGCTCACGGATAAGATTCATCACACGTTGAAAGGCCTAAGAGTCCTATACAAGATTGAGACAGAGTAGCCCGTGCGTGTGCTTTGCGTTGAAGTCTTGATCTTGTGATCTGCGGCGTTGTGTTTCGCTTTTCGGTGAAAATCTTATATATGCCTTTATTGCACAAGTGAAACTGGCTTCCTTGAGAATGAGGGGTTTGACATTGCGGAAGTTTGAGAGGATTTATCGTGAGCTGCTCCTGTGTAGCCTACGTGAGGTTTCGTTGGCGCGTCAGGAAGACGTTGCCTCAGAGTGTGCGGTTTCGCTTGGTTTGGTTAATAAGACGGTGCGGAAGCTTGAGGTGGCTATGGCGGTGGAGGCCACGCGAAGCGGTGTTAGAGTGTTGTCGCCTGCTAGGCTTTTGAATTTGTGGGCTGCTGAACGTGACTTAGGCAAGGATGTTTGGCAGTCGTTTAGGCTTGATCCAGTTGCAGAAGTGGAGAGGGATCTTCCTTGGGATTTCCTGGTCACTGGTTTTTCTGGGTGGTTTAGTGTTTCTGGGAGGAGGCCTGCTGAGTATGACCGCTTGTATTTTTATGTGACGGATATGGAGAGTTTCGAGTCATGGTTTGGTTTCAGGAAGAGTAGAGTTCGGAAGGTGAGCCCTAACGTGTTTGTCTTGTGCGTTGATGATGAGCATCTTGTTCGGTCTTCTGATAAGGGCGTTGTTTGTGTTCCGCAAGTCTATGTGGACATATATTCTGCGGATGGTCCTGAGGCTTCTTCTTTCCTGCGTGATATTGCTTTGGCGTATCCGAGTTTGAGTCTTTGGTGAGTGTGACTGGAATGTGGCGGGATGAAGTCGTTGAGAGATCTTGGCGCGTTTTGCGTGAGCTTAACGGTTTTGCGGATTTTGTGTTGATTGGCGGTTGGGGAGTATATCTATGGACTAGGAAGCTGAAGAGTCGTGTCATAGATGTTTACGTTGATCAAAATAACTTTTACAAGCTTCAGTCTGAGTTGACGCTGAAGGGTTATGCGTTGAAGCGTAATGTTGGTCTGAAGAAGTTTGAGACTTTGATAAGTGATGTGGAAGTTGATATTTACACGCCTTTTGCGAGTAGGTTAGTGATTCCCTGTTTGGATGTGTTTGACCGGAAATTGTATTCGGTGATTGAGCGTTTCAAGGTGGCGGTCCCTGAGGTTTTGCTCTTGCTGAAGGCTCAGGCTGCTCTGGACAGGTGGCATGCAGAAAAGGGGGTGAAAGACAGAGTGGACATTATCTCTCTCTTGAAGTTTGCTGACGTGAAGCGGGACGTGCTTGAGCAAATGCTGAGGGAGTATGACACACGGCATACGCTACGAGATGCTATCAGGCGAACGATATCTGAAAGCAGGATCGAATACAAGTTCTTGGGACTTGCGTATGAGAAGGATGGCGTTCAACTGAAAAGGTCTTATGAGAGCCTTTGAGTCAGGTTTGGATCTTCGCGCTGCCCATGAGCAAAGGAGGCACTAGATATGTGGGCGTGTGTGATTTAGGCCAGTCTTTCAATTCTCGAGAAGGAAGCCCAAAACAGGTTCCAAAATGGATCTTACAGGACAATGAATATTTCTTTCATTTCCCGGCTGGTTACTTTGGCTCAGAAGAACCATAAACATTACAAAACATGCGATTTATGTCGAATTCCGGCTGTGGCTGCACAGCGAGGATCTTGAGATGCTTAGGGTGCGAAGATAATCTATTAGCCCGCTTTAACATCCAATTCTTCGCATAGCGCAAAAGAAAGGTGAAAGGAGACATCGTAGAGATTACTGGCAGCTGGACATCGATAGACAGAGGATCATGAAAACGACACCCTCAGAAATTCAAACCAACCTAAACGTACGGATAATTTGCCAACGAATTAAGGTTATATACTATTTCGTTTTTGTTATTCTCGGTCGGGCACCGGGCGGTAGCTCAGCCTGGCAGAGCTTCCGAGTCAGCGCAGAACTGACAGAGCCTAGCTGACGGAGATGCTGTAGACGCCCACCCACGGTGGGTATCACCCAGCCTACCAGGCTAACACGCAGAAACCGGATTGTCGCAGGTTCAAATCCTGCCCGCCCGACCATCAACTTTCGGCAAGATAGTTGGAGTTTGAGTCTATTCGCAACGGTTGCTTGGCAATCCTCTTCTATTGTTCTGAGGAATCGCAAGTGGTTCGAGCTGCAAATCGCTGTCTAGGGATGTGACTGTTACCATGTGGTTGAACTTCAAGGTTCATTCAAGCAGCAGTGGATTGCATTTTCTTCGAATAGATTAATTACCTTGTGAAGCATTGTTTTAGCTGGTGAGTTGATTGACCGAAGCTGTCTCCGTTCCTCGTCCTTTGCTGAAGGAACTGTATGTGCATTTTGCCAAGATAGAGGAGATTTTGGCTACTTTGGAGGAACAATCGGACAAGGAAGGATTGGAAAGAATAGAGAAAAGCCTTGAAGAATACAAGAAAAAGAAGTATTCCGTTGTTAACAGTCCTGAAGAAATCAGAGAAGCTCTGATGAAGGACTAGGCTTTGCCATACAAGTCGATTCTTACAAAAAGCTTCACAAAGGAATTTGGCAAGCTGCCAAGAAGCGTTAAGGAAAAGATTCTGGATGCCGTGAAAAAAGCTGCAGAGGGACCTTACGCAGGAACGAAGTTGCGTGGAAAACTTGAGGGATTATGGAGATGGCGAATTGGCAAATACCGCGTAATCTACATGATAGACGAAAAAGAGAAAGCAGTGGTCTTTTTGGACGTGGGATTGAGGAAATCGATATACGAATGACATTCGCAAGACGAAGCACTTCTGCACCATTTGTTAGTATGCTAGTTACCCAAATGTGGATAGTAGACTTGTGTCCTTCGCATAGTCAACGGCTTTGGCTGACGGAGATGCTGTAGACGCCCACCCACGGTGGGTATCACCCAGCCTACCAGGCTAACACGCAGAAACCGGATTGTCGCAGGTTCAAATCCTGCCCGCCCGACCAAATTTATTTTGCTGAAATGGTTGAGAATCAGGCTTTTTTCAGCAAAAGCTCCATTATAACCTCTTCTGATTTGCAGTTTCTCAATTGGAAAGGCTAGATTTCACTTCAAGATTTGAACCTTCTCACTTTTCCATTTGATAATAACAGTCAAACGTCCACTTAATCCGAGTCATGTTTCCACATTTCGGGATTTCTAGAAAGTTTTAACTTCGTCATCCTTCTTAGTATGTCACTAAGGCCACGGGTCTTCGTTAAAATCCCACTTGTGGGAGTTGAGTGTAGGTTGCCAGTTGAGATCGGTTTGGAGATGTATGCTGAGAAGCCTGTTGTTCTGCCGTTTTTTACGGGTCATGTTGCTAGGGGTTTATTGTTGCATTTTGTGAGACAGGTTGACCCTGCTGCGTCTGGCTTGCTACATGAGTTGAATGTTTCTAAACCGTACAGCGTTACGCCTTTAAGGTTCAAGAGCAAAGGCCGTACTGAAGATGGTTATGTTTTGGATCCGTTGCTTCCTTGTCGTGTCGGCTTCAGGTTTTTGAAGGACGAGTATTCGACGTTCTTGCTTAGTTTCTTTCAGAAACAGAATAGTGTGTTGGTTTTTGACACGGTTTTTCGTATTGCTTCTTTGAGTGTGAACTGTAAGAGTTATGAGGAGTTGGAGAAGGAAGCTGAGGCGGCGGATGGGTTTAGGCTTTCGTTCAGGTCGCCTACGTATTTTGCCAGTCTGGGCAGTGGTTATCATTGGATGTTTCCTGATGCTGTAAAAGTCTTTTCGAGCCTGATGCGTTGTTGGAACTTGTTCAGTGATGGGAGACGGTTCGGTAAAGAGGAGTATGTTGCGTATAGGGAGTGGTTGGGCAAGAATGTAGGTGTGAGTGAGTATGAGTTGTGGACGAGGTTGGCAGTTATGAGGGCTAAGAAGGCAACAGGGTTCGTGGGATGGGTCACGTACGAGATGAAGGATAAAGAAAGCGAATGGAACAAAATAACATGCATGCTAGCCAAATATGCAGAATACGCAAACATAGGAGGAAACAAAACAGGAGGATTCGGAGTAGTAAGATTCCTTTCAAAGTTCTAGACATATCGTCTAATGACTCTTGAAAAGTTTTTTATATTTCCTTCCTACTTCTATAATTGATTTACTTGTTCAATGCTGATTTGTACAGTAGATGCATCGACCTAGCCTTGAGAGAGAAGTGGCACCTGCTCCTTGCAAAGAGGGAAGTAACAGGTTCAGACAGTCTTCTAACTCACACACTTAACGTTATGTCGGCTGCTGAAACTATCATGAAGATTATTGGCGGCTTTAGTGAGACTGAAACAATGGAGATTCTAGCAGGATGCTTCATACACGATTCAGGGAAAGAGGACGAGAAAGCGCAAGGAGTATTAAGTGGTAGAATTCAGGGTCCTCTTATGCATAAAGGGGATAGAGATAGGAAAATCCATCTCCTAAAAGAGATAGGCGTAGACGAAGCTCTTCATGATATTATCATTGCTATAGCTATGATCATGGAGCGACCAGAAAGTAGCGATCAAAGAATTGACATAGCATCAACTCAAGCGCCAGACGAGAGGATTTGGAGAATCGTTCAGCTTGCTGATCAAATAGTCAGCCGAAAAAGTCTAGCTAACCTAGAGGTCAAAGAAAGAACACTTCTAGCTGAGACCCTTAAGAGACTCGGTCTCAATCTGTCATATCACAAAGTTTCTGTAATAAGGGGAATTGTTACTCAGTTACTCCACAAGGGTATTACAAAAGCTTACCAAAAACATGGTTGGGCTCCTGTACTTTACTATCCAGATGGGACCGCATATATTTCTGGAGGAGCAAACACAGTTTTTCCTGATAAAAACGAAATTTTGCAAAACATAAAAGAAGAAGTAGATAGTTACATTAACAATATTTCTCCAAGTGAGCTTGGGGCATCTGCGTTCAGCGGAGATATCAGAATATCCGTTCTTAGTAGCCCTGAGTTTCTCTTCAGAGACGATAAGTGCATCGAAGCTTTCTGGGGACGTGTCGAAAGCCAACGTGCAATACGAGAAGCTTCTTTTCCAAAGGAAAAGGGAAAGGCAGAAGAATGGGAAAGGCTCTTAGCAAATAAACCAATCGAAGACCGAGTTGTTTTAGAGCTGAAATACAAGAAGATCCGGGCTACTACACGGTTAGCCTTCGTGATGAAGGAGATAGTTTCGTATTGCGAGGAAAAGGAACCAAAGTCGTGGAGCTTCTTCATACAGGAATTGCAGAAAAAGTTTCAAACAACCAATGATATTGAAAAGATTTTGAGGAGATTAGCCAACACTACTCCAGCTAAACAACTCGTTCAAACCTATGAAAGTCTAACCACGCCTACTAATATGGACGAAATGAATATAGAGCACCTAATAGAGAATTTGACAAAGCATTTCAAAGAAATCACCAAGAAACTTGGACAATTTGTCAATGGAAAAATCGGAATTGATTCACTTAAGGTAGCTGAGCAACTATTGGGCGATCTCGAGATACCTCTCCTTAGGGATCTGCGTCTGGAATCTTTGGAGGCAGTTCAAAGATATCGCAGTGGTAAATTGAGAGGTTCGGTAAGTTGTGTTCTATGTGGGGGTAAACCCGTCACTCAAGGAACAGAACCACTAATAGGAGAAGGAGTTGAGTCTTTCATCAACCTTATGAAGGGTGGAACTCGCATTGGAGGGATCCATAAGGCCTGGATATGCCCCCTATGCAGTCTTGAAGCGAAAATAAGATTAGTTTTTGTGCCACGTCATAAAGAAACACTACTCATCCTACCACAACTTAATATAAGCGAGGCCCTCAGGAAAAAATGGGATAGAGGCCTTAAGTACCTTATTGATGGAATGGAAGAACTTGGCTTGAAGCCTCTAAAAGATCGATACTGGATAGATATTGTCATAGGTGAAAGGCTGAACGAAGATGAAAAGCAAATCCTCAAGGATTTTGTTCACAAGAATACCTTCAAAGATGCCAGAACTAGGGTAGTTTCCAAATGGCTTGAAGATCGTTACTCAAACATAGATGAAATGAAAGCAATTCTTCTAAGTACAACAACGAACGTGAAAGATTTCGAAGACGTCGCAATGCAGATAGTTGAAGGAAAAATACAGCTACCTCCTGAAGTAGCACGTGAGATGGAAGAATATTTTAGAAGAACATCAGGCATGCATTCTAGCTATGTCTCTCCCAACTACATTCTGGTGACTTCATCAGTCCCCATAGCTCAATTAGAAGAATCTGAAACCTCAGCCATCTTGAGGAAAGTCTTCATTGGGCTTCTCTTATCAAGACTTTTTCTAGCTTCCGTCGTATATCCTGATACAGTTCTTGGAATATACTATCATATAGAACCAACAAAAGGATACTTTAAACTCCCTAAAAAGCTAGGTCTTGCAGGTATTTACAAGAAACTTGGTATAAGTGAATGGGTTAGAATTAACCAGGTTGATGAGGTCCTAGTAAAGCTGGCATTATATCTAAAATTAGATGACATGCTTCTAGCAACGCGTTCAGACTTTGGAAAAGATAACTTGCTAAACATATTAAAGAAACACCCGGGAGAAGTTTTAAATAGACATTTGCAGGTAAGCAAAGAAGTCAGCCCTGCTCTTCACGCGTATCTATTACAAGCATCACGAGTATTTGAGGTGAAACAAATTGAGTAGACCTTTCGTATATATGAAAGAGGAAGAAATCACAACAAGCCCCGAAGAGATTAAAAAACTCGAGCAGGAAGCAATCGCCGAACTATCGGAATACCTTAAGACATTCGAACCGGAGATTTACGCACCTAGCAAAAGTAGCATGATGGGTCCTGTTGGAAAACTCATCTCCGCCGTGGCAAGCGGGAGATTTGAAAACAAAGATGCAATAGTTGGCTTCATAGTTAGCATACACAACAACTTGTCTAAATCGAGAGCTTCGCCTTCAGCTGTAGCGAGACTAAAAGACGCCGTTAACACTCTTGAAAAACTCCATACGATAACTCCTCGAAGGTATTGGTTACGAGTTCTTAGAGAAATAGACTATGGAGTTTTTATCAATAGATATGGCCAGGTGGCGCAGAGGCTTCCAACAAGCCAGATTGGAGGTGTACCATAATGTCAAATCCAGTCGCACTAGATCAACTTGTTCCAAAAAACTTAACCAAGTTCTTTGTAGAATCGCCACGACTGTTCAGAACCTCAAAAAATATTCAAATTCTAGTCTTAAGACAGACACAAGACTTTACGATTTTTAGAACAGAGGAAACTAGGGAGCTTAATCTAGTAACACTTCCAAAGAGTGCATTAGATAAAACTCCGACAGCTAAGGTTGTGATGCTCGCATCTAAGCAGAAAGCCCCTGAAAACAGACTTTATCACAACCTGCTTAGAACTGCCGCGGAAGAAGTAGGTTACAAACTTGACGATGACCTAAGACAATGCGAGCTTAAGGATAACCTATGTCAGAAATGCCCTCGCTGTATTCTTTTTGGCTCTGTCTCTGTTGAGAAAGGGGGTCAAGAAAGGTGGAATATCAAACATAGGATAGAGTACAGTTCCGCTTACTCCGTAGAACCATACGAAGAAATATACGAAATTCTCACATTTAACGCTGTAGATTCTGTAACTCAGTCAACTGGGCAAGCGCTAGGATACACTGAGAATATTCAGCCTCTAACAACTTTACCTTCTATAGTAACTCTTAACTCCGTAACACTGGAGGAGTTCATAGCATATTTGAAAACTCTCATGGCTTGCAAGTCTTATGGAGCTGAAACGAGAGTTAAGGGAGACATGGTGAATCATATAGTTGGTATCGTGGGAAGCTATGATGAGATAATTACTCCGCTAGAATATAATCTTGAACTTTCCGCTGTAAAACTCGGTGAGGTCGACCCTCTAGAGAAAACCGCTGAGATACTTGAAAAGTATAAGAAATTTTCCGCCTTTAGCAACGATGTTGTCCTATTAAGCAGGAAAGAACTCGGTAGTTTCATTGAAAGAGTCGCTGAATTTCAGTATTCAAAACCCTTCATAGAAAAAATATATCAGGACGCAGTTAGCTTGGGCAAGAATCTGAGTGAGTACGGCCCAAAGCCAAAGGCCAAGCGAAAACAGTGATTGAGAGTGAAAATTTTCAAAGCTACAGCGACGATCCATGATTTCTTCACAACAGTTGCTCGAGAGCTTAAGATAGGCGTTCCAACGCGGGTAATAGGAAACACGACTCTTCTGTATGCTGTGAATTTGTCTCTGGATGGCATTCACAGAGTGGTTAGCGGATCAACTCCACACTACGAGGAAGATTGGGGAAAGTTCAGAGTGTATGCGACTGCGGGCATTTTCGAGGAGCAAGGATTTGCCATTATTAGCAATAGTAAACATGACTTTGGCAATGAACTCCAACATAAGTTCGGCACTAGTCCGGTTAAAATCACGTACAACAGTGTTGACTCAACTGAACTGATATCTATGGAGAGGTCCATATTCCACCGAAAAGAGGATAAACTCAACTTCCCAAAATTAGGTGCCTACTTATGCTACCCACCACTGGCAACTTTTAGCTTTTTTACTTTAGGTGGCAAGGGGAACTCTATAATAAGGGTGGGAAAAAAATCTCCTCCGACAAGGGTTGTCTATGAGGAACTTCAGGAAGTTCAATTGACTTCTGGAAAATTTGAACCCAGTCACGCAGTTCAATTAGCAGATCTTTCACCTGAAACTAAAGTTCTTGAAGGAAACATAATTGTCCTCCCAAATGGATTAGTTCTTTCAAATGGGAAACTTGAAGGTCCCTATTTTGATGGGCGAATAGGGCGGAGGAAGTATAAGGTAGCTAAACCTAACGAGCATCTTTTTCCTAGAATCCTCAACTCATAGCGAGCCTAGTATGAAGACTTTACATGTAAAATCATTGTACATAGAATATTCGAATGCATCTCCTAGCTTCCAATCTGACACCAAACTTATGGTTCATCAAGCGGAAGTGAGGGACGCAACTGAAAAACTAGTGATAGTCACATCGCCTCCATCTAGTGGCAAAACTCTTGCAAATCTTTTAAGAATAGACAAGAAAAAGGCAGACGCAGTCATAATCTATCCAACAAACGAGTTGATTGAAGATCAAGCATCTTCTCTTGAAGGGTTGATACGAGATCATCTGAAAAAGAAAGTGACTACCCTAAGCGCTGACTCGCTACAACATTACTATGGCACTACAGATTACGTTCTGATCCGTGCGAACAGTGAAGCCTTAGAGCGAGATGGAATGGCGAAGGGAACAGTACTTCGAAGTATGTTGAGCATTTCGCCAGGCAGACGAATTGTTCTAACAAACCTTGAGCTAATAAACTTGCTCGCAAAGTCATTCTATCACAAAAGCGAAGATATCTTTCGATTTCTCCAAAACTTTAACATCTTTATAATAGACGAATTCCATATGTATACTGGAATTTCTCTTGCAAATTTAATCTTCACACTTTATCCTCTTAAAAACATAAGCCAAATCATACTTTCCTCGGCAACGCCTTCTAAGGTCGCTAATGTCTTTGAATGCTTATTCAAACCTTCACGAACAATCAAAGCAAAGGTCTATAGTTCCCCAACGGGGCACCAGATTAGGTATCCAACAAAGTTGCTACTTAAACCACTTGATCAGATACTGGGAGGCAAAGAATGCGCGCAAGAAGCGACCTCATTCATAAAAGAACTGTATGAACGCCACAAATCCGATACACCTTCCACTAAACCTTTCATTAAAGTACTCGCTATCGTTAACTCCGTAGCTTTTTGCGCTCAACTGTGGGAGTCGCTAAGAAACGAGTTCGGAGAAGACAAAGTCGGTATGATAAGTGGGCTTGTTCCAAAAAAAGCTCGCGAAAGAAAAGAAATCACTGTGGCCACCAGCACTGTTGAAGTGGGAGTTGACTTTGATGTAGCAAGCTTGTTTTTCGAAGCGAGAGACCCTATAACCTTCATTCAGCGACTTTGCAGAGGCGCCAGACACAGACCATGCGACGTTGTGGCTTATGTTCCTCCTGAGCTTTTGGAGAAGTCAGAGGAAATTCCCGATGAAATCGGGTATTCACAGCTCGAGGAAATAGTTCAAAAGAAGCTTTGCGTTCCTGAGGAATACGGTGAGTTCTTGACCAGCAATGAGGCAGGCGAGTTGTTATGCGGTTTCCTTTTAGGATTTCTGAGATTGCATCCTAACGAAGACTTTGGTAAGTATTTGCATGAGTTGAGACGTCTGCTAGAGGAGCCAAACAGATTGACTAAATTGGTTCCGCCTCTTCAAAACGCCTCTGCGCTTTTGTCGATCTTCCAAAATATGGATCCTAGAGTCTTAAAGGCAATTGCGAGTTCTGGACCAAGAGGAGGAGCAGGGAGTATTCCGGTAGTTTACGATAAGATATACGGTGAAAAACCAGTGCTTGGTTATGTAAGTGTGAGAGAAACGGGACTGCTTTGTGTATCAGAGTCAGTGACTAGAGGAGAGCTTCTAAAGAGGTTTGATCTAAAAGTTCCTTCATGGGTTCAAGGCAATATCTTGGTTGTCAACGGTTTCCTCGAAAAGCCAGTCATGGTGAAATGTACTTGTCAGTATGAAAACCTGATGAGACCCGCATTGCTTAACCGCCAAAACTTCTGTATCCACACGGAAATTGACTCATTAAATGACGTGATCAACGGAGTCATCTGTAATTCTGTAATAGGATACTTTACTAGAGCCCCTAGAGTGGATTGGAGATTTCAGTGGCTGTCAGCTCAGAATGCTAGGGGTAGGGTAGTAATGGGTGGAGACGCATTTGTTCAATACTTCCTCGACAAGAAGTTCGGGTTAAACGCGTAGCTTTCCTGAGTTTGTCATTTTAAGCTAGTAACAATCTTATCTGATGTAGAGGAATCAAAAAAACCATGTAAACATTTCTCTATTAAACAGCATCCACGGCATGTTTGTTTGTGTCCGCATCCACTCATGCATTTGCATTTTGCCACTCGTATCGGCGTAACTACCCTTCCATAATAATTCTTTTGGTGTGTTCTTTGGTTTCATTTGTTTTGTTCTTTGAAACGCTTCAGCACCTCTTTCGGAACTGGATTAACATATTCTAACCCAGTATGCTTGCAGAGTTGTTCAAAATCCGTGTCCGTAGTAACAATCGCCCTGGCATCCTCCTGCAACGCAAATGCAAGATAGATACAATCAAACACATCATGTCTCAACTTTTTTGCCAACCTGAAACCTTCAAGAATAGACTCTTTGCGGAGACACGTATAACGAGGGCGATCATAAGCCTTAACAAAATGCTCAATTGCTTCAGCACTATCTTTTTCTGGGCATCCCCACTTTCTCGTCATAATCCAAAACGCCCTAATCGGAATAATATCCATGATAATTGGCGTAAAAACGCCTCTCAACCCATCCTCAACAATAGAGGTCACATACTCGTTCCCAGGATGGTCCTTGACTAGAAATACTGCCAAGACATTAACATCTAACACTTCTTTCTCTACACTAACATCACTCGCCAAAAGTAGCTTCCCCCGAATCCAAGAACGCCTCTTTCCCCCACTTTCCCTTTCTAGACTTTACTCTTACGGGTTCCGAAACAATGGGCTTCAAAAGCAAGACACCTCTCTCCTCAACCAACTCAAACTCAGCTCCAGACTTTAAACCTAATCTCTCCCTTTCCTCGGAAGGAATCAAGACTCTCCCTCTCTCATCCATTCTGGTCTTTCCCATCACAATTCACCCACAAAACTCTAACCAATTCCGCCCACATAAACCTTTCTAGAAAATGGGCTAAAAACCAGTCGACTCATCATTGTCGGCATACTTGCTTATGCCCACATCCGCCTGTGCATTTCTGTCTAGTTGTGTTAGAGAGGAGAACGTATCTTTTTTCGTCGTCTAGTTCGGAGTTTCAGCAGGGCCTGGGGTTTGTAAGCTTAAATAGTTGAAACACGAGTATCCTACTTATGCTTCAACTATTCGCGGACAGACAGCAGGAGCTCCAGTTCCTCCAGCAACACTATGGAACAGAGAAAGCTGAACTAATAGTCATATACGGAAGAAGAAGAGTCGGAAAAACCGAACTCTCACTCCGATTCTCAAAGAACAAGCCACACGTCTACTTTCTGGCCGACCGCCGACCCGAAGCCGAATTGATCATGGAGCTGAAACAGAGAATGAGCCTCTTCCTCAACGACGAAAGCTTCGCGAAACTAGCCGTCAAAGACTGGATTGAACTCTTCGAAGAATTCACAAAATGGAACAAAAGCCCAAACACGATTATCATTCTAGACGAGTTCCCCTTGCTCATCGAGACCAACCATGCTGTTCCTTCGATCTTCCAAAAAATCTGGGACAACAACCTCAAAGACACAGAGACCATGCTGATGCTATTAGGTTCATCTATAACAATGATGGAAACCGAAGTCCTCAATTATAAGAGTCCACTCTACGGCAGAAGAACGGCCCAATGGAAACTGGACCCACTCAAAGTACACCATTTGAAACCCTTCTTTCCCGACTACACCACCGAAGCTCTGGTACAGGTTTACGCGTGCTTAGGCGGGATCCCAGCGTATCTGTTGAAATTCGACCCGCAGCTGGACTTATGGCAGAACATAGAAAAGAAAATCCTGGCGAAAGGCGAATTCCTGTATGAAGAGGCCGAATTTCTCCTCAGAGAGGAACTCAGAGAACCAAGAAACTACAGCCTAATTCTGAAGGCAATCGCGCAGGGAGCCAACACTTACGGTGAAATCCTTACGCAGACAAACCTCGACAAGAGCATCCTCTCAAAATACGCGAGCGTGCTAGAGGACCTCGGATTCATAAGAAGAGAATACCCAATCTCAGTCAAGCCTAAACCCAGAAAAGGAACATATGCCATAGCAGACAACTACCTGAACTTCTGGTTCAAATACATATTCCCAAACAGGACCGAACTGGAAACAGGAAACACCCGAAGCATTTTGAACAAAATCAGACAAGACTACAACACCTACACAGGTCATGCCTTTGAACAAGCGGCAACCGAACTGTTAACGGAAATGAAAAATAGACACAAACTACCTTTTGCCTTCACGACAATGGGAAAATGGTGGTACAAAGACAGCGAAATCGACTTGGTAGCGATCGACGACGAAAGCTCAACCACAACATTCCTTGAAACAAAATGGAGCACTATTAACAAGCAAGACAGCCAGAGAACCCTGCAAAACCTAAGAACCAAAGCGCAACACTTCAAAGACAAACACATGAAAGAAAACTACGGACTCATCGCCAAAAAAATCACAGACAAAGGACACCTGAGAGAACAAAACCACATCGCACTCGACCTCTCAGACTTCGAACCACTTTTCAGAGACAGCACCGGTTAGGCCATGCATGTTTGCTTGTACCCGCATCCGCCTGTGCACTTCTGCTTGGCCACTCGTATGGACGGCAATTCCTCGTCTTTGATGATCCGTTTGATATGTCCCAGAACTCTCTTCACATAGCTCTTCATAGTTGGTGTGATTTCAACCTGCAAGATCAGGGTTTCAGGAATGTAATTCACAAAGCCGCGCTTGACAACAGTTTTGAAATTCTCTTCAATAAGCAACGCATACCCGACTAGTTGATACTTGTGGTCCATGCAAACTTTGCCCTTGTCGGAATTCATATTCTTGTATTCTACCGGAATGTACTCCTCTTTAGCCGTTTTGATAACACAGTCCACATTTCCCTGCAGTCCAAGCACACCAGAGCTGAACGAGGTAAACAATAATTTCCCAGCACCGACAAACTCGGACGAATAGTAGATGGCGTCTTTCCTTCTCAGTTCCTTCTTAACGTAGTCCTCATGTAAATCTTTGCTATCCAGTTGTTGCGAGCCAAAGATAGGAGTTGCATGCAAAACCTTGTCAAAATAAATCAGCCTCGGGCAGTAAATGTAATGCTTAATGTCAGTAACAGAAACGGAAGGTTCAGCAATGTCAGAAATAGGCAGCTTCTGCTTGCTTCTTAGCCACTTGTCTTCTTTTGACTCTTTAGTCTTCTTCATGTTGTTCCTCTAAGTAGAGGCGGACTAGAAATACGCGATCTTGTCTTTCTCTTCTTTCAGCTCATACCTTTTCGGCTTGCCGACCTCTTTCCTTCCCTTGAAGCAACTGTCACAAACTGGATACAACTGCACATTCTCAATCAAATCCTTAATTAAATTCCTCAAATCCACAAGCAGGCTATTCAACTCATCCCGCCGCAGGCTCCCAAAAAACGCGCTGTACTGGATACGTTGCAACCCATAATCTTTCAAGGTTTCAGCAACCAAAGCCCGCAAATTATCATCCGTAATATCATAAATCACAACGTACCGCACAACAGCCTACCATCCTAAACAGAAAGGTACATACTCCGCCTCTTTCAGCAGAAAACGAACCACACAACGAGCCTGCAAATAAATAAAGCTCTTCAACGATCCTTTCTGACCGTTAAACATCACCTCACTGTCCAAACGCTCCTGAAAACTCGCCAACAAGACCTTAATCACATCCTTACTCAAGACTCGGCCTTCCTCAACAGCTTCAGTAGCCAAAATTTCGTTAGGTTTTATGACGCCCTTTGTGATCAGACCCACTAAAGTTCTGTCTACAAGCTGTTGACGAAACTCCTCCATCATGTCCAAAACAAGAGAAGGCTTCCCCGATCTGTCAGCGTGCAAGTATCCAGCATAGAAATCCAGTCCAGCATAGCTCACAGCTTTCCAAACCTCAGGAAAAAGAATCGTTTGATAACCAAAATTCAGCATCGCATTAAAAGAGTCACGCGCCCCACGAGTCTCTCTTCCCGTAAACCCCAATTCTGGAGGCAAGATCTGCCGAATTGAATCCCAATAATATCGAGCACCTTCAGCTTCCAAATTCATTACTTGCTGACGCTTCTCATCAATATTAGAACCTTGTTCTCCACTGATTCTCTCATTCACCTCATCAATCAACTTGCCCGACTCATATAGCCTCTCAGCCAAACTCGGATCAGTCTGCCGCCTATTCTTTGCCATTAGTTTCAGAAAATTGGCTTGATTCACGAGCTTTCCCGCTATAAACTTCTTAGCCAGAATCAAGCTTCGTTGATCATTGTAAGCTATGAACTGTTCCCTACGAGCCCGAACCGAACCCGTCATAGAAGCAGGCATCAAAACAGCATACGGCCAACCTCTGTAACGAGCAAAGATCACCTGAATATTATTCTCAACAGCCAAGTCCAAGGCGCCTGCCGAGAACGCAACGCCAGAAGAGCAGCAGATTATCGAATCAACATCATCTGCAACAATCTCTCTAACTTCACCACCAGTCTTTTTCACGATGAATCGGTTTCTCTTTCGTCCAAGGAAAATGCCGAAATCGTCAAGAAAAATCTTCATAGGAATACCGTCTCAAAGGGCGATTATCCATAACAAGCATTGTAGTACTGGCAATACTCTTTGCACTGTGAACGTTCAGGCTTGCCGGGATCTTTCCTCTCTGCCACAATTTCCAGCTTCTTGTCTCTCTCTTCGATCCACCACTGCCTCAACTCATCATTCGCAAAAAACAGATCCTTCTGAACACCTATCTTGCCGTTATCAACCTGCAAATACACCGTGCAACAGATGTCAACTGGCACTTCATGGACACTTTCAAACACAAGAGCGTAACCCAGAGCGTAAAGCCTGTACCATTCCTCTTTAGCGCTAGCAACCTTCAAATCAAACATGATGGCCCTGAGGTAATCATAGCAATCGACGCTCAGCACGTCGCTCAGGCCAAGCAGCTCCCCAGATATCCTGTGCTCAATCAAAAAGGGAACTGCCGAAGCCATCAAATCCAGTTCAGAAGCATGAGTCTGCCTGCTCGAACCTTCGGCCAGCCTTGCCTCGCACATTTTTCGCATGAATTCCCAAACCTTTCTGCAAGGTTCCATCACATTTTCAGGTTTCTCGGGAATCTCCTGCCACCTTATCTTCTGCCACCAAGACTCAAAACTTACATCTTGACGCTGAAGAAAAGCCTGCAAACTGTCACTCACCACACCATGAAAAAGCTTACCCAGAGCCATTCTCGCAGTAGGAGCTGGATACATCTTCTCGATGTGTCGCAGATACACGTCTCGATTCGTCGGACAGTACTTTGAACTGACCTCATACATCGGCAACTTAACATTGTCAAAATAAGGCTTCAACGGCGGCTGATGCCAATTCCATCCTCTAAGTTCCTTGCTAACTCCTACCTCCCTGGCAGTTGGCAACAGTTGGTAAAGTAGATGTTTGTGTTCGATGTCCGACAGAAAATACAATCTAGCCAACCATCAAAGAGAGTCTCGTCCGATTATCTTTATAAACTGAATTACGTTCCAATAATAATCGAGAATACATACCCCAAATCATGATTGAAAGAACCCCTAATCAGCGAACAGAGCAAAGAATGGGGTCGGATTCATGGAGAAATCCCAAGTAATGGGAATTGAAAG